>Ga0123328_1004042_pt1 | contig 12169 bp, 11 predicted proteins | sample BioC12SIPDNA_2_FD_89702 | JGI IMG/M metagenome (GOLD analysis project Ga0123328, IMG submission 89702) | Anaerobic biogas reactor microbial communites from Washington, USA - Biogas_R1_A C12 SIP DNA | ecosystem: Engineered > Bioreactor > Anaerobic > Unclassified | place: Washington, USA...
CGCCCCCGAAAGCTGATGGGGGTATAAGTCCAGTTTGTCCGCAAGTCCCACCTGGGTCAGCAGGCGGCGGGCATTTTCCTGAATTTCTTCCTGTATCGTCCTGCGGGTTTGCGCATAGTCGCTCCGCTCCCTGGCCAGAACTTCAGGCGCCAGGGTGACATTTCTCAGGGCGGTGTACTGGGGAAACAGATGAAAGGACTGAAAGACCAGCCCGAAATGCAGGCGCTTTTTCCGGATCTCGGCCTCTCTCTGGGTCGCGGGGTCGCAGGCGTCAAACAACAGCTCGCCGTTGACCAGGATTTGTCCTGCATCCGGCCGCTCCAGAAAGTTCAGACAGCGCAGCAGGGTAGTCTTGCCGCTTCCGGAGGAACCGATGATAGCCAGAGCCTGCCCCTGCTCCAGCGAGAAGCTGATATTCTTGAGCACCTCGGTGCTTCCAAAGTGCTTTGCGATATTTTTCACTTCCAATATAGGCATAATGAACTCCCAAACCAGAGCGTTAAACTCTGAAGTAATTCAGCTTCTTTTCTATGTACCCGAACAGCAGGGTCAGAACGCCGTTGAAGATCAGAAAAAAGATACCCGAATAAAACAGCGGCCAGATGAGGGCGCGGGAGGTGGTGTACTCCTCAGCCATCATAATGATTTCCTTGTTGGCAATGATGCGGGCGAGCGAGGTGTCCTTGACCAGGGTGATAAACTCGTTGCTCATGGGCGGAACAATACGTTTAACCACCTGAAGGAGGATGACCTTGAAAAAGGCCTGCCCCTTGGTCATGCCAAGTACCTGGGTTGCCTCGTACTGCCCCTTGGGAATGCCCTCAATGCCGCCCCGGTAGATTTCGGAAAAGTAAGCGGCGTAGTTGATGACGAAGGCCACGATTGCGGCGGTGAGGCGGGGGAAGGACTGGCCGCCCCAGATCAGCCCCGGCCCGTAAAAGACGATGATGATCTGCAGCATAAGAGGGGTGCCCCGGATGATCCAGACGAAGGTCTTGGTCAGCCAGCGCAGCGGCGAAAAGGAGCTCATGGAGCCGAAGGCGATGATGAGCCCCAGGGGAATGGCAAGCAGCAGCGTGACCCCGAAGATGATGCAGTTGAGACCAAAGCCCTGCAGCAGTCTTAAGGTAACCGATAGTAACATAGTAACCCGTCCGATCCGTCAGAGTGACGCAGGGCAGGGGAACTTCCCTGCCCTGCGCAAAAGATGCAAAATGAAATTACTGCTGATTGGCGATGAGCTGGGCCTCGAGGACATAGGCCTCGGCGATGGCGTTCAGGGTGCCGTCGGCAATGAGGGCGTCAATGGCGGCGTTGACCTCCAAAACGGCGGTGCTGCCCACGCGGAAGCCGATGGCGTACTCCTCCACCGCCAGCTCAAGGCCGGGCACTATCATGAGATCGCTGTAATCGGTGCCTTCGCCCACCATGGCCTTGGCCAGGACATAGTCCAGAACGGCGGCGTCGGCGGTGCCGGCCTTGACCTCGAGCAGGGCACCGGTCTGCTTGGCGACGGCAACATAGTTAGCGCCCGAGAGGACGGGATGGTCGGCAATTGCCGACTCGCCGGCAGAACTTACCTCGGCAACCAGATTGGCCTGGGAAAGGCTGTCTGTGTCGGTGAACTTGTCGGAATTAGCGGCCTTGATGACCACCGACTGCATATTCTTGATATAGGACTCGGAAAAGTCCATATTGGCCTTACGTTCCTCGGTCACGGTCAGCCCGTTCCAGATGCAGTCGATGTTCTTGGAGGCCAGCTCCACTTCTTTGGTCTCCCAGTTGATCTCCACGAACTTGGCTGTGATCCCTAGTTTTTCGCATACCGCCTCGGCGAATTCGGTGTCAAAGCCGATGAGCTTGCCTTGATCGTTATAGTAGTTCATGGGCTCGTAGATGGTAATGCCGATGACCAGCTCGCCCTTGCTGCGGATATAGCTCCAGTCGTCCTCCGGGGCGGGCGCGGTTTCGGCGGGCGCGGAAGGAGTGGGAGCGGGGGTGGCGGTCGCAGCGGAACCGCCGGCGGAGCAGGCAGCCAGCGCAAAGCAAAGGGTCAAAGCGAGCAAAAGAGCCGTCCATTTTTTACTGTTCATGTACTGTATCCTCCATTACATACAATCATTCATCCGGAACACGGCCCGGAGACTTTATTATAGTATCACAATACAGCGCTGATGTGAAGAATAAATTATGCAAAGAACATAAAAGAAGGGCGGAGCATGCGCCCCGCCCTTCCCCCCGCTTTGGGGCAATGGCTTATTTCATGCCGTTTTCGTAGGCCTGAATCATCTTTTTCACCATCTGGCCGCCGATGGAGCCGGCCTGCCTGGAGGTGAGATCGCCGTTATAGCCCTGCTTCAGGTTAACGCCAACCTCGCTGGCAGATTCCATCTTAAATTTGTTGAGCGCTTCACGGGCATTGGGCACCAGTGACTGATTGCTGCGACTGGCCATGAATATCTCTCCTTTTCCTCGAGTTTTTTGGATTGTGAATCCATCCTTAGCTTTGCCGAAGAAAACACATGTATTCGGCTGAAAGGCTGCCAATTTTAAGTGAAAATGTAAACAAACAATTCATGAGACGCGCGCCGAAAAAACGGTGCGCGTCTCTGATTTATTTTTTTATGCGCCGCGCTCGCTTTTCAGCCCTTCGGCCCAGCGGGCACAGGCCTCAATCTTGCGGGCGCAGTCTCCGGGGCTTGCTCCGTTTGCCAACAGGTAGACCTTGACTTTGGGCTCGGTGCCCGATGGGCGCACCAGAACAGTGGTGCCGTCGGCCAGCTCATAGCGCAGGACATTGGAGCCGGAAAGCTCCATTTCCGTCACGGCGCCCGTGGCGGTATCAATCTGGCTTCCGTCGGCATAGTCCCTGCGCGTCAAAACTCCGACACCCGCGAGATCGGCGGGGGGATGCGCCCGCAGGGAGGCCATGAGCCGCTTCATCTGATTGAGGCCGTCCAGACCGGGCATCACCAGATTGAGGGTGCGCTCGGCATAATAGCCGTATGTCTCAAAGAGATTCTGCAGCGCGTCGTACAGGGTGAGCCACCGGGAGGCGTACCAGGCGGCCATTTCGGTCAGCAGCAGCGAGGCGGTGACGGCGTCCTTGTCGCGCACATAGTCGCCGATCATGTAGCCGTAGGATTCCTCATAGGAAAAGATGACCTCGGCCTCGCCCGCCCGCTCCAGGGCGTTTTTCTTCTCCGCCATGAACTTAAACCCGGTAAAGGTGTCGTAGCACGCAACGCCGTTTGACTCGGCTACCTTGCGGGCCATCTCGGTGGTGACGATGGTTTTGAGGGCGGCGGGCCTGGGCGGCATGGTACCTGCCCGGCGTTTTGCGCCGATGAGGTAGTCCAGCAGCAGAACGCCGGTCTGGTTGCCTGAAATGGTCACATAATTTCCCTCACGGTCGCGCACCATAATGCCCACCCGGTCGGCGTCGGGATCGGAGCCCACAATAAAATCCGCGTCGTGCGCCCGGGCCAGCTTCACGGCCAGCTCGAAGCTCTCGGGGTTTTCCGGATTGGGGGAGGCCACGGTGGGAAAATCCCCGTCGGGCACCATCTGCTGGGCAACGCACAGCACATGCTTTATGCCCAGCCGGCGCAGGGCCTCGGGTATGAGCTTGTATCCCGTTCCGTGGAAGGGGGTGTATACCATTTTAAAGGTGTCGGCTACCCGGGAAACGGTCTCGCGGTCGTTGGCCTGGGACATGACGTTGGCCAGAAAACGCCGGTCGGTCTCCTCTCCCATCAGGGTGATCATACCCCTCGCTGCGGCGGCCGAGTAGTCCATGAGGCGCACATCGGCAAAGACGTCCAGCGCCGTCATCCGCCCGGCGATGTCGGCGGCGTGGCGGGGAGGAAGCTGGGCGCCGTCCTCCCAGTAGACCTTGTAGCCGTTGTATTCCTTGGGATTGTGGCTGGCGGTGATATTGATGCCGGCGATAAGGCCGTATTCCCGGATGGCAAAGGAGAGCTCCGGGGTGGGGCGCATGGATTCGAAGAGGCGCACCGGAATGCCGTTGGCGGCCATAACGCAGGCAGCCTCCCGGGCAAAGGCTTCGGACTGGCGGCGGCAGTCGAAGCACACCGCCACCCCCCGGGCGGCAGCCTGGGCACCCTCGGCAAGGATGACGTCGGCAAAGGCCTGGGTGGCATGGCGGACCACGTAAATATTCATGCGGTTGAGACCGACCCCCATGATGCCGCGCAGACCGGCGGTGCCGAATTCCAGGGGGCCGAAAAAGCGGCTCTCCTGTTCATCCTTGTTGTGGGCGATGGACGTAAGCTCGGCCCTCTCATCTTCGGTGAGGGCGGTGGAGAGAAGCCAGGTCTCATAAGATTCCCGATAGGACACAGAGCAGCGCCTCCTTATGATTATTTATGGTATTGAGAGCCCGCCCGGATCTGATACGCACGGTAAAGCTGCTCCAGCACCATAACCCGCGCCAGGTGGTGGGGAAAGGTCATGGGCGACAGGGAAAGGCGCAGGGCCGCCCGCTCCTTGACGGAGGCGTGCAGGCCGAACGAGCCGCCGATGAGAAAAACCAGGGTGGAAATACCCTCCGCCGGCCAGCGGGAGAGCGTTTCCGCCAGAGCCTCGCTGGACAGGAGGGTGCCCTCCACGCACAGGGCAATGACGGCCCCGCCCCTGGGAAGCCTGGCCGTGATGGAGCGGGCTTCCTTTAAAAGCGCCTGTTCCACCTGGGCCGCCGACGGTCTTGGGGGCAGCGGCTGCTCGTCCAGTTCGCTGATCGTAAGCCTGCAGGATGCGGAAAGGCGCTTGGCGTATTCCTCCGCCGCGTCAAGATAAAATTTTTCCTTCAGTCTGCCTATGCAGATGATGTGCACATGTTCCAATGGCTATACCTCATAACGCCTGCCGGTCTCGGCCCGGGGCGCCACCGCCACCTGCACGTCCCCGCCCGGCTGGGCACCCATGCCGTCCAGACAGCAGGCAACAGTCTCCATGGCCCTCCAGGGGGCGTTGTTTTCGGCGCTCAGATGGGCCAGTACCACGGTGCGGGCGCCCGCCTCCACAGCCAGACAGGCCAGCTCCCCGCCCGCCTGGTTGGAGAGGTGTCCCCGGTCGCCCAGAATGCGCATTTTCAGAAAGGGGGGATAGGGCCCCGAGCGCACCCAGTCGGGATCGTGGTTGGTTTCCACCACCAGCAGGTGGCAGCCGGCCACCCGGCGGCGCACCTGATCGGTCACCATACCCAGGTCGGTGACCACGGCGGCACTGCGCCTGCCGTCGGTCAGGGCGTAGCCCACACTTTCCGGCGTGTCGTGGAGGGTGGGAAAGGTGCTCACTTCAAAATCGCCCACCTCCAGCGTACTGCCGGGACAAAACGGGCGCAACAGCGCTTCTGCGGCAGGAATGCGGCAGCACAGCTGCCGTGCAGTGCCTCCGCTGGCATAAATGGGCAGGGCACAGTGTTTGGTGAGAGTGGCCAGCCCGGCGATGTGATCGGCATGCTCGTGGGTAATCAAAATGCCGGAGAGCTCGTTGGGAGAAAGGTCCAGATCCCTGAGCGCCCGGGTGATGCGCCGGGCCGAAATTCCGGCGTCCAGAAGCAGGTGGGTGGAGCCGCCGGACAGGAGCAGGCAGTTGCCCGAGGAGCCGCTGGCCAGAGTGGTAAGGTACAAACAGATCGCTCCTATGTAGTGATATGCCTCCGCCGGAGGAGGCAGCTGATAAAGTGAGGGCGGCGGCACAAGCCGCCGCCTCTTGTTGTCTTTTTATCCGGCGTGGCTTTGGGCTTCCTCGTCCGGCACGGTTACAATGCGGATATCGGCGCCCACGCCGGCCAGTTTTTCCACCAGATTTTCATAGCCCCGCTCAATATGGTGGACCTGATCTATTTCGGTGGTGCCGCACGCCGAGAGGCCGGCGATGACCATGGCGGCGCCCGCCCGCAGGTCGCAGGCGCACATGGGCGCGCCCGTCAGTTTTTCCACTCCTTCGATGACCGCCACCTTGCCGTCCACCTGAATTTTGGCGCCCATGCGGCGAAATTCGTCCACGTAGCGGTAACGGTTGTCCCACACACCTTCAGTGAGCACGCTGGTACCTTCCGCGCGGCATAACACGGCGGCGATCTGGGGCTGCATGTCGGTGGGAAACCCGGGGTAGGGAAGAGTCTTGACATTGACCCGGGAGAGGGGGCCGTAACGGCGCACGATCACGGCGTCGTCCCCCTCTTCCACCTCCACCCCCATCTCCAGAAGCTTGGCGGTAATGCATTCCAGATGCTTGGGGATGACGTTTCTGATGTGCAGCTGCCCGCCGGTGGCGGCCACGGCCGCCATATAGGTGCCCGCCTCGATCTGATCGGGGATGATGGAGTAGGAGCCGCCCCTGAGGCTGTCCACCCCGCGCACCTTGATGACATCGGTGCCGGCGCCCATAATGTTGGCGCCCATGGAGTTTAAAAAGTTAGCCAGGTCCACGATGTGGGGCTCCTTGGCGGCGTTTTCAATGACGGTCATGCCATCGGCCAGGGAGGCGGCCAGCATCACATTCATGGTGGCGCCCACGGTGACGATGTCCAGATAGACCTGAGCGCCCGCGAGGCGGCCGTTTTTTGCCCTGGCGTGCACAAAGCCGCTGCGCACGTCCACCGTGGCGCCCATGGCCTCAAATCCCTTGATATGCTGGTCGATGGGCCGGCCTCCGAAATCGCAGCCGCCGGGGGGCGGCACCTCGGCATAGCCGAAGCGGCCCAGCAGGGCGCCGATGAGATAGTAGGATGCCCGGATCTTGCGGGCCAGCTCATGGGGGATTTTTCGGTTGCAGATGTGGGAGCAGTCGATGTCAACAGTGGTGCGGTTGACCACTCGCACTTCGGCGCCCAGCTCCTGCAAAATTTTGAGACTCAGCGTTACATCGCTGATCTGGGGAAGATTTTCGATCCGGCAAGTACCGTCTACCAACAAGGCGGCCGGAATAATGGCGACCGCCGCATTCTTTGCGCCGCTGATTTCCACTGTCCCGTGAAGCTGTTTGCCGCCACGGATTACATATTTTGTCAAATCCGCACCCTCTATCTATGCTCAATACAATGGAATTATATCATAATAGTATACAAAATCAAAGAAAATTTAATCAAGCGACAGAAAAATTGTTTTGCTCAGAATTGGAAATAAAATGCGTTTGTGTTATAATGACCGAAACGGCTATAATGGGTTTGCAGATGGGCCTTTCGGGAAGGGCAGGAAGCCCCAAGGCCATCATAGCCTTCCGGGGCTGAAATCATACGTGCCGCACCGGCGCAGACGGGAGAATTTATGAAGCTGACCGAAAAAAAACTGGAAAGCAGCCTGATTTATGAGGGCCATATCATAACGGTGCGCAGGGACACCGCCGAGCTTCCCGATGGAAAGCGGGCGTTTCGCGAAGTGGTGGAGCATCCCGGCGCCGTCGCCGTCCTCCCGCTGGACGACGGCGGCAATGTCATTGCCGTCCGGCAGTACCGCTATCCGCTGGGCAAGGTGCTGCTGGAGGTGCCGGCCGGAAAGCTGGACCCGGGGGAAGACCCCCGGCTGTGCGCCCTTCGCGAGCTGGAGGAGGAGACCGGGCTGGTGCCCCGGACACTCGTCTGCCTGGGCTGCCTCTATTCGTCGCCCGGCTTCTGCAATGAAGTGATCCATCTCTATCTGGCCCGCGGGCTGCAGGAGGGGTGTGCGCACCCCGACCAGGACGAATTTCTGGAAAGGCAGACCGTGCCCCTGAGCGTCCTGGTGGACGAGGTGATGAGAAACGGCATACACGACGCCAAGACGGTGGCGGCGGTGCTCAAAACAAACCTGTGGCTGTCGCGCGGAAACGGAGGGACGCAAGATGGGCAAGACCATCCTGATTGTTGAGGATGAAAAAAATATTGTGGATATTCTGGCCTTCAACCTCTCCCGGGAGAGCTATGAGACCATGGAGGCCTATGACGGAAAAACAGGGCTGCAGCTGGCTATGGAGCGCGATCCCGACCTCATTCTGCTGGACCTGATGCTTCCCGGAATGAACGGGTTCGACGTGTGCCGCGCCATCCGCAGGGCGGGGAGCACCACACCCGTCATTATGCTGACCGCCCGGGAGGAAGAGGCGGACAAGGTGCTGGGCCTGGAGATCGGAGCGGACGACTACATCACCAAGCCCTTTTCCATGCGGGAGCTGCTGGCGCGGGTCAAGGCCAATATTCGCCGCAGCGCCATGGCGGAGCAGGCGGCGGCCCCGTTGGGGAGCGCCGGCGCCCAGCTGGACTTCGGCCGGCTGGTGATCGACCCGGAGCTGCTGATGGTGTATAAGGACGGACGGGCGCTGGATCTTACCCAGCGGGAGTACGAGCTCATCCGGTTTTTGGCGGGAAATCCCGGCAAGGTGTTTTCCCGGGAGGCCCTCATGGAGCACGTGTGGAACTACGACGGCTATGTGGGCGACGTGCGGGCGGTGGATGTGGCGGTGCGCCGCCTGCGGGAAAAGCTGGAGGACAACCCCGCCGAGCCGGAATTTATCATCACCCGCCGGGGGCTGGGGTATCTGTTCAGCGCGTAATCTCCCTGCGGTTTCCCATCCCACAGGAAAGAAGGTGCCTCCGTGTTCCGCAGCTTACATATGAAACTGGTGCTCATTCTGGTGCTCCTGATCCTTTCGCTGATGACGGTAGTGGGTGCGTTTCTGCTCAATTCCGTGGTGGGTTTTTACCTGAATGATTTTTACGCCCAGATGGCGGAGGTCTTCGGCGACGCGGAATTTGTACGGGATCTGCAGATAGAAAAGGCGGATGAGGAAAACGGCGTTTCCGCGCTCCAGCAGGTGCTCTCGGCCAACAAGGGCGCCCTGGGCGTGGACGGGCGCAACCGCAATTACTATATTCTGGACGGGAAGACGGGGGCCTATCTGGACGGCTCCAACGAGGAAAAGGGCAGAATGCTGGACAAGACGCCCAACCTGCTGGCCGCCCTGAATACCGGGAAAATCGGCGACGACGGCGACGTGACCGCCGACTATATGGACGTGGCCATCCCCATCACCCGGGGCGCTGTTCCCTATATCATATATATTTACGACACGCGCCAGACGGTGCAGGATTTAAACAGCGAGCTCTTTCTGCTCATTATCCGGGCGCTGGTGGTTGGACTGATCATCTCGGTGCTGCTGTCTTTTTTGCTGGCCAAGACCATGATTACACCCATCGAGCGGCTCACCGACGGCGCCAGACGGGTGGCGTCGGGAGACTTCTCCCACAAGATCGAGGTGGGCTCCAAGGATGAAATCGGGGTGCTCACCGCCACCTTCAACAATATGGCCCGTCAGCTGCAGGAGACCCTGCAGGCGGTGGAAAACGAGCGAAACAAGCTGGATACCCTCTTTCTTCATATGACCGACGGCGTGGTGGCATTTAACCGCGCCGGCGCCGTTATCCACTCCAACCCGGCGGCGGCCGAGATGCTGGGACGCCCCATCGCTCAAGACAGCAGCGGGGACTATAACACGCTGTTCGGCGATATTGCCCCCTTAAGCGCGGTGCTGGAAGCGGGGCAGCCGGGATATCTGGAGGGACAGCGGGAGCTCAGCGGGCGCAGTCTGGAACTGCTGCTGGCCCCCTTTGACCGGGAAAGCCAGGCCGGCGTGCTGGTGGTGCTTCACGACATTACCCAGCAGCGCAGGACGGAGGAGCTCCGCCGGGAATTCGTGGCCAACGTGTCCCATGAGCTGCGCACCCCTCTGACCAATATCCGAAGCTATGCCGAGACGCTCTCCGACAATCCCGGCCTTCCGCCCGAGACCGAGCGGAATTTCCTGGGCGTCATTTTAAATGAGAGCGACCGTATGACCCATATCGTGCAGGACTTGCTGGCCCTTTCCCGCTTTGATTCCGGCCACAGCGAGTTTCACATGACCTGCTTTTCCTTCGGCGAAGCTATCCGGGAGGTTTACCAGGCCGTTGTGCTGGATGCTCAGCGGCATGGCCACACCCTGGAGCTTAAGCTGGAGCCCGGCCTGCCCGAGATCAGAGCGGATAAGGAGCGCATTGCGCAGGTGATGATGAACGTGGTGTCCAACGCCATCAAATACACGCCGGACGGCGGCCGCATCGCAATCTCCGCCGGGCGTGCGGGAAACAGGGTGTGGCTGGAGGTCTCGGATAACGGCATCGGCATCCCCGCGGAGGACCGCTCCCGCATTTTTGAGCGGTTCTACCGGGTGGACAAGGCCCGCTCCCGGGAATCGGGCGGAACGGGGTTGGGGCTTTCCATCGCCCGGGAGATCGTGGAACGCCATGCCGGAAGCATTGCCCTGGTGGACCGGGAGGGACCGGGGATTACCGTCCGCATGGAACTGACCATTGAGGGCCCAGGCCATGGACGGTAAGAAAAATCGCCGGCTTATCGAGCTTTTCAAATCACTGCTCATCGTGGCGCTGACGCTCTCCGCCGCCCTGCTGATGGGCCGGGCGCAGCTGGCCCGGATACCGGCCGTATCAAGCTGGGTGGGCAGCGTACTGGGCGTGTTTGCCGACAGGGAGGCTCCGCAGGACGGCCAGAGCGGCGGGAGCGACCTGAACACCGGGCTGCGCCCGGTGTGTCTTGCGGTGCGCAATGAGAGCGGGCGCTACGGCATACAGTATGACTCCGATGCGGTCAACGCCTCATTTGAGAAAGAGCTGGGCACCCTGCTGGGCGAGGCGCTGGCCCAGGCGGGCGAGGCTTATACCGTGTCTGAGGAGGCGTGGCGTCTGGCGCTGTGCGCGCCGGAGGCAAGCGTGTACTATGATTTTCTGGGCAGCGTGCCTCTGTCCGCCCTCTCCGGCTGGCTCGGCGGGGAAACAAATGTCCGCCTCACGGCAGACGCCAGGCGTCTGCTGCTGGTGTCGGGCGGCGGCGGCGCGGTGCTGTATTACTGCGGCGCCCACGGAGAGTATTACGCCTGCAGCGTTGCCGGGGAACTATCCGCCCGGCTTCGGGAGGTGGCGGGCGACTACACCCCTAACAACGCCGTGTTCGCCTTTGAGTGGGAGGAGCGCTATCCCAAACTGGCCCCCTATGTTATGATCCTGCCCGACCCGCCCGCACCCCCCGTCTACACATCCTCCAACCCCATCGGGACAGGGGAGGAGGCCGACCTGTCCGTCCTTCTGCGGGGACTGTCCTTCCAGCCGCAGACCAGCGAGGTCTATACGGGGGCGGAGGGACTGGTGGTGCGCGAGGGAATGGATACCCTGCGCATCGGCACCGACGGCACTGTGTTCTTCCACGCTTCGGACAGGCAGAATCCACGCTATCCGGTGCGCAGCGCCGGAGAGACCGCCACCAAAGGAGAGCTGGTGGAAACGGCCCGGGTATTGCTGGACAGAGGCTTTTATCCCGGCGATGCCGGATTCTACCTCATGGGGACGGAGCCCGGACAGGACGGGACGCTCTGCGTGTATTTCGGGTATCTGCTCAGCGGATGTGCCGTGGAGGTTGCGGGGGACGGCTATGCCGCCCGAGTGGTGCTCACCGAAGGGTATATCTCGGAGTTTACCCTTCACTGCCGTACCTATCAGAAAACGGGGGAAATTTCGGCCGTTTTGCCCGAAGTGCAGGCGGTGGCGGCCATGAATGCCCTGACTACCGACAAAAGCGAACTGCTGCTGCGCTACCTGGACGGCGGCGGAAGCGTGCCGGCGTGCTGGGTGGCCGGATAGAGCAAAATGCGCAGGAAACGGGAAAGGGGCGGGCGGCTTTGGAATGGTCCAAAATTAAAAATATTGTTCTCATCATCCTGCTGACCGTCAACCTGTGTCTGCTGGTGCTGGTGGCCTCCCAGGAAGCGCACAGCGCCCGGCAGCGGGAGCGTGCCCGTGAAAATGCCGTGAGGGTGCTGGCGCAAAACGGGATTGCGGCGGATCTGCAGCGCCTGCCCCGGGACACAAGCCTGAGCCGGCTCTCTATGGAGCGGGACAGGGAGAAGGAGGCCGGCGCCGCATCCGCCCTGCTGGGACCGGCGGTTGAAACGGGGCAGGGCGGCACCGTGCTGTACACCGGAGACAAAGGGATGGTCCGCTTTTCCCGGACGGGTGAGTTTTCCGCCGCTCTGCGCGCCGGCGCCTTTCCGCTGGGGGAGCTGACGGCGGCGGAGCATGCCGTCCAAACCCTGGCGCTTCTGGGATTTGAGGGGGAGA
>Ga0123328_1004047_pt1 | contig 12155 bp, 6 predicted proteins | sample BioC12SIPDNA_2_FD_89702 | JGI IMG/M metagenome (GOLD analysis project Ga0123328, IMG submission 89702) | Anaerobic biogas reactor microbial communites from Washington, USA - Biogas_R1_A C12 SIP DNA | ecosystem: Engineered > Bioreactor > Anaerobic > Unclassified | place: Washington, USA...
GGCAGACGCAGTCTGATGATTGACCCCAAGGGGATTGGCTACGGTACCGACTATACACGGGCAGGACGGGTCATGAAGACGATTTCCCCTATCGACCCTTCTGACCCCAATGCCTTTATCACCTCTTACCACTATGACCCCATCGGCAGGCTGGAAAAAACCGTTGATCCGTTGGGGCATTACACCATCAATGTCTATAACAGCCTCAATCAGGTCATCCGCCAGACGGTCTATGACTGCAACAGCTTACCAGACGTTGCGGAAGATGATTATGCCGTCCGTCAGACCCGGATGACGTATGACACTCTGGGCAATGTCATCCGTCAGGCGGTCATGGCTGACCCTGCATCGGAGGATGAAATTGTGCCGGGCGTGGATTGGGTGTCCGATACCGTCTATGACCCCAATGCGACGGGGCTGGTCTATCAGCAGAAGACCTATATCGGGACAGAGGCAACACCTGCGGACACGACGTTTTATTACGACGGCATCGGCAGGCTCCGCAAGACCGTTGACCCGGAAGGCAATGAGGAAATCATTACCTATTACACGCTCAATGACGGTAATCCCTCTCAGGTCAAGCAGATTGAGCAAAGACAGGTTGATTCCGAAGATTCGGAAAACTTTTATATCGTTACCACCTTTTTGGAGTACGATGACTTCGGCAGGCTCTATAAGCGTATCCTTGACGAAGATGGCAACGGCGTCAAGGACGCAGGCGACCCGGCCACAACGTACACCTACGACGGCATGGGCAGGCTCAAGACCGAGACCACCAATGACGGGGTGGTGGCGTATCTGGAATATGACGGATTCGGCAACGTCAAAACCAAGATCGACGACTACGGCACAGGAACCGAAAACCGCACGACTGAGTTTGTCTATAACCGACTCAATCAGCAGTGGAAAATCCTTGCCTACGATCCCAACGACACGACACAGGATGTGGATATTCAGGTTACGGAGTACGCCTACGACTTCAACGGTAATGTCACGAAAATCATCTATCCTGATGAAAAGTTCGTCCAATATGAATACAACCTGATTAACAAGGTCTGGATGGAGATTAAGCGGGATGAATCGGAAATTTACTACGGCTATTGGTGGTCGGGATGGCTGTGGTTTGAAAGCGATGATCCCGACGGGCCGGACGGCTACCCCTCACTGCTGACGATATTTGAATATAACGGGGCAGGCGATCTAAAAAGTGCCTATAAGGAAATCAATGGATCGGAAGTCTCCGAATCAACATTCACTTACAATGGCTTTGGAGCCAGAACTTCCGAAACGGCTCGTTATGATAATCTGCTGACGAAAACCACAAGCTGGACGTATGACGGCGGCGGCAATCGGGTCACCCAGACCCACGGGAATAATATTCTGGACACCGCCTACGACGGATTGTGCCGCATAAAGAGTATTGACAGAGGCAGTACCTCGATTGTATCCTATACCTATATAGGCAGCAGGACAAAATCAATCCATTATCCCGAACCCGGCGTCGTGCAGGCGTTCGGCCACGACGCGCTGGGCCGGGTCGAGAAAATCCGCAGCACCGAAGGTGTTGACCAGACGATTCTTGACTTTATTTATACCTACGACGACGTAGGCAACCGGGATTCAGTCAAGCACAACCACCTGCCGTCCCCCGTCTGGGACAGGTATTATTACGATACCCTCAACCGCCTCTGGAAGGTCGAATACGCCCAGACCTCCGGCTTTGCTTTGGCGGGCGAGACTTCGTTGTCCAAATTAGCGATGATTGCCGCCGAATGGCTGGATTGTGAGTGTGATTTTACACAGGCGGCCAATCGTGCTTATCAGGCGATGAATAACAGAAAGCAGCGATTGAAAGAATCCATTGAGCAAAACGGGCTGGATGCGATGGTTCGGTCACATCCGGTTCCCTTTGAGCATTGGATTGTCAAGACTGAAACGGATATGGACGCCCCGATCTATGCACTGGCAGAATTGGGTGAAAGCAAGGCCATTTATCGCACTGAAACTTGTACCGATGAAGACGGCAACATTATCGCCCGGATTGTCTGGGGCGACGGCGACCGGATGATATTGTTTGCGATGTACCCGGCCAGCGGCGGGACAGTGGTTGTCAGCACGGCCTACGACAGTCAGGGGAATGTGATTTCGAACATCTTCACAATCCTCGATGCGGACGGCAAGATCACCGAAACGATTGATATGCTGGCGTATCAAGCGCAGCAGGAACTGGAGCAAAAACAGCAGGCGGTTTTGGAGTCCCTGACGGCCTCGATGACGCTTGATGACGGCGGCATGATGATGGCCATGAGCAGCCCTGAAGGCCCGACGGCTCGGCTCGACGAATACGGCTACGACCACTTGGGCAACCGCACGACAGTTTATCTGAACAAAGGCTCAATGGCACAGGAAACGCAGGAGTATGCCCACAACATCGTCAATCAGTATTCCACGATTGACAGTACGATATTAGGTCTGCCGTTTGGCGGCGCTGTCGAGTATGATGATAACGGTAATCTGGCAACGGACAAAGAAGGCTATGGTTATTCCTATGACTACCGGAATCGGATTGAAGAAATCGAAGAAGTCGTTCAGTTTTCGTATGATGCGTTGGGGCGTCGGATTCGAAAGACGGATTGCCAGAGCAACATCACAACATATTACATTTACGACCCCGACAATCGTATAATTGCTCAATATACGCAACCCTTAAATGATGAGGCGGCGCTGGACCGGACGTTTGTCTATGGAAATGACCTTCACGAAGTGCTGGCAATGTACCTTGCCCGCCATGAAGGCAATCCCGCTGATTGGGATGCGTTCTTGGAATTTGTGGACGCATGGCTCTGTACCGATCCGAATGATGCGTGTTACAACGGGGCGTATGACCACAATAGCGACAATATAGTGAATCTGAAAGACTTTGCATATTATTCAGGTATTTGGAATATGCCATCAAACAGGGAGAGTAATTGGTACTACCTGCATGACGTTCAGGGGTCGGTAATGGGAGTAATCGGCGGACGGCTGAACCGTCCGGAAGACCGTGAGTTTTACACCTATGACGTGTACGGAAACCCGTCCAGCCTGTCGGCAATTGGCAACCCTTTCATGTTCCACGGTAAATTCGTTGCCAGTACCCAACCGCTTATCTATAGCCGGTTCTACCGAGACTACCAGCCCGGTCTGGGGAGGTGGATGCAATTTGACCCCATAAACACGTATGATTCTATGAATCTTTTCGAGTTTACAAGGTCAAATCCAACCAATTATATCGATCCTTTTGGCCTTTCATCGATTTACTGGACGCCGGGTGGAGTAGGATTCCCTGTGGAGTATCAGCAGGTCAGAGTTAGTGCTCCCGTCCCTTCTGAATCTGCGGTACAGTTAAGAAACAATGCAATTAATGCATTGCAAGAGCTTGCATCTTCTCACCAAAAATATGATTACTATCCTTTAACGGGCTTGCAAGATTTAATAGATAATAAGCTTATCCCCGCCTTGCAATGGCTTTCTGCTTTCCAATATGAGGTCTTGAGTGAAGGCAATGACCCTCAGTATAGTACTTATTGGGGAAGTCGAAAGCTCTCTTTGCCAGAAGCAATAAGTTCAACAAGCATTATTCATGAGGCGGTACATGTTTATAATGATATGAGCAAATTGTTTATTGGCAATAGGAAAGATGAGGGTATGGCATATGCAGCAGAATACATGATAGACAAAAGCACGGCGTTAAGAAATCTTGAAAATGAACTTCGAAAAGATAGTCCTTCTAAGTCTACTTTGCAACGCAGTTGGAGCAATTTTTGGCGAAATGCAAATTCAACAGTAGGAACAAGTGGTGTTTACTACACACTCGGATTCCCGATTAATTTTCTTGTCACAGAGAAGGACGTATCAAATGTTTCCAGCCATTTGGGGTTTCAATATAAATGTCAACAACTGGCGAAACATTATAATTCTGTGCTAAAAAAGAACCCTAATATAAAGTGTGCAGAATTTGTTTGTGAAGTTCGACCAAAATTTCCTGACATTGATATGACTATTCCTGTTGAATTGCACTCTGTATTCAAATGAGGTTGATATGAGTAGAAAAATGACGATTATGTATTTGATTTGTATTGTTATTTCATGCTTTGTAATCTGGCAAGCAATCTATTTCTTCGATATAGGTGGGCTTAGGTCATCACTCTATAGCAGAACGCACAACATTGCTCGGACTCAACATCGGATGAAGTCATTGGCAACGGCTATACAAGTTGATTTCTCTGAAATTGAAGCTGATATACCGAAAAATGATAATGAGCTTCTTCTTTGGTTATCTTCGCATTCAAAAAACTTTCGAGACTATATTAATGAAGACTGGTATGATACAATTACCGGGAATATTGTAGATAATTGGGGAAACCCTTTCATGTTAGAAATTGCTTCGGCAAACGAATATGTGTTGATTAGCTTTGGCCCAAATAAAAAGTATGACGAAAAACAAGGCGATGATATTGTATATAGATTTAATCCGTATTCGATTGTAAATGAAAAACAGAATACTGATCACTGATTACGACCAATTGGGCGATATCATTGCCCAGATCGTCTATGACGCCGAGGGCAGGATTATCGTGTTTACGATGTATCCGTCAGTCGGCGGCAAGATAGTGATCTTTACGTTCCACGGTGACGACAGCAAGGCAGGCTATCAGGTCTTTCTTACCTATGATGACGAAGGAAACATTGTCAGCCGTGAAGAAATGCCTTTGCTGACGGCATCCGCAGAGAAAAGTTTATCCTTCTCTAAGACCTCTGAGACCTCTGTATCCTCTTTGGCAGAAATTCAGTCCCTTGATGACGGCGGCATGATGATGGCCATGAGCAGCCCGGAATCACCGGCGACGGCTTCCGAAACCTTCATTTATGACCATTTGGGCAATCGGTATCAGGAAACGGCAAAAAATGGCTTTACCTATACCTACACGCATAATTCGGTCAATCAGTATGAACGCAAACAAACGAACATTTTTGGCATACCGATTGAAATCGATTATTCGCACGATGACAACGGCAATCTCCAATTCGATGAACACTGGAATTCCTATTCCTATGATTATCGAAACAGACTGAACAAGGTCGAAGATTATGAATCAAATATTGTCGCCGAATATGGATTCGATGCGTTGGGCAGACGATTCAAAAAAACAATGGGCGGCACAACAACTTACTTCATCTATGATATGCAAGGTCGAGTGATTGCCGAGTATGAACAAGATGCATTGAAAAGAGAGTTCGTGTATGGCAATCGGTACAATGAAGTCGTGGGAATGTTTTTAGCCGAGCATGAGGGCAGTGTTGAAGACTGGCAGGAGTTCCTTGAATTCTGCGAGGTATGGCTATCAGACCCCAATGACTCCAATTGGGACAGCCGTTTTGATGTTGTGGCAGACAATCGGATCAATCTTAAGGATTTCGCTGTCCTCTGCAAAAATGCATCTGACGGCCAAAGTTAACGATTCGGTATGTTGAGATCGGTCAGATTTGCTCTTTCAAAAGTGAAAATGAATCGATTCGGTAGGGATTCAGCCAATCTGAGAGTCGAATTTGAAGCGATTTTTCAATCTCTGCGCAGACCGTGGGTGTGGCGACTGCGGGGCGTTCACGATTCACGCGACGCGGGTATAGATGTGATGCAGGCCGCCGAGGATGGGAGTACTGACGATTTTGCCCTCGGCTTGCACCGGACGAGGAATGGGCGAGTCTTTGTTCAAGGACATGTGCGTGCGGGCGACGTTGTAATAGTTGTCGATGTATTCCGTCAGCACAGACCGCAGGTGGCGTTCATTCAGGACAATTATATGATCCAGGCACTCCCGGCGTAACGTTCCGATAACCCGTTCAGCAAATGGGTTTTGCCAAGGTGAATGCTGCGCGGTGGGTGTATCTTGTAAGCCGAAACGTGTGATGGTTAGCTTGAATTCCTCGCTGAAGATGGCGTCGTTGTCACGGATCACATACGTTGTCGTCGTGTCAAAGTCAAAGATCTGGCGAAGCTGCTGAATGGCCCATTCGGAATGCGGCCGGTCGGTGACGGCCCAGTGCAGGATTTTTCGCCGGTCGTGTGAGATGGCGACAAAGACATAAATCGCCTTAAAGAAAATTGTCCGAACGACCAGGAAATCGATGCCGACGGTATGTTTGGCGTGGTTTTTCAGGAAGGTCCGCCACCGTTGGCGTTTGTCGGCATCGGGTTTCGGCTTTCCCAGATACTTGAGAACGGTGTTGTCACTGACGGTAAGTCCGAGCTTGGCCAGTTCGCCCTGAATCCGTTGGGCCGACCAGGTTGGGTTCTCTTTTCGCATGCGTCGAATGAGCTTGATCAGCGGCCAGTCGATGCACGGCCGCCCGGCCCGCCGGGACTTCCATTTCCAATAGAGCCTGAATCCTTGGCGGTGCCAGCCGACCACCGTTTCCGGCCGGACGACTACCAGGGCTTTTTTCCAGCCCGAAAAGATACTGGATAGCCAGACCAGAAGGATACGATCCCGCGGTTGTATCTTGGGCCGTTTGACTGACCGTTGATAGATGACCAACTGTAGCCGGAGCAGGGCATTTTCAAGCAGTATTTGTTTTCGGGATTGGAAAAACTTTAGAATAAGTTTCACAAAGCCAGCCAGCATAGTTATTTCCAGTGAAATTATTGATCTTGAAATTGTACAGTAATTGCATCCAGAAGCAAGAAATTTACTGGAAAAATCCATCACAGAACGTTATTTTGATAGGCGTCAATTAAGTTTAAAAGGCCCTGACTATGGATTTTAACCCTCGATTCACAATTACAAACGCGATAACATCGACACTGACGCAAATAGAGCGTGCTCGCGGGTTTCTGGATGCGGCATCTCTATCGGAAAACTGGATACGCCAGATGTCTGAGCGAGCATTACTGCTCGAAGCTCATCACACCACGCATATTGAGGGAACTCAACTGACGTTTGAACAGGCACAGCAGCTTTGGGAGGGTAAAAACGTCCCCGGCACGAATCAAGATGATGTGAAGGAATTACTCAACTACCGTTCTGCATTTGATTTTGTGTCGGAAAGTCTGAAAGTGGACTACCCCGTCACAGAGGGAATGATTCGCCAAATACACCAACGATTGGTGGAAGGAGTTCGCGGCGGTAAAGCAGCTCCGGGAGAATATCGAAAAATTCAAAACTACGTCGTTAATTCTATGACCGGACAAGTCATTTATACGCCGCCGGGAGCCCATGAAATCCCTGTGATGATGTCTTCGCTTGTTAGGTGGCTCAATAGTGATACGGACATCCATCCGGTGCTGGTCAGCAGGATAGCTCAATTCCAGTTGGTTCAGATTCACCCGTTTTTGGACGGCAATGGAAGAACCTCCCGTTTGCTCTCGACGCTTTGTCTGTATCGAGCGGGATATGATTTTAAGCGGCTGTTTACGATTAGTGAATATTATGACCGCGACAGGCCGGCTTTTTATAGGGCCATCCAGTCGGTTCGGGAAAGCGAAATGGACATGACCGGATGGTTGGAGTATTTTGTGGCGGGGTTGGAATCTCAAATGCGGGATGTCAAGGAGCGAGGAGCGCTGGCTATACAGGCAGATGTTATTACCCAACAACACGGCCTAAATGAACGCCAGAAACAAGCTATTCTCCACATGCTTTACAATGGAACTCTGACTCTTCGTGAATATGAGGTGCTTTGTCCGGATATTCACAAGCGGACACTTCAGAGAGATTTGAAACTGATTGTCGAGGCAGGCTTGGTTCGGCCGGAAGGCGCCACAAACAAGCTCATTTACGTCTGGAATAACTGAGCTTATGACAAACTTGCGACACGACTTGCGACAAGCGGACTGAGTGTCGGATACGGTCAAAATCGTATGCCAAAACCAAAACAAGCGACACCGATATAACTCATAAACTAATCTAAATAAAAGACTTACAATTTAGCCAAAGTTTGAAAGTTGTCCCGCTCGGGGAGCTGTTGTAAGTTACGCTGAAATCGGAAGTTACGATTACCTGCCACCGTGCAGAGCGGCCGTAACCTTGAAAGAAAACCGGTAGTACTACCCGTTTTGTTGGAAAGGAATCGACCGTGGACGCACAAAAAACATCATTTTCAGGCCAAAAACAGGCATCGGGCAAACACGAACCGAAGAACGAGCGGCGTGTTTGCACAACGCCCAAACTCCGACACCACAAGGCCACCGGGCAGGGATATGCCGTCCTAAGCGGCAAGTACCTCTTCTTCGGACCTTATGGCACGCCGGAAGCGACGCAGAAGTATCACCAGGCCATCGCCGAATGGATGGCGGCCGGAAAGCAGTTGAACCCCTCGCCGGATGCCATTACCATCAATCAGGTCATCGCATCCTTCTGGACACACGCCCAGACGTATTATGTCCGCAAAGATGGAACACCGACATTCGAGGTCAACAACTTTCGGCAGGCACTGCGGCCGTTGTCGGAGTTGTATGGCGATACGCTGGCGGCCGAGTTTGGCCCGCGGGCCTTGGCAGCGGTGCGACATAAGATGGTGCAAATGGGATGGTGCCGCACGAATGTCAATAAGATGGTAGGGCGGGTAAAACGGATGTTCCGATGGGCGGCCGAGCATGAAGTTATCCCTGCCAACGTCTATCACGGCCTACAGACGCTCAAAGGGCTTGTTCAGGGGCGCAGTGAGGCCAAAGAGACCGACCCAGTCAAACCGGCACCACAAGAGCATATCGACGCGGTCGAGCCGTATGTGTCGCGGCAGGTGTGGACGCTGATACAGCTTCAATTGCTGACCGCCGCTCGCAGCGGGGAATTGGTCATCCTGCGTCCGTGCGATATTGACCAGACAGGCAAGATATGGACGTACCGCCCTGCCCAGCACAAGACGTCGCATCACGGGTTTTCCCGAACGATTTATTTTGGGCCGCGAGCCCAAGAGGTGCTGCGACCGTTTCTGCTGCGTCCGGTGGGTGCGTATTGTTTCTCACCCGCAGAGGCGATGGCCGAATGGCGACAGGAAAACTTTACCAATCGCAAGACGCCGCAGCATCAGGGCAATACGGCCGAGACGAATGTCAAAGACAGACCCAGCAGAATGCCCGGCGAGCATTATACGGTATCCGGCTACGGCCACGCCATCACCAAGGCCATCAAGAAGGCGTTTCGTCCGGAAGTGATGTCGGACGCGGAGTTTGCCACCTGGAAACCCCCACAGCACTGGCACCCGCACCAGCTTCGCCACAACGCAGCCACGTTCCTGCGTAAAGAGTTCGGCCTCGAAACCGCCCGAATTATATTGGGACATAGGTCCGCCGCCATTACCGAAGTCTATGCCGAACTCGACCAGCAAAAGGCACTGGAGGCGATTGTGCGGGTGGGGTAGAAACCCAAGATGCCCGGCGTGGCAGATCCTCCTTTTGAAGCATCATAAAGTTTTTGCCAATAATTCGCGTAACCGCTAAAATAGCTGTTTTTACGAGAGACGATTATGGCAGAATTTGATACGAGCGATTTGCCGCTGCCCAAGGGCTGGCAGGAAAATACCAAACGGGCGATGGTCTGTTTGACGGCGATGGCGCATGATGCCCTGGTGACGGCGCGGGGTTGGGCCGTTGACAGCCGCATTCACCGGGTACGGCTGCAGGCCCAAGTGGAGCAAGCCAGGCAGGAAATCGCACTGCTGGCCGAAGAACTCCGCATCAAGGATGCCCGTATGAGGCGCATTCCGGCTCACCAGCGTCCGCATTACACCTCCGAAGAACGATTGGCGATCATGGAACTCAAAGCCGCCCGACATCTATCCGCGCCGCAAAGCGCCTGTCGATTCCTTGTAGGACAGCCAACCATTCGTGCGTGGCAAAAGCGGCTGGATGAAACCGGGCCGGATGCACTGTTGAAAATGTCAGCGGTTGTCAACCGCTTTCCGGAGTTTGTCAAACATATCGTTCAGCGGCTCACTATCCTGTGTCCGCTGATAGGCAAGGTCAAGATGGCGCAGATATTGGCGCGTGCGGGACTGCATCTGGCGGCCGCGACCATCGAACGCTATCGCAAAGAAGATCCGGTCAAACCGGAGGATAAGATGGCGGATGTTATAGAGGAGCAAACCCAAACCCGTGTGGTGACCGCCATTCGCCCCAACCATGTCTGGCATGTGGATTTGACCTGTATGCCGACCGGCGGCGGGTTCTGGGTGCCGTGGCTGCCGCAGGCGCTGATTCAGGTCTGGCCGTTTTGCTGGTGGATGGCGGTTGTGGTCGATCACTATTCCCGGCGTGTCATGGGATTTGCCGTCTTCAAGAAACAGCCCACGTCCATCGCTATTCGACAGTTCATCGGCCGGTGTATCGCAAACGCGGGTAATACGCCCAAATACCTTGTCTGCGACAAGGGCGTCCAGTTTTGGAACGAAGGCTTCAAGCGATGGTGCAGATGTAAAACGATAAAGCCCCGCTATGGGGCGATTGGCAAACACGGCAGTATCGCCATTATTGAGCGATTTATTCGCTCTCTGAAACATGAGTACCTTAACCGGCTGTTGATTCCGCTGCGGAGGGATACGATGCGGCGGGAAATCGCCTGCTATGCCGATTGGTACAACGAACACCGTCCGCATCAGGCATTGAATGGCGCAACGCCGCTGGAAATGTATGAAGGCGTTACGGCGGCCAACCATAAACCCCGTTACGAACCCCGCCGCCAATGGCCGTCCGATGCGCCCTGCGCCGCGCCGTATGCGCCGCCCAAACCGGAGCAGGGGCAACACCTGACGCTGATCATTCGCTTTGCAGACCGGCACAAAAAGCTGCCGGTTATCGAACTGCGCGAAGCGGCGTAACGGCCTGCCGTTGTCGATACGAGAATCGTATTATAGAGCGTTTCGTAAAAAGCAGAGACGTTGCGCATCCGCTCTGAATTTTTGCGCATTTGATGGGCCAAGTCATATTTTTCGTTGACATTTCCGCGAAATCTCGCTTCACACACCACTCAAATTCGTCACTGCAACCGCTATATTTTGCCCATTTTAACGACCAATGAATCGATGAGCTATTACACTGGGACTAAAAATCGCACGGCATTGCGATACCGCTGAAGATTCTCTTTAAGCCAGCTACCGAGTGCTGCTTCAAGTTTTTCAGGTGCTTCGGGCAAAACAAGGATAGGAATTCTATCATCCCAATGATGTGGAGATTCGGATTCGTCTAATTTCGACCACGGATCATTTTTCCAGAATTGCGGAAGCGCAATTACCCTGAATTTACTGGCGACTTCGGCACTGCCGCCAATTACATATCTGATTTCTTTTGAGAGGTGCTGCTTGTCCTCATCTTCCTGAAAGAGCTTGTCGTTTCGGGCGTTAGCTATCAGTTTGGCTTGCGGATTTTCTTCCTCGCGGAAAATATACCTATTGCCATCTTCGTGAATATTAAAACTGTTCTCGACGATTGTGGAAAGCTCTACCTGAAAGGCATTGTCATCGACAGCTTTGTCTCGTGTTATATCGATATGAAGCGTTGCTTGGTCTGCACCGGCCTGATTGATTTCTGCAAGCGAGCGAAGCCATAGGGCACTGACTATATCCTCCAAATGCGGAAGTTTCTGCCCGCTTGAGGCAACAGCATTTTGCACAGCTTCCAAATTGCGCAGGGCCTTTTCACGCAACTTGGCATGGTGTTGATTAGATACCGAATCGAGCAATGAGGTAATTCCGCTATGCTCATTGTCCAAGCGAAAATCCGCCGCTGTGATAATAGGCTGACTCTCTCCGTGCTGCTTATATAGATCGGCCAGAACACGAATCAGGTCACGTGTCTCTTGTGCGTGAGTTGCCATTAAAACCTGATCTTCTAATAATTGCATCATGTGCGGAGCAAAAGGCCACGCTTCGATAAATTCTTCACGAACCTTATCTTGCTCTGCAGGCGAGATGCTTTTCAGACGAAAATATTCGCAGACATGTGAGTTGATAAGTGATGCAATTTTGTCGGATTCAACATGAATCCGATTTTCAAACAGGCGATGGAGCAATAATCGCAATCGATCATGCTTGGCCTCCGGGCCTTTGAAATCGACAATAACAGGATTGACACGCTGGATTTGCTGGAATGCATCTGTATTGCCGTTGCGAACAGAAAC
>Ga0123328_1004050_pt1 | contig 12151 bp, 7 predicted proteins | sample BioC12SIPDNA_2_FD_89702 | JGI IMG/M metagenome (GOLD analysis project Ga0123328, IMG submission 89702) | Anaerobic biogas reactor microbial communites from Washington, USA - Biogas_R1_A C12 SIP DNA | ecosystem: Engineered > Bioreactor > Anaerobic > Unclassified | place: Washington, USA...
GCCTCACGCACAACGTACACGCCGCCGCGCGCGGTGGCATCGCCACGCCCCAGAGACCCCGCCAGTGAGACAGGCTTGCCGGTGATCACGCCCGGCAGGTGGCGGCCGGTGATGGTCTCGTATTCGTCCATCATCCAGGCCATGATCTGTGGGGTGGTGTAGACGTCAGGGGCAGGGATATCACGATCTGGCCCGACGATGTGAGCCACATGCCGCATATAGGCACGGCTGAGACGCTCGAGCTCGCCCATTGTCATGGCTTTGGGGTTACACGTTACGCCCCCCTTGCCGCCGCCGAGGGGGATGTCGACCACAGCGGTCTTCCAGGTCATCCAGGCCGCGAGCGCGCGCACGGTGCTGATGGTCTCTTCGGGATGAAAACGGATGCCGCCCTTTGCAGGCCCACGGGCGTCATTGTATTGCACGCGATACCCCTCAAATACCTGGTAACTGCCATCGTCCATCTGCAGGGGTAAAGAAAACCGATGCTCTCGCATCGGCACGCGCAAAAACTGCTGCATGGCATCAGACAGGCCGAGCAACTCGCAAGCCTGATCGAGCTGGCGCTGCGCGGTTACAAATGGGTCAACTTGTTGAGGCACGGCATCTCTCCTCAAGCGTACAGAATCCATGGCCCGAGTGTCCGTCTGACGGTCATTCGGGCGCTCACAGCTCTGGGAGCGCCGCCATCACGGCCGGCCGCACGCAGTGTCAGGTCGCGAACCGGCTACTAGCCAAGCATCATACACAAACTGTGCATGCTGCACAAACCACCAATCCTCCATATGGAGGATACGCCGGCGTCTGCTAGATGCTACGATGACAAGAAGACCTTGCTAGGCGCCATGCTCATCTTGTCTGGAACTGCCACCATGGCGAGTGGCTCCTTTCGATGCTGTGGGGCGGCACGATCGTCTGCAAGGGGCCTATTACGGTCGGCACAGCTAGAGGAGAGGAATGCCATGCCAAACCTGTCGCGACCCAATGCCAACGACATCTCACAGACAGCCAACCGCTCGCGCGATGTTGTCCCCGGCTCGGGCCTCTGCAGCCGTTGTCTCGATGGTTGCACCGGCAACTGTGAGGTGTTCAAGTCAACCTTTCGTGGCCGAGAGGTCATCTACCCCGGACCTTTTGGCGAACTGACCGCTGGTGGCGACAAGGACTATCCCCTTGACTATTCGCACCTCAACATCCAGGGGTATGCCTTTGGCGCCAAGGGTCTGCCAGAGAGCATCGAGGGGACGCCCGACAACACGTTGTTCACCCTGGTAGACACATCACTCGAGATCGGCAACCGTCACAAAGAACAGCTGCGCATGCCCATCATCAGCGGTGCGCTGGGCTCGACGGAGATCGCACGAGCCAACTGGGAGCATTTTGCTGTGGGCGCCGCGATCTCGGGAGTGGTGCTCACCTGTGGCGAGAACGTCTGCGGCATCGATCCTGGGCTCGTGCTCGATGATCGTGGCAAAGTGGTCGAAGCGCCAGACATGCGCCGTCGTGTAGAACTCTATCGTCGCTACCATGAAGGGTATGGCGACATCCACGTGCAGTTGAACGTCGAGGACACCCGCTTTGGTGTAGCTGAATACGTCATCGAGAAACTTGGGGTCAAGACGATCGAGCTCAAGTGGGGCCAGGGCGCCAAGTGTATTGGTGGCGAGATCAAGGTCGATTCGCTGGACCGTGCCCTCGAACTGCAGCGCCGCGGCTATCTGGTGACGCCCGATCCATCAAGCGAAGCCAACCAGAAAGCCTTTGCAGATGGGGCCCTCAGGCAGTTCGAGCGACACTCACGGCTCGGGTTTGTAGATCAGGAAAGCTTCATGAGCGAGGTGGAGCGTCTGCGCAGGCTTGGCGCCGAACGCGTCACGCTCAAGACGGGTGCGTACCCGATGCGTGAGCTGGCCATGGCACTCAAGTGGTCCTCAGACGCTGGCATTGACCTGCTCACAATCGACGGCGCCTCGGGTGGCACCGGCATGAGCCCCTGGCGCATGATGGTCGAATGGGGCGTGCCCACCATTTACCTAGAAGCCATGACGTACAAGCTGTGCGAGATGCTGGCGGTGCGTGGGCGCTACATCCCCTCGCTCGCCATCGGCGGTGGCTTTTCAACTGAGGATCACCTGTTCAAGGTGCTTGCGATGGGCGCGCCTCATGTCAAGGCGGTATGCCTTGGTCGGGCCATCATGATCCCTGGGATGGTGGGCAAGAACATCGCCAACTGGCTGATCGAGGGGAAACTCCCCCGCAGTGTCTCTCAGTTCGGCACGACCAAGGAAGAGATCTTTGTCGAGTATGAGACGCTAAGGGCCAAGTATGGCGCCGAGGTGGACCAGATGCCGCTGGGGGCTATCGGCTGGTACACCTATGTAGACAAGCTACGGGTTGGGCTGCAGCAGCTGATGGCCGGGACGCGCAATTACCGGCTCAGCAGCATCTCGCGCGATGACCTCATGTCTCTTACGACAGAGTGTGCCGATGTGACAGGCATCGCTTACGTCATGGATGCCTACCGTGACGAGGCCGAGGCGATCATCAACAGCTAGCACGCCACAACGCTGCACCGCAAACGGCCCCCTCCTACGAGGGGGCCGTTCTCTGTCGACGACCTATTTGGGCATATTCTTGAGCGCGGTGTATGCCGCACGAGGTTTGAGCTCTGGCCAGCCCGGGTCGGTAATAGCCCACCAGTACTGCTCGTGCTCCTGGGTCCAGTCTGGATCGCTGATATAGATCAGGCTCATGAGTCCGATCCACGGCGACCAGTTCTGCTTGGCATACTGGTAGGCGCGTACAAAGTACTCGGCCTTGGTCTGTTCAGAGACGGCGTGCCAGTTGTATGGCGAGTTGGGACGGGGGTCGCTGGTCCAGCCGAACTCGAGCAATGCGATCTGCTTGTCGGTGTCTCCATACTTGACCATGATGGCGCGCAAGTCCTCGACCCGTCGAAAACACATGGAGCGGTGGCCGCCAAGGGCCGGGTTGGCCGCAACCTCGGCCGGATCGCGCTCTGGCGGGCTGGCAAAGCCCGCGCCATGCGCGCCAAGCACGTCATAGTATCCAGCGCTGCTGCCGCCCATGGCGATGTATAGCGATTCGAGATACCAGTCATCGGGGCGAGCGCCCTCAGGCCCGGCCGTCCAGGAGCCTGTGGGCGAGAGGCCAGCGCTGATCACCATAGCGCTCGGATCAGCCGCCTTGATAGCACTGTAGCACAGCTTGAGCAGCCGGGCATAGGCCGCAGGGTCAGGCGTCTGGCCACCCCATTCGCGCGCCAGGTTGGGCTCGTTCCAGACCTCATATGCGCGGATGCGCCCCTTGTAGCGTGTCGCAAGCGCCGCAAAAAAGTCCGCCAGGTCCTGATAGTTGGTGGGCGGCCCGTTAGTTGGAAAGCCGCCACCCGCCCAGGCAGGCTGATGGTCGACACGGATCACTAAATCAACCCCATCAGCGTTGGCCATCTGCACGATCTGATCGGTGCGCGACCAGTCAAATACGCCCTTGCTGGGGCCTTCGATGTCTCGCCAGCCAAAGTTGACTTTGGCCCAGGTAAAGCCGGCCGCCTGAATGGCCTGCAGATCACGACTGCCTACTTCAGGCCTCCACCAGGGAAAGATCTGCATGCCATACTCGGGCGAGTTCATTCGCAAGCCCTTGGCAGCAGGCGGGGCCGTTGTGGCGGTGGCTTCAGGAGTGGGCGTCAGGGTTGGGACCAATGTTTCAACCGACTCTTGCTCTGTAGGAGTGCTCTCAGGTTCGCGTGTTTGTGACGCGGTAGTAGGCTGCTTGGCCTGGCCGGCGGCAGCAGGGGTAAAGGTGGGTTTCGGGGTGCGAGTCGCGACTGCTTCGTCTCCGGCCGGGGCCGGAGTGGGGCTGCCACAGGCTGCGAGCAGCAGCGACATCACCAGCAGCAGGGCAAGCAACGGTTTGCGCATGGTGACCTCTCTCATTTGTGATTCGCAATATTGGACGATCAACGATCGATGATGGTTCCAGAGCACAGGCGCAGGGCACCTGTGGTGTGCCCTGCGCCTGTGCACGCTATCAGTTGCCGATCACTTGGGCATGTTCTGTAGGGCGCTAAAGGCAGGTCGCGGCGACCAGTCATTCCGGACGATGCCGAATGCAGCTTTTTCATCCTGTGGGCCAGCGACGGGGGCAAAGTTCAGGTTCCACAAGAACATGGGCCCCACAAAGCCCCAATTGCGCCCCATCTCATAGGCTCGCACGAGGTATTGCGCTTGCTCTGCCTCGGTGTTATCGGCTGCATAGCCATAGCCTGCAGCTGGCCCAACGCCTAGCCCCTCGACGCTAGCCCAGCCAAACTCGGTCGGCCAGATGCGCTTGTGACCGTCGCCGTACTTGACCATGATGTTACGGTATTGCTCCATCGTCGAACGGAAGAAAAAGCTACGGTGCCCCTTGAAGCTAGGCGCGCTCGGGTCATTCCAGGTGTTCCACTGGGCGTCCGGCGGGTTGTTGTAGCCGCTAGGGTGCGCACCGATGGCGTCACAGTAGCGAGCCAGTCCGGCCTTGTACATCTCTTCGAGATAGATGGCGTCGTCCACGGCAATGTCCCAGTCGGTAAGGCCGGTGGGTGTCAGGGCACCACTTACGACGACAGCGCCAGGATCGACCGACTTGACGGCATTGTAGGCCGCCGCAAGCAGCTCGACGTATTTTCCCGCGTTGAGCTTGCCACCCCGTCCGCCCCACTCATAGTAGAGGTTCTGCTCGTTCCAGATCTCGTAGGCCTTCACCCGACCTTTGTAGCGGGCCGCCATTTCTCGCATAAAGGCAGCGTACGTGGCGGGATCTGATGGCGGACCCTCATCGGTGTCGCCAGCAGGGCGCGCCCAGCCTGGCGCCTTGACCACGCTAAAGAGTACATTCACACCGTGAGCGTTGGCGGTGTCAACGATGCGATCGAGGTGACCCCAGTCATATTGCCCTGGGCCCGGGTTGTAGCGGAACCACTCGACCTGCTGCTTTACCCAGTTGAACCCCATCGCGTTGATGTGGTTAAAGATGATCTCCATATCGCCATCGATGTGGGCCTGGATGCCGTAGCCGAAATAGCCACCTACGCGCCCGGCGCTGGCCACGGGTGCGCTAGGGGCCGCTGCCGCTGCTGTGGCCGGCTCGCCCACTCTTACCTGCACATAGACCGAACCGCCACGGAAGGCGCCCTGATCTGACTGGAGCGCCCAGCGACTGCGAATCACGGCATCCTGGTCTGGCGCCGTCATTTCAACGCTGATATCCACCTCGTCGCCAGGGGCCACCTCGCCGACGGGCACTTCTGTGCTGTCGGTCATGGCCTCACCAGATTCAAAGACCAAACGAGTGTCAGCAGGCCAGGCTGTGTTGCCCGAGTTCTGGAGGCGCCAGGTCTTTGTAAAGACCTGGGCTTTGTCCATCTGCGTATTGTCGGCTACCGTCACATCCGACACAAAGCGCACGGCAAAGCCCCCGCCAGCAGCCGGCGCTGCTGTCGGCTGCGGAGTCGGCGTGGGTGCTGGGGTGGGTGTCGGCACGGTGATGTCGAGTTCTGCCACGGGCGCCTGGGCCGTCTGGCCGCCGTCGTCGGAGAGCGCGATGCCGATGATGTACCCACCGGGGTTGTTAGGCGCCGTCCAGGTCCAGCTCGGATCCGCCAAAGGAGCGATCTCTTTGCCGACCTCTCCCTGCGGATCTGTCACCGACCAGACGATGGCGAACTGCGGCGCAGTGATCTCGGCCAGCTGCTCGTTGTGGCCTTCGATGATGCCGACGACGTCACCACTAGCCTGCGGCGAAAGAGCGCCATCGATCTCGAAACCCCCGAGGCTGTAGCGGCTGAGATACTGCAGCTTGCGGGCGACGCTCGATGCCGTTTCGAGATAGACCGTACGCTTGGCGTCAGCGTCATCGCGCAGCGTGAAGAAATAGGCCTGGGCGTCATCGTCGAATGAGACCTCGATCTGGCTCCCAGCGGCGCCAAAGGTTAGCGACTCGCCCGGAAGCAAAAGGCTCGTGGCCTGATCGGTAGAGATGTGTTCGGCCAACAGGCCGATCGCCTCGCTGTAGTTGATCAGCGTCTGCTCGTCGCCCGAAACCACACGTGCCTGTGCTGAGGTCATCAGCTCGATCTTGCGGCGGTCTACCTCGCCGACGGCCCACATGAGCATACGATCCATCTCGCCGTCGGGCGCATAGGCGCCCAGATCTGTGAGCGCAGGCACGCGTAGGCGGTGGACTGGCATGCCGATCGCACGCCAGTCGTAGGCGCCCGTGTCAAAGTGCACGCCATCAGTCTCGGGAACCTCGACGCGCACCACCAGGCGTTTGCTCTTTTGGTTCAAGGCATCGGCCAGCTCGCCAACCAGCGAGGTGAACTCGCCCCGGAGCGCTGGATCGACGCCGCGATAGTCGAGGTCAATGCCGTCAAATCCGGCCAACGTGATAGCCTCAACCATAGCACGCACATGCGCCGAGCGCGCGGCATCGTCTATCAGCATATTGTCGGTGAGGTCCGAACGAACCACGCCATCGATCGTGTTCGACACCATCGCCAGACAGCAGTCTGATTTGAGCGGCGTGGCCGACCCGGCGATGCCCAGGTCGTCTCCGATGACAAACCCTGGCACCGACAGGCTCTCGACGTTGACCGTGGGGTCGCCCTCGGGCGATTCGTTCACACCAATGGCCATATCGGGCCGGTATGGCTGCGCCTGCGTCACCGCCAGGAGGGCGGGCAGGGCGGTCAGATCGGTCTCAAGATAGAGCAGGTCGTCGCTGGGATGCGCCGGCTGCCAACGCCAGGCCTCGCCATCCCACACGTAAAGATCGGCCTTCTCGACGGCAGCCAGCTCGTTGGGCAGTGGCACGGTTACCGACATGGCGGTCGGCGCGTCCTTGCCGAGCGATCGCAAACTGTAGAGCGGCTCGTAAGCGATAACGTCGCTTGGGAGCTGGGCTATCGCCTGGCCTTCAGCGCTCTCAGCCTTGACCTCGGTGGCATCGGTGGCGCCTACTGAGGCTGCAAAGACTCGCTGCCCCCCGGAGGAGCCGACGTCGCCACTTTGCAGCGCCGTGTAAGCGACACGTGTGTTGCGCGATACGGCCCCAGGCAGAACGACGGCCTGGGCTCCGGCTGGCCCGGGCACAACGCCACCCTCAGCCGCAGATACGACGGCACCTTCGCGCGCAAAGAGCCTCTGCCCCAGAGAGGCAGGAGGGAGTAACAACGCAACAATGAGGAGAACAGGGACGATGCCCAAATCGACAATCCGTTCGAGGAGGGTGCGATCGAGGGCTCCACCTTGCTTGGGAGTCATCTGTTAACCGTGCTCCTTTCATGATCCGACCGGCTGCCGTTGGGACTATGCCCATGTGAGCCTAGCCGTACAGGCCGCGATTCTAACATACCCCCATGGCATTGGCAACTTGATTACGTAGAGATACCGCCCGCGGCTTGCCATCAAAAGCTGGCATCGGTATACTGCGCCAACTCACCTGAAGGTTTGGGGCATGCATCGTACCTTTTGCACCTCGTTCATGCGACGCCAGCAGTACCTCGATGGTTTCTGGCAGATCGTGCAGGACCCTCGTGATATCGGCTTTGACGAACAATGGCATCTTGCCCCGCCTCTTGGGCGCGAGGCTTGGGTGCCCGGCGCCTGGAACACGCTCCAGGGATGGTTGCACTATGAAGGGGTTGCCTGGTACTCGCGCCGGTTCGCGGTAGGCGCCTGTGAGGCTGTGCGCATCACCTTTGGTGCTGTGACCCAGCAGGCCAATGTGTGGCTCGATGGCGAGCCGGTGGGGCAGCACTATGGAGGCTGGCTGCCCTTTGCCCTGCTAACACAGCTTGCGCCTGGAGAGCACCTGTTGGTAGTGCGAGTGGACAATCGGCATGACATGACCGCCACGATCCCATCATCACACCTGGACTGGTTTCGGTATGGCGGCATCACCAGGCCTGTGTTTGTCGAAGAACTATGCGGCCCTGGCCACGTGAGCGCGATGCGCCTGTTGCCCGATTGGGTCGATGGGCGGGCGACGCTCAAGGTGCGCGCCGAACTAACCAACGTGAGCGAACGGGCCATTCAGGCTCCCTACGAGCTACTGCTCGACGGCCGAGTTGTCAAAGCTGGACAGGCGCGTTTGAGCAGTGGTGAATCTGAAGTGGTGGCTTTTGCCCTGCACCTGGATGACGTTGCCCCCTGGGAGCCGGGCGCTCCCCGTCTGTACACATTTTGTCTACGATTTGCCGGCGATGAGCTCTACGAGCGAACGGGCTTTCGCCACGTGAGCGTCCAGCGTCGGAAGCTGCTCATCAATGGCAAACCGGTGTTCATCAAGGGGGTCAATCGTCACGAGGACCACCCCGAATGGGGCCCAGCAATGCCCGAGCACCTCATGGCGCGCGATCTCGACCTCATCCAAGAGCTTGGCGCTAACGCTGTGCGTGGATCGCATTACCCGAACGACCCACGCTTTCTTGATCTGTGTGACGAGCGCGGTATTCTCTTTGTTGAAGAGATCCCGCTCTGGCAATTCACTGGCGAGCAAATGGACAGCAACCTGCTCACAGATCGCGCCTCGGCGATGATGTGGGCTATGGTTGCCCGTGACGTCAACCATCCCGCGGTTATCGCCTGGAGCATGTCGAACGAGTGCGCTACCGACACCCCACAAGTGCGACTGGCCATGGAGCACCTGCGTGAGACTGTTGAGCAGATCGACGACACGCGTCCGATCACCTATGCCTCACACCGCGCCGAACAGGATATCTGCTTCGATCTGGCCGACATGGCCTGCGTCAATGCCTACTATGGCTGGTATCGGCACGACTTAACCTGGGGCCAGTTTCTGAGTCGCATGTCCAGCCATGTAGGCGACAAGCCGTTGCTCGTCAGCGAGTTCGGTGCGGGGGCTCTCTATGGCTGGCGGGCTAACGAAGGCGATGTCATCTGGAGCGAAGAGTACCAGCGCAAGTTGCTGCTCGAGAGCGTCTCGCTCTTTCTGACCAGTGACGATTGCGCAGGGTTCTTTATCTGGCAGTTCTGCGATACGCGCACCGACAAGGGCGATGACGGGCATCGCGCCCTCACGCGTCCGCGGCACATGAATAACAAGGGCATCGTAGACGAGTACCGCCGCAAGAAGCTGGCGTTTGACGCCGTCAAAGCGCTGTTGCTCGGCAGCGACCGCTAGATGCTGTCGGCCAGGCCCGGAGGGTAGGGGGCGATCCCGTGTAATGGGCGTAGAGCATCTAGATGGACGGCGACCGTCTCGCCGGTCAGGGGATGCCTGCACTCGGGGGCGATATCGGCTAGGGGTACGAGTGCTGTAGCTCGATCGACCAGACCTGCGTGTGGTATGTGAAGGCGTGGCAGGTTCACAATCAAGCCAACGCAGAGCAGAATGTCGAGGTCAATAGGGCGAGGTCCATTGAGTGGACCTGGCACGCGGCCCATGCGGCCCTCGATCGCTTTGAGGGCATCGAGCAAGGCCAGCGGCCCAAGGTTGGCCTCAAGAAGGCAGGCCGAGTTGATAAAGCGTGGCTGTTCGAGCAGGCCCCACGGTTCGGTCTCATACAGCGGCGCAACCGCCAGCACCTGGCCGAGGCCGCGCAAATGGGCGATGGCGTCGGTAATGGCACGAGACCGGTCTCCAAGGTTGCTGCCAAGCCCCAGGTAGGCACGCATGGTCAGGCTCTCAGGATGGCATCGAGCATTCGCACATAGCGCACCGTTGGCTTTACCGCGTGCACACGCACGATGTCTGCAGCTCTCTGCATGATGGCGACGCCGATGCCCGCAAGCGAGCCCTCGAGTCTCTGGTTGGGCGGCACAGCGAGGGTGTAGCCCACAAAAGACTTGTTGGATGCGCCGATGAGTATCGGAAAGCGTAGCTCGCGCAACTCGCTGGCGTGCCGCAGTAGCTGCATATTCTGGTCCACCGTTTTGCCAAAGCCGACGCCAGGATCGATGATAATCTTGTCGCGGGCAATGCCCGCGGCGAGGCCGATGCGCACCTGAGCGTGCAGCTCGGCGACGATGTCGGTGAGCAGGTCCTCATAGGCTATGCCGACATAGTGCCCGCCCAGGCGTTCCTCTTGCCGTGCGTCTTTGGGCAGGCTGCGGTTGTGCATCACCACGACTGGCAGATTCGATTCTGCTACTACTTCAGCCATGTGAGGGTCGTAGCGCAACCCCCATATGTCATTCACCATATCAACGCCGGCCTCAATGGCGGCGCTGGCCACCGTGGCGCGATAGGTGTCGATCGAGAGGGGAATGTCGACGGCGGCACGGATGGCGCGAATGGCCGGCACAACTCGCGTCAGCTCATCGCGCGCAGAGATGGGCGTTGCACCAGGCCGCGTCGACTCACCCCCGATGTCGAGAATGTCAGCGCCATCGTCTACCATGGCCACGGCCGCCTCGACGATCTCATCCAGATGACGTTCGATGTCGCCACCAAGAAGAAGGCCATCCCCAGAAAAGGAATCGGGGGTGATATTGAGGATGCCCATCACATAGGTCCTCTTGCCCCATTCGAGCAAGAGCTTGCGCACCTGTAATGGGCGCAAACGGTCAGCGGCACATTCAGCCGTAGTCATAGGCTACACCTAACGTTTGGGGATCAGCGTGTGAACGACGGTGGACTCGGGGATGTCGCTCTTTGTTACTTTGAGCAGTTCTTCAGGTTCGCACTTCTCGACCGCCATTTCGGTCAGAAAGCGCGTCACCGTGCCGAGATCGGCGCTGAGATCGGGAACGCGGTACATCATTGGGATGACGATGCCCGGTTCGATGATATTGACGACCTCGGCGGCGCGTGCTGGCGTCAAGGTTGACTTGCCACCGACGGGCAGCAGGAGAACGTCTATAGGGCCAAGGTCTTCGGCCTGCTGTTGGGTCAGCACATCGAGCATATTGCCCAAATGGCAGATGTTGACGCCCTCGATCTCGATGATGTAGGCGGTGTTACGCTGCGAAGCAGGTAGGTCTTTCGGCTGGCCGTTGGTGCGGATGCCCGAGACGAATACGCCGCCGACCTCATAGTCGCCCGGTCCTGTGATCGCGTAAGGCGAACCTCGCACAGCGCGTGCTTCGTTGTGGTAGGGGTGGTCGTGGCTGATAGTGACGACAGTTCCGGTGAATCGGGGCAACTCGTAGCCCAACTCGGCCGAAAAGGGCTCGGTCACCACGGCGCTACCTCGTCCGCGCAATCGAAAACAGGCGTGTCCATACCAGATGATCTCCATGGCTCCCCCATCGATAATGCTCTCAGTATACGATTGCCGGGTGATGGCGTCAACGGACTGCAGGTTGCCGCAGAACGTCTAGCGTGCTAACTATTAGCTTCCGTACTATAATGCGGCGATTCTGCGCGGCAGGGAGGCATAGTGCCCGAGATCAACTGGAAACGCAATGTAGCCGTGCTGTGTACGACACAGCTCCTGACGCTGATCGGCTTTTCCTCGTACTTTCCCATCATCCCTTTCTACATGATGGAGCTGGGCGCAGAGAGCTATGAGCAGGCACTGTCACTCAATGCGGCCTTCTCAAGTACAGCAGCCATTACGATGATGATCGCCTCGCCGATCTGGGGCGCGCTGGCTGACCGATATGGGCGCAAGATGATGGTGGTTCGAGCCACAATGGGCGGCGCGATTCTGTCGTTTCTGATGGGCCTGGCGCAGTCGCCAGAGCATCTGATCATCCTGCGTACGCTGCAGGGGGCGCTCTCGGGCACGATGGCAGCAGCCATGACGCTCATTTCAACACAGACGCCAGAAAAAAGCCTCGGTGTGAGCCTGGGCATGATGCAGACGGTGCAGTACGCTGGTCTCGCCGTGGGGCCGCTGATCGGCGGCTTGACTTCGGACCTGTTCGGCTATCGCACCGTCTTTCCTGTATCGGCAGGACTGCAGACCATCTCGCTGATCCTTGCCCTGACGCTGGTCAAAGAACGATTTGTGCGCGTAGAGACGGCCAAGCGGGCGAGACGTACGCCGAGGGAGCTGCTGTCGGCCTTTGCGGGCGTCACGGCAGTGCTGCTGTTTGTGGTAGGGCTCATTCGGCTCACCACCACGACGGTGACGCCGATCATGTCCCTCTACGTTAACGAGATCGATCCGGGCAAC
>Ga0123328_1004057_pt1 | contig 12134 bp, 6 predicted proteins | sample BioC12SIPDNA_2_FD_89702 | JGI IMG/M metagenome (GOLD analysis project Ga0123328, IMG submission 89702) | Anaerobic biogas reactor microbial communites from Washington, USA - Biogas_R1_A C12 SIP DNA | ecosystem: Engineered > Bioreactor > Anaerobic > Unclassified | place: Washington, USA...
CTCGCGCGCCGGATGCCGAATCGCCGCCTCACGCGAGGCGGCCGCCGCCTGCAGGCACTCCTCCGCCCGCGGCCCGGATACGGCGGCCAATGCCTTCAGGGCCTGCACGCGCACCGCCTCCGGTCTCTTGCGCCACAGGCGCGGGCGCCACAGCCCGGCCAACGCAGCTATCCCCCGGGCCTCCCCTACCCCGGCATCCGCCAACCTGGCAACGGCGGCAAGGATCGCCTCCACCTCACCGGCCCGGCGCGAAGGGAAATCTGGTTGAGCCACGTGCCCCAGGAGCGTGTCCAGCCCCGACTCGCCGATCTCGGGCCCAACCACACGCGCAGCAAGTGCTCTCACTCCCCAGTCCTCGTCACGCAGCAACCGCCGAAGCAGAGGGGCGGTCTCCTGTCCGGCCGCCGTCATGCGCTCCAAGACGCGGACCAGCTCCTTGCGCACCCTGGTATCCGGATGACCGGCCACGGGCTCCAGACGGGCGATGGGGTACGCGTCGGGGCTGTGCGCCAGCAACTGCACCATGTTACGCACCACGTACCAGCGAGAATCGCTCAGATGATCCAGGATGAGTTGGGCGGGGAGGTCGCGGTGCGCGGTCAGCGCCGCGAGCAGAGCCCGGCGCACCGCCCTGTCCTCTTCTTCTCTCAGGAGCTCAAGAAGGGAGGGCAACACCAGCGGGCGCAGGCAGGCGTCCTGCAGCAAAGACTCATCGTCGGCTGCGGCCGTGACCCGCTCCACCATGACCGTGCGCAGAGCCTGCCGCAACTCGGGGGCACACGCATTCTCCTGCCGGATGACGGCCCCCACCACCTGGTTCTCCACCACGGCGCGGTGCAATTGACCAACCAGATCGCGGGTGGCCTGCCGATCCCCGGCAGCCATGCTCCGCCCGATCTCCGCCGTGAACGCCCTCACCAGGGAATGAGCCGCCGCCGCCGACTCGGCCACCAACAGCAGGTTGGCCAGGAAGAGGGGCAGATCCTCCAGCGGGCAGGGATCGGAGGCATCTGCGGGAATGTCATCCGCGTCCCTCTCCAGAAACTCGAGGATTCGTCGCACGAAGCCATCATCCGCCGGCCGGGCCCCGCCGGCGGGGCCCACCGTCCCCGCCTGGGTCCCTGCCCCAGCCTCACCGCCGGCCCGCTCCGCCTGTGTCAGCTGCCTCAACACCAGCTCCCGCAGCCGATCCACCAAGTCCGGGCTGACGTCGACCTGACCGCCCAGGGCATCTACCACCGCGTAGTCGACGTTGGCGAAATCCGCCTCCCACATGGTGGTCACCAGATCGTGCTCCCACCTATCGATAGCATCCACTCTGGCCACGATGTCCACCAGCATCGTCAGTTCCTCAGGCTCAACACCGCGGTACAGGATGAGTTCCCGTATGCCGTCGCGGAAGAGAACGAAGGCCAGATTGCCCTCCAGGGGGCCACCGGCGTAGACGACCTCTCCCCGCAGGCTGATGGCAGTGTCGCTGATGGTGAAACAGAGCGGCGACTCCAGCTCCAACACATCCGTCGCGGACGCAATCAACTGATCGAACCCAGCCACCAGCGTGCGGTGCCCGGCAGGGTACATGCGGCTCTCGCGGCAGGCGCGATCAAAGGCTCGGCAGAACTCCGCGGCTGCGGCCACTGCAGGTTGGCTTTCCGGCACCGTCTTCCCCTTCCCGCAGCAGCCGGGCACTGGGCGGCATGATCCCTTGGTAAAAGAAATACCGGTGGTGCACACACATTCCTGCCGCGACCGCAAACGACACCCGCCCGCGGGCAGCGCGGAGGTGAACCGCCCCTCCTCCCGCATGCGGGCGGTCTCAAGCCCTGCTTCACGCCGCGAGTCTCAGCGCCCGGCCAGGCTCAGCAGCCTCAGCAGCATGAACGGCCGCAACCGCCAGGCCCACGAGGTCTCCACCACGTCCGGATTGTTGCACACGGTGCATCTTTCCGCCTCACGCAGCATGGCACGGTAGCGAGGCGTGCTGAACAGCGCCTCCAAGCCGGTGCCGCGCCGTCGCAGATCTCTCACCTTCGCCAGCGGGGCATCGCGACGCAGACAGTCGCGGAAGCTGCCGTCGGCCGTGACGGAGAGGATGGCACGAGGGGCACGGCAGCTGTAGCTGCGCAGAAGTGGGTCCCGGTACAGAAGATCGAGGTAGCGCCGAGTGGCACGCAGCGGGTAGCCCGCCTCCTGCAGCAGACGCGCCAGCTGCGCGGCTTCCGCCAGCTCCGTCGGAGACAGGGCCAGTCCGCCCTTGCGATCCTCAAACCCGCCCTCCCGCAGTTCCCCTGTCTCCATGGGGCAGAAGTACAAGCCCGCCCCCCAGGCGAGCGCCACAGGGGCCACCCGGCGCAAAGCACCCCGGTTCAAGCGCGAGAGTACGCAGTTGACCAGCAGGCGCGGGCGCAGCGGATCGCGGCGCAGACCACGGGCGAAGGAGTCCAGCCGGCCGTAGAGCCCGGGGAGCTTCCGCATCCGATCGTGGGCCTCACCCGTGTCGTCCAGGCTGAGGATGAGGGTGTCCACCCACCCCCGCAACTCTTCCCACCGCTCGTCCAGCAACCAGCCGTTGGTGATGAGGCCCACGGACAGCCCCGCCCGAGCACCCGCCCGAACCACCTCCCCCACGTCGGCGCGCAGCAGTGGCTCGCCCCCCCAGATCACCAACTGGGCGATGCCCGCGCCGGCCGCACGCTCGTAGAGCCAGGCCGCTTCTTCGGTGGAAAGCTCCGCGCCGGGGAGCGCGGTCTCCGAGGCGGCGGCCGACCGGCCCACGCGGTGAGACCCCTGCCCCGCCTCAGCAGGCCCCCCCGCGGAGGAGCCGGCCGCTGCGGCCCGCCACAGACAAGTGGCAGAACCGGCGTTGCAGCGGCCGGTCAGAAGGTGACTGAGCACCCAGGGTCTGCCGCGCACGCGGGCGCGAGCCAACCGTCCCAGCAGCCGCGCATCCCGGCGCAGATGGCCCATGGCAGGCCGCGGCGGCCCCGTAAAGGACGGCCGCGACACCGTGACCGTGTGCGGTCGAGTACCCATGGACCTTCATCATAGCCGCCCCACCACCGGTCTGAGGAGACCCGGTCCTCGCGCTCCTGTGACGGGCAACGGCCCTCAGCCGGTCGGCAGCCCGCAGGGGGCCAGGCTGAAAACCACGGCAAGGGTGGCACCTCCTCCCACTCGCCGCCTGACGATCACCTGGTCGGCCAGGGAGGCCATGAGCGGGAGTCCGAAGCCCCCTTGGTGGCTCAGCAGCCGAGGCCCCAGGGCAGCACTGTATGGACGAGGACTGTGGATGCGCACCTCGAGGCGATCGGTGAGCCACGCCACCTCCACCCTCACTTCATCACCGGGCAGGCAACAGTACTCGATGGCACTAGCTACCGCTTCCGAGACCGCCACCTGCAGATCATAGATGCGAGAAGAAGAAAGCCCCGCCTCTCGCGCCACGCCCGCAGCCGCACCCCGGATCCGGGAGGAACTCTTGAGATCAGCCGGCAGACTGAAGGAAGTCACAGAAAGAGTACACACACTGTTCATATGCCCCACCACCTCCCGGCGCAAACGCATGCCCGGCCCCACCGGGCCGTGCACCCCGTCGCGCGAAGACCACTTCCTTCCATCCCCCCAGTGCTTTGCTAGACTTCACGCACGGCCGGGGAGCCCGGCCGGAGGACTCCCTCGAGCATGGACACCACATGAACCAATCACATTCGCTCTTGGAGCTCGCGCAGCAGGCGCGGGGTGCTGCGGCGCATCTAGCCGGACTGGACGGTGCCGGGCGGCGGCGCGCGGTGGAGGAGGTGGCGCAGGCGCTGGAAGCGGCCGCGCCTGACATCGTGGCGGCCAATCGCGCCGATCTGGCGGCGGCGGAGCGCGAAGGTATCAGCAAAGCCCTCTATGCCCGCCTGATACTGGACCAGGACAAGCTGCAGGCGGAGATAGCAGGGGTGCGCAACGTGGGCCGCCTGCCGGATCCGGTAGGGCGGGTGGAGATCCACCGAGAACTGGACACCGGCCTGGTGCTCAAGAAGGTCACCTGCCCGGTGGGCGTGCTCGGCATCATCTTCGAGTCGCGCCCGGATGCCGCCATCCAGATCTCGACTCTGGCCATCATGTCAGGCAACGGGGCCATCCTCAAAGGCGGGAGGGAATCAGAGCAATCCTGCCGCGCCATCATCCACGCGGTGCAGGCCGGCCTGGCAGCGGCCGGCGTGAGCCCGGCCGCCGTGCAGCTCCTCACCACGCGGGAGGAGATCGCGCAGTTGCTGGGGCTGGACGCGTATGTGGACCTCATCATCCCCCGCGGCTCCAACTCCTTCGTGCGCTACGTGCAGGAGAACACGCGCATCCCGGTGCTGGGCCACGCCGACGGACTGTGCCACCTCTATGTGGATCAGGCGGCGGATGTGGACCGAGCGGTGAGACTGGCCGTTGACAGCAAGGCGCAGTACCCGGCGGCCTGCAATGCCATTGAGACGCTGCTGGTGCACCGGGAGATTGCGGCGGGCTTCCTGCCCGCCGCCGCCGCCGCGCTCCGCGCGGCTGGCGTTGTGCTGCGCGTGGACGGAACAGCCCGGCAGATCCTTCGGACTGCCCCCGGCCTCGGGGGCGATGCGGACATGGAAGACGCCACTGACGCCGACTGGAGCGCGGAGTACCTGGACCTGGTTCTGGGAGTGAAGGTGGTCGCTTCGCTGGAGGAAGCCATCGCCCATATCAACCGCTACGGCTCCCGGCACACGGACTCCATCGCCACGGAGGACCCGGCGGCCGCCGCCGAATTCCTCTCTCGGGTGGACAGCGCCGGTGTCTACCACAACGCCTCCACGCGCTTCGCGGACGGTTTCCGCTACGGGTTCGGGGCGGAGGTGGGCATCAGCACCCAGAAGATGCCTCCGCGCGGGCCGGTGGGCCTGGACGGCCTGGTGACCTACAAGTACTTCCTCTCGGGGAGCGGCCAGGTGGTAGCGGACTACTCCGGCCCCAACGCCCGTCCCTTCACGCATCGGGACCTCTGAGAGTCGTGGCAGAACCAGCTCCCGACCGATCACCGGCATCCGGCCCGCCGCTGCCGCCCCCTGTAGTCGGGGCAGCAGCGGCGCCCTCATGCCCGGGTACCATACCGATCGCCGCCCAGGAGCGGCCTTGGGGCTACTTCGTGGAACTGGAACGGGGTATCGGCTACAAGGTGAAGCGCATCGTGGTTCACGCCGGGGGGCGGCTGAGCCTGCAACGCCACCGGCACCGCAGCGAGCACTGGCTGGTGGTGTCCGGCCGAGCCACGGTGGTGAGAGGGGAGCGCCAAGCCTGGTTGGATCCCGGCGACAGCATCGACCTCCCCACCGGCACCCTGCACCGCTTGGCCAATGAGGACCGGACAGACATGACGCTGATTGAGGTGCAGTTCGGCGACTACCTCGAGGAGGACGATATAGAACGCCTGGAGGACGACTACGGACGACGCTGACAGCGGCGATCACAATCAGGGGGTATACGTCAGGGGGGAAGGCAAGGCGCGGGAGGCGGCATTCACGCAGGCCTCGGCTCCTCATCTCTCTGTGGGCGCTGTGGTCACCCTCCTACTTCTCTGTCTCATCTGGGGCGCCAACCTCATCACCATCAAGGTCGTCAATCGCGGTTTCGACCCCATCTTCGCCGCCGCCCTCCGTTCAGCCGCCGGCAGCCTGGTTCTCTTCGGCTACGCCGCCGTCCGGGGCCGGTCGCTGCGCCTGAGCCGCACGGCCTTCGCCTACGTCGCCTGGATCGCGGCATTCTTCGGCATGGAGTTTCTCTTTCTTTTCTGGGCCATGGATTTCACGCTGGCCTCGCGCGGCACGATCCTGCTCTACACCACCCCGTTCTGGGTGGCACTCGGTGCGCACTTCATGCTCAAGGAGAGCTTGACGCTGGTCAGGGTGATGGGCCTGGTGTTGGCCTTCGGCGGCGTGGCCGCCGCGCTGGGCGCGGATGCCGGTCAGGCAGGACCGGAACACTGGCTGGGAGACGCCATGGCAGTGGCAGCGGCGCTCTTCTGGGCCGGCAGCACCCTGTACAGCAAGCGATCGATGACTCGATCCCTCATCACTCCGCTACAGCTGATCTTCTACCAGCTCCTCCTGTCCACCCCCCTGCTGCTGGTGGCCGGCCTGGCCTTCGAGGGCATGCCTCACGTGGATTGGCGGCTCGACTCCCTGCTGGCCCTCATCCACCAGACGGTGATCGTGGCTGCCACCACCTACCTCATCTGGTTCGTGCTCCTGGCCAGATACCAGAGCACCCACATGGCGGCCTTCTCCTTCGTCACGCCGCTCTTCGGCGTGGCCATGGCCTGGCTCTTCCTCGGCGAGCCCCTCTCCTGGCTCCTGCTGCTCAGCCTGGTGATGGTCATCGGCGGAATCTACCTGGTGAACCGGCGCGAGAACAACCCCTCCCGCGCAGGCCGCCGCGGGCAGTGAAGCCCCTCTACTCCCCTATCACGTGGTCCTTCAACACCCGTTCCACGAACTCCACGATGGCACCGAAGTAGGTGTCCATGTCCGCTTCCATGATGTCGTTGTGACCAGCGGCGATGGAGACAAGCTGCTTGTCCTCTGCGGCTGCATTGGCGAAGAGCTCGTCCGCCTCGGAGTACGGGATCAGGCGATCGCGTAGACCGTGGATGATGAGGGTGGGCTTGGTGAAGGCACGCAGCTTGACCTTGTTGAGGAAGGCGCCGTCCTCGCCCAGCACGTCATCCCGCTCCGGGCGGAAGTTTGACCAACGATAGCGGAAGTTGTTGGCCGCTCCACTCTCGATGATGAGTCCCTGGATGTGGTCCTGATAGGTCACCGCCACTTCGCAGGCAGGGATGCTGCCGATGGACCTTCCCATGACGAACACCGCCGGCCCCAGCTCTTCCCGTTCCACCACCTCCATGAAGCCCGCGAAGATGCCGCGAGCGTCCGAGAGGGTGTTGGTGAAGGTGGGCTTGCCCGAGCTGCCGCCGTAGCCGCGGTAATCCACCACGCAGAGGCTGAGATCGTTCTCCAGGTAGAGCGGGGCCACCCATTCGTAGTCCTGCACCGTCTCCCCGTTGCCGTGGAAGTAGAGGATGCAGGGATTCTCCTGCTCCCTGACCCACAAACGGTACCCCAGGCGGATACCGGGCTCCACCTCAAAGCACTCGGCGGGCTCAAGCCCGGCGATGGTAGGGCTGGGGGGCCGATAGAAGCCATAGGCCAGCGGGAAGAGCTGGTTCAGAATGTGGGGGTCGTCGAGGAAGGAAAGGTCGATCTCGTGGGCCATGAGGTGCTCCCCTCTCACGCCGGCGGGCCGGGTTTGACGTCATCCGCTCGTGCGAGAATAGCAGGGTGAGTGACATGGACCACATGCCCAACCCAGCTGACCCCCTGGACGGCTTCTCCCCCGCGGTGAGAGCCTGGTTCACGGCCACCTTCGGCCACCCCACCCCGGCGCAGCTCCTGGGGTGGCCACCCATCCAGCGCGGAGAGCACACGCTCATCCTCTCACCCACCGGCTCGGGGAAGACACTGGCGGCATTCCTCTGCGCCATCGACCGCTTGGTCACGGTGCCGGGCAAGAGGGAGGGAGCGTCAGCGGCAGGCCGCAGGCGGACAGCGGCGGACGGCGGGGCAAGCGGGGCTGCGGCCGGAGTACGCACGCTGTACATCTCGCCGCTCAAAGCCCTCAACAACGACATCCAGCGCAACCTGCGCCTCCCCCTGGCCGGCATCCGCCGGGAAGCCCGCCGCAGCGGCTTAGAGCTGCCGGAGATCCGCACGGCGGTCCGCTCCGGGGACACGCCGGCACGGGAACGCCGAGCCGTTCTCACCACGCCGCCTCACATCTTCATCACTACTCCCGAGTCGCTTTACCTCCTGCTCACCGGGCCCCGGGCGCGGGAGATGCTCCGTACCGTCTCCACCGTCATCGTGGATGAGATACACACCCTGGCCGGCAACAAACGGGGAGCCCATCTGGCGCTCACGCTGGAGAGGCTGGAAGAGCTCACGTTGACCTCCCCGCAACGCATCGGCCTCTCCGCCACCATTCGTCCGCTGGAGGAGGTGGCCGGCTTCCTGGGCGGAGCGGAGTGGGTGAAGGCGCCGGGGTCACCGGCCGGCGCCAACGAGTGTGTGCTCCGCCCTCGTCCGGTGACCATCGTGGACGCCGGGACCCACAAGGACTTGGACCTGCGCGTGGAGAGCGTCACCGCCGACTTCCACAACCTGCCGGGCGGCTCCCTCTGGCCCCTGCTGATCCCCCGCCTGCTCGCCCTCATCCGCGCCCACCGCACCACGCTTATCTTCGCCAACAGCCGGCGCCAGGCGGAGCGCGTGGCAGACCGGCTCAACGAGCAACGGGCGGCTGAGGAGCGGGGCGAGGACAGCGGCCTGCTGGAGCAGGGCACGCCGAAAGGGCTGGGCATCATGGCCGCCGGCCGGGGGATGCAGCCACACCCCATCCGGGCGCACCACGGCAGTATGTCTCGCGAGGCCAGGCTGGAGATGGAGCAGGACCTCAAGGCGGGACGGTTGGATGCGCTGGTGGGCACATCCTCCCTCCAGCTGGGCATCGATATCGGCTCGGTGGATCTGGTGGCGCAGGTGGGATCGCCCAAGGCAGTGTCGGAGGGGCTGCAGCGCGTGGGACGGGCGGGCCATCTGGTGGGTCAGACCAGCAAAGGGCGCATATTCCCGCTGCACCGCGAGGACCTGATGGAAGCGGCGGTGATCGCGCGGGGCATGCTACGCGGAGAGGTGGAGAAGACCACTACCCCAACCAACCCCTTGGATGTGCTCGCGCAGCAGATCGTGGCCGCCGTCTCCGTTGATGTATGGGAGACGGACGCCCTGTTCCGCATGGTCCGCCGCGCCCGACCCTTCCATCATCTGACGCTCCGTGCCCTACACGCGGTGTTGGACATGATCTCAGGCCGCTATCCCACCTCTGTCCACCGGCAGTTGCGGGCGCGCGTGGCCTGGGACCGGGTCAACAACCGGCTCTCGCCCTTGCCCGGCTCCCGGCTGTTGGCCCTCACCAATGCCGGCACCATCACGGATCGAGGCATGTTCGGCGCCTATCTGCCGGACGGCAAGACCCGCATCGGCGAGCTGGACGAGGAATTCGTGTTCGAGACCCGCCCCGGCGACAGCTTCATGCTGGGAGCACAGGTGTGGCGAGTCCTGGAGATCACAGAGGACCGTATCATTGTAGCCGAATCCCCCGGCTCGCCCCCCCGCATGCCCTTCTGGCACGGCGACTATCCCTGGCGGCCCTACGAGCTGGGTGTGCGCGTGGGGGCGTTCCGTCGGGAGGTGGCGCAACGTCTGCAGAACCTGAAGACCCATCTGGGACTGGAGGGCCCTCTGGCTCTGGGAGAGCCGCGGGAGGACGAAGCGCTGCAGGCGGCACTCGCCACCGAGGGCCAATGGCTGCAAAGGGAGTGCGCCCTGGATGAGAACTCGGCCGGGCAGGTGCTGGACTACGTGGCGACACAGCTGGACCGCATGGAGGTCATCTCCTCTGATCGTGCGGTGGTAGCGGAGTTGTTCGAGGACGCCTTGGGCGATCCGCGCATGGTGGTGCATTCGTCCTTCGGGGGAAGGGTGAATGGCCCCTGGGGCTTGGTCTTGGCCGCCGCCCTGAGAGAGCGCAGCGGGGTGGACGTGGAGATCCAGAGTGGAGACGACGGCATCCTTCTTCGCTTTCGGGAGGGAGAAGGCGAATTCCCCATGGACCTCGTGGCCGCCATCGGACCGGAGGAAGCGCGGCGCCGGCTGCTGGCGGAGTTGCCCACTTCGGCCGTTTTCGGAGCGCAATTCCGGCGCAATGCCGCCCGCGCTCTGCTTCTGCCCGGGCTGCGCGGTAGGCGGCGCACGCCCTTCTGGCTGCAGCGACTGCGGGCCAAGGACCTGCTGCAGGCAGTGAAGAGCCTCGACGACTTCCCTCTCTTGGCGGAGACCTACCGCGATTGCCTGGAAGACGTCATGGACGTGCCGGCGCTGGAGAAGGTGCTGACCGGTATCCAGAGTGGCGCCATCCAGGTGACCACCCACGAGACGCTCGTGCCTTCGCCTGTGGCCCAGAGTCTCCTGCGTGACTTTGTCATGACCTACATGTACGAGTGGGATGCTCCCAAGGCCGAGCGGGCCTTGGGAGCCCTCAGCTCCGGCACCGAGCTGCTGCAAGACCTGCTGAGGGATGTGCAGCTGGACGGGCTGCTCCGCCCGGAGGCGCTGGCGGAAACCCAGGCCCGGCTGCAACACACCTCACCCGGCGGCCAGGCGCGCAATGCCGACGAGCTCGCGCTTCTGCTGGAGGAACTGGGAGACCTCACCACGGAGGAGGCCACGGCCCGCTCCAGCGGTGACGCCCCCACCTGGCTGGCCGGGCTCGCCGCGGAAGGCCGCGTCACGCAGGTCCCGGTGCCCACCGGGGATGGCCGGGTGGAAAATCGCTGGGTGCCGGCTGAGCTGGTAGCGCACTACCGGCTGGCCTTCGCGGACGCCGCCATCGATCGGCTTGAGACCGGCCGCGGCGGAGCGGCGCCCGCCGCGGCGGAGCGGCCGGCCGCCGCCCAGGAGGCGGCGGCGGCCATCCTGGAGCGCCACTTGGCCTCGGCCGGCCCGCAGAACCAGCAGCAGATCTTGAGCCGCTACGCCTTCGACTCCATGTGGCTGCGCCGCGAGCTGGAGCACATGGTGGAGTCGCGCGCGCTGGCCCATGGTCGCTTCACCCCCCACCGGCCCACGGCCACCCTCGACGAGTATGTCTCCGTGCACGCTCTCGAGCAGATCCATCGGCGAACGCTGTCCATACTGCGCCGTGAGGTTCGTCCGGTTCCCTTCGCCTCCTTGGCCTCCTTCCTGGCAACGTGGCAGCACGTGGGTGGGCAGAACCGGCTTTGCGGCCCTGACGCCTCCCGAAAGGTGATGGAGCAACTGCGCGGTCTCTCCCTGCCCGCCGCGGTATGGGAACGTGACGTCCTTCCCTCACGCATTCAGGACTACCACCCCTCTGAGCTGGATGGCCTGGCCGGAGCCGAAGGGTTGATGTGGTGGGCAACGGGGACCGTCGCTTCCCGCGCCCGACTGGGCTTCTTCTTCCGCGGGGAGGGAAACGTCTTCCTGCCCCCCGGCGCTGAGTCCGGCGCCCCGGGGTGGTCGGAGAACGCCCTCAGGGTGAGCCGCTATCTGGCGGAGGAGGGTGCCGCCTATCTGCCGGAGATCGGAGCAGAGCTGCGTATGACGGAGGAGAGAACGGAAGCCGCGCTCCTTGAACTAGTTCTGGCCGGCGCGGCCACCAATGATGACATCGGCACCGCTCGGCGCCTGCTCATCTCCCCGGAGGGGAGATCTCGGACCGAGAGGGCCGATACTGTCACTCGGCGTCCGGCATCCTCACTGGAACAGGAGCTCAACCGGCACGGGCAGTCACGTCCCGCTCCTCGACCGGTGTTCGCGCGGCCCGGTCGGGCCCGGCTCCGAGCGGCCCAGGGCCGTGTGCGCAACCGGTTGCGGTCAGAGGATGCGCGAGCGGCCGGACGCTGGACGCTTCTTCACCGAAAGGGGGTGCGCGGACCGGAGGTGGCACCGGCGGAACTGGCGGAACGGCGTGCCCGCCAGCTCCTGCAGCGGTATGGTGTGGTGACGGCCCGCAGCCTGGAACGCCATTCGCCAAGCTGGGAATGGGCGGATCTGGTCGAGCAGCTTCACCGGCTGGAAATACGGGGAGAGGCCCGCCGCGGATACTTCGTGCGGGATCTACCCGGCGTGCAGTATGCGCTGCCGGAAGCCGTGGAGCACCTGCGCTTCACCGCCTCGCGCCTACTGCACAAGGAGGAACCGGACCTCTTGGTCCTCAATGCAACCGATCCCGCAAACCCCTATGGTCCCCCGCAGCTGTCGCGGGTGGCTTCCACTTGGGTCGTGCTCGACAGAGGGGAACCGGTGCTGGTGGCGACGAACACCGCCGCGCGGCTCACCACCTCGTCCACAGCCCACGCCGGCCTCCTGCGCGCCGCCCTCTCCGCGCTGCTCGAGCATCTGCGGCGTCACCTGACCCGCGTCACCGTCGAATGCTGGAACGGGCTGCCCGCCGATGCAGGTGAGCCCCGAGCACTGCTGGAGGCGACA
>Ga0123328_1004061_pt1 | contig 12127 bp, 12 predicted proteins | sample BioC12SIPDNA_2_FD_89702 | JGI IMG/M metagenome (GOLD analysis project Ga0123328, IMG submission 89702) | Anaerobic biogas reactor microbial communites from Washington, USA - Biogas_R1_A C12 SIP DNA | ecosystem: Engineered > Bioreactor > Anaerobic > Unclassified | place: Washington, USA...
GACTGCCGGCGGGCCAGGGAACGCTTCGCCCCCGCCAGCCGGGACTGCGCCCGGGTGGCCGCGCCGGGCAGGGCGGTGACGATGGCGCTGAGTTCGGCCCTGGGGTCGGCCCTGGGGTCGGCCCGCAGGTGGGTGACCCGGTCGAGGATCTCGTGGTGGTCCGCATCCTCCGGGGTCATGGTCACCGCGTACTCCAGGACCACCCGGTCCACCCCGAAGGCCTCGATCATCTGGTCGATCTGCCCCGCCCACTCCCAGCCGGCCAGGACGAGACATTCCCCGCCGAGCGCCGTGGCGATCCCGGCCAGGTCCGGGTAGGCCACCTCCCCCTTCGTGCCGGTGGCCATGTGCGCGTCCGCCATGAGGTGGGACAGCCGACGGTACCCCTCCGGACCGCGGGCGAGGACGGTGAGGATCTTCTCCCCCAGGGTCAGTTCCGCACCGAAGACGGTGGGCAGGCCGACGGTGGCGGCGGCCTCGGCGAACTTCACCGCCCCGTAGAAACCGTCCCGGTCCACCAGCGCCAACGCGCTCAGTCCCAGTTCCACGGCCCGGTGGACGAGCTCCTCCGGTTCGCTCGCCCCGCCGAGGAAGCTGTAGGAGGACACGGCGTGCAGTTCGGCGAACTCGACGGTGGGGCCAACGGTGGGATCAGCGTCAGCGGCGTGCGGGCGGGTGGGGACGGGGTCACCGAGATGGTCGACGGGCACCGGTGTTGCGGACTCCCGGCCCGAGAGGATGCGCTCGAGCCGGGACCAGCTCAGGGGCTCCCCGCCATTGAATCTCATGCCCCTCAAACTAGCCGAATCGAACACCCGTGCCAAACGCTCCGGCCGGCCGGTGAATGCTATGTAGACAGAGCGGTACACCGGGTGCTAGGTTGTGCACTCAACGCCTGATAATCATCTGAAAGGGACGCGAACCATGAACTTCCGTCGCATCGCCGCCACCACCGCCGCCGCGGCCCTCGCCGCCACCGGCCTGGTCGCCTGCTCCAACGACTCCGAGGACACCGCCGCCGGTGGCGAGAACGCCACCGGTGACACCATCCGCATCGGCACCACCGACGCGAACCTCAAGGAGTGGGACGTCTTCTCCGACATCGTCGAGGAAGAGGGCATCGACATCGAGATCGTGCCGTTCTCCGACTACAACACCCCGAACGACGCGCTCGTGCAGGACCAGATCGACGTCAACAAGTTCCAGCACCTGCTGTTCCTGAGCAACTACAACACCGGCGCCGGCGTCGTTTTGAACCCCGCCTCCTCCACCGAGATCTACCCGCTGGCCCTGTTCTGGCAGGAGCACGACTCCCTCGACGGCATCGAGGGCGAGGACATCGCGATCCCGAACGACGCCACCAACCAGGGCCGCGCCATCAACGTCCTCGTCCAGGCCGACCTGGTCACCCTCAAGGAGGAGGGCCTGCTCAACCCGACCCCGGCCGACATCGACCAGGACGCCTCCAAGGTCACCGTCACCCCGGTCGACGCCGCACAGACCACCGCCGTCTACCACGAGGGCAAGCCGGCCGTGATCAACAACTCCTTCCTCGAGCGCGCCAGCATCGACCCGGCCGCCGCCATCTTCCAGGACGACCCGGACAACGAGGAGGCTGAGCCGTACATCAACGTGTGGGTCACCACCCCGGAGAAGGCCGAGGACGAGACCATCAACCGTCTCGCCGAACTGTGGAAGGACGAGCGCGTCACCGAGGCCATCATGGAGTCCTCCGGCAACACCGCCGTCAAGGTCGACCGTCCGCGGGAGGATCTCGACGAGATCATGAACCGCCTCAAGGACCAGGACACCGAGTAAAGCTCCCGGTTTTCACCGTGCCTACCCCGTCGCCTGTCCGCGACGGGGTTTAGCATTCCTCCTGACACCCAAACTCACCGACCACCTCACCGACAACGAAGGGTTCCAGCCCCGTGTCCGAACCAGTGACCGCCCCGCCCCGTACCGGCACCCGCATCGAATTCCGCGACGTCACCAAGGTCTTCACCAATCAGCGCAAGGCCGAGACCCGCGCCGTCGACGGTGTCACGCTCACCGTCGAGCCGGGGGAGATCCTCGGCGTCATCGGCTACTCCGGTGCCGGCAAGTCCACGCTCGTGCGTCTGATCAACGGCCTCGACACCGCCACCTCCGGGCAGCTGCTGCTCGACGGCACCGACGTCATCGGCCTGTCCGAGGCGAAGCTGCGGTCGATCCGCACCGGCATCGGCATGATCTTCCAGCAGTTCAACCTCTTCCACTCCCGCACCGCGGCCGGCAACATCGAGTACCCGCTCAAGCTGTCCGGCATGGGCAAGGCGGAGCGGAAGCAGCGCGTGGCGGAGCTGCTCGACTTCGTCGGCCTGGGTGACAAGGGGCGCAACTACCCCGAGCAGCTCTCCGGCGGGCAGAAGCAGCGCGTGGGCATCGCCCGTGCGCTGGCCACCAACCCGAGTCTGCTGCTGGCGGACGAGGCCACCTCGGCGCTCGACCCGGAGACCACCCACGACGTGCTCACCCTGCTGCGGGAGATCAACCGGGAGTTCGGCATCACCATCGTCGTCATCACCCACGAGATGGAGGTCGTGCGCTCCATCGCCGACAAGGTCGCCGTCATGGAGGCCGGCAAGGTGGTCGAGTACGGCAGTGTCTACGAGGTCTTCTCCGACCCGAAGACCGCCGTCGCCGCCCGCTTCGTCGCCACCGCCCTGCGCAACACCCCCGACCAGGTCGAGGCCGAGGACCTCCTCGCCCACGACGGTCGCCTGTTCACCGTGGATCTCACCGAGGAATCCGGATTCTTCGCGGCTGCGGCGCAGGCGCGGGAGGACGGGGCGTCGATAAGCATCGTCCACGGTGGTGTCACCACCCTGCAGAAACAGTCCTTCGGCAAGATGACGGTGCGCCTGAACGGGCCGGAGGAGGCCATCGAGACCTTCCGCGCCACGCTCGCCCGCACCACCGACATCCAGGAGATCACGCGATGACCACCACCTACCTCGCCGCCGACTGGGACCGCCTCGGCTCGACCTTCCTGGAGGCGATCGGCGACACCCTCGTCATGGTCTCGGTGACCATGATCATCGGTGGTCTCCTCGGCCTCGTCATCGGCGTGCTGCTCTACACCACCCGCTCGGGCGGCGTCCTGCAGTCCAAGCCCGTCTACTGGGTGCTCAACGTGCTGGTCAACTTCATCCGGCCCATCCCCTTCATCATCATGATCGCCATGTTCGCGCCCCTGACCCTGTCGGTGGTGGGGACGACGATCGGCCGGTCGGCGGCGATCTTCATCATGTGCATCGCCGCCGCGTTCGCCGTGGCCCGCATCGTCGAGCAGAACCTCGTGGCCATCGACCCCGGTGTCATCGAGGCCGCCCGCGCCATGGGTGCCGGGCCGTGGAAGATCATCTCCACCGTCATCCTCCCCGAGGCGCTCGGCCCGCTCGTCCTCGGCTACACGTTCATCTTCATCGCGGTGGTCGACATGTCCGCGATGGACGGCTACATCGGCGGCGGCGGCATCGGTGACTTCGCCATCGTCTACGGCTACCGCGCCTACGACCTCGAGGTGACCTACGCGGCCGTCATCGTCATCGTCATCATCGTCCAGATCGCCCAGCTGCTGGGCAACTGGCTCTCCCGGAAGATCCTCCGCCGCTAGCCTGGAGGACATGAGGATCGCGGCATTCGACATTGACGGCACGGTGCTGTTCGAGGACGGCATCGCCCCCGACGTCGTCGCCGCGATCCGGGACTGGCAGGCGGCCGGCCACCTCGCCGTCGCCGCCACCGGCAAATCCCGCTCCGCCCTCGACCACGCGCTGCGCCCCTACGACCTCCGCTTCGACTACGACGTCATCTACACCGGCGCCGTGCTTGCCGACGCCCGCGGCGACACCCTGTCCGCAGCCACCCTCCCGGTGGACCTCGTGCGCCGCATCATCACCGAGCTTCTCGACGTCCCCGGCATCGTCGTCTTCGCCACCATGCTCGGCGAACGCGACGCCCTCTTCTCCGACCTCCCCCACGGCGCCGCCGACACCACGATCATCCGCGACTTCGTCCACATGGACATCAACGACATCACCGACGACCACCAGTTCGTGGGCATCCCCCTGTGGGTCCTCGACGGTGCCCGCTCCCAGCACGCCCTCGTGGCCCGGTTGGCCGAGGACTTCCCCGAGGTCGACGTCATGCCCAACCAGATGTTCATCGACCTGCTGCCGAAGGGTGTGTCCAAGGGCGCCGGGCTGGGACAGTTGCTCTCGCACCTGGGGATGGAGCGCACCGAGGTCACCCTCCACACCTTCGGCGACTCCTGGAATGACCTGTCCATGCACGCCATCGCCGACCGCTCCTACTCCTTCCCCTGGTCCCCCGACGAGGTGATGGACGCCGCCGACGAGGTCATCGAGTCCGTCGCGCCGGTGCTGCGGCGGCTGGCCTGACGCCCGGTCTCAGCCGCCGAGTTTGCCGGACAGCCGGTCCAACCGGTACTTGCTCTGACCGTCCAGCCCGATGATGTCGACGATCTTGCCGCGGGCCTGGAACTTCTGCTGGATGGCGTCGAGGGTGGCCACGGTGGAGGCGTCCCAGATCTCCGCCTCGGAGAGGTCGATGACGATGTGTCCGGCGTCGTCGGTGTAGTCGAAGCGGTAGACCAGGTCATTGGATGAGGCCCAGAACAGCTGGCCCCGGACCTGGTAGGTGCGGATGTCCACCTGCCCGTCATCGTCGACGTCGAGTTCCTTGACCTTGACCACGTCGACGACGTGGGCGACGCGGCGGGCGAACATCACCATCGCGGTGAGCACGCCCAGGCCGACGCCGATGGCGAGGTTGTGGGTGATGAGGGTGCCGGCGACGGTGACCACCATGACCAGGGTCTCGCTCAGCGGCATGAGCCGGAGGGTCCGCGGGTGGACGGAGTGCCAGTCGATGGTGCCCAGGGAGACGACGACCATGATGGCCACCAGCGCCGCCATGGGGATCAGGCCGACGATGTCGCTGAGGACGACGACGAGGATGAGCAGGAACACGCCCGACAGCAGCGTGGACAGGCGGGTCCGGGCGCCGGACTCGCGGACGTTGATCATGGTCTGGCCGATCATCGCGCAACCACCCATGCCACCGAAGATGCCGGAGACGATGTTGGCCACGCCCTGGCCCCAGCTCTCCCGGGTCTTGTCGGAGTGGACGTCGGTGATGTCGTCGACGAGCTTGGCCGTCAGGAGTGACTCCATGAGGCCGACCATGGCCATCGCCAGGGCGAAGGGCCCGATGATCTGCAGGGTCTCGAATGTCAGCGGCACATCCGGGATGAACAGCTCCGGCAGGGATTCGGGCAGTTCACCCTGGTCGGCGACGTCGGGGATGTCCCAGCCGGTGGCGATGACCACCGCCGTGACCGCGACGATGACGATGAGGGGTGCGGGGATGGCGGTGGTGATCCGCGGGAAGAACACCATGACGGCCAGGCCGGCGAGGAAGAGCGGGTACACCAGCCACGGCACCCCGATGAGGTGGGGGATCTGGGCGGCGAAGACGAGGATGCCCAGGGCGTTGACGAAGCCGGTCATCACCGACCGGGGGATGAACCGCATGAGCCGGGCGACGCCGAGCGCGGCGAGCAGGATCTGGATGACACCGGCCAGCAGGACGGTGGCGATGAAGTAGTCCATGCCGTGTTCCTTGGCCACCGGTGCGATGACCAGGGCGACCGCACCGGTGGCGGCGGAGATCATCGCGGGGCGTCCACCGGTGAAGGAGATGACCACGGCCATGATGACCGAGGAGAACAGGCCCACCCGTGGGTCGACGCCGGCGAGGATGGAGAAGGCGATGGCCTCCGGAATCAGCGCCAGGCCGACGACGAGCCCGGCGAGAACCTCGGTCCGCAGCCGGGTCAGCGAGCTGAAGGCGTGGCGGAAGGAGGCGAGCACCCCGGTGGGGGCCTCGGCAGGAGCGGCGGGCACGGTGTGGGACACGTCGGTGGACTCTCGTGAGGCGGCGGAACGAAAACCTACCGTAACGGTAGAGTTGGGGATCGACAACTCGGCAACCCGGAAAGGACGCAGGTCATGGACAGCGACGGCAGGAAGATCGGCGAGGTCGCCGAGCAGACGGGCCTGTCCATCCGGTCCCTGCGCCACTGGGACGAGGTCGGGGTGGTCTCCCCCTCCGGCCACACGCCGGGCGGATTCCGGCTCTACAGTGACGCCGACGTCGAACGCATCCTGCTGGTCAGGCGGATGAAGCCCCTGGACTTCACGCTCGAGGAGATGAAGGAGTTCCTCGACGCCGCCGACCGCCTCCGGGGAGACGCCGGTGACGGGCAGGCCAGCGCCACCATCGCCCGTTTCGAGGACGAGACCCGCATCCGGCTGGACCGGCTGCGCACCCGCACGGCCTACGCGGAGGAGTTCCTCGACCTGGTCGACGGTCTCACGCGCGACTGATCCCCGTTCCGCTACTCCCAGCCCTGCCCGGAGTGCTCGGCCACCACGTCGGTGGCCACCCACACGGTGCCGGACTTCGGCCGGTCGCCGCAGGAGGAGATGATGCCGTCGACCTCCTGCTGCGCCACCGTCACCTCCCAGCTGCGGCCGTCGGAGTGGGCGACGACGACGGGGTCCTGTGACTCGTCGACGACGGTCAGCTCCCCGAAGTGGAGGTCCCCGGCGGTGTCGGCCCGGTCGGTGAGGTGGCCGGCGACGGCGACCTCCGCCACCTGTCCCCGGGGGCCGTACAGGCCGCGGCCGCGGTTGCCGGGCTGGAACCACGTGCCCGACAGAGCTGAGGACACCAGTGCGGATGCTGCCTCCACGTTCAGGCGGCCGTAACTGTAACCCCAGGGCATGAGCAGGATGGAGGGGGCGAAACGGTGCCCCTTGGTGTGCGAGGTCTCCCACACGACGGTGCCGGGGAAACGTTCCGAGAGTTCCGCCGCCAGCGGCCGACCCTTGAGAGCGCAGCACACGTCGCGCTTGCCGTGGGTGCACACCAGCACCAGCGGGTGGTCGACGATCTCCCCGCCGTTACGACCCGGGCCCGACAGATCCAGGTCGAGGATCGCCTCGGGGCCGTCGACGACCAGCAGCTCGGTGCGGGCCTGCTCCGCGAACACGAGGTAGAGATGATGGCGGGTGATGCGTCGCCCGTCCCGGCCTGGGTGGCGGACAAGCTGCAGGCCAGCGGTTTTGCCGAGCTTCTTCTTCAACCGCCCGGTGAGCTCGTCACCGAAGACCCCACCGTCGAGGACGTCCCGGCTCCAGCCGTGCGGCCACTCGAGGATGACATAGACCTTCTCCTTCTTGGCGGAGCCGGGCAGCGGTTCCACCTGTGCGTCGGAACAACGCAGCGTGTCGGGAGCGTCAGCGGCGGAGGTGTCGACGGTTGTCATGGTGTCCAGGGTAGCCGCCCACCCCCGAGGGCCCCGTGACGCAGCCCACGAAATGGGGGTACCCCGCGTCCCGATTACAACGATTCGTTTACGAAACCCCCGATCCGTTGATTCTGGCTTCGCGGTCGCAGGAGCCTGAGTCTACGGTGAATATTATGACTGATCCTTTCCATGGCTTCACTGCACGACGAACCCGGCTCGCCGCCCTCATCGCGGCCTGCGCCCTGGGCCTCACGGCCTGCGGCGCGGTGGGTACCTCGTCGGAGGATGCGCCACAGGGCGGACAGTCTGCCCCGACCACGACGGGCGCGGATGCCGCCCCCGAGACCGGCACCGTGACCCGTGGAACGTTGGGCACCGGCTACGCCGCCACCTCCGCCGACGCGGGTGTCACCCCGGTGGGCAACGCCGACACCGCGATGAAGACCTCCCGCCCGGAGGCGCCGTCGCAGCTCATGGTCACCGGCGTGCGGGTCGGCCACCACGAGGGCCTCGACCGGGTGGTCTTCGACCTCGCCGGGGAGGGCGAGCCCGGCTGGTTCATCGACTACACCGCCGCCCCCGCCCAGCAGGGCTCCGGCAACACCGTCTCCTACCAGGGCGAGATCGCCCTCAACGTCAACATCGACGGCACCACCTACCCCTTCGAGCTGGGCAAGGAGGAGCCGAACATCGGCACCGTCGAGGGGGTCGGCAACATCACCCAGGTCATCTCCACCGGCACCTTCGAGGGGCGTTCCCAGTTCGTCATCGGGCTGAAGACCAAGCTGCCGTACGCCGTGCAGGTCCTCCACGAGCCGCACCGCCTGGTCATCGACATTCCCCAGTAGTCCGGCGCGCATCAGTCAGCCGTAGGTCGCCTCCACCCGCCACCTGCCGACCCCACCCACCCAGACGAGCAGCCACGCCCGCGGGTGGGTCTCGTCGTCTGACTGCCCGACCACCTGGAGACGCGCCACCCGCTGCGGGTCGGTGCCCCACCAGGCGCCGTCCACCGGCCACGGTCCCGCCCATGCGGCGACCCGGTACCGGTGCCGCCCCCAGCCCAGGGCGTAGGGCAGGCTGCTGAGCAGGGCCTCGGCGGTGACGGTGACGTCCTCGGCGCGGGCGTCGATGAGCCTGACCCGGGCGGCCGGGTGGGTGGGGCCGCCGCCGAGCCGCGCGGGCAGGGGGCCGGGGATCCGGCCCGGCCAGCTGCCGGTGGCGGGTGCGTCCCGCTGCTCGCCGTAGGGCACGAAGTCGATCCGCTCCGCCACACCTCGACCGCCGACCAGCCGGGGCTGCAGCACCGCATCCGTCCCCAGGCTGGACTGGACGCGGCTGATCACGCGGCGGGCCCGGGCGTCATCCCCGGTCGAGCCGTCCGAGCGCCACAGGGCGCCGGCGGATTCGGGGGCGGCGGTCTCCAGGGGGTCGAGGATGAGCGAGGTGATCGCACCTGCCCCTCCCGAGGTCAGCCACCCGTCGAGCTGCCAGCGGACCCGGTCGGCGGTGGCGGATTCGTCGAGCGCCTCGCGGGTGCGCCAGATCCGTTCCAGGCGGGTGCCGTCGGCGAGTTCGGCGAGCACCCGCAGCCGCAGGCAGCTCAGGCCCGCGGCCCGGAGCCGGTCGTGGAGGGTGGCGGCGAGCTGCCGGGCGGCGAAGGCGGCGGCGTCGACCCGGTCGATGGGGTCCTCCGGGGTCACCGCCACCGACAGGTCCGTGGTGGGCAGCTCCGGGGCGACCCGCCGGTCGGCCACCGCCCGGGCGATGCGGTGGCAGCGCAGCCCGCCTGCGCCGAAGCGGGTGGACACGGCGGTGGCGGGCAGAGCTGCGAGATCGCCGAGGGTGTGCACGCCGAGCTGGGCGAAGGACTCCACGACCGTCGCCTCGCAGTGCAGGCTGGTCTCGGCGGCGAGCACCCCCACCGGGTGGGCCGCCAGGAATCCGGTGGATCCGCCGGCGGGCACCACTCCCCCGCCCCCGGTGCGCGCGGCGAGGAGCGCGGTGGCGATCTCGTCGGCCACCCCGACGGTGGCGTCCACTCCCCGCCGCGATGCGGCGTCAATGAGCTTCTCGACGGCCGCGTCCTCCGACCCGTGGAACCTTCCGGCCGCCCCCGCGTCGACGATGATGAGGCCCGGGCGCAGCACCTCGATGGATGAGGCGACGTCGTCGAGGCCGGCGGCGATGGACTCGAACATCCGGCCGTCCCGGTCAGGGTCTGCGTCGATGACCGTGAGCTCCGGGCACACCGCCTGCGCCTGACGCACCCGCATTCCCCGGCGTACCCCGCCGTTCCGGGCGGCGGCGGAACAGACCCGGATGCGGTGCTGTTCGGCGACGGCGAGGGTGGCCGGCAGGTCCTCGTCCTCGAGCCGGGCGGCCTGGATCGGCCAGTCCGGGAACCACAGGGCGGCGACCCGCATGCTCACACCGCCCGCAGCCCGGCACGCTGGCCGACGGTGACCGTGCCGCTGGCCGGCCGCTGCCCCTTCGCGGTGACGCGGACGTCGATGTCCACGCCCCGGATGCGCCCGGTGCCGGTGCCGATGCCGCGGAAGGTGGTCACGGCGGCGTCGATACGCATCGATGGTGCGGTGACGGACGCCCCGACGAGCACGAGGGCGGCGACCCCGCCGCGGAGCTTGCCCAGCAACGGACGCGCCCGGACCGGGGAGAGTTCGACCGGGGCGGGCCAGCGGGCGACGACGAGATCAAGCCCCTCGACGAGGACCGCGGTGATCCCCAGCGGATCGACCCCCGGATCAGGCACCGCGATGACCCGGTCGAGCCGCCCCGATTCGACCACACCGGCGAGCGAGAGTTCCGGCCACCCGACCACGCCGACGTGTCCACCGGCCGCGGTAGTATGCGCGATGAGTTCGACGACCAGGGCCGGACAGTCCGCCACCTCCGTCACTATCCGACGGGCCAGCCCCCCACCGGGGAGGATGCGGGCCAGGTCAGCGGGCACCTCGACGACCTGGGTGGCGTCCCAGACCTGTTCCTGACCGAGTTCGACGGCACCGCCGAGCCCGGCCATGCGGGAACGCAGCAGGTCGATGCGCTCACCACGGCTGAGGCCGGCGAGGTCATCCACCTCCTGCAGTTTCCGAACAGGTGTTCCATTCACGCCCACCAGTATGCGTCCGCCACCACTTCCGAGTCAACCGGAGCCAACTGGTACCGTTGGCCAGCATGAACGCCTACTCCACCATGCGCTCGCACGTCACCCCGATCCCCACCCCGGCCGTCGTCAGACTGGGATCGTCGCTGCTCATCGGCCTGGGCGTGGCCGCACTCTCCACCGGATTCCCCCGCGGCATCCAGGTCGCGGTCATGGTCGTGGCCATCGCCGCCGGTCTCCTGCTCATGTTCAGCCACCCCTACCGGCGGGAGATGAAGGAGTTCCTGGAGAAGAAGAACGTCGTGGCCAAACCGCGCCTCACCCAGGTGATGCCGCTGTTCTTCGTGTGGCTGGCACTGATGATCGTGCCCGTGTTCGCACCCATGCCCATCTGGGGCACCGCCCTGGTGTGGCTGGCCGTCTTCGGCTGGATGTACTGGGTGTTCCCGCACGTCGACGGATCACGGGCGCTGGCCTTCGCGTAGGAGGGCACGCCACTCCCTAGTGGAGCTGGAGAATCCGGCGACGGAACTCCGCCGGAGAGCACCCTTCGATCTGCTTGAATACCTGCCCGAAGTGTGACGGATTCTGTACGCCCCACCGTTGGAAGATCTTCTCCACTGGCACTGTCGAGAACTCCTCCAGCGTCAGATCTGCCCGAACCCTGTCGATGCGTCGCGCCCGGATGTGGCTGGCACAGGTCATTCCCGCCTGTCTGAACGTCTGGTGCAGGTGACGGACAGAAATGTGCACGGAGTCGGCCACCATCTGCGGGTTGAGCTGAGCGTCCGGCAGGTGGTCCTCGATGAAAGCCAGGCACTGCTCCAGCAGCTCCGCTGACGGGGGATGGGAAGGAGTCTCTGCCGGAGACAGCTCCGCCAACATTGCCTCGACCAGGCCGACAAGATGATGGGAGGCCGCTGCCCGGGCTGAGGGCGTCAGTGTGGACGCCACCGGGAAGAGCCCTGTCAGGCAACTCAGCACCAGTGGCGCCAGCCCCTGACCGCCGTCGAACGCCAGCGCTCCCAGGCCTTCCCACCGTCGTCGCCTTGTGCTGAGACGGTCGACCGGAATACGGATGCTGCGACTCTCGTAGTTGCCGTAGCACTCCAGCTGGGCCGGCTTGCTGGACAGGTACATACCCATGTGGCCCGGGGTCAGCTGCACCTGCTCACCGTGTTGAGCGAGTTTCAGCATGCCGTCGACCTGGAAGGTGACGATGACGAATTCGTCGTCGTCCTGCCGCACATGCTCGGTGGTGCGCTCAGCCCGGTGGTCCCCGGCGACCATCGAGAAGATGCTGGCACCGAGAAGGCCAGCCATCTGAAAATCACCCCAGAACTCACTGTTGTCCCAGGCCTCAAACCTAAACGGCATGAGATCAGTACCAACCCTCTCGCTCCAGGCATCGAGAGTCTGTCGGCGACCGTCGGCCACCAGGCCCGCTCCATCCGACCGCATGCCATGATCCATGACACGTAAAGATACCACTGTGTTCCAGATCATAAGTGTGCGCGGAATCGAGAGGGTCGGTCACGCAATCGATAGGGGAAGGACTGTGACCCCGCTTACCTTATGGAAACACCGACACCCACGAGAGAGGGAAACCATGACCGCAA
>Ga0123328_1004063_pt1 | contig 12126 bp, 8 predicted proteins | sample BioC12SIPDNA_2_FD_89702 | JGI IMG/M metagenome (GOLD analysis project Ga0123328, IMG submission 89702) | Anaerobic biogas reactor microbial communites from Washington, USA - Biogas_R1_A C12 SIP DNA | ecosystem: Engineered > Bioreactor > Anaerobic > Unclassified | place: Washington, USA...
CCATGGCACACGTTTGGCTGAAGGCCAAACTCACCTACGGCATGGTCTCCCATGTGTGAATATGGCCTTCGGCCAAACACCTCGTTGTGCTCCCATTCCTGGGGCGTTGCCCCAGGCTGTGATAGTAGCTTCAGAGAGGCAGCCTCGCGGTCACGCATCCACTTTCCCGGCGGGGGCACTGCCAGAGCGGTTCTTGGCAGTGCCCCGTGTGATTTGTCGGCAGCCGGCATCAGGCATCGCGGGCGGAGACCGGCGCGTTGGCATCTGGGGCGGCCTTCTTCTGCTCGGCCGCCGGGTCCTGGAAGACGTTTGCCAGGACCAGGGCCCCGACCAGTGCGATGACGCACGGGACGATCCACACCTTGCGCCACTGGAATTTGCCATCGACCGAATACTTGTCCATGATGATGCCGGCGAACTGCGTGCCCAGGAACAACCCGACGCCGCTGGTGGCGGCAAAGATCAGGGCCTGCATCGAGCCGACGATCTCCGGCGTGGCGTAGTTGTTAGCGCACATCTGGCCGGCAATGATGAAGAACACGTAGGCAAAGCCGTGCAGCGGCTGGGCCAGGATGATCAACGCCTGCGGTCGACCCACTATGTAGATAACGTAGAGCAGGAACCAGCAACAGGCTCCAATGGCGAGCGTCCACTTGAATCCGGCTTCTTCGGTGAGTTTCGTCAGCAGGAACCAGGTGGCCGCGGCCTGGGCGATCTGAGCCAGCGCCATGGCGGCCGGCACGATGCGGCTGGAAATCCCCATGTCCTGCATGAACTGCGCGGAACCCAGGAAGTAGAACTGCATCAGGCCGGCGACCACCAGGCTGATGAGGACGAAGACCAGGAAGTTCGTCTGGCCCAGCATGCCCAACGCTTCGAGTACCGGGATCTTGCCGGTGGCCGGCAGCGGCTTGGCTTCCAGCAGGCAGCACCCGAGCGCCATCAGGATGGACAACGCTGCCGCAAAATACAGGCAGTCGCTGCCGTCGCCCTGGGTCTTGCGCGTCATCCGCCAACCGGTCAGCGACCAGCCCACCAGCGCCCACGCCACAGGGGCCCAGAGAAAGACCTTGGCCGTCACGGCCCCGTCGGACGTTTCCCGGAACAGGGCCGCGTTGACCAACGGCATGGTCGCCGCATAGCACAACGAGTAGAGGAACATCACGACCAGCAGCGGCGCGAAACGGCTCTGTTTGGCCGCCACGAACAGCAGCACTGCTCCCACCAGATGGGCCACGATCAGAATCCACTTCATGTCCACGTACTGGTCCGCCAACCATCCGGCCACGAGCGGGGAGATGATGCAGGCCACCGGGAGCGTGGCGTAGATCCAGCCGGTCTGTTTGCCGGTCATCTTCAGCGGCCCGAGCAAACGCGCGGCCAGCACGGGGGACCAGGCACCCCACACCGCAAACTCGAGGAACATCACCACGCTCAGAGCGATATACGTACTGGTTTCGATGCCCACGGCTTCCTCCTCGCTTGCACAGCAAAGTCAGTAATAACAAAAAAAGATCCCCACCAGCCGTCGCGCGCCGCCATTATCGCTGACGGTGCCGAGCGCGGCAAACGCGGCGCTATTCTAAATCCGCGGCAAACGCCTGAACAGCAGGCTGTGCCACGGTGGTGTGCCGATCGGCGGACCGCCGCGTGTCAGCTGTGCGCCCGCTGCGGTTCAGGTAGAATGGGGCGTCTCTGCACATGGCGTGAACTGTGGCGCATGCCGAGGCAGGGAAAGCAGCGTCCGCTTCGCGACGCGGAAGGATCCTCTCAGGCACAGTAGCGTCCCATGTGGCAGGCAATGTGGCAGGCAATATCCAACGGTTCGTCACGCCTCGCACCGGCCAGCGCGCGCCGGACACTCGCACTGGCCGCGCTCATCTGGCTCGCCGGCGCGCCGGGCGTGGCGGATGAGCTGCTGGAGGTCGGGTTCGCGCACGTCGACATCACGCCGGAGGTCAGCCAGGACCAACCGGTCTGGCTGGCCGGATACTATCCGGGGCGCTCCGCGACCGGCGTGCACGATCCGCTCTATGCGCGCTGTGTCGTGCTGAAGTCGGGCGCTCAGAAGCTGGCCTGGGTCTCGCTCGACCTGATCGGACTGCAGTTCCCCGACGTGCAGTGTGTGCGTGCGCAGCTGCAGGACTTCTGTTATGTGCTGGTGGCCAGCACGCACAACCACGAAGGTCCGGACGTGATTGGGGCCTGGGGGAGGACCTTCTTGCAGCGTGGGGTGGACGATGCGTACGTGCAGACCGTGGTCGTGCGGACCGCACAGGCGGTGCGGCAGGCGGAGCAGAACCTTCGGGCGGTGCGAGCCTGGTACGGGACGGCGGCCGACGCGTCATTGTTGAACGACACCCGGCTGCCGGTGGTCAAGGATGGGGTGCTGCGCCTGCTGCGATTCACCGGCCTGGAGGACAACGTGGTCAGCGGGCTGGTCGTGCAGTGGAACTGTCATCCCGAAACGCTGGGGGCCGAGAATCGGCTGATCACGGCGGACTTTCCGGCATCGACTGTTGCTGCGCTGAGCCGCCAGTACGGGTGTCCGGTCGTATACTTCACCGGCGCGATTGGCGGGTTGATTGCGCCTCCTCGGAAGCGTGTGCACAACGAGCGGGGGGAGCTGTTGGGGGAAGGGGATTTCGAATTCGCGCGCTGCTATGGCGAGGAAGTGGCGCAGCTTGCGATGCGTGCCGAGCAGAGCGCGGTGGCCGTTCGGCTGACGCCCTGGCAGGTGTCCGCGGCGCGGATCGGGATACCGGTGACGAACGAGTTGTATCGCTGGGGGCGGCTGTTGGGTGTGCTGCGCCGGGACGCCTATGCCTGGAATGGCGCCGATGCGCCGCTGGGTGAGCCGCTGCGCGCCGTGCGAGCGGAGTCCATCTCAGCCATTGAAACGGAAGTGGCGTGCCTGCAGCTGGGAGACGTGTATCTGGTGGCCGTGCCGGGCGAGCTTTATCCGGAGCTGGTCTGCGGCCCGGTCCCGGACCCGGCGGAACCGGGAGCCGATTATCCGCACGCGCCGATCGAACCGCTGGTCTGCGACCTGCTGCCCGGCAAGAAGTGGCTTCTGTTCGGCCTGGCGAACGACGAGATCGGCTACATCATGCCGCGCCGCCAGTGGGATCGCGAACCGCCGTACGCGTACGGTCTGAGTGCGCCGCAGTATGGCGAGATCAACAGCTGCGGGCCGGATGTCGCTCCAGTCCTCATGCAAGCGCTCCAGGGCCGCGTGACGGCACTCCAGAATCCGTAATGCCCGCGCGCGGGCGGTGCCTGCTACGGCTGCGGGATCCGCCGCAGGTCGTCGAGCAGGGCCGGGGTCGGCAGGTCCTGTTCGTCCGTCTCGTCGACGGTGATCGCCGACATCCGGCGGATCGGGAACTCGCCGGTCGGCGGTTCCAGGGCCGGCCCGGCGGGGGCCGCCTCGGCATGGTCGGGCGCGAGCGGCGCCGGCACGACGGCCGGCTGAGCGGCCGGCGGGGTGGGAACCGATGCCGATTCCGATTCCGTCGGCGGTGTCCGCCGCAGATCGAGCGGCGCGTGTGTGACGGAGACCGGCGTGGCCTTGATGCGCGGGCCGAGCGGTGTCGGCTGCGGTTCCACATCCTCCACGCGGAGTTTCACCGCGGGGGGCGTCATGGCCACCTCTGTCTTGTCGGGCCGCGCGGTCTCGCCGTCGAGCTGGCGGAGCATCTGATCGGCGGCGGCCAGGGACGCATCGGCCTGTTTAGCCAGCATGAATTCCTGACGCGCGCGGGGCGCATTCCCGGCGTGATAGAGCAGGTAGCCGAGATTGTAATGGGCTACGGCGGGTGGATGCACGGCGGTCAGTTCCGTCCAGGCTTCGTCGATCTGGCCGAGGTCGACGAGCACGGTGGCCAGGTTGTTGCGGTAGAGCTTCCGATTAGGCTCGAGTTTTACAGCCTTCCGCAGGGCGGCCAGCGCGGGTTCAGGCCGGTTATGGCGGGCAAGGCACAGACCCAGATCGTTGTGGGTCAGCGCGTTGTCGGGCTCGGCCTCCAACGCCCGCTGGTACATGGCCTCCGCCTTGTCAAACTGGTCCTGCCGGTCGTACAGGCGGGCCAGGCTGATGAGTGTCGGCAGGTGGTTGGGCGTATCTTCCAGGCCCCGTTCGTACTGTTTGATGGCGGCGGCCGGGTTGCCGTTGGCCTCCGCCATCCGCCCCGCCTGGTAGCACAGGTCGACGCCGATCTTCTTGGGCATGTTGTCGAGCGACAGCGGGTCCGCCGCTTTGTCAACGCGCGGCTTGATGGTCAGCGCGCCGGCGACGGTAGTCGTGGCCTTCTTCAGGGCACCGGTTACCTTTTCCGTGGGCGACTTCGCCCTCATGTCGGCGGAAATCTGGTTGCCGCTGTTCTGCATCTCGCGGACCAGGTCATCGTAGCGCCGGTCACCCAGTGGGGCGGTGACGGCTGACGGCCCGGCACCATGCGCTGTCAGCTGATTACTGCCCGACTTGGACCAGCATCCGAGGCACAGGACACACACGGCCCCCAATCCGATCCAAGAAATTCGTTGCCCGGCCACCCCGCACCTCCTTGAGCGTGGATTGGACGCGGCAGGGCAAACCCAACATTCCCCGCGCTCGGCCGCGTCGTCCCCTGGATTACTTCGCGTAGCTTCAACCTAATGATCGGTCGTGTCCCCGAACCGACTAAAGATCAACACAGGCAAATCTTGACATATACCGGCGATTACCGGCGATTACCGGCGATCTGCCATCGTAGCCCGGCTGGGGGGAGGCCGTCGCAGGCATCCCCTCAGTCGACCGTTGGCGCACCCCCTGGTCCGGTTGTCGGGCGCACGCAGGCTATTTGCTCTCGCCGTCATCCTTGGCGGGCAGCCGGGGCGGCGGGGCAGAGGTTTCGAAGTTGGTGTTGACCCGCTCGAAGTAGGACGCCGAGCCGTTGCGCGGAATGATGTCGGTGACGGTGACCATCGTCGTCGTGCCGCCGTTGACACTGGCTGCCATCTTCTCGACCGATTTCACGCGCAGCTCGGTGATTTCCGGTGTGTTGCCGCGCAGCACGAACACGGTGCGGCGGCGCATGGGCATCTGGGTGAGGATCCACTGGACCTTCAGCTCCCCGGCACGCGTCAGCTCTTGCGTCTCGGCATCGAACAGCTCATCGGGAATCGTGTTCTGCAGTTGCCATCCCCGGTCCACCATGATCGCGATCGGTGCGTCGATCGCCTGCTGATCCACCAGATTGAACGGTTCTGGCCAGGCGTTGTTCCGATGCCAGTCCACACGGACCCGATTCCAGAAGCAGTCCCACTTGGCTTTCATCGAATGCAGGTCGGCCTGGGCCTGGCTGCCTTGCAGCACGCACATCAGGGCCAAACTGCACACCAACAGTGTTCGTCGCATGTTCCTGTCCCCCGCAACTGCGACCTTCTCCCCGGTCGCGCTGGTGCCCGCGTCGGCCCACGAGCGTCCCTTGCCACTTGGATCGCGGCGTCTGATCCGCCGCATTCCCGCACCGATACCCGCGCTGCTCGCACACCCAGACACTGGGCGCACGGCATGAAGGGTCCTCTTCAGTCACATATCGGCACACGGGTGACACGAGCTACCCTGCGGCTGGAGTCGCCTGCAGGGTTTGCCTGGCTTTCCCAGTTTGCCGATTATCGGTGTCCGGCCATGGCGGGGAACATCTCTCGCACGATGGTGATGGCTGCCGGTCCGACCAGCACGACGAAGATGCCGGGGAAGATGAACAGCACGAGCGGGAAGATCAGCTTGACGGCGGTCTTGGCTGCTTTTTCCTCGGCGATCTGCCGGCGGCGGGTGCGCATCGAGTCGCTCTGGACGCGCAGGGCCTGGGCGATACTGGAGCCGAACTTGTCGGCCTGGATCAGGATGGAGGCGAGGGCTCGCAGGTCGTCCACGCCGCTGCGCTGTCCGAGTTCCTGCAGGACTTGGGCGCGGCTGCGTCCCATCTGCAGGTGGAGGTTGCACAGCCCGAACTCTTCGGCGATGACGGGGTAGGACTTCTCCATTTCTTCGGACACGCGGCGCATGGCCTGATCGAGTCCGAGGCCGGCTTCCACGCACACGACCATCAGGTCCAGGGCGTCGGGCAGTCCGAGGAAGATCGCTTCTTTGCGGCGTTTGGTGATCCACCACAGCACGAGTTCCGGGAGGTAGAACATGCCGCCGGCGATCAGGACGCACTTGACGAGGTTCTTCTGGCCGAGCAGGGGCAGGCCATTGAGGTGGGCCACCAGCAGCACTGTTCCGCCGCCGAGGAAGAGTCCGCCGATGAGCAGGGCGAACTTGAGGCTCAGGAACAGTGACGGCGCAGCTTCACTGCGGAAGCCGGCCTGCACCAGTTTCATGCGTAACTTGCCCGCCTCGTTCTCGTTCTTGGGTTGCAGCGGTTTGGCCAGCGCGGGGGAGGCCTTTTCCCACACGCGCGTCACGGTCTCGGCTGACAGCGTGCGGTGCGTGCCTTCGGCTTCCTTCCGCCGGCGAATGGCCGGATCCTTGAACTCGTCGAGTCGTTGTTCGGCTGGCGAAGACCGGGAGCCCAGCAGGTCCAGCAGCAGCCAGGTGGCGGCGGCGAAGAGGATGAATGCCAGGATGGGCAGGAGCACGGACGATTCGGTGGTGGCGAACAGCGTAGCGGCCATTGGTCGAGAACTCTCGTAATAAAAGCGATCGGGTAGTGCCATGCGCGGTCGGCAGTCCCCCCGCGCCGGATCAGACCTTAATGGTGATAATCTTCTTGATCACTACGGCACCGACAATCTGCATGACGACGGCGGCGGCCAGCATCTTGTGCCCCATCGGGTCGGTGAACAGCACGGCGCAGTAGTCCGGGTTCAGGTAGTACATGACTAAGAACAGTGCGGGGGGGAGGGCCAGCAGGACGATTCCCGACAGGCGTCCTTCGCCGGTCAGTGCCTGGATTTGTCCCCAGATCTTGAAGCGTTCGCGGATCAGCGAGCCGATTTTGTCGAGGATTTCTGCCAGGTCGCCGCCGGTCTGGCGCTGCAGGACGACGGCGGTGACGAAGAACCGCAGGTCCAGGTTCGGCACGCGGCCGCACATGTCATCCATCGCTTCTTCCAGGGGGATGCCCAGGTTCTGGGCTTCGTAGCAGCGGCGGAATTCCTTGCTGATCGGCTCGGTCATTTCTTCGGAGACCAGGTTGATCCCGCTTGCCAGGCTGTGGCCGGCCCGCAGGGCACGGCTGATCAGTTCCAGCGCCTCGGGCATCTGTTGACCGAACTTCCGCAACCGGCTGCGGCGGCGCAGCAGCAACCACAGCAGCGGGGCTACGCCGAGGATCGGAGCCACGATCGGCGCGAGGTACTTGGGCACGCTGGGCACCAGGATGCAGACGGCCGCTCCCGCCGTGGCCAGCCCGGCGCACAGCAGCACGAAGCGGGACGGGTCGAGTGCCACGTCGGCCTGTTCCAGGAGCAGGCGGAAGTTGCCCACGCGGGAGAGCAGCTTGTCGATCATGCCGCGGGTCTCGTCCAGCGGCGACGACAGCAGGCTGGGTTCGAGTTTGTGTCCCCGCGTGCTGGTCGGGCTCTTGGTGCCCACGAAGATTTCCAGCCGATCCTCCACGACGCTGTCGGTATCGCCGCGAAGCATGACGGCGACTCCGCCGACGAGTGCGGCCACACCAATGAAGGAGGCGACGATTACAATGATGGTCAACATGGTTTTCCCAATCAGTCGGTTTAATCCACCATCATGACGCGTTGCCGGAAGGTACTGGCGGGCAAACGCACGCCGGCCGCCTCCAGACGACTCATGAAGGTTGGACGAATGCCGGTCGATTCGAATCGCCCGCGCGCCCGCCCCGTCTCATCGATGCCTTCCTGCACGTACTTGTAGATGTCCTGCATGATCACCGTGTCCTGTTCCATGCCGACCACCTCCGTGATGCTGGTCACGCGGCGCGGTCCGCCCTGGAGGCGGTTGGACTGGATGATCAGATGCACGGCGCTGGCGATCTGCTGACGCATCGCCTTGATCGGCATTTCGAAGCCCGACATCATGATCATCGTTTCGAGTCGGGCGACGCCGTCTCGCGGCGTGTTGGCGTGGATGGTGGTGAGCGACCCGTCATGTCCGGTATTCATGGCCTGGAGCATGTCGAGCGTTTCGCCGCCGCGGCACTCGCCGATGATGATCCGTTCCGGCCTCATGCGGAGGGCGTTGCGCACCAGGTCCGTGGCGGTGATCGCCCCTTTGCCCTCGATGTTCGGTGGCCGCGTCTCGAGCCGCACCACGTGCTCCTGCTGCAGCTGCAGTTCCGCCGCGTCCTCGATCGTCACGATGCGGTCGGAATTGGAGATGAAGCTGGAGAGGGTGTTGAGCAGTGTGGTCTTGCCCGATCCAGTACCGCCCGAGATGATGATATTCAGCCGCGCCTTGATGGCGCCTTCGAGCAGCATCACCATCTCCGGCGTGAAGGCCTTGTAGTTGAGCAGGTCTTCGAGTTTGAGTGGATTGGATCCGAAACGGCGGATGGAGACGGCCGGGCCATCCAGGGCCAGCGGCGGGATGATGGCGTTGAAACGCGATCCGTCGGTGAGCCGCGCGTCGACCATCGGGCACACTTCATCCACGCGCCGGCCGACATTCGACACGATGCGGTCGATGATCTGCAACAGATGGGCGTTGTCGCGGAACTCCACGTTGGTCCGCTCCATCTTCCCCCGCCGTTCGACATAGATATTCTTCGGGCCGTTGATCAGGATGTCGCTGATCGAATGGTCCTTGAGCAGCATCTCGAGAGGTCCGAGGCCGAACGTCTCGTCCAGCACCTCCTCGATCAGCCGTTCCCGTTCGTTGCGGTTCAGGAACGTCTCTTCGGTATCGCACAGGTGCTCGACTACCAGGCGGATTTCGCGCCGCAGCACTTCCCCTTCCAGCTCGCCGACCTTGGTCAGGTCCAGTTTGTCGACGAGCTTGCTGTGGATGCGGCGTTTGAGTTTGTCGAATTCTTCGGCCCGGGCCGCATCGACCGAACGCATAGCTGGAACAGGATTCGCCATCTGGCTGTCCGTGTGGGCAAGGTATTTCCTGGGAGGATCCCCGGGGCAGGCCAGGCTGCGGCATCCGCGGCGCTGGCTGACTCGAGGATCTGCTTATGTGGCTGATGCACGCTCAAGCATTCCGCCGCCGGGCGTCCTGCTTGCCGCGTCAGTGAAAGCATAGCTCACAGAAAATCCGCCCCGATCACGCGGGTCTGCGGATCTTGCCCCGGTCCCAGACCCGGTCGTTACGACCGACATGGCCTGCGCCGTCGGCCCTGGCGGACGGCGGGCACCGGTGAGAGTGTCGGGCACCCGGCTAGGTTTTGGCCTTGTTCTTGCCCCAGAAGGCCAGCCAGCGCCCTTTGGTGTCGCCCGTATCTTCTTCGGCCCGTTCCGTCCCCGACAGCTCCTCGGCCAGCGCGACGATGGCCTGCGTGATGGCGGCGCGCGGCGCCTGCTCGATCAGCGGCACGCCGTTGTTACGCATTTCGACCATCGCGCGATAGTCGTTCGGCAGCCGCCAGTAGATGTCGCGCCCGATCGTCTCCTGCGCCTTTTTGAGACTGATGTGGCCGTTGTCGAGCCCGATCCGGTTGACCACGATCTGGACCTTCTCTTTGAGCCCCTCCACCGCGTCGAACGACATGAGCAGCCGCACCCCGTTCCGCAGGCAGGGCAGGTCCAGATGCGTCACCAGCAGGACCTGGTTGGCGGCCTGCAGGGCCGTCATGTCGACCCGGTTGTAGGCTTTCGACAGGTCGATGATCACGTGCGAGAAGGTCGCCTTGAGCAGGCCGAACACCCGCTGCAGGTCGTCGGGCGTGATGAGCGAGATGTCCTGCAGCTGGACGGGGCGCGGCAGCAGGTACAACCCCGAGGAGTGTTTGGTCATCGACCGTTTCAGCAGCTGGAAGTCGAGCCGCGCGATGTTCTGCACCACGTCGACAATTGTGTAGTCGGGGATGGTGTCCAGGAGCACGTCGGCATCCCCCAGGGACAGGTCGAGATCGACCAGAGCCACGGTATGGGAGGCGTTGGAGGCCAGCGCGCAGCCCAGGTTCACCGCCAGGCTGGTCGAGCCGACCCCCCCCGTCACTCCGGCCACGGCGACCATCTGGCACTTGCGGGACCGGCCCAGCCCCGCGCCGCCCCGATGCGCGCCGATTCGCTCCATCGCCAGCACCAGCTCCTCGATGCCGATCGGCTGTGTCAGGAACTCCTTGGCACCGGCGCGCATGGCCTTCAGGATCAGCTGCCCGTCCGTGCTGCTGCTGACCACCAGGATGGCGCACTCCGGCGCGGCCTCGCGCAGATTGTGGATCAGCTGCAGCGCCTTATTCGGATCGGCATCGATCCCGATCACGGCCACTTCAGGGTGCGTCTGTCCTACGATGTCGACGAAGAACTCATAGCGCGAGGACTCGGCTTCCAGCCAGCACATGTCCATGCCGAGAAGCATCTTCTTAAGCGCTTCCCGGTGCGCATCATTCGGATCGACAATCGCCAGTCGCAGCACGTTGGTCATGGTGCGGTTCTTTCTTTCACTCTCATTTCAACGACTCGTAGCCGACCGGTCCGATCAGCACCGGTTGGGTGCCGGCCACGGTGGCCTCGCCGGCCTCCCCGGCCACCGACGCGCGGACCGGCTTGCGGACCTGCACGGATTTGGTGGCGGCCGGCCGTTTGGCCGCGGCCTCGACGTCCCCCGGCAGCGGCGGTACCGCTTCGTGCGGCTGTATCGCCGGGCTGGGAGCCGCTTCGGTCGGCACGCCGTTCTGGCAGTTCGGGCAACTGCCCTCCTGGCAGCACTTGGGAACTTCCAGGTAGCCGCGGAAGTACAGTTCGACGTCGTTCGGGCTGGTGGTCGATTCGCCCGGACCGCATGCCGGCAATTCTTCGGCATCGGCCGCTTCCACGAACTCGGGCGTCACCAGGATCAGCAACTCGACTTCGTTCACTTCCTCTTTCACATGGCGGAACGGCGCACCGAACCAGGGCAGGTCAGCCAGCCAGGGGAGCCCGCGATTCTGGGCTTCCACCCGCTGTTGCAGCAAGCCGGCCAGGGCCAGCGTCTGCCCCGCCTTCATCTCGACCGCCGTGTCGACCCAGCGGGTACGCAGGCCGGGCACACTGACGCTGCCCAACACCACGCTGCGCGATGCGTCGATCTCGCTCACCTGTGGCCGCACTTCCAGCCGCAGGTTTCCGTTGCCCAGCACGATCGGCACGAAGTCGACCCGCGTGCCGTACTGCCGATACTCGATCGACACCGTGCCCAGGCTCTGCGGCACGATGATCGGGAATTCGCCACCCGAGTTGAAACTGGCCGGCCGGCCGCTGACGGTTGTCAACTGCGGTTCCGCCAGCACCTTGATCAGGTCGTTTTGCCGCAGGGCGTCGATGAAGCCGAAGAACGACGTATCGCCGCTGACCACGCCAAACCGCACGGTGTCGTCGATGCCCGACGCCAGCGTCTCGGTGACGCCGCCCCCCAGCAGGCCGCTGACCGACTGTACCACGTCCACTTCATTGTTGAGCAGCGCCCAGTCGAAGCCGGCCCGCCGCAGCTTGGTGCGCGACACCTCCATGACTTTCGTCTTGAGCAGGATCTGCTGCACGCCGCCGATCGTCATGTTGTTCACGACCTTCGGATAATAGTCCTCGGCGATCCGGACGATGCTGTTGACCATCCCCGGGCTGGGAACATATCCCGACAGGTAGACGCTGTTGGACAACGGGCGCACCCGCACGGCCGCGTCGGGAAACTCGGCCTTGATCAGCATCTGCAGTTGACGCGCGTCGGGAGTGACCACGACGTCGACCGTGTACAGCCCCTGGTTTTCATCCCACACATTCAACTGGGTCACGCCCGGATGCAGCGCCGACAGCTGGACCTGGTTGGGCGAGATGGGCGTGGCCCGGACGATTTCCGGGTTGCCCACCAGCAGACGCGGGATCTTGTGTTCCAGCGTCAGGATGCGGCTGGTTGCCACCACCATCTCCAGACGCTGCGTCGGTCCGTCAATGCTGAACGTGACCGGCTGCGATATGACACCCTGTGACTCCGGCACAGCATCCTGCGCCAGGACTCGATCA
>Ga0123328_1004065_pt1 | contig 12118 bp, 7 predicted proteins | sample BioC12SIPDNA_2_FD_89702 | JGI IMG/M metagenome (GOLD analysis project Ga0123328, IMG submission 89702) | Anaerobic biogas reactor microbial communites from Washington, USA - Biogas_R1_A C12 SIP DNA | ecosystem: Engineered > Bioreactor > Anaerobic > Unclassified | place: Washington, USA...
TCTCGTCAACCTGCTGGGATATATGGTGCTGCAAGACAAGTGGTTCATGACCGCCTTGGGTCTAGGCGGCCTTGAGCGTTGGATAGCGTACCCGGTACTGGTGTGGCTCACAGGGGTTGGAGGGTACCTGCTCGCCGCGCCGCAGCCTGCCCCTCAGCAATGAGACGTACGGCGCGGCGGGAACTCTCTCACGTTCCAGGACAAGACGCGCCACGTGCTCCCACACGGGGTTGAGCGTGAGACAAGGGGGCGCCGCCTCCCCCGGAGGCGGCGCCCCCCCACATCCGGCTCAATCCCCCCCGGCCTGATCCCGGCCGCAACCGCCTTCAGTCGTCGAAGCTCCCCTTGGTGGCATCCTCTCTGTGCAGGGCCTTGGCTCTGGCGATGGCCTTGTCCCTGCCCCACTCCGCCGGATCCTCGATGCGACCTGCCTTGGCGCCCAGATCATGGGAACCCGCGGCCAAGATGGCGTCGATGCCCAGACTGCCGGTACCGGAGGCATTGAACACATCGGTCAGCAGGTGATAGACAAAGTCCTCCACCGCCGAGATCATGCGCGCCCGCACCGCGGCCGGCTCGGCCCACAGCTTGTTCTCAAAGGGGAGGTTGAGCTTCTTGTAGTCGCCCTTCTTCCACTTCTTGTCCGTGGCGTAGGCCACCATGTCGGTCCACAGCTCGTCGCTCACGCCCGCGCCGGGCAGGCGCACGAACTCACCGGCTTCGTCCACGAAGGCGTTGCCGTAATCATTGACCTTGACGCCCCAGGACAGCATCTGCAGCGCGGTGGCCACGTTCGCCTTGGTGGTGCGGGTCTCCCGCACAATCCGACCCAGACGCTCGAAACTGTTGCCCGATGTGCCGTGCTGTGCACCGGACACCCGGTAGGGTTCGAGTACCTTGTGGATCTGGGCGGTGAGATCCACTTGGATGCCGGCGTCGCTCTCCTCGATGCCGTGGGTGGTGCCGTTGTTCAGGGCGATCCAGTCGGGCGAGATGCCCCGGGCGTTCAGACCCTGGATGAGGAAGAGGGCTTCATCAGGGGTGGAGAGACCTTCCTTCCCCTTGATCTCCCCCACTTCCACCTCAAGACCGGCCCAATCCGGGACGAAGGTCTTCAGGGTCTCGCAGGCAAAGAGGTTCTCCTCATCCGGCATGTGGGAAGCATCGATGGCGATAGAAGTGAGCCCCGCCTCAAACATGGTGGGGATCTCCACCTTCGCTCTGTCCACGTCCGCCGGGTTCTTGATGGTGTAGTGGTCCGCGTGGAGGGCCACGGGCACGGTGATGCCCAACTCGTTGGCCGCCGCGTCCACCAGTGCCGCCATGTTCCAGTAGTTGACGGCGCAGTAGGCGCCGGTGCCGCCTTCTGACTTGGCGATCTCGATGATGAGCGCCGCATCCGCCTTCTGCGCGGCGCGCAGGGCACCGTAGATGACGAAGCGGTTGCGGGCGTTGGCAGCAATGGCCATGGCCTTGCCCTTGGCGATCATAGCCCGGTCCACAACCTTGCCGCTGACGATGAGCGCCCGGGAGTTGGGGAAGAGCTTGGCCACGCTCGGCGGGCGGCCGATCTTCAGGGCCTGTTCGAACTTTTCGGAGACCGGCAGGGCAGCGGTGCTCATGCGGCTATCCTCCTTTGGGAACGGAGAAGTGGGGGGTCCGGGGGACAGACCCTTATACCATCACCTTATCAGGAAACGAGGTCCAGGCCAAACCACTCAGCGGCACTGCTACCCCCGGGCCGGGCTGCCTCCTGTGGAGCACCAGAGCAGACCTCCATTCGACGTTTCCGGTCCGCGAAGATCCTTCGGCCGAGCTTTGCGGGAACTCATGTGCTATCATCGCTACGCGGTCACTACTTTTCTGAGCACCGGCCAAATCCGCGACGTCAATTTGTGAAGCGTACGTGGTCTTGTATCGCTCCGTTTTCACGTCCTTGGCTCGGGCTCCCTTCACTACCGTCCTACCAAGCAAAACGCGTAGACCACCACCGATAATAGATCTGAAGGTTACGTGACATGTACCAGGTCGGGGACGTCATCGTTTACGGCAAGATGGGGGTCTGCACCGTAGAGAGCATTGATCCTGACGGATCCTCCGGTGACAGTCAAGAACTTTGCTATTTGCTCAAACCCTTCTATCACAACTGCTCTATATCCATTCCAGTTAGTAACACCACCGTATTCACGCGGCCCGCTCTCTCCAGGGAGGAGGCCGAGCGTCTCATCGAGATCATTCCCTCTCTTCAGCCCACGGATTGCTGCGATCTCACGCCTCAGCAATGGGCGGCTCGATACGAGGAGTGCACGGCAAGCCATGATTGCCGCGACCTGATCGAGTTGACCATGTCCATCTACAGGAAGAAGAGGCTTGCGGAGCAACAGAAGCGCAAACTGGGCGCTGTGGAGGAGAGGTACATGAGGCGGGCGGAGGGCCTCCTTTTCGGGGAGCTGGCCGTAGCGCTCGATATCCCTCGCGAGGAAGTACAGAGCTACATCTCTTCCAGAGTGGACCAGCTGGTGCAGCAGATGGATGAGTCGGAGCATCCCGGCGGCTGAGCGCCCCGTTGCGCCCCGTTGTGGGGCGCGGGGAGAGCTTGGCCTCGCGCGACGATCGGCCTGTGGCGCGACTACGCGCCCAGTCTCTCCACCAACAGCTCCCTGATCACCTTGGGGTTGGCCTTCCCCCGCGAGGCCTGCATCACTTGACCCACCAGGAAGCCCAGCGCCTTCTCCTGCCCGGCGCGGTAGTTGGCCACGGCTGATTCCTGCCCGCGGATCACCTGATCGATCAGGTCGTCAAGGGCTCCACGGTCTGAGATCTGGGAGAAGCCGCAGGCCTGCACGATCGCCTCCGGCCTCCGGTCGCTCTCAAACATCTGCGCCAGCACATCGCGCGCCGCCTTGGCGTTGACCTCCTCCTTGGCCAGCATGTGCAACAGCCCGGCCAGCCGCACGGGAGACACAGGTGAGGTCCCCAGTCCCTGCCGCCGCTCCCTCACTGCGGGCAGCAGCTGCGTGGTCAGCCAGTGCATGGCCATGCGCGGCGCCACGCCCTCGGCCACCAGGGCCTCGAGGAAGTCGGCCGACTCCGGGTCGGCGCTCAACGAGAGCGCTTCGTCTCGCGTCAGCCCATGCTGCTCCACCAACCGCTCGGCCCGCGCCGCCGGCATCTCCGGCAGCTGCGCCCGCATCCGCTCGATCCATTCCCGCGACAGCTCAATGGCGGACACGGACGGATCGGGCACGGTGGGTCCCTCGAACTTGGCACGCATGGGCAAAGTGGCCTTCTTGTCCGGGTCCCACAGCCGCGTGTGCAGCACCACCGCCTCACCCGCCTGCACGGACGCGCCCTGCCGCTCGATCTCGTAGGCGATGGCGTCGCCCACGTGCCGCACCGAGTTCATGTTCTTGACTTCCACCTTGGTGTTCATCTGTGTGGTGCCGCGGGGACGGACGGAGATGTTGGCGTCGCAGCGCATGGTGCCGTTCTCCATGCTGCACTCGGAAGCGCCCACGTAGCGAACCTGGGTGCGCAGCGCCTTGAGGAACTCCATGGCCTGGTACGGCGCGCGGAAATCCGGCTCCGTGACGATCTCCACCAACGGTGCCCCCGCGCGATTGAAGTCCACCAGGCTGATGGGCACCCGGCCCTCCATCTCGTGCACCAGCTTGGCTACGTCCTCTTCCATGTGGACGTGGTGGATGCGCAGCCGGCAAGGGGAGCCGTCCTCATCGATGATGTCGACGCCTCCGCCGCGCGCCAGCGGCAGATGGGCCTGAGAAAGCTGGTAGCCCTTGGGCAGGTCCGGGTAGTAGTACACCTTCTGGTCGAAGGCGCTGCGAGGCTGCAGCTCGGCGCCCAGGGCCAGACAGAGCAGCGACGCCTTCTCCAGCGCCTGCTCGCTGAGCCGCGGCATGGCGCCCGGCAGCCAAAGGCAGGTGGGACAGGTATTGGCATTGGGATCATCCCCGGGGCGATTGGGGCAGTCGCAGAACAGCTTGGTGGTGCAGTTCAGCTCCACGTGGATCTCCAGGCCGATGACCGCTTCGAATTCCATGGTCAGTTGCCTCCCCGGCCCGTCTTTTGCAGGTACTCGGCAAGCGCCAGGAGCCGCCCGTCACTGAGGCGCGGACCTACCAGCTGGAGCCCCGTGTGCGACGCCATGGTCGACGGGAGACACAGGGCCGGCTGGCCGGTCACATTGGCGAACAGCGTCAAGGCGAACTGAGCGTACACGCCGTCCGGCGCATCCGAAGCGTCATCGGCAGCCTCGCCCCCTCTCGGCCCCGAAACCACCGCCGGCAGTGCCAGGACGTCCACCTCCGCCATCAGCCGCCGCATCTCCCCCACGAGCCGCGCGCGGATGCGACACGCGTCCTCAAACGCACCGTAGCGCTCGAACTGGAAGTAGGCACCCTGGATGAGGTAGCTCTTGAGCAGCGTCCCAAACGCCGCGCCACGCGACAGCAGATACATCTCGTTCCAGTTCTTGGCGCCCGATGCTCGTCGGCCGTAGCGAACGGAATCGTAACGGCCGGCCGCGGACGAAGCCTCCACCGAGCCCACGATCCTATGCACCAAGGCAAAGAGAGGCCACTCCGGCAGCGACACCTGCCGGACGGCGAATCCCGCCCCGGCCATGCCGTCGATCGCCGAACGAAATGCCTCCTCCTGCGTAACGCCGAGGTCGTGCTGCGCCTCCCCCACCACGCCGACCGTGATCCGCGCCGGATCGACGGTCTCGGGCGCGAAGTCCGGCACCGGCTCCTCGGGAAGCGAGAAATCAAGGCCGTCCTGACCGGCCACGACCTGCAGCACGGCACGGATGCCGCCCAGGCTCTCAGACATGATGCCGCAGCACTCCATGGAGGGAATGAGCCCCACCAGGCCGAACCGCGATACCAGTCCGTAGCTGGGCTTGAAGCCGCAGACGGCGGCACCGGCCGCGGCCAGCCGGCTCTCCCCCATGAGGTCCAGCACCAGCTCCACGTCGGCCTCGCCGGCCCGCAGCGCCGCCCCCGTCCCATTGCCGGCCAGACCCAAGCCGAACTCGCTCATATGAGTGGAGCCGGAGAGATGGGCGCCGGACGCTCGCAGCCGCCGCACGATGGTGGCGTCCTCCGGCGCCGCGTAACCTGCCAAGGCCCGGGAGCCGGCTTCCATGGGCCAGCCCGCGACGGCCAGGTTGGGCTGGAGGGCCACCCGCAGTCCCTGCCGTGGGCCCTCCGCCGTGGCGGGATCCGGATTGCGATGGAAGAAGATGGGATCCATGGCCACGTCCCCTTATTCCAGGATGCCGGCGACTCTGAAGTAGTCGCCCTTGGTTGACGGCGCGTTTTTCAGCAGACGACCGCTTTGGGCAAGCTCCGACCGCCGCGCCTCGATTCCGGGACGCATGCGATTGGCCACGGGCACCACGCTGTACATCGGCTTCTCGCCGCCCGCTTTCTCGGCCGCCAGCGCCGCCAGCGCCTCTGCCCGCCGCACCGTCTCCTCCATGACCGACCGCTCCTCCGCCCCTATCCCGATGCGCGACACCCACGACAACCGGTCGATCCAGTCCTCCTTCTCCGCCGTCCCCGGCAGCAGGTCCTGGCCGCCCAGGTTCAGCAGTTCCAGCTCCGCCAGTTGCTCGCGCTTCACCGCCGACGGCGCCCCCGTCAGCGGACAGGCGGCGCTGCGGTTCTTGGGAAAGGCGATCACCTCGCGTATGGAGGACGTCTGCAGGATCATCGCCACCGTGCGATCCATGCCCAGCGCCAGCCCGCCGTGCGGCGGCGCCCCGAAGTCGAAAGCGCGCAGGAAGAAGCCGAAGCGTTCGCGCACGTCCTCGTCCGAGAGCCCCAGCGCCGCGAAGATCTTGCGCTGCACGTCCCGGTTGTTGATGCGAATGCTCCCACCGCCCAGCTCCTCGCCGTTGACCACCAGGTCGTAGGCCCGCGAGCGCAGGGCCAACAGCTCCTCGATGTTGGTGGGATCGAAATCGGTGCGATCAGGCGCCGTGAAGGGATGGTGGCTGGAGGTCACACCGCCCTCGTCGGTGGGGTCGAAGAGCGGGAACTCGGTGATCCACACCGGGCAGAAGCTGCCGGCAGGAATGAGCCCCAGCCGGTGGGCCAAATGCAGGCGCAGCTGGCCCAGAGCCGAGGTGACCACCTCGTAGGAGGGGTCGGCCACCATGATGAGGACGTCGCCGTCGGCAGCGTCGAAGCGCCGCCGCAGCTCCTCCAACTCCTCCGCGCTGAAGAACTGGACGATGTTGGACTCCAGCCCGCCGTTCTCCGCCCGCATCCAGGTCATGCCCTTGGCCCCGAAGGAGGGAGCGATCTCCTTGGCGTACTCGTTCTGCAGCACGTTCTTGCTCAGGCGCGGGGACTGGCCCTTGAGATTGAGGCCCTTGATACAGCCACCGCGCTGCAGGATCTGGCGGAAGATGGCGTAGTCGGTGTGGGCGAACACGTCGGTCACGTCCACGAAGCGCAGGCCGAAGCGCAGGTCCGGGCGATCGGAGCCGGTGGTGTCCATGGCCTCGGCGTAGGTCATGCGCGGGAAGGGCCGGGCGAGCTCGATCTCCCCCACGGCGAACATCTTGACGGTGAGCTCCTCGACCAGCTCGTAGAGGAACTCCTCGTCGATAAAGGAGGCCTCCAGGTCCAGCTGCGTGAACTCCGGCTGCCGGTTGGGACGCAGATCCTCGTCACGGAAGCAGCGTGCCAGCTGGAAGTAGCGCTCCACGCCGCCGATCATGAGCAACTGCTTGAAGAGCTGGGGCGACTGGGGCAGCGCGTAAAAGTTCTGAGGGTGGACACGGCTGGGCACCAGATAGTCGCGGGCGCCCTCCGGGGTGCTCATGGTCAGCACGGGCGTCTCGATCTCCAAAAAGCCTCGTTCGTCCAAGAACTGGCGAACGGTCTGGAAGATGCGGTGGCGCAGCGCCAGGTTGTCCAGCATGGAGGGGCGGCGGATGTCGAGGTAGCGATACTGCAGCCGCAGGTCCTCGGCCACCTGCTCGGCCTCCGCCGAGGGCGCCCCCGCCACCATGGCCTTCTCCGACACCGCGAACGGCAACGCGTCCGACTCGGCCAGCACCGTCAACTCCGTGACCATCACCTCAGTGGTCCCGGTGTCAAGTCGCGGATTCTCCGTGCCCGCCAGCCGCTGCTTGACCTGGCCCCTAACCGCCACGCAGTACTCGGAGCGCAGCGCGGCGGCCCGCTCACAGACTTCGCTCGGCGCCACCTCCGGGCTGACCACGACCTGTACGATGCCGCTGCGGTCACGCAGGTGAATGAACAGCAGCCCGCCGTGATCCCGAAAGGCATCCACCCAGCCGGCCAGCAACACCTGCCGGCCCACGTCGTCCGGCGTCAGCCGCCCGCAGGGAACACGTTCAGAGAACAGCATGGGAAAGGCCCTTTCTCTTCCACTGATGGTCTGTGGCCTCGGCGGCGGCACAGCCCCCACCCGACAACGGGTGAGGATAACGCAGGACGGAGGCTTTCCACACCCCGTGCCCGACCCCTCAGGCGCGCACCTCGAGCCACAGGCCTCCGTCGGTCGCCACCCGCGCGCAGTCCTCGAGCCCCGCGGCCACCACCATGTCATGCGCATCCTCGGGGGTGATGCGCCGCTTGCCCACCGCCTCGTTCAACGTCTTCGAGCGTCGGGCGATGGGGGCAATGACCTCCTCCGGCGTCGTGGGCCCGTAGCCTCCCCCCACCCAGGCAAATCCACCCGGCCGGAGCACGCGCCGGATCTCCCGGAGAAGTGACGGTGTCAGGAAGAAGAAGGCGCCGCGCACCCCCACCAAGTCAAAGGCGGCAGCGGCGGCAGGGATGGGCGTGAAGGAACTCCGGCACGTGGTGAGCCGCGACGCATGGCCCGCCTCTGCAGCCTTCTTCTCCACCCAACGCAACACCCGCTGAGACTCGTCCATCACCGTAGCCGAGAACGCCGTACTCCTCTGCAGGATGCTGAGGGCCATGCCACCAGCGAAGGGGCCCAGGTCCAGGAAACTCCCGCCTTCGATGCCGGAGACGGCCAGCAGATGACCCACCAGGTGCGGGTAGACGGGAAGCCACAGAGCATTGATCTCCTCTACGATTGCGTCATCGCGGATCACGAGCCGCACCTCCTGAGCAGTGATCGAGCCCTCCTCACCATCCCACCCGCTACGCGGGCCCTCCGAGCATACCGCCCCGGCACCGGCCGGCGCCGCGCAACCGCCGTCGCCGCCCCTGCTCAAAGCGCCGGCCACCCCACCAGTCGGTGGCCCCGAGACGGCCTCACGCCCGTCAGGATTCCGTGCAGGCTGCTTCCAGCCCCCTACGCTGCAGCGGAAGCGCTGCCAGTGTTCCCAATGCGGCAACTGCCGTCGCCAGCCAGAAGGCTCCGTTGAAGTTCCCGGCCGCATCCGCCATGGCTCCCGCCACCGTGGGTCCCACCGCCTGTCCCACGCCGAAGAACACAGTGATGAGGCCAAGTGCAGCGGGAGCCATGCGCGGTCCCACGGCGTCGGCACAGGTAGCTGCCATGATGGCAGGCACACTCCAGGAGCTGAGACCAAAGATCACCGCACTGAACACCGCGCTGAACGTAGAATCAGCAAGGGCAAACACTGCCAGTGACACTGTCTGCATCACGTAGACAGAGATAATGGCCGGCTTGCGACCGAAGCGATCGGAGAGCCAACCCCAGAGCCCACCGCAGACGAGGCTGAGCCAACCCAACAGCATGAACAGCGTGCCGGCGGCCTCCTTGGAGTATTCCAGATCGCTCATCAGCCGCTTGGTGAAGAACGTCATGAATATGATGTAGGAGAAGCCGTACGTGAGGTAGATCAGCCCCAGATGCAGGACGGGACCCGAGCGGTACACGGCCCGCCAGTTCAACGCGGACCCGCTCGAAACGGTTGCGGCGGAGCTCTCATGCTGTAGGACCAGTCCCCTGTCCAAGCCCCCTCCCGCCGAGCGGTTGCGCAACACCGCCAGCCCCACGATTGACATCAGCAGGGTGAGTCCCCCCACCAGATACCAGCAGAGTCTCCACCCTTCCCCCCCTTGGGCGGAGAGGATCCTGGGGAACACCACTCCCGAGACGATCAGCGCTGCCGCATTGCCGGAGAGCAGGATACCCACGGCCAACCCCCGGCGGCCACGGGTGAACCAGGCAGATACCAACCCCATCGTGGGCACGTTAACGCCTCCCGTCCCCACCCCAGTGACGGCCCGCCACACGGCAGCCGTCAACGGAACCGCCGCCAATCCCGTGAGAACCATGCCCACGCCGGCCACCAGCATGCCCAGGCTGATGACAATGCGGGACCCGAACCGTGTTGCCAATGCCCCGCCCAGGGCGGACATCAACAGGTAGCCAACCAGATTGGCGGTCGCCAGCGCCCCGGCCTCAGTGTTGCTCATGCCCAGGCCGGCCTGCATGGCCGGTACCAGCATGCCGTAGCCGAAGCGTCCCATACCCACGGCTCCGAACTCGCACAGCGTGCCGATCAACAGGATCACCCACGCGTAGTCGCGGTCGCGTGGCCGTGTGGGCCCCGTCATGCTCTCACCGCTCACCAGCCCCCCTCCTCCTGGCCTTGGCTCCGGCATCCCCAACGCACACGGGGCCAGGTACCCACCCCCTCATCAGTCTAGGTCAGAATCGCCCGGTGAGCGAGCGCACCTCTTCCTCCAGAGCCCGTGTGAGGTATCCTGCCTCCCACGAACCGTACGGCCAACGAGCGCCCACGCCCCACGCCCACCGGGAGAGATGATGAACGACCAGCCGAAGACTCCGGCGGACGCCCTGTTTGAGACGTTCAGGAGAATGCGAGAGGCCCGCACCGGAGACGGTGACGACAGGCGGCCTCCAGAGAAACCACAGCTCGGGCTTTCGCGACGCTCCAAGGCTGTCCTGATAGTGGTGGGCTGCCTGATCTTGCTGGTGGTGGTGGCGCTCGCACTCTCCAGCTTCTGGACCGACCTGCTGTGGTTCGGCGAGGTGGGCTACCGAGGCATCTTCCTCACCCGCATCTGGGCACCGTTGGTGGTGGCGCTGGCAGCGGGGGCGGTCTTCTTCGCGGTGTTCTACCTCAATTTGCGGCTGGCCCGCCGCCTCTCGCCGCGCATCCGCTTGGCGCGAGAGGGCAGCGCCAACGAGGCCGACGTGCTGGAGCTTGTGCCTACGCCTGACCGGAAGGTCACTCGCTTCATCCTCATCGGCTCCCTGATACTGGCCTTCCTCTTCGCCACCGGGACCTCCGGTGGCTGGCAGGAGATTCTGCTCTTCTTCAACCGTGTCGACTTCGGCTACGTTGACCCCATCTTCACTCGTGATGCCTCCTTCTACGTGTACGTCCTCCCCCTCTTGCGCCGCCTGCTCAGCTTCTGTGCCTGGATGTTGATCATCACTCTGCTCGGCGTGGCCGTCGTCTACTTGGCGGACCGAGCCATCACTCAGAGGCCGAATGGCCGTGGTCTTGTCTTGGCCGCGCACGTGAAGGGGCACCTCTCCGTGCTGGCGGCGTTCCTCTTGCTGGGCAAGGCCGCCGATTTCCTAATGCAGACCTGGGAGCTGCTCTATTCCACACGCGGCGTCACCTCCGGCGCCAGCTACACGGATGTGACCGCCCAACTGCCGGTGCTCCGGCTGCTGGCCATCGTGGCAGTGATCTCCGCCCTCATCCTCCTCGTCAACATCTACTATCGCGGCTGGAGACTCCCCCTCATCTCCGTGGGCCTGCTGGCGGTGATGTGGATCGGGGCCGGTCAGATCTACCCGGCCATCATCCAGCAGTACCGGGTCTCGCCCAATGAGATCGAGGTGGAGAGCCCCTATATCGTGCACAACATCAAAGCCACGCGCGTGGCCTTCGGCCTGGACGATGCAGTGACCACGGCCTTCCCGGCCGAGCAGCAGCTCACGCTGGCGGATATCGAGCAGAACTCAGCCACCATCGACAACGTGCGGCTGTGGGACCCGCGACCGCTGCTGGAAGCCTACTCCCAGCTACAGGAGATCCGCCTTTACTACAGCTTCAAAGATGTGGATATCGACCGCTATTCCGTGGACGACAACTACAGGCAGATCATGCTGTCCGCCCGGGAGATGGACCAGTCCGGCCTGCAGCAACAGGCAAAGACCTGGGTGAACCAGCACCTCACGTACACGCACGGCTACGGTGTGGTGGCCAGCGCGGTTAACGAGGTGCGGGGCGAGGGACTGCCCGCCTTCCTGGTGCAGGACATCCCTCCACAGACCACCACCGACCTACAGATCACCCGCCCCGAGATCTATTACGGCGAGGTGGGGAACGAGTTCGTGATGGTGAAGACCACCGCCAACGAATTTGACTATCCCAAAGGTGACGAGAACGTCTTCGCCACCTATGAGGGCGAGGGCGGTGTGCCCATCTCCGGACTCCTGCAACGTATCGCCTTCACGGTGCGGTTCCAGGACCTGAAGCTCCTGTTCTCCGAATACCTCACGCCGGAATCGCGCATCATGTACAAGCGCACCCTGGCCGAGCGCGTGCACGCCATCGCCCCCTTCCTGCGCTACGACGGTGACCCCTACATGGTCATCCGCGACGACGGCTCTCTGGCCTGGATCTGGGACGCATTCACCACCACCAGCCGCTTCCCCTACTCGCAGCCCACCGGGGACCTCAACTACATCCGCAACTCCATCAAGGTGGTGATCGACGCCTACGACGGGACGGTCACCTTCTACCAGATCGACCCGGACGACGCCCTGGCCACCGCCTGGGGCAAGGTCTACCCCGAACTGCTGCGCCCCGGCAGCGAGCTGCCGGATGACCTGCGCCGCCACCTGCGCTACCCGGAGGACCTCTTTTCCCTGCAGGCGGACAAGATGACCGTGTACCACATGCAGGATCCGCAGACCTTCTACAACAAGGAAGACGTCTGGCAGATCCCCAACGAGATCTATGCGGGCGAAGAGGTGGCGGTGGAGCCCTACTACGTCATCATGGGCCTGCCCGGAGAACGCCAGGAGGAGTTCATCCTCCTGCAGCCCTTCACGCCACTGGAGCGCAACAACATGGTGGCCTGGATGGGCGCGCGCATGGACGGCGACAACTACGGGCAGATCGTCA
>Ga0123328_1004072_pt1 | contig 12112 bp, 11 predicted proteins | sample BioC12SIPDNA_2_FD_89702 | JGI IMG/M metagenome (GOLD analysis project Ga0123328, IMG submission 89702) | Anaerobic biogas reactor microbial communites from Washington, USA - Biogas_R1_A C12 SIP DNA | ecosystem: Engineered > Bioreactor > Anaerobic > Unclassified | place: Washington, USA...
AAGCTCGATAGGATTTCGCGCGTCGACCTCGCGATTTTGCGGCTCGGCGCGTATGAGCTGATGTCGGGGCAGACGCCCGCGGGCGTCGTCATCAACGAGGCGGTCGAGCTCGCGAAGCTCTACTCCGGCGACAAGGCGCCGCAGTTCGTCCACGGCGTGCTCGGCGGCATCTCCCGGGGCGAAGCGCAATGACCGAGACGGCGCTTGGCATCGACACGAGCTGCTACACGACCTCCGTCGCGCTTGCGGGCGCGGAGGGCATCGCCGTTCACCGCAGGAAGCTTCTGGAGGTCGAGGGCGGCGCGCGCGGACTGAGGCAGTCCGACGCGCTGTTTCAGCATGTAAACCGGCTTCCGGAGCTGCTCGAGGAGATGCTCTCCGAGGCGGGAGACATCTCGATCCGAGCCGTCTGCGCGAGCGCGCGGCCGCGGGACGTCGAGGGCTCGTACATGCCGGTGTTCCTCGCGGGGCTGTCGTTTGCCCGATCCATCGCGGCGGCGCTTCGCGTTCCAAAGTACGAGACGAGCCACCAGCAGGGGCATGTGCGCGCGGCTCTGGTGGGTTCGGGGCTCGCGGATGAGGAGTTTCTGGCCGCGCACCTGTCCGGCGGCACGACGGAGATGCTGCGCGTGCGCCCGGGGCTTCATATCGGGCGGCTCGCCGGGTCGAGCGACTTGCATGCGGGGCAGTTCGTCGACCGCGTCGGCGTGAGGATGGGGCTTCCGTTCCCGGCGGGGCCGGCGCTCGAGAAACTTGCGCGATTGGGCGAGGCGAGGAGCGCGATGCCGCTTGCGCACCGGGACGGCGACGTGTCGTTCTCCGGCGCGGAGGCCGAGGCTATGCGCATGCTCGACGCGGGCGCGAGGCCGGAGGACGTGGCGGCCGAGGTGTTCTCGTACCTCGTGCGCGCGGTCGCGAGGCTGATCTCGGACGCATACCGGCGCACGCGGCTCGCAAGCGCCTTGATCTCCGGCGGCGTCGCGTCCTCGGGGCTGCTTCGGGAATTGCTTCCCGCGCGGCTTTCGCGGCTCGACTGCCCCGTGAACATCCACTGGGGGGCGCCGGAGCTCTCCGGCGACAACGCCTGCGGCGTTGCATTGATCGGTTGGGAGGAATTTTGCGATGGGAAACATCATTGACGGCAAGGGAATCGCGGCGGAGATTCGCGCGGAGCTGAAGGGGCGCGCCGCGGCGCTTCGGGAGAGGGGAATCGCGCCGTGCCTCGCGGTCGTGCTCGCGGGCGACGACCCGGCGAGCCTGATCTACGTGCGCAACAAGAAGCGCGCCTGTGAGGAGATCGGCATCCTGTCGCGCGAGGTCACGCTGCCCGGCGACATCGAAGAGGACGCGCTGATCGCGGAGATTCAGGCGCTCAACAAGGACGAGACGGTCGACGCGATGCTCGTGCAGCTGCCGCTCCCGAGGCACATCGACGAGCGCCGCGTGCTCGCCGAGGTCGCGCCCGAGAAGGACGCGGACGGCTTCCACGTCGTGAACGCGGGGCTTCTGTTCTCCGGGCAGAAGAGCGTGCTGCCGTGCACGCCGGCGGGCTGCATGGAGCTCTTGCGGCGCGCGGGGACGGCGTTTCGGGGCAGGCACGCGGTCGTCGTCGGCCGGTCGAACATCGTCGGAAAGCCGATGGCGATGCTGCTGTTGAACGAGCACGCGACGGTCACGGTCTGCCACTCCCGCACGAAGGACCTCGCCGATTTCGCGCGCAGCGCGGACATACTCGTCGCGGCGGTCGGCCGCGCGGGGCTCATCACCGGCGACATGATAAAGCCCGGCGCGGCGGTCATCGACGTCGGCATGAACAGGCTCCCGGACGGCAAGGTCGTCGGCGACGTCGACTTCGCCTCGGCGCTTCCGGTCGCGGGGGCGATCACGCCGGTCCCCGGCGGCGTCGGGCCGATGACGATCGCGATGCTGATGCAGAATACGATCGTCGCCTGCGAGACGCGGCATGGATGAGAAGTGGACGCTCTCGGTCTCGGAGCTCAACGAGTACGTGCGCAAGAAGCTCGCCGGCGACCCGGTGCTTCGCGCGGTCGAGGTGCGCGGCGAGATTTCGGGGTTCAAGCGGCACGTGAGCGGCCACTGTTACTTCGCGCTGAAGGACGAGCTGGCGCGCGTGCAGTGCGTGATGCTTCGGCAGCAGGCGCTGTCGCTTTCGTTCGAGCCGGAGGACGGCATGCGCGTGACCGTGCGCGCGAGCGCGTCGCTGTACGCGGCCGGCGGCACCTACCAGCTCTACGTGCAGTCGATGAAGGCCGAGGGCGCGGGGGAGCTGTACCTGCGGTTTGAAAAGCTCAAGCAGAGGCTCGCGGCCGAGGGGTTGTTCGACCCTGCCAGAAAGCGCGAGATTCCGCTGTTTCCGAAGATGATCGGCGTCGCGACGTCGCGGACCGGCGCGGTCATCCGGGACATCATACGCGTGTCCAGAAGGCGCAATCCGAACGTCGGAATCCTGCTCGCGCCGTGCGCGGTGCAGGGCGCTCTGGCCGCCAGGGAGATCGTCGGGGCGATCGAGCGATTGAACCGCGACGGCCGGCCGGACGTGATCCTCGTCGGTCGCGGCGGCGGCTCGATCGAGGATTTGTGGCCGTTCAACGAGGAGATCGTCGCGCGCGCGATCGCGGCGTCGAAAATCCCGGTGATCTCCTGCGTCGGCCACGAGACGGACTTCACAATCGCGGACTTCGCCGCGGACGCGCGCGCGTCGACGCCGTCGAACGCCGCGGAGCTCGCGGTGCCGGTGCTCGCCGAGCTCCGGCAGTCGGTCATGAAGCTCTCCGGGGCGCTTTCGCGGGCGCTCTCGCGCTCGCAGGAGCTGCGCTGGGCGCGGCTGCGGGCGCTCGCGGGCTCGGCGGCGCTTGCACACCCGAAGAGGATGCTGATCGAGCGGCGCGAGGCCGCGCTCAAGGCGCTGACGGCCCGGCTCCCGCTGGCGCTTGAAAGGCGGCGCGACGCGCTCAGGCGGCGGCTCGACCTCGCGGAGCGGTCGCTCGACGCGCTCGACCCCGAGCGGGTGATCGCGCGCGGCTACGCGGTCGTGCGAAAGGGCGGCATTTGCGTGCCGGATGCGGCGCAATTGCGGTCCGGAGAAACAGTTGAAATACGGATGCGGGACGGCGACGTGCCCGCGGAGGTTCTGTGATGGAAAACGTGGGTTTTGAACAGGGGATGGAGGAGCTCGAGAGTCTGGTGCGCGCGCTGGAGACGGGCGAATTGCCGCTCGAGGAGTCCTTCCGGGCGTTTGAGCGCGGCATGGTGCTGAAGGCGAGGCTCGAAAAGCTGCTCGCGGAGGGCGACAAGCGCATACGCGTGCTGACCGCAACGGGGGAAGACATGCTCGAGGGGGAAATGTCCGAATGACGCTTCCGGAATACCGGGCGCTCGTCGACGAACGGCTCGACCAACTGCTGCCGGACGGCGACCTCGTGCTGCACAAGGCGATGCGCTACAGCGCGCTCGCGGGCGGCAAGCGGCTGCGCCCGTCGATGCTGCTCGCGGCGGTCGACATGCTCAGCGGCGACCGGGATGAGGCGCTCGACTTCGCGTGCGCGGTCGAGATGATCCACGCCTATTCGCTGATCCACGACGACCTGCCCGGCATGGACGACGACGACCTCCGGCGCGGCAAGCCGACGAACCACGTCGTGTTCGGCGTCGGGCAGGCGATACTCGCCGGCGACGGGCTCTTGAACTTCGCGTTCGAGGTGATGCTCGAGCGCGCGCTGCAGGCCCCCGGGCGCGAGCGGCCGTGCCTGCTCGCGATTTCGGAGATCGCGAGGGGCGCGGGCGTCTCCGGCATGATCCGCGGCCAGTGCCTCGACCTCGAGGCCGAAGGCGGGATCGCCGCGGAAAATTACGAGGTTTTGCTCGCGGAGATTCACGCGGGCAAGACCGCCGCGATGTTCGCGGGCTCCCTGCGCGCGGCATGCCGCCTCGCGGGGGCGGCGGAGGCCGAGCTTTTCGCGCTTTCCGAGTACGCCGTCGCGTTCGGCATGCTGTTCCAGGCGACGGACGACATACTGGATGTCGTCGGCTCCGCGCCCGAGGTCGGGAAGACGCTCGGCAAGGACGAGAGGAGCGGCAAGCTGACCTATGCGTCCGTCTACGGCGTCGGCGGGGCGCGCGACCGGGCGCTCTTGCTGCGCGACCGCGCGGTCGGGGCGCTCGAGCCGTTCGGCGCGCGCGCCAAGCTGTTTCGGGAGCTCGCGGATTCTTTAATTGATCGCACAAGGTAGAAGGAGTACAGATGCTCAAGGACATTCACTGCCCGTCGGACTTGAAGAAGCTGACGGTTCCGGAGCTCGAGGCGCTCGCCCGGGAGATCCGCAGGGAGATCATCGAGGCGGTCGCGCACAACGGCGGCCACCTCGCGTCGAACCTCGGCACGGTTGAGCTGACCATCGCGATCCACTACGTGTTCGACTGCCCGGATGACAAACTGGTGTTCGATGTCGGCCACCAGGCGTACGCGCACAAGCTGCTGACCGGCCGCTGCGAGGATTTCCGCAGGGGGCTTCGCAAGGAGGGCGGGCTGAGCGGCTTTCCGCGGCTCTCGGAGAGCGAGTACGACGCGTTCACGGCCGGACACGCGTCGACCGCGATCTCGGCGGCGCTCGGCATGGCGCGCACGCGCGACGTGATGAAGGACGACTGCCACGTGATCGCGGTCGTCGGCGACGGCGCGCTGACCGGCGGCATGTGCTACGAGGCGCTCAACGACGCCGGACAGTCCGGCACGCGGCTGATCGTCATATTGAACGACAACGAGATGTCCATCGCGAAGAACGTCGGCGCGATGTCGAACTACCTGACGAGCCTGCGCCAGAGCAAGGGCTACCGCGCGTTCAAGCGGGGCGTGCGGCGCCTGTTGGAGCGCATCCCGAAGGTCGGCCGGCCGATGTTCCGGTTCGTCGAAAAACTGCGCGACCTGATCAAGGCGCCGTTTGTCGACGGCAAGTTCTTCGGGACGCTCGGCTTCCAGTACATGGGGCCGGTCGACGGGCACGACCTCAAGCGGCTGATCCGCGTGCTCCGGCGCGCGAAGGACGAGGAAAAGCCGCTGCTTCTGCATGTCGCGACGGTCAAGGGCCGGGGGTACTCGCCCGCGGAGTCGCACCCGGACGAATTCCACGGCGTCGCGCCGTTCTTCGTCGAGACCGGCGAGCCGCGCGCCGAGGCGCATCTGGCGTGCGGGCATGTCGCGGCGCTCGAGCTCTCCGCGCTCGCGGACAACGACATACGCATCGCGGCCGTCACCGCGGCGATGCCCGGCGGCACCGGCATGTCCGCGTTCGCCGAGCGCCACCCGGACCGCTTCTTCGACGTCGGCATCGCCGAGGAGCACGCGGTCACGATGGCGGCGGGCATGGCGGCCTGCGGCATGAAACCGTACGTCGCGATCTACTCGACGTTTCTGCAGCGCGCGTTCGACCAGATCGCGACCGACGTGTGCATCAACGCCTTGCCGGTCACGTTCCTCATCGACCGCGCGGGGCTCGTCGGCGCGGACGGCGCGACGCACCAGGGCGTGTACGACCTGGGGTATCTCTCGATGCTCCCGAACATGGTCGTCGCCGCGCCGCGCGACGCGAGGGACTTGAAGCGGCTCGTGCGGTTGAGCGCCGAGCACGACGGGCCGATGGCGATCCGCTACCCGCGGGACGGCGAGGACATGGGCGCGCGGATGGAGTCGCACGGCGCGTTCGCGATCGGCGAGTGGGAGCTGTTGAGCGACGGCCAAGACGTGATGTTCCTCGCGGTCGGCAGGATGGTGCAGGCGGCGATGCTCGCGGCGATCGAATTGAACGGCAAGCGCGTGTCCGCCGGCGTGATCGACGCCAGGTTCGTAAAGCCGATGGACGAGAAATTGCTCGGGCACGCGGCGGGCGCGAAGCTGATCGTGACGCTCGAGGAGAACGCGCTCTCCGGCGGCTTCGGCGAGCGCGTGCTGCGCTGGCTTGCCGAGAGCGGCGAAAGGGCCGACGCGCTGGCGCTCGGCGTTCCCGACCGGTTCGTCGACCAGGCGGGCGTCGACCGGCAGCTGAAGGAGTGCGGGCTCGACCCGCTGTCGATCGCCGCGCGCGTGCTGGAAAGGCTCGGGCTGTGAAAAGGCGGGCCGACGAGAGGCTGTTCGACGAGCTGCACCTCGAGTCGATCGAGCTCGCGCGCGCCTTGATCATGGCGGGGCGCGCGCTCATAGGCGACCGGAAGATCGCGAGCCCGGCCGAGCCGGTCGCGGACGGGGAGAGCGTTCGCGTGCGCGGCGAGATCGACCGCTGCGTCAGCCGCGGCGCGCACAAGTTGCGGCGCGCGCTCGAGGCGTTTCAAATCGACGTAACCGGCCGCGCGTGCCTCGACGTCGGCGCGTCGACCGGCGGATTCACGGACGTTATGCTGCGCGCGGGCGCGCGGCACGTATACGCGGTCGACGTCGGCTACAACCTGCTCGACTACAGGCTGCGCTCCGACCCGCGCGTGACGGCGATGGAGCGCGTGAACGCGCGGTTCTTGAAGCCGGAGGACTTCCCGGAGAAACCCTCGTTCGGCGCGACGGACGTGTCGTTCATCTCGCTGAAGGCGGTGCTGCCGGCGGCTCTCGGGGTGCTCGCGCCGGGCGCGCAATTCGTCGCGCTCGTGAAGCCGCAGTTCGAGGCGCCCAGGGAGGACGTGGGCGAGAAGGGCGTCGTGCGCGATCCCGAGGTGCACCGGCGCGTGCTCCGGGACATCGTCGATTTTCTGCCTTCGATCGGCTGGAAGGGCGCCGGCCTCGAGTTCTCGCCGATCCGCGGCCCGGAGGGGAACATCGAGTTCCTGCTCCTGATCGCCCCGGCGAATGCGGCGGAAATTCTGCATGAAAATACAATTGACGACACAATCGCACGAGCTTATGACAAATTTATTAATTCGCGCATTTAGCACTTGTAACCCGCCGCGATTTTGTATACCATAGGGAATGGGGACGGGGGAGTGGTTTCATTGGACATACGCAGGGTGGGCGTTCTGTGGAACCCGAGGAAGTCCGCGGGTTTGCCGGTCGCCCGGCGCGTGATCAACATCCTCGAGGCGCGCGGCGTCGCGCCGTATCTGGACGCCGGTCTCGCCGCCGCGTTCAAGCGCCCGGTCGCTCCGAGCTTCGCCGACTGCGATCTCTTGTGCGTGCTCGGGGGGGACGGTACGCTGCTCTCCGCGCTCGACGTCGCAATCCCCAACGACATCCCGATGCTCGGCATTAACCTCGGGCGCGTCGGCTTCTTAAGCGAAGTGGAGCCCGACCGGCTCGAGGAGGATTTTGATCTGCTCTTCGAAGGCCGCACGTTCATGGAAAACCGCATGATTCTGGAGATCGAGGGGGAGAGCTCCGAGCGCATGTTCGCGCTGAACGAGATTTCCGTCATGCGCCGCGGCCAGTCCGTCGGCATACTGTCCCTGGAGCTTACGGTAAACGGCATGCTGGTCGACCGCATTTCGGGCGACGGGCTGATCGTGGCGAGCGCCACGGGCTCGACCGCCTATTCGCTGTCCGCCGGCGGGCCGATCGTCTGGCCGGGGCTGGACTGCTTTGTCTTGACGCCGGTCTGCCCGCACACGATGAGCGCCCGGCCGTTTGTCGCCCCCGCGAGCAACCGCGTGACCGTCAAGGTGCTCGGCGACCCTTCCCAGACCCATGCCGTGCTCGACGGCCGGCGAACGCTCGAGCTGTCGGAGGACCGATCGTCGGTGACCATCGTCAAGGGCGTGCGCAAGGCGCGGTTCGTCCGCCTGCGCGAGCGCGATTACTTCGGCCTTCTGCGGGAGAAACTCTCGCAATGGACGCACTGACCCCCCGAAACCACGCACTAGGAGGCTCGGCATGAAAAGCGTACGCCACGACATGATATTGGAGATCATCGAGAAGAAGGACATCGAGACGCAGGAAGAGCTGGCCTCGGAATTGAAGGCGCGCGGCGTTCGGGTTACGCAGGCGACCGTCTCCAGGGACATCAAGGAGCTTCGGCTGCTGAAGGTTCTCTCGGAGAACGGAGGGTATAAATATGCAACGGTCGAGCGCGCCGAGCGCGGGATGAGCGAGCGGTTCATACGCATACTCGCGGAGTCGATGATGTCGATCGACTCGGCGATGAATTTGATCGTCATCAAGACCATCACCGGGAGCGCGCAGGCCGCTGCCGAGGCGATCGACTCGCTCAAGTGGCAGGAGATACTGGGCACCATCGCCGGGGACAACACCATACTCGTCATCGCGCGCTCGGAGGAGATCGTCGATTCCATCGTCGGGCGCATACAGGCGCTGATCAAAAGATAGCGAGGCCAAGTCGTGCTTCTGGAAATCAACATCCGCAACATCGCCCTCATCGAGTCGCTCGGAATCGAGTTCTCGAGGGGCTTTAATGTGCTCACCGGCGAGACCGGCGCGGGGAAGTCGATCGTCGTCGACAGCCTGAACCTCGCGCTCGGCGGCCGCGCGGAGCGGGACATGATCCGCACCGGCGCGGAGAAGGCGAGCGTGCAGGCGCTGTTCGATATCTCGGACTGCCCGCGCGCCGCCGAGGTGCTCGAGGGGATCGGCGCGTCCGCCGAGGACGGGCTCGTCGCGGTCTCGCGCGAGCTCTCGGCGTCCGGGCGGAACATCTGCCGCGTGTCGGGCGCGGTCGTGCCGCTTCAGTCCGTCCGGCGGCTGACGTCGCTTCTGATGGACATCCACGGCCAGCACGAGCACCAGGCGCTCCTGGACCCCGAGCGACACATGGGCTTTCTCGACGCGTTCGGGACGGACGCGCACCGCGCGTCGATCGCCGGGATCGCGGAGAAATACCGCGAGCGGATGCGGCTCGCGGGGGCGATCAAGTCGGCGCTCTCGGACGCCGCCGGGCGGGAGCGCGAGCTCGAGGACATCGACCGGCAGCTGACGGAAATCCTCTCCGCGAAATTGAAGCCCGGCGAGGAGGCCGAGATCGCGGCGCGGCTCAAGATCCTGCAGAACGCCGAGCGCGTTCGGGAGAGCCTGTCGTCCGCGTATCAACTTACTTACGACGCGCCGATGAGCGCGCAGGAGGCGCTGAGCCGCTCGGCGGACGCGCTTTCGAAGATCGCCTCGCTCGACGCGCGCTACGAGGCGCTCGCCTCGAGGCTCCGGGAGCTTACATACGCCGCGCAGGACGCGGGCTGCGAATTGCGCGACGCGCTCGAGGAGGTCGACGGCGACCCCGCGGAGCTCGAAAAGCTGTCCGAGCGGCTCGACCTGATCCGCCGGCTCGAGAAGCGGTACGGGCCGGAGCTCTCCGACGTGATCGCGCGCGGGGAAACGCTCAAGAGGCGCCGGGCGGAGCTCGCCGGCGGCGAGGAGGACGTCGCGGAGCGGAAAAGGCAGTTGAAGGCGATGGACGCGGAATTGAAGGCCGCGTGCGCCGCGCTCACGGACGCCCGGCGCGCGATCGCCGACGGCCTCTCGAAAAAGATTCTCGATCACCTGAAGGACCTCGGCATGGGGAAGACGCGCTTCGAGATTCGCGTCGCGCCGGAGAAGATCACCGAGACCGGCGCGGATTTGGTCGAGTTCCTGATCTCGCCGAACCCGGGCGAGCCGCTGAAGCCGCTGCACCTCATCGCGTCGGGCGGCGAGCTCTCGCGCGTGATGCTGGCGCTCAAGGCCGCGTCCTCCGACGAGTACGGCGTCGACTCGATGGTGTTCGACGAGATCGACTCCGGCGTCTCCGGGCGCATGGCGCAGGCGGTCGGCGAGAAAATCGCGAAGATCGCCGGAACCCGGCAGGTGTTGTGCGTGACGCACCTGCCGCAGATCGCCGCGCTCGCGGACAGGCACTTCGTCGTCGAAAAGCGGCAAGCGGGGGAGCGCACCGAGACGACCGTGCGCGCGCTCGACGACGACGGCCGCGCGCTGGAGATCGCCCGGCTCGTCGGCGGCGCCGAGGCGGCGGGAAGCGCGCTCGAGCACGCGCGGAATTTGCTCAAGGCCGCGCAGAAGCGGCGGGAGGAATTATAAGAAAAGCGCCTGCATCGGCGCTTTTTATCGTGCAAATCGGGCTTACAGATTTTTCAGCGTCTTGATCCCGGCGATTCCCAAGAACAGCACGAAGCTCAGCGCGGCGCTGGCCGCGATCGCGACCGGCACCTTGACAAACGCCGCGAGCGCGGAGCACAAAAAGCTCCCGGCCGGGATCGCGCTCGTCATCACGGCGTTCGAGATGCCCGACAGCCGCGCCATGTATTCCTTCGGCACGTTGCGCATCAGCGCGGCGGCGAACACGACGTTGATGACGCCGGAGGAGAGCCCGAACATCAGGCAGGCGACGAGCGCGACGATGCGCCGCGACTCGAGGTCGCGGGCGAGCACCGCGAGCCCGAACAGCAGAAGCGCCGCAGACTGCAACAGCCCGAACGCGACGATCTGCGTGTTGCGGCGTATGCGCGTCAGCTTCGGGCAGATCACCGAGCCGATGCCCGTGCCGGCGACGACGAGAAACTGCATCGCGGACAGCACGCTCGCGTCGCCGTGCAGCCAGTCGGTGACGTAGGGGACCGAAAATGTTTGCAGCGGAACCGTCGAAAAGTTGATCAGCGCCGCGACGAACAGCAGCGCGATCAGCACCCGGTGCTCGCGGACGAGCCGAAGCCCCTTGGCAAAGTCGCTCAGCACGTTGCGGAAGTCGGCCCTGCCGCGCGTGACCGTCTCCTCGAGCCGTATGAACGCGATGACCGCGGCGGACAGCGCGAACGTCGCCACGTCGATCAAGAGCGCGCCGCCGCGCCCGACGAGCAGTATGATGCCGCCCGCCGCCGCGAACCCGACGAGCTCCGTCGCGCGGCCGACCGCCTGGTTGAGCGCGACGCCGACCTTGTAGCACTCCTCCTTGAGAAGCATCGGCACGATCGCGACGCCGGCCGGCACGCGGAAGGACTCGGCCGTCGAAATCAGAAGCGTCATCACGATCAAGAGCCCCGGCGTCAGCGAGCCGGCGCGGTAGAGCCACACGACCGCCGCGACGATCGCGCCACGGACGAGGTCGAACGCGATCATCGTGCGCTTTTTCGAAAGCCGCTCGACGAGCGCGCCCGCCAGCGGCTGCAGAAGCACCGTCGGGATGTAGTTGAGCCCCAAAATCAGCGCCACGAGCGACGCGCTGTTCGTGATCTCGTACATCATCAGCGAAAACGCGATGGCGTCGATCGAGTCTCCGAAGCGGTTGATGAGGTTCGCCGCGATCAGCTTTATGTACTCCGGTTGGGAGCGAAGGACGCGATAGCTGGAGATTTCGCCCTGCATATAACAAGTCCTTTCAGGCGTTGAATAATGGAAGTATAACGTATGAATTATCGAATGTCAATATTTAGTCGGAGAATTGCCGAAATTGTACACGAAACGGACGCAGATATCCGATTCGGGCGGACAAAAAAGCCCGACACCCGCCGGGCTTGATTCCGCTGGATTTCCTGGCATGCCTTCGCGAAGCAAATCCTCTTTGTGCTTCGCTCGCAGGCGAGCGGCGGTCGGAGGGGATGGGCGCCCGCCGGGCCGGGCATTCCGCCGGATTTTCCGATGCGCCTTCCCGGAATAAATTGCCGGAGGGCAGCCCGGCACCCGCCGGATTGCCCTCCGTTGGATTTCTCAATACGCCTTCGCGAAGTAAATCTTCTTCTCGGCCTTCGCGCCGCAGACGACGCAATGGTCGGAGGGGAGATCGCCCTGGTCGAAGGGCATGTTGCGGGTCGAGGCGCCGTAGAGCTCCTTGACCCTGTCCTCGCACGCGCGGTCGCCGCACCACGAGGCCAGCACGAAGCCGTCCTTGACGCCCTCCTCGAGCTCCTCCATCGTCGCCGCGGTGCGTATGTGGCGGTCGCGGAACGCGCGCGCCTGCTCGAACATCGTGTCGTGCACGTCGTCGAGCAGCGCCCGGACGGCCTCGGCGATGCCCTCGAGCGGCAGTTCCCTCTTCTCGAAAGTGTCCCGGCGCATCGACATCGCGACGCCGTTTTCGATGTCGCGCGGGCCGATTTCGAGGCGCACCGGCACGCCCTTCATCTCCCACTCGTTGAACTTCCAGCCGGCGGAGTAGGTGTCGCGGTCGTCGAGCTCGACGCG
>Ga0123328_1004073_pt1 | contig 12111 bp, 10 predicted proteins | sample BioC12SIPDNA_2_FD_89702 | JGI IMG/M metagenome (GOLD analysis project Ga0123328, IMG submission 89702) | Anaerobic biogas reactor microbial communites from Washington, USA - Biogas_R1_A C12 SIP DNA | ecosystem: Engineered > Bioreactor > Anaerobic > Unclassified | place: Washington, USA...
CGCCTTGGCTGCAGCTGTGACTATGAGCGCGAGCGCTTCACCATGGACGAGGCGTACCAGAAGGCAGTGGCTCGGGTCTTCGTGGATCTGTACAACAAAGGGGACATCTACCGCGATGTCTACCTGGTCAACTGGTGCACACGCTGCGGCTCCGCCATCTCTGACCTGGAGGTGGAGCATTTCGAGCGTCAGGACAAGCTCTACTACGTGCGTTACCCGGTGGAGGGGGAGGACGACTTCCTCACCGTGGCCACCACCCGCCCGGAGACCATCCTGGGGGACACGGCGGTGGCCGTCAACCCCCGCGACCCTCGCTACGGCAAGTACGTGGGCAAGAGGGCACGCGTGCCGCTCACTGATCGCTGGGTGCCCATCATCGCCGATGAGCATGTGGACATTGAGTTCGGGACCGGCGCGCTCAAGATCACGCCGGCGCACGACCCCGACGATTTCGAGATAGGCCTGCGCCACAAACTGGAGTCCATCTCCGTCATCACGCCCGACGGCCGCATGATCGCCGAGGCGGGGGAGTTGGCTGGCATGGATATGGGCCAAGCCCGCGACGTCTCCATCTCCTTGCTGGAGAAGGAAGGGCTCTTCGTCAAGGACGAGGACTACACGCACAAGGTGGGGCATTGCTATCGCTGCGGCACGGTCATCGAGCCGCTGCTCTCCCTGCAGTGGTTCATGAACATGGAGCGGCTGGTCAAGCCGGCCATTGCGGCGGTGGAAGACGGCCGTGTTCGGTTTGCCCCGGAGCGCTGGGGCGGTGTCTACCTGGATTGGATGAGAGGAATCCGTCCGTGGTGCATCAGCCGCCAGCTGTGGTGGGGTCACCGCCTGCCGGTGTGGTACTGCGATGCCTGCGGTGAGATGGTGGTGTCCACGGTGGAGCCGCAGGGCTGCCCCGGCTGTGGCGGGGAACTGCGTCGCGAGGAAGACGTGCTGGACACCTGGTTCAGCTCCGCCCTCTGGCCTTTCGCCACCTTGGGTTGGCCGGAGCAGACACCGGAGCTGTCGAAGTACTACCCTACCTCGGTGCTGTCCACGGCGCGGGACATCATCTATCTGTGGGTGGCCCGCATGATCATGACCGGCCTGGAGTTCCCGGGCGACGTTCCCTTCAAGGACGTCATCATCCATCCCACCATCATGGCCGCGGACGGCCGGCGCATGAGCAAGAGTCTGGGTACGGGGGTGGACCCGCTGGAGCTGATCGACGAGTACGGGGCGGATGCCACGCGGTTCGGCCTGGTGTACATGAGCTCGGTGCAGGACGTGCGTTTCAGCAATGAGCGCATTGAGATGGGCCGCAACTTCGCCAACAAGATCTGGAACGCCAGCCGCTTCGTGCTGCAGGGCGTGCCGGAGGGGGCCCGGGCGGCGGCCGACCCGGAGACGGCGGCAGACCGCTGGATTCTCAGCCGCCTTTCCGCCGTCACCGCCGACCTGATCCGTCTCTACGAGTCATACGATTTCGCGGAGGCGGCTCGGGTCATCTATCGCTTCGTTTGGAACGAGTTCTGTGACTGGTACGTGGAGATGGCCAAGGCCCGCCTCTACGGCCAGGACGCCACGGCACGGGATCGTGTGGCGGGCAACCTGCTGTTCGTCTTGGAGCATCTGCTGGGGCTGCTGCATCCACTGATGCCCTTCGTCACGGAGGAGATCTACCGCCATCTACCGGGCATGCAAGTGGAGGCGGATGGTCGGGCCGCACAGGAGGCGGCTTCGCCGGCCATGCGTCCCGCCATGCTCTTTGAGGCGCCCTTCCCGCGGCCGGAGCCGGCCTGGTCAGACTCCGCGGCGGAGAAGGCCATGGACGTGTTCGCTACCGTGGTGACAGGCTTGCGCTCCACGCGCGAGGAACTGGAGATCCCTCGGGCCACGGTGGGCCGGGTATGGCTGGTGGCGCCGCGGCCGGAGGCGGCGGCGGCCATTGCTCAGCAATCGGAATCCTTCCGGCAACTCTGCGGCTGTGAGTGTGTTGATGTGGTGGGGGATGAAGCGGACGTACCGGCGGGGCGGCACGCCTCCATCGAGGTCCCGGGAGCCGGGGTGACGGCGCTGCTTGATCTCACCGACTTGGTGGACGTGGAGAAGGAGAAGAGCCGGTTGCTGAGCCGGGCGGCCAAGGCGCGCCAGGAATGGGCGCGGTCGCAGGCCAAGCTCGGCAAGGAGTCCTTTGTGGCTCGGGCTCCGGCCGAAGTGGTGGAGGAAGAGCGCAACAGGCTGGCTCAAGCGGAGGCGGCCCTGGCTGACATCTCCCGCCGCTACCGCGAGCGGGTGGGCGAAGAGCTGCCGCCCGCGTAGCGCGGCGGCCGCAGGGCAGGCGAGAAAGCCGGAGGTTCAGGTTTGGGCGACGAGGCGGCGAGGGAGTACCTGGACGGCCTGGACCGGCTGGGCATGAGGTTCGGGCTGGAACGGATGCAGGCGCTGATGGAGGTGCTGGGTTCGCCCCAGCTGGCGTACCGGACCGTGCACGTGGTGGGGACAAACGGCAAGACTTCCACCACTCGTTTTATCGCGGGTATCCTGAGGGCGCACGGCCTGCGCGTGGGAGCATACATCTCGCCGCACCTGGTGTCCCCGGCGGAGCGGCAGATGGTGGACGGCCTGGCCATCCTGGAGCCGGATTTCTGGACGCTGGTGGAGGAACTGCGACCGGCCGTGGAGGAAGCGGAGAAGCGGTTGCCGGAGGGTCATCGTGTCACCCAGTTCGAGTTCCTCACCGCGCTGGCCTTTGAGTGGTTCCGCCGGCAGGGATGCGATGCCGCCGTCATCGAGGCAGGGCTGGGGGGCAGGTTGGACGCCACCAGCGTCATCCAATCCGACGTGCAGGTGCTCACCTCGGTGGGTCTTGATCACACCGACTATCTTGGGCAGTCGCTGGATGCCATTCTGGCGGAGAAGGCGGCGGTGGTGCGCCCGGGTGGCAAGGTGATGGCGGGTCCCCTCGCTCCCCAGCTCAAGGCACAGTTGCGGGATATCTGCCGTGACCTGCAGGCGGAGATCCGCTTCCAGGACGAGGACGTTTCTCTCCTGGCGGACAGCCATCAAAGCCCCTTTGACGTCTTCTCTTTCAAGGGCTCCTACAGTGATCTCTCGCTGGGGGTCTTGGGACTGTATCAACGGGAGAACGCGGGTGTGGCCATTGGTGCGGCGGAGCTGTTCATGAACGGGCCCCTGGAGGCGGACCGGTTGCGCCGGGCGCTGGCGGAAGTCAGGGTCCCGGGCCGGATGGAAGTCATGAGCCAGAAACCGCTCTGCATCCTGGACGGGGCGCACAACCCGCAGGGCATGGGTGAACTGCTACGGGCCTTGGACGTCTTGCTGCCGCGGCGCCGCTTCATCTCGGTGGTTTCTATTCTGCGGGACAAAGATGCCGAGGCCATGCTGGCCCAGATAGGCCCCCACTGCGATATTCTGTTCTTCACCGAAAACAGCAATGACCGGTCGTGCTCGGCGGAGGAGTTGACGCAGCTGTCAGATGGGGTCTTGGCACCCAACGGTGAGAGGGGGCCGGAGGTCTTTGTGGACAGGGACCCCTGTTCGGCGCTACGCAGCGCCTACAAATTGGCTTCGTCGAACCAGGTGGTATTGGTCACCGGTTCGCTGTATCTCATAGCGGACGTCAAACGCAACCTGTCTCGGTGAGAAACACGATCGCGTCTGGGGGTCGAGTGGTATCCTTCGGCGTCGGTTCGGGCGCAGATGCGTTCCTCGCCGGCCGGTTCACGCGTGAGAGAGGGATTGGGCGTGGAGAACACGTTTGAGACCGTACGGCAGATACTCGGGTCGCCGCTGTGGGGGGTGGCGGGTCGGGTGGTCCTGGTTGCCTTGGGGATCCTGTGGCTGGCCCTTGTCTTCTGGACCTTCAAGGACGCGCGCCAACGAATCGAAGACAAGCTGGTGGTAGTGGTGGCGGTTCTGACGTCGCTGGTCTTCCCGTTCATCGGCTCGTTGGTCTACCTCATTCTGCGACCGGCAGAGTACCTGATGGATGCCAAGGAGCGGGAGCTGGAGATACTGGCCATGGAGCAGGAATTGCGCTCGGTGCGCATCTGCCCCAACTGCCGCGAGCCGGTGAGGGAGGAATTCGTGGCCTGCCCCAAGTGCCGCCGGCCGCTGCGGGACACGTGTGCGAGCTGTGGACGCCCCCTCGAGTACTGGTGGAAGCTCTGCCCGTATTGCGGCCGCGACGTGATCGCGTCCCACCGGGGGGTGGAGGAAACCGCCGAGTTGCTGGAAGTCAACTGAGGAGGAAGAGTCGTGGCTCTGGAACGTACGCTGGTGCTGGTCAAACCCAACGGTGTGGCTCGTGGCTTGGTCGGAGAGATCATCGCCCGTTACGAGCACCGTGGGCTGACCATCCGCGGGCTCAAGCTGCTGCAGGTCGGCCGGGAGCTGGCGGAAGCGCACTACGCGGAGCACGTGGGCAAGGCCTTCTTCGCGGAGTTGGTTTCTTTCATCACTTCGGCTCCCATCGTGGCCATGGTGGTGGAGGGGCCGTCGGCCGTGCAGGTGGTGCGGGACATGAACGGCGCCACCAATCCGCTGAACGCCGCCCCCGGCACCATCCGCGGAGACTACGCGCTGGACATGGGTGAGAACATCGTGCACGGGTCTGACGCCGTGGAGAGCGCCGAGCGTGAGATCGGGCTCTACTTCCAGCCCCACGAACTGGTCGGCTAGAGGCTGACGAGATTCCCTGCAGATTTCCGGCTCTGGCTGGCGTCGCAGTCGCCGCGCCGCCGCGAGCTCTTGGCCGGCGCCGGTATCCCCTTCCAGGTGGTTCCCTCCACGGGCCAGGAGTCTCTGGACTACCAAGAGCCCTTGCTGGCGGCGGAGGGCAACGCGCGGGTCAAGGCGGAAGGCGCGGCCGTGCCCTCCGCCGCCCCCCGACCGCACTTCATATTGGGAGCGGATACCATCGTGGTGGTGGACGGAGGTGTGTTGGGCAAGCCGGGAGATAGGGCGGAGGCGCGCCGCATGCTGGCTCTTCTCTCCGGTCGCTCACACCTGGTGATCACCGGGGTGGCCCTGATGCGGGAAGACGTGAGCGGGGAGCGCAGGTGCGTAGTGGGCAGCGCGGAGACCGAGGTGTGGTTTCGCGCGCTTCGCCCCGTCCAGTTGGATGCCTACCTGGACGGCGGGGAGTGGGCGGACAAGGCCGGAGCATACGGCATACAGGGCGCGGCCGGGCTCTTCGTGGAACGCATCGAGGGGGAATATGCCAACGTGGTGGGGTTGCCCTTGTCGCTGATGGTGATGCTGTGCGCCCGGTTGGGTTTCGACCTTCTGGGACGGCGTTGGATCCCCTCCGTGGGCACCTCTCGTGCACACCCGGTATAATCGCCGCAGTGTTGGACCCGGACGGCCGGGTGAAAGCGGACATCGGGGAGAATCGTCATCGCGTTTCTAGGCTGGCTCACCGGTTTCGGGGGACGGGATATGGCCGTGGATCTCGGTACGGCCAATACCCTTGTCTACGTTCGTGGCAGGGGCATCGTTCTCTCTGAACCGTCGGTGGTCGCCATCGACGCCCGCAGTGGAGACGTGCATGCGGTGGGTGCGGAGGCCAAGCTCATGCTTGGTCGCACACCCGGCCACATCACCGCCATCCGTCCCCTGAAGGACGGAGTTATCGCAGACTTTGACGTCACGGAGCAGATGCTCCGTCACTTCATACAGAAAGTGCACCAGAATCGCTGGGCTCACCCGCGCGTGGTCATTTGTGTACCTTCGGGGGTGACGGGCGTGGAGCGCCGCGCGGTGGAAGAGGCCACCATTTCCGCCGGAGCGCGTGCGGCTTACCTCATCGAAGAGCCCATGGCTGCCGCCATTGGGGCGGGGCTTCCCGTGAGCGAGCCCACCGGCAGCATGATCGTGGACATAGGCGGTGGGACCAGCGAGGTGGCGGTGATCGCCCTGGGCGGGATCGTGACGGCGCAATCCGTCCGCATTGGCGGAGATGAGTTGGATGATTCCATCATCGCCTACGTCAAGAAAGAGTACAAACTCATGATCGGCCAGCAGACGGCGGAAGAACTGAAGCTGGAGATCGGCTCGGCCTTCCCCCTGGCGGAAGAAGAACAGGCGGAGATTCGCGGCCGGGACCTGGTGACCGGGCTACCCAAGACCGTGGTGATCTCGTCTGAGGAAGTACGCGAAGCTATTGCCGAGCCGGTGGCGTCCATTGTGGACGCCATCAAGGCCACACTTGACAAGACGCCGCCGGAGTTGGCCTCGGACATCATGGACCGTGGCATCATGATGGCGGGAGGAGGCGCGCTCTTGCAGGGGTTCCCGGAGAGAATTCGCCAAGAGACTCAGATGCCCGTACACCTCGCTGAGTCACCGCTGACGTGTGTCGCGGTGGGCTCGGGGCGTTCGCTCGAGGAGTTCGATACCCTTCATCGTAGCTCGCAGAAGACCAGGAGGCGCCGCTACTACCAGTAGCGGAGGGCTGTTCTTATGTCGGGACAGAAGGGAGCAGGCCGTAGACGGCTTGTCTTCACCGTACTGGTGATGGCGTCCCTGCTGCTCGTCACGCTCTTCTTGCGTGAATCGGCGGGTGGCTTCCTGCATTCCATGCAAACGGATGGCTTGGGCGCTATGTCGCCCCTTCAATCCCTCGCCACACGCGCCGTGGAGCCGTTCCAGGATGGATGGCGCTACGTCACCGGTTTGTGGTCCGCCTACGAGGAGAACGAGAAGCTGACGGCCGAGGTCGAAGAACTCCGGGGGCGGGTGATCGAGCTGGAGGAGGGCGCTGAGCAGAACCGTGACCTCAAGGAGCTCCTTGACTTCCGGGAATCCGGCATCTTCCCGGAAGGCTCCACCTTTGTGGTGGCCAGAGTGATCGGCCGCTCTCCCACGCAGTGGGAGGAATGGCTACAGATAGACCGCGGCACGGCCGACGGCTTGGCCGTCAACCAGCCGGTGGTGGGTGCCATGGGACCGGTGGGCAATTCCCCTGCCGGGAAGGGGTTGGTGGGAAAGGTGGTGGCGGTCACCGCGCATTCGGCGCAGGTGCAGCTGATACTGGACTCCCAGTCCAGCGTGGCGGCCAAGGTTCAGGGAGGGACGGCAGAGGGCATTCTGCAGGGGAGTCTCAGCCGGACTCTCATCATGGACTACGTGGAGCGGGACCAGTTGGTGGAGGAGGGGGTTGTCGTTGTCACCTCCGGTATGGGCGGCATCTATCCGCGGGGTATCCCGGTGGGCGTGGTGACGGGGATCGGTGAAGAAGACGTCAATATCTACAAACAGATAGAGGTGCAGCCGCAGTTGAATCTCTATGGGCTGACGGAAGTCATGGTCATCACCAATCCGCCGGCGGAAACCGGTCTGGGGGAAGGCTTCTTGCCCACCGGTATCCAATCGGGGAGCGGAAGCGGACGTGACTGACGGGCGCAGGATAGCGGCGGGCATCGCCCGTCTGGTGGGGCTTCTGGTGCTGGCCGTTGCGCTGCAGGCCATCCTCACCTCGCGATTCACCTTGCTGGGCGTCACGGCGGACCTATTCGTCATTCTCACCGTGCTGGTGGGTTTGACGCGCGGCTCGCTGATTGGTGGTGTTCTCGGTTTTGTGGCGGGGTTGCTGGCGGACATGGTCTTTCTCGATCCTATCGGGCTGCACGCCCTTATCTACCTCGTCACGGGGTATGCCATAGGTCGTTATGCGGAATGGCTTCCGCCCCTCAGCGCGTGGGCGGTAGTGGCGGCGGCGGCTGCGGCTACGCTGGGGTCGCAGTTCGCCTATGCCGTCTTCCAGCTGCTCACGGGCGGCGGTGCCTCCTTCTTCGGCATGCTGTGGGTGCAGGTGCTCCCCTCGGCGCTGGTCAACGGCCTGGTGGCGGCGCCGCTCTATCTGGGGCTGGTGCGCCTGCGGCTCATCCGGCGGCTGGATGCCGTGCACGCAGTGCGTTGACGCGCCATGTACCTGGAACCGGCCAAGAAGCTGCGCGCCCCCAGTGACGACCCCTCCACGGGGCTTCGCTTGGGCATGATTCTGCTTGGCGTCCTTCTCATGTTCAGTGTCCTGGTCTTCCGCCTGTGGTTCCTTCAGGTGCTGTCCGGAGACCAGTACGTCTCGCTGGCGGACGACAACCGTACGCGTACCGTGGAACTGGAGGCACCTCGCGGTCTCATCTATGACTGCAACGGCAAGGTGCTGGTGGGTAACCGCGCCGGCCTCAGCGTTGGTGTGCTGCCCATGGAGCTTCGCAACGAGGCGAACGTGATCCCTCGGCTGGCCTCTCTCCTGGGGATGCCGGCGGAAGACCTGGCCAAGAAGATTGGCGAAGCCAAGAGGGATCCCTATCGTGTCACCGTTCTGGCGGAAGACGTGCCGGAGACACCCACGGTCGCCTACCTGGAGGAGCACAGCCTGGAATTCCCCGGAATCCGGGTGGAGAAGAGCTATCTGCGCAACTATGGCCGGCCTGCCTTTGCGGCGCACATACTGGGCTACGTGGGCGAGATATCGGAAGAGGGCATGAACCAAGAGCGCTTCCGCTCGCTGCCGGCCGGTTCCATCGTGGGCAAGGAAGGGCTCGAATACACGTACGATTCCTACCTGCGCGGAATCAACGGGAGCCGCACGGTCGAGGTGGACTACCAGGGGCGCGCCAAGCGCTTGCTGGATACCGTGAGGCCAACGGCCGGGCACAATGTGGTTCTCACCATAGACAGCACCATCCAGGAGGTGGCGGAGCGGGCCATCAAGGAGGAGGGCATCGACCGTGCCCACGCGGCGGGTTTCAAGGAGGCGGCGGGCGGCGCCGTGATCGCCCTTGATCCGCGCTCGGGTGAGATTTTGGCCTTGACCTCGTACCCGGATTACGATCCCACCATCTTCGTCAATGGCCTGTCCGCCAAAGAGAACACCGCTCTCAGCGCGGAGGACGCGCACCAACCGCTCACCAACCGCGCCACCATGGGTCTGTACCCGCCGGCCTCCACGTTCAAGGCCTTCATCACCACTGCGGCCCTGCAGCTTGGCCTGGTGGATCGCGACACGGTCTTCAACTGCCCGGGCACCTTCAGCTTCAGTGGACAGGTGCTGCGTTGCTGGAATCCCGATGGCCATGGTGACGTGAACCTGGTGGAGGCCATCATGGAGTCGTGCGACATCTACTTCTACAATCTGGGGCTGCTCTTCAACGAGCAGACCACCGGCATGCAGATCCAGGCCACCGCCCGCCGTTTCGGGTTTGGTCAGGCCACGGGCATTGATCTTCCGGGCGAGAGTCTGGGGCTGGTCCCTGATGATGTCTGGAAAGCGGCCCGCGGGGCCACGGAGGAGGACAAGCTGTGGATGCCGGGAGATGACGTCAATCTCTCCATCGGGCAGGGGAACCTGCTGGTCACGCCTCTGCAGCTGGCAGTGGCCTACTCGGCTATCGCCAACGGCGGCAAGGTGATGACACCCCGCTTGGCCAAGTCGGTGACGGATGGGGAGGGCACGGTCATACACGAGTTCACCAGCGAGGTGGTGCGGGATCTGGAGCTGGATGACCCCACCTATGACCCGCTCTACGAGGGCTTGCGGCTGGTCACCGGGGAAACACTGGGCACGGCATACAGCGCTTTCGCGGGGTTTCCCATCCAGGTGGCCGGCAAGACGGGGACGGCGGAAAAGCTGCCTGAAGCCGACTATGCCTGGTTTGTGGGTTACGCGCCCGCGGATGCCCCCGAGATCGTGGTGGTGGCGCTGGTGGAACAGGGTGGGCACGGCTCCTCCGTGGCGGCGCCGGTGGTGCGCCGGGTCATGGAAGTGTATTTCCAGACGGAGTCCACCGGTGTGGGCGCCATCGAGGCCACCGACTGATGGTGCTGGAGCGCGCCACAGCCTTCCGTCGGACCAGCCTGAGCCCCGGGGTGTTCTTCCGCTCCTTCGATTGGCTGCTGTTCCTCACGGCGCTCGTCCTCACCGGCTACGGGATGGCCATGATCTATTCCGCCACGCACGGGGACTCCAGTGCCGGAGATGCGCTGGTGTACGTGCGCAACCAGCTTGTGGGCCTGGGATTGGGGCTGGTGGCGGGGATCGGTCTCAGCCTCCTGGATTTTGAGAGACTGCTGGGGTGGCAGAAGTACATCTACGGTTTCATGGTCCTGCTGCTGGTGGTGACGCTGTTCATCGGCTCGGGCCGTAACGATGCGCACCGCTGGATCGCACTCCCCTTCTTCGACCTGCAATCGGCCGAGCTGGCGAAACTGCTGCTCATCGTCACCCTCAGCGCTTTCCTGGCAGAGGGCTTGGAGCTGCGCGGTCGTTTCCGTTACGTGTTGCTGGCCGTGGGGTACGTGGCCGTCCCCACCCTCTTGGTGTACCTGGAGCCGGACTTGGGGACATCGCTGGTGTTGGTCGCCATCCTCGTGGCCACGCTTCTGGCGTGGGGGATCCGCTGGGGACACCTGGCGGCGCTGGCCGGCGCGGGGGTGGCGATGATGGTTCTCGTGCTCAGGGGCCTGCCGGCGCTGGGCATCAACCTGCTCAAGGAATACCAGGTCCAGCGGCTCCTGGTCTTCCTGAACCCGGAACGCGATCTGACCGGCGAAGGCTACCAGCTCATGCAGAGCCGTATCGCCGTGGCCAGTGGCATGTATACGGGCAAGGGTTACATGCAGGGAACCCAGACTCACCTGAACTTCCTGCCGGAGCACCACACGGACTTCATCTTCGCTGTGATAGGGGAGGAACTGGGCTTTGTGGGCGCCATCCTACTCTTGGCGCTGTACCTCCTGCTCATCTGGCGCGTGCTGCGGATCGCCGGTCGCTCCAAGAGCATGTACGGGACGCTCATTGGGGCCGGGGTGGCCGGGGCTATCGTGTTCCAGGTCTTTGTCAACGTGGGTATGACCATCGGCATCATGCCTGTAACCGGCATTCCGCTGCCGCTTCTGAGCTATGGTAGCGCCTCGCTGGTGGTATTCTGGATGGCTATCGGGCTGCTGGAGAGCATCCAGGTCCGTTCTCTGGCCGCCCAGTTCAACAAGCGCATTCCACCGGGTGTATAGACAGACGTTGCCGGCGGTAAGGGGAGCATGGTGAAGCTACCGGTTGATCCGCAGAGGGTGCTTGAGACATTGAAGGCTTCCACCACGGCAGCCGCCGTGCCGGCCGATCTGCTGATCGCCGGCGCGGCGCGGTGGCTGGACACTCTGGCGGCGTTGGTGGCGGAGGGCCACGAGTGGCCGGCGCGCAGCCCGGCCACGGCTGAGGAGGTTGCGCTTCTGCGGCCGGCCGCGGACCAGCTGGTGCTGGCCGTGCTCCCGGGGGAGGAAGAGGGAGATTTCAAACGGAACCTTGGCACTCTGCAGTGGCCCGCCGGTGGGGTGGTGGCCGTGGTGGTGGGCGCATGGCCGGAGAAGGGCATCACCTGGTATCGGGACAACGTGGCACGCGTGGCCTGGGACGGCAGCGCCGCGGCTCCCGGCGTGGAGAAGCTGCTGGAGGCCGTGGCGTGGGCCGCGGCCAAGCGGGCCGCTCCACTCGCGCGTCGCTTCCCCGGACTACGCCCGGCGGTCTCGCGCCGTCTCATCCGCCAGAGCGCGCGGCGGACTGCGGGCCTGGGGGCGCTGTCCAACGTGCCCGGGCTTGACCTGGCTACCGTTGGCCTTGAGCAGATGCGTCTGGTTCTGTCGCTGGCCGCGGTTCACGATCAGGAGATAGGGAAGGATCGCGCGCTGGAGCTGGTGTCTGTGCTGGGCGTGGGCTTCGGGTTGCGCGCGCTGAGCCGCCGGGCAGTGGGCTGGCTGCCGGGTGTCGGCTGGGCCGTGAGGGGAAGCGTGGCCTATGGCAGCACGCTGGGCCTGGGAGAGGCGGCGGTTCGCTACTTCCAGGCAGGGGCTCCTCTCGCTACCTCGCGTGTGGCTGATCTGGCACAGCGATTCAGAAGGTGAGCGGTGACGCGACCGCGCGATTCGAGCGGGTTCTCAGTCGGGTTCAGAATGCCGCCCGGCTGATCGGCGGAGAGGTCGGCTCTGGTCCCGGTTTTAGTGGGGGGGCCGGCGAGTTGCGCGTTGTCCTAGCCTTTCCCGAATCGTATGAGATCGGTATCTCCAATCAGGCCATCCAGATCCTCTACCACGTTGCCC
>Ga0123328_1004085_pt1 | contig 12087 bp, 9 predicted proteins | sample BioC12SIPDNA_2_FD_89702 | JGI IMG/M metagenome (GOLD analysis project Ga0123328, IMG submission 89702) | Anaerobic biogas reactor microbial communites from Washington, USA - Biogas_R1_A C12 SIP DNA | ecosystem: Engineered > Bioreactor > Anaerobic > Unclassified | place: Washington, USA...
CTTTCTTCCCTGTTCCCGACGCTGCTGCTCATAGGTGTATGGATCTTTTTTCTCTACAACATGCAGGGCGGCGGCGGCAAGGTGATGAACTTCGCGAAGAGCAAGGCCAAACTCTTCCTCGACAACCGGCCGAAGGTGACCTTCAATGACGTGGCCGGCTGTGAAGAATCCAAGGAAGAGCTCTCGGAAGTGGTGTACTATTTGAAAGATCCCAGCCGGTTCACCGCTCTCGGTGCCAAGGTGCCGAAGGGGATCCTCCTTCTTGGACCTCCGGGAACGGGAAAAACCCTCCTTGCCAGGGCCGCGGCGGGGGAAGCGGATGTTCCCTTCTTCAGCGTGAGCGGTTCCGATTTCGTGGAGATGTTTGTCGGTGTCGGTGCGGCCAGAGTTCGTGATCTTTTCGAACAGGCACGGAAATATCAGCCCTGCATAATTTTCATCGACGAGATGGACGCTGTCGGAAGGCAGCGGGGAGCCGGCCTCGGTGGAGGACACGACGAACGGGAGCAGACGCTGAACCAGCTTCTCGTGGAACTCGACGGATTCGATGAATCGACGGGCATCATTCTGATTGCGGCCACCAACAGACCGGATATCCTGGATCCCGCACTGCTCCGTCCGGGCAGATTCGATCGTCACATTGTCGTTGACAGACCTGACGTGAAAGGCAGGGAAGCAATCCTGCAGGTTCACGTCCGTGAAAAGAAGCTCGCTTCCGACGTGGACCTTGAAGTCCTTGCCCGCCGAACCCCGGGGTTTGTCGGCGCGGACCTGGCAAACCTCGTGAACGAGGCGGCCCTGCTCTCGGCACGGAACGGGGAAAAGGAAATTTCCATGAGGAATTTCGAAGAGGGGATCGACAGGGTCATCGCCGGTCCCGAACGGAAAAGCCGCATCGTGAGCGAAAAGGAAAAGAAGATCATTGCGTACCATGAAACCGGCCACGCCCTGGTGGCGAAGCTGATACCGTCCTGCGACCCGGTGCACAAGATTTCCATCATTCCGAGAGGACACATGGCTCTCGGATACACGCTTCAGCTGCCGGAGGAGGATCGCTTCCTCATGTCCCGTTCCGATCTCCTCGACAAGATTTGCGTTCTTCTCGGCGGAAGAGTGGCCGAAGAACTCCATTTCGGAGACGTCACAACAGGCGCCAGCAACGACCTGGAACGGGCTACCCAGATTGCCAGGCAGATGGTCACCGAATTCGGAATGAGTGATAAGCTGGGGCTTGTCAAGCTCGGCCATAAGCACCAGGAAGTGTTCCTCGGGAGGGACATCGGGGAGGAGAAGAACTACAGCGACGAAGTGGCGTACACCATTGACCAGGAAGTGAAGAAGATCATCGATTCCTGCTATGGCAGAGTCAATCACCTGCTGACAGAAAACGCCGACGAGATGGCGAAGGTCGCCCAGGTTCTCCTGGAAAAGGAAGTCATCGAAGGAAAGGAACTGACTCTTCTGCTCGGCATGGAAGAGAAAGAGGAGAAAAACGACTCTCCCGCCGAAAAAGAAAAACCGGAAAGGGAATCTCCCGGAGTGCTTTCCGAAGACAGCCGAACACCGAATGTCCTTGGAGAAGCTCCAGCAGATTAGTTTCGGCAGAAAGAGTGAAAAGAGAGGAGCCGGGAGCTTTCCCGGTTCCCTTTTTTCTTTTCCGGGCAGCGGGAAGGAGGCATCTCATTCTTATGAACACGGAAGAAAGAAAGTTCACCCTGGTTTCTGAATGGGCGCCTTCAGGAGACCAGCCCGAAGCCATCCGGCGCCTGTCCGCCGGTGTCTCGGAAAAGCACCGCTTCCAGACACTTCTCGGGTTAACATGAAGCGGGAAAACCTTCACGGTCGCCAATGTCATCGCCGAAGCAGGCAGGCCCGTTCTCGTGCTCGCCCACAACAAAACCCTCGCGGCACAGCTTTACAGTGAATTCAAGGGATTTTTCCCCCAGAACGCCGTGCATTATTTTGTCAGCTACTACGACTATTACCAGCCCGAGGCCTATGTTCCCGCAACGGATACCTATATTGAAAAAGACGCTTCTGTCAATGACAGGATCGAACGGCTCCGCCTGGCAGCGACCAAGGCGCTTATTGAACGGCGGGACGTCATTGTCGTGGCGAGCGTCTCCTGCATCTACGGGCTCGGACGAAAAGAGACCTATGAAAAGGTCATTTTTCCCTTCGCAGTCGGAGAACGGTGGGAGAGACGGGCATTCATGGAAAAACTCCTTGAAAACTACTACGAAAGAAACGATTTGGTGGTGGAACAGGGCAGTTTCCGCGCAAGGGGAGACATCATCGAAATATTCCCCGCCTACGGGGAAAACGCTCTCCGGATTTGTTTTTTCGACGACGAAATTGAAAGAATTGAAGAGTTCGACCCCGTTTCGGGAAAGGTAAAGGAGAGCCTTGCCCACGCTTCGATCTTCCCGGCCCAGCATTACGTGACCGACAGGGATGCCATCGACCGGGCCATCGAACCTATCCGGTCTGAAATGGAGGAACAGGCGGCCGCATTCGAAAAGCAGGGAAAGTTTCTCGAAGCCCAGAGAATCCGGATGAGAACCCAATACGATCTTGAAATGCTTCTCGAGACAGGCTACTGCTCAGGAATTGAAAACTACTCAAGATACCTCGACGGAAGAAATCCGGGAGAACCTCCCGGAACGCTGCTCGATTTCTTTCCTGGCGACTTTCTCCTCGTGGTGGACGAATCCCACATTACCCTTCCCCAGGTCAGGGGCATGTTCAACGGAGACCGTGCCCGGAAGCTGACCCTGGTGGAAAACGGTTTCCGTCTTCCTTCCTGCCTTGACAACAGGCCCCTGGAATGGACCGAATTCGAAAAATACATGAAGCAGGCAATTTTCGTTACTGCGACTCCCGGCGATTACGAGTTCCGGGTATCTGGGAAAGTGGTGGAGCAGCTCATCCGCCCTACCGGAGTCCTTGATCCGGCAGTGGAAGTCCTTCCCGCGAGCGGACAGGTGGACGATCTCATAGGACGGCTCAGGGAGATCGCCTCCAGGGGTGAGAGGGCTCTGATAACCACCCTGACAAAAAAATCGTCAGAAGACCTCGCGGAGTATCTTGCCGATCTTCAGTTCAAGGTGAAGTACATTCACTCCGAGCTCAACACCTTCGAGAGGGCGGAACTCATCAGGGACCTCCGTAACGGCGACATTTCGGTCCTCGTGGGAATCAACCTTCTCCGGGAGGGTATGGATCTTCCGGAGGTTTCTCTTGTGGCCATTCTCGATGCTGACAGGGAGGGATTCCTCCGGTCAGAGCGTTCTCTCATCCAGATGATGGGCAGGGCGGCGAGGAATACGGCGGGAAAGGTTATACTGTACGCTGACGAAATTACGGACAGCATCCGCAACGCCACTGCCGAGACCGCCCGGAGGAGGGCTCTGCAGATGAAGTACAATGAAGACCATGGAATAACGCCGGAATCGATCAGGAAAGACGTCATTTCGCTCCTGCCCGAAGAGCTCATGGCCGACGCAGGTTCCGGGTATCTCCGGAAAAGGGAAAAGGATAGCCTGGAAGGGATTTCTTCTGCAGAACTTGAAAAGATGATGTGGCAGGCCGTGGAACGGCTTGATTTTGAGAAGGCGGCCCGGCTCAGGGACATGCTGGCTTCTCTTGAAGGGAAGGAATGGAACCGTGTTGCAATGGATTCAAATAAAAGGGGCAAGGGAACACAACTTAAAAAACATCGACGTTGATATCCCGAAAAACAAGCTCGTGGTCATCACCGGACCTTCGGGATCAGGCAAGTCATCTCTCGCTTTCGATACTCTGTACGCCGAGGGGCAGCGAAGGTATGTAGAATCTCTTTCCGTTTACGCGAGGCAGTTTTTGGGTGTCCAGAACAAACCGGATGTGGACGAAATTTCGGGGCTTTCTCCGGCCATTTCCATCGAACAGAAGGGGGTGTCCCACAACCCTCGCTCCATTGTCGGAACCGTCACGGAAATTTACGACTATCTCCGGCTGATTTTCGCCAGGGTGGGGAAACCCCATTGCCCCTCCTGCGGAAAGGAAGTCACGCGCTATTCCCTCGATGAAATAGTGGACATCCTGTTCCGCAGTTTTCCTGGGGAGAGGGTGGAAATTCTCGCGCCCCTGGTGAGGAGCAAAAAGGGAGAGTACAGGAACCTGCTTTCCCAGACGAGGGACAAGGGATTTCTTCGAGTCAGGGTCGACGGCTCTGTCCTGTGGCTGGAAGAAGAAATTTCCCTCGACAAGAACAAACGCCATACCATCGAAGTCATAGTTGACAGGCTTCGCATTCAGGAAGACCGGCGGGGCAGAATTGCCGAAGCCGTGGAGAATGCCCTCACCCTCAGCGGAGGCTACGTGGTGGCAGTTCCTGAAAAGGGAGAAGAGAAGCTGCTCACAGAAAATTTCACCTGTCCCTCGTGTGATATTTCTCTGCCCGAAATAGAACCCAGGCTCTTTTCGTTCAACAATCCGTACGGAGCCTGCCCGGACTGTTCCGGTATAGGCAGCCACCAGTTTTTTTCTGAGGAACTGGCAATCGATCCTGAAAGGTCCCTTGTGGAAGGGGCCATTCTTCCGTGGAAGAAAAAACACTACATGCTGACGAAGCTGGAAAAGTTCGCCGCAAAAAAGGGATGGGATCTCTCCGGATCCTATGGAAAGCTCCCTGAGATTATTAAGGAGTTTATTCTCAGGGGATCCGATGAACGAATCCCGCTGGTTTTCCGTGACGGCAGAGAAGAGAGATCCTACATGGGGCGCTATGAGGGGCTCCTGCCATGGCTCGACGCAAGGTGGAAGGAAACGGAATCGGAAGCCGTCCTCGAAGAGCTCGCTACGTACCGGGTGGATGACGAGTGCAAGACCTGCGGGGGACTGAGGCTCAAGCCGGAAGCGCTGAATGTGAAAGTCCAGGAGTACGGGATCGGGGATTTTGTCTCCATGCCCATCGATGAATTGTGCCACATCCTGGAAAACCTCCCCTTCTCTTCCGGAGAGGAGCATATCGTGCACCAGGTCCTTCTCGAGACGAGAAAACGCCTCCGTTTTCTCTCCGACGTGGGAGTGGGGTATCTCTCCCTGATTCGCAGAGCAGACACCCTCAGCGGTGGAGAAAGCCAGAGAATCAGGCTCGCCACCCAGATCGGATCAAAACTGAGCGGTGTCCTGTACGTGCTGGACGAACCTACCATCGGCCTTCATTCACGGGATACCGAGAAACTCGTCAGGACTCTCGAATCGATCCGCGACCTCGGCAACACCGTCGTGGTGGTTGAACACGACAGGGAAACCATGATGGCCGCCGACTCGATCATCGAGATGGGACCCGGTGCGGGAGAGGGAGGAGGAAATATCGTTTTTGCCGGGGAGTACGAAGAGGCAGTCCGGTCGCCGTTCCTCACCGGCCCCTATCTTCGGGGTGAATGCAACGGCATCGTCCGGCCGAAGGAGAGAAGGAGGCCCAAAGCCACCCTGACCATAAAAGGAGCCAGGCACAACAATCTGAAAGGCATCGATGTGGAGTTCCCGACGGGGCTCTTCATCACGGTAACAGGGGTTTCAGGATCAGGGAAGAGCAGCCTCATCCATGACGTGCTCTATAAGGGAATGAGACGGCACCTGGACAGGGATTTCCGGGAACGGGCGGGAAACCACAAAAGCATTGAGGGATGGGAGCAATTTCGAAACATCATTCTCGTCGACCAGAGCCCCATTGGAAGGACTCCACGGTCGAATCCGGCCACTTACACGGGACTGTTCACCCTCATCCGGGAACTGTTCGCCGAACTCCCCGAAGCGAAGCTGAGGGGATATCTTCCAGGCAGGTTCAGCTTCAACGTGAGGGGGGGACGGTGTGAAGCATGCGGCGGCGGCGGATCCACAAAGGTTTCCATGCTCTTTCTGCCCGACGTGTACGTTCCCTGCGAGGTCTGCGGGGGCAAACGATACAACAGGGAAACCCTCGAAGTGAAGTTCAAGGGAAAATCCATCTCCGACGTGCTGGACATGACAGTGGATGAGGCCCTGCAGTTCTTCAGGGACATCCCGAGAATCGCCTCCAAGCTGAACCTTATTGCCGAAGCGGGGCTTGGTTATATCCAACTCGGCCAATCGGCACTCACCCTCAGCGGAGGGGAGGCCCAGAGAGTAAAGCTGTCCAAGGAACTGAGCAAGAAGTTTTCGGGGCCGACCCTGTACCTTCTGGACGAACCGACCACCGGTCTTTTCTACACGGACGTGGAAAAGCTTCTGGTCATCATCAACAAAATCGTTGACCAGGGAAACACGGTCATCCTCATCGAACACAACCTGGATGTTCTCATGTCCGCGGATTATATTATCGACCTCGGCCCGGAGGGAGGGAACGGAGGAGGACGGCTCGTCGCGGCAGGCACGCCGGAAGACCTCGTTCACTCTTCCAAAGGCTATACAGCACGGTTCCTCAGGGAGTATTCCGATCAAATCGGTGAAAGGATGAAAAAAAGTGGATAAAATGGAAAGAAAAGAGGGGAAAAGGCCATCGGGCAGGAGTATCGGTAAAGAAGCCGGTTCCGCCGCACCCCGTTTCGAAAGGAAAAGAAGCGAAGACCTCAACTGGGGGAGGCAGGTCGTGCTCCAGCTGTTGAAAGAGTCCCCAGACAGGGTCCAGAAAGTCTTCCTCGGAAAAAATGTGAGCGAATCCTTTGCCCGGCAGATAAAAACACTGGCGGAAAAAGGCGGGGTAGTGGTCCAGGCTGTCGCACCCGAGGTCCTTTCAGAGATCTGCGGCCCGGTAAACCACCAGGGGGTCGCATGCAGGAGCAGCGAGGTATCCATGGCCGAGCTCGGGGATTTCCTCTCGTCTCTTCCTTCCGGGGGTCCTCTCCTCGTGGTCGTCCTCGATCACGTCCAGGATCCCCACAACCTTGGGGCCGTAGCCCGAACGGCTGAAGCGTGCGGTGCAAAAGGAGTCCTCTTTCCCAAGCGCAGGGGAGCCCTCCCCGGGGGCACGGTGGTCAAGGTGAGCGCAGGGGCGGCACTGCGACTCCCCATGGTGGGTGTGAACAATGTTGTCCAGACGGTCAAGGAACTCCAGGAGTCGGGTTTCTGGACCATAGGCCTGGACAACAGGATGGGCCGTTCCCTCTGGTCTGAACCCATGCCGGAAAGAACAGCCCTTGTCGTCGGGGCCGAAGGTGAAGGACTGTCAAGGCTTGTCTCCGATACCTGCGACGAAATAGTCCGGATACCCCTTACGGGTGAAACCGGTTCTTTGAACGCAAGCGTCGCCTGTGCCGTGGGAATGTTCGAATGGGCCAGGAAATGGGGTCCCCAGTCCTGAGAAAAACCTTCGCCGCCGCACCGGTTCCCTGAACTGCATCGAAACGGGGAACGGCTCCAGTCCAAGGGCAGCCGTTCCCCGGTCTTTCGGAAGAGGATGTTACAGATCGAAATATATGCCGTTTCCCGTCGATTTTCCCCTCTCCAGCAAGGTTTTCGCGGCGTATAGATCGAACACCGAAAGCCCGACGGATTTGAAGAAAACTGTTCCTGAACCGGATGCCTCCTTTTTTTCCGCAAGGAGGAGATCCGAAAGGGGACGGATGATTTCTTTCGAAAACACTCCCCTTGAAAGCGGGCTGATGAGATCTCCCGTTTCCGAGAGAGCATGCTCCGTATCGACATACACCTGCCCCGCTTCCGCGAAAAGGGCATCGGGGTATTCCCTTATCTCCGGCGTATAGGAGCCGATGCCGATGATGCACTTGCCTCCGGAAAAGAGACGCCTGTCATCAGGAAAAACCGGCGATTTCGCCGTTGTCGCGGTAATGATCACATCGGAAGAAAGGGCAAGCTCCGCAGCATCCCTGCACGGGGAAACGGTAATGCCAGGCAGATCTTTTGCGAGCCTTTCGGCAGCTCTTTCAGCACTCTCCGGGAGGGCGTCGAAAATACGGACCTCTGAAAAGGAACGAACCTCGCAGGCGAACCGGACCTGCCAGTATCCCTGGGTTCCCGCCCCGGCAAGGCCAAGGGACCGTACATCTTTTCGCGCAAGGGCGCGCACCGCAGCACCGCCCACCGATCCCGTTCTCAGGGCGGTCAGCGTTCTTCCGTCCAAAAGCGCAAGGGGAGCGCCGTCCGTCCCGTCGAAAAGGAGTACAAGGCCGTTCAGAAAAGGCCGGGAACGGGCTGGATTGTCGGGAAAGATCGTGAGAGCTTTCAGGCCCCAGAGGTCATCCGCAAGACAGGGCATGAGAAGGAGAGAATTTTTATCTCTGAGAACCGCAGTCCTCAGGGGAACTGTGACGGCTCCATCCTTCTCGCAAGCGGCCGCTTTCATGGCATCTTCGGCGGCATCCATCATTCCGGGAAAAGAGAAACAGGAAAGCATGTGGCTGCTGTTCATAAGAAACATACCGGATCACCTCTTTCTTGAAAATCATTCCACTCTCATGAAAACGCATTCTATTCTATTTCAAATTTTCGTCCGGAGCAAAATATCCTGCCTCCCACTGAAGAAAGGCGCGTTATCAAAAATCCTTACGAACCATTTGTGAAATAGTTGAATGTGCCCAAAATTTTAACTTATCCTTGACAAATTCGATTCCCCGGAACACAATTGAACACACAAAAGCATTCTCCGTCACCCATTTTCTCCGGAGGGGATATTTCTGCCCATCACTTCATGTCCGTCAAAACAGCCATTTGTGCTCCTGATTCCAGTAGTTTTTCCGCAACAGGCCATTGTTCCATGTTGTGAAATTGAGGTGTGCTTGGAAGGAGGAAAACAGGCTTGGATGAGAAAAGTAATCCTGGAGGAGGCCGCGGGACCATGGATTTGATCGATGAACATCCGATCCTTGATTTCCCGAAAGGAGAAAGAGTCAGCTTTTTCTTCGACGGCAGGGAAATGGAAGGATATGAGGGGGAGCCGATCGCCATGGCCCTTCATGCGAACGGGATTAGGGTCTACCGCGAAACGGCTGAAATGCACAGGCCCCGGGGCTTTTTCTGCGCCATAGGAAAATGCAGCAGCTGCTTCATGGTGGTGGACGGGGTTCCAAACGTCAGGACGTGCATCACTCCCCTGAAGCCCGGAATGAAAGTGGAAACCCAGCACGGCAAGGGCTGCGTTCCCGAGACAGAGGAATGAGGATGACGCGATGAAAACTCTCTCGACTGAAATTCTCGTTATCGGCGGAGGAGCGGCGGGCCTGAGCGCTGCAGCGGAAGCGGCTGCAGCCGGTGCAAAGGTCATGGTAGCGGAAAGCGATCTGCATCTCGGCGGACAGCTCGTAAAACAGACCCATAAGTTTTTCGGCAGCAAGGACGAATATGCGGGAACCAGGGGGTTCAAAATCGCCGACATCCTTTTGAGCGAAATAGACTCCTGCAAGGAAAACGTTGAAATCCACACCAACACCACCATCACAGGCTTCTATTCAGAAGACGGCACCTTCACCGCCATGCGCGGGGAAGAAAAATTCTTCCACATCAACGCGAAAAAAACGATAGTGGCTACCGGTGCCCAGGAACGGCTCATTCCGTTCCCAAACAATGACCTTCCCGGCGTTTACGGTGCAGGAGCCGTTCAGACCCTTATGAACGTCTACGGGGTAGTCCCGGGGAAACGGGTTCTCATGGTCGGAGCGGGCAATATCGGACTTATAGTGAGTTACCAGCTCATGCAGGCCGGCGTGGAAGTCGCCGCCATTGTCGAAGCTGCGCCTAGGGTTGGAGGTTACTGGGTCCATGCCGCAAAAATCCGCAGGATGGGCGTCCCTATTCTTCTGCGTCACTCCATAAGGAAAGCCGTGGGGGAGAGGGGCATTACCGGAGCGTACATCACGGCGCTCAACGACCGCTTCGAACCGGTGGGCGAAGAAACGTACGTGGACTGTGACGTCATCTGCATAGCCGTCGGCCTTTCACCGACCACTGAGATTCTTTCCCAGGCGGGATGCAAGATGATGTATGTTCCCCAGTTGTGCGGTCTTGTGGCGAGGCGGGACAGGGCAATGAGAACCTCAAATCCGGATTTTTACACCGCCGGCGACGCAAGCGGAATCGAAGAGGCAAGCGCCGCCATGGTTGAGGGAAGAATAGCCGGCCTTTCGGCGGCTGCAGACCTTGGATACCCTACGGAACACGGGAAACTTGACGAGTATTGGGGACGTCTCCAGGCTCTCAGGTCAGGAGAGGCCGGGGCGCGGATCTGCCAGGGGCTCGAATGCGTGCTTGTCAACAGATGGGAGGATGTATCCAATGGCTGATGCTCTCGACCTCTTCAACAGTGGTGTCCTCACCGGCGAACGGGATGGTGCCGTTCTGCCGGACCGCAAGCTCTGGGAATCGAAAAAGGGGGGAGTCGTCGTCATCGAGTGCCCCCAGCGCATTCCCTGCAATCCGTGCCATACCAGCTGCCCTACGGGAGCGATCCGTCCCTTTGCCGACATTAACGACACCCCGAAGGTTGATCACACGCTGTGCACTGGATGCACCCTCTGCGTGGCTTCCTGTCCGGGGCTTGCGTGCTTCGTAATCGATCTCACCTTTTCCGAAGACAAAGCGCTTTTCAAGCTCCCCTATGAAATGCTCCCCCTTCCGGAAAAGGGACAAAAAGTCCAGTGCCTGAACCGGACAGGTGAATGCATTGCGGAAGGCACCGTGGAAAACGTGACCCAGCCCAAGAAAGACAGAACCTATGTCATCCATGTTTCGGCTCCGAAAGAAATAGTCGGCGAATTCCGGACAATCAGGGCGGTGAAATGACCATGCAGAAGGAACATCCCGGATCTGAGGAGATTTACGTATGTCGCTGCGAGGAAGTGACTCTCGAGGAAATCCGCAAGTGGATCGACAGGGGATATGACACCGTGGAAGAGCTCAAGAGGGTTCTCCGGGTCGGCATGGGTCCCTGCCAGGGCAGAGGCTGTCAGGACATCCTTATGAGAGAGATTGCGAAAAAAACGGGAAAGCCAATCACCGCAATAGAACCGGCAACGGTTCGACCTCCTGCAAAACCAATCAGGATCGGCCTGCTCGCAGAGGAGGGTGACGAATGATGGAATGGAAGAACACCGCCAATGTCGTTATCATTGGAGGCGGAATCATCGGCGTATCGACAGCCTATTATCTTGCCCGGAACGGCATGAAGAACATCGTTCTCATCGAAAAGGGCACCATCTGCGGCGGCTCCACAGGCCGATGCGGTGCAGGAATCCGGGCCCAGTGGGGAACGGAAATGAACTGCCGCCTCGGCATTGCCGCCCTTGACATTTTCGAGCAGCTCGACCAGGAGCTGGGGATGTCGGTAGGTCTCAACCAGGGAGGCTACCTGCTCGTTGCCTACAATGAAAAAGAGCTGGAGACCCTCCGGACGGGAATGGACCTCCAGAACTCCCTTGGAATAAAGTCACGGCAGATCAGTCTGAAGGAAGCCAGGGAAATATGCCCGGGGCTTGCCGCCGACGACGCCGTGGGATTCTTTTTCCACGGAAGAGACGGTCATGCCGACCCCTTCCTCACCACTTTCGCCTATCTCGAAGCCGCGAAAGGACTTGGCGTCACGTGCCACAGGCACACCGAATGCACCGGAATACTTGTTGACGGGGGTGTGGTACAGGGCGTTGAGACGGACAGAGGAACGATTCATGCCCCTGTGGTGATAAACTGTGCGGGTGCCTATTCGCAGTTCATCGCCCGCATGGCGGGAATCGAAATCCCCAACTGGGCGGAGCGGCATGAGATCATGATCACCGAGCCGGTCGCACCGGGAGTCTGCCCGTGCATGCTCATGAGCTTCTCGGGCAATTACTACATCCAGCAGAGACCTCACGGTTCCATCATATGCGGCATGAGCCCCGCAGGACACCCGGAGGACTTTCAGAACAAGAGTACCTGGCAATTCATCGAGGAAATGTCGAAAATCCTTGTCAGGCTCCTGCCGCGGACCAAGGGGATCAGGATAGCCAGGCAGTGGGCCGGAATGTATGATATGACCCCGGATGCCCAGCCGATCATCGGGGAAACAGACGTGAAAAATTTCTACCATTCCACGGGCTATTCGGGGCACGGCTTTATGCTCGCTCCCGTGGC
>Ga0123328_1004086_pt1 | contig 12087 bp, 10 predicted proteins | sample BioC12SIPDNA_2_FD_89702 | JGI IMG/M metagenome (GOLD analysis project Ga0123328, IMG submission 89702) | Anaerobic biogas reactor microbial communites from Washington, USA - Biogas_R1_A C12 SIP DNA | ecosystem: Engineered > Bioreactor > Anaerobic > Unclassified | place: Washington, USA...
AGCTGCTGCGCCACCTGATAGACCTTGCGGATTCGATCGCTCAGATGCACCGGCAGACGGATCACGCGGCCCTGATCCGCCAAGGCACGGGTGATGGACTGGCGGATCCACCAGGTCGCATAGGTGCTGAACCGGTGGCCCCGATGGTAGTCGAACTTTTCGACGGCCTTGATCAGGCCCAGGTTCCCCTCCTGGATCAGATCCAGGAACGGCACGCCCTGCCCTAGGTAACGCTTGGCGATGCTCACCACCAGGCGCGTGTTTGCCTTGATCAGGTGCGCTCGGGCGTTCTCGCCACGCACCGCAAGCCGAGCGAGGTCGTCACGGGCGTCCTCGTCGAGGTCGTGATTCGTGTCGAGACGCTTCTGTGCCTCCAGGCCCTGCTCCAACGCCTTGGAGAGCGAGACCTCTTCCTCGGCCGTGAGCAGAGGTACCCGGGCCATCTCTTTGAGGTAGAGGCTGATCGTGTCATCGCTAGAGATCTCGCTCAGATCAAAGCCCTGCCGCTTGCGATTGAGCAGATCATCAGCGATGGTGTCTCCATCGTCATCGACGTCCGGCTCCTCTTCAGCCTCGACGGCGGCCAGCGCAGCCGCGTCGTCGGCGCCAGCATGCTCGCCACGGTCATAGATGATCTCAACGCCTTGCTTGTCCAGCAAGGTAAGCAAGTCCTCTAGCTCCGTGAGGCAGTCCTCGACGTCCGGAAAGACCTCCATCATGTCGTCGAGCGTAACAAAGCCCTGGCGCTCGCCCTTGGCTACGAGTCCCTTTACGGCCGGGTTCGCCTCCAAGCAGAGTTGTGTGTTGTCTGTCATAGTTTCACCACCCGAAATGCAACATGCAGCTTAAGCTGCCAAATGACCAAAGCACGGCGCACAAAACCGCCGAGGAGGCTCCTTCGGCGGTTGGGAAGCATCTGCCAGCGCGTGATTGCATCACCCTACCACCGCCGGCCTCTTTCTAGACCGTCACGGGTACTCTGTACCCTGCACCGGCCAACCTCTCCTCACGGAAAGGCACCTCTATCCTACTACGCTGTAGCTCTATATGTCAAGTCCCAGCCTCGTAAAGACCGTGCCGATTGCTCGCGTGTGGCATACCATCGGCGCAACGATGCGTCGATGCCGACACACGAGCAACTCATTATACCATACGAGCGACACCCTGTCCACTATTCGGTTGGGAGCAAAACCACTCAGTTCGGGCTCGCAGCGGTTACATTGTGACTGGCCCATCGCCGTGCTATACTCGGCCGCATACGCTGTCGACAGGGAGATACCCACGCGTGGCGAAAAAGCTTGGCAAACACACACCCTATTTTGAGCTGCTTGAGGCCCAGGCAAAGGCCGGATGCCCCCTATGCCGCTTGGTCTACCGTGCCACCGACCGCTACCTCGATAGCTTGCTCTATGAGGCGGTCCTGGATCCGGATGTTCGCGACAAGCTCAAGCAATCCCAAGGGTTCTGCCGAGAGCATGTGGCCATGCTTAGCCGCCAACCGGGGCGGGCCCTTGGCATCGCCCTCATCTACCGCGACATAGTGCGGGATCTGTCCGTCGGCCTTCACAAAGCGCAGATCCAAGAACGAGGATGGATCGATCGGCTACGGGAGCGCCTGCCCTGGCATCGGCGCCAGGCCACGCTGCCGGCCACCCGTCAGTGTCCCGCATGCGACATCGCCCAGCGCCACCAGGATAGCTATATTGAGCTGCTGCTGGCCCACCTCGACGACGTCAAGCTGAGCGCCGCCTACGCAGAGGGAGAGGGGCTCTGCCTGGATCATCTCATCCTCGCCATCGACCGCGCCCCCGACCAGGCCACTGTCCAGCGGCTTGTCCAGCCGCAGATCGAGCGCTATACGGTGATGCTCCATCATCTCGACGAGTTCATCCGCAAGCGTGATCACCGTTTCCGCCACGAGCCGATGGGCGAAGAGGGCGACGTCTGGCTGCGGGCCATGAACGCAGTGGCTGGCGGCGCCGGGCTGGGCCTATCACCCAAAAGCGGCGGCCGCCAGACCGAGGACGTCTAGTCAGGCGCGGGCCCGACGCCTATTCGATCGTCACATCCATATCAACGGGCACGATCTGGAACCAGCTTTGGCCCGGGCGCAGCGCAACCTGCTCACCATCGTCATCCCAAAACACCAGCGGTTCGTTCTTGGCCACGCGTTCCCAGGTCACCTCAAGACCCACGCCATCGCGGCAGATCACCGCCGGTCCGCGATCCTGCAGCCAGATGTCGATGGCGGTGCTACCCAGGCTATCCTCCACGATGTCGGTCGCCCGGTGCTCGGCATAGACGATCACCACGTTGGCCGCCGTGATCTGCTCATCGGTTAGCGCGTCCAGGTGCGGCGTCCCGGCCACCGAGCGTCGGTAGAGTCCCGTGCCCTCGTCATACTCCCATCCCACGGCCGACGAGCCCGAGTAGGGAATCGCGACCTGTTCGGCCGGGGGACCTGCGGGAACTGTCTCGTCAAACAACAGCGGCGTCACGGCGGGTTCGCCCTCCCAGTCCCTCTTGGCCAGAAAAGCGTGGACCGCCTCCACCGAGGTATACATCCGCCCGCGCCAGTCATACCCCGCCAACACACCGTACGGCTCGGCGTAAAAGTACTGGTCGAGGTCGGTAAAGTCCTCCTGACTGATCAGCCAGCGAATCGGGTCGCTGGCGCCGCTGTGGACCAGGACCGCGTTGAACATGGGAACGATCTGAAGGCTGCTGAGACGTGCGCTACGGATGGGCCGAATGCGCGTTGCATCGTTGGCCAGATAGAGGGCCGTGAACCGCGTCACGCTGTTGCCCTCCATGATCTCCTCAAAGACGATCTCGGCCTGGCCCAGCCCCTCCTGTGGGCGGATGTTTGGATCGTTGCCCACCCGTACCGCCAGGACGCGTCGCTCCAAGAGACTCAGGTCCTCCTCGCGGAGACCCGTCAACGGGTTGATGTGAGCGTCTGGGGTTGGTGTCGGCACCGGCGTCTCGGTAGGAGTCGGCGTGGCAGTGGCATCGGGCGTAGCGGTGGGAGGGACGCTCGTCGGCACTGGGGTAAACGTCGGCTTGGCAGTCCTCGTGGGATCGATCTGGGGCTCCACGGTCGGATCGGTCCCCGTACAAGCCACCAACACCAGCATCGCCAGGCACAGAATCCAGAACGCTCTCTTCATCCCTATCCTCTTCTCCATGTTGATCTGAGCGTTGCATCCATTGGACGCCAACCAGCCGCGGTTTGATCCAACCAGATGGTGAGCGCGTATCCTATGGGGTGAGCCGTATGGCAGGCCGCAGCGGCCCTACGGCTCTGACGGAGGGGCCAAGCCGCCAGGGTCAGATGGCGGGTCTCCTAGCAGCAGAGCCTTACAAGCGCGCCAGGTCTCGTTTCGGAAGAGCGCCGTGCTCTCGAGCGCTTCAGTCATGCGAGCCGGCGAGGACGGGGCTGGAGTGGCTGGCACGCCGGCCGTGACAGGGATGGCCCGCACGCGGACCTCGTCAGGCGCCAGCAATCCCATGGCGTGGAGCTGCTCCACCACCCAAGCATCGGTCCCGCGTCGCTCCAGCTCGAACGAAAACTGGGCCACCTGCCGCTCGATCTCGGCATTCTCGGAGACCAGTTGGTCGCGCCAGGCACGCAGGCGCACCAGCTCGACCACCTGCTTGATGTACATCCGCACCACCAGCAGCCCCACAATGGCCAAAGCCACCGGAGCCAGGCGCCGCAGCCGCGATTTGGTTTGGGGCCGCAGGTTCTGCATCTACACCTCACCCGCCATGCTACCGAGAGATGGCCACGCCGTCAACTACGTTGCCTTTACGCCGTGAGGACGGTATAATCCCGCCCATGACGCCGCCAAAATCGGAGGATGTGCGCATCGTCATCGGGAGGAGGTGTCGGTATGGCTGATCTGGTACTGGTCGTCGACGATGAGGTCGATGTCACCAACATGATCTCACGCTCGCTCATGATGGGGGGGTTCGAGGTGATGGTCGCGCATCGCGGCGCTGACGCGTTGCAGCTGACGCGTCAGCGAACGCCCGATCTCTTTATCCTGGACATCATGATGCCCGGCATGAACGGCATCGATGTCTGCCGGCACGTCCGCGCCAATCCCGAGCTGCGGGCCGTGCCGATCCTCTTTCTCACCGCTCGCCACGAGATCGAGGACAAGATCGACGGATTCGAGGCGGGAGCCGACGACTATCTGACCAAGCCGTTTGACCTGCGTGAGATGGAACTGCGCGTGCGCGCGTTGCTCCGCCGCAGCCGCCACGACCTCACCTCCGCCGATCTTGAGCGCATCGAAGTCGGCGACATCGCCCTAGACTGTAACAGCTACGAGCTCACCACGCCCGACCGCGTGGTGCTCTTGACGCCGGTCGAATTCGAGCTGGTCCAGTTTCTCATGCGCCATCCCGGCCATGTCTACTCGGCCGATGACCTGCTGCAAGAAGTCTGGGGCTATCCCCCAGGCACTGGGATGCCGGATCTGGTGCGCGTCCATATCAAGAACCTGCGGGACAAGATCGAGCTGATGCCCAAGGAGCCCAAGTACGTTCGGAACGTGCTCCGTCGCGGCTATATGATAGTGGGCGGCAGATAGCGAGCTGGTTCGTAGAATGAGCTGTCGCCGTGTAGCGTAGGTGGTCAACTATGCCAAGCGAACGCATCGTCGTTGCCGATGACGTCACCGAGATCCGAGAGCTTTGCCAGAGGGCACTAGAGGCCCAGGATTATCGCGTGTTCACCGCTCAGAACGGCGAAGAGGCAGTTGCCATCGCCTCGGAGCATCCAGTCGACCTGCTGATCACCGACCTACGGATGCCGCGGCTCACCGGGCTAGATGCCTACCGACGCATGCGCGAGCACCGCCCCGACCTGCTCGCCATTGTGATGACCGGCTATGGCACCATGGATAGCGCCATCGAGGCGCTCAAGTTGGGAGCTTACGAGTTCCTTCTCAAGCCCTTTAGCCCACGCGATCTCATCAGCGCCGTGGAGCGGACCCTATCTCGGCGTCGGCTCGAATTGCAGAACGCCCGGCTAAAGGCCTTTATCCCCTTGTTCGACCTGAGCCAGGTCGCTAGCAGCGCCAAAGCGGCCAGCGCCCTGCCACAACGCACCCTAGAGATCGCTCACCAAGAGACCGCAGCCACCAAGGCCACACTGGTCCGCCTGGATGGCCAGCAGAGGTTGGTGCTCCATGCCAGCATCGGGTGCGACGGAGGCGACCTCGCAAGCTGCTTAGGCCACGGATCCGCCACTCCAGCCATGCTGGCGACACGCGAACCAGTCGTGTTCGACCGCACAACCGCGGATGAGTGGTCGCCCCTTTTGGGCGACGGCGCGTTGGGCCCAGGCATCGTACAGCCGCTCGTTCACCGAGACCAACTTCTGGGCTATATCTCGGTGGCCCGTCAGCCAGGCGATCCTGCCTTCACCCGAGACGAAGCCGAGTTCCTCTCGGTGCTCGGCAGCCAAGCGGCCGTCGCCCTCGAAAACTCTGCTTTGCTGCGCCAACTGCAGGATGCCTACGACCGCCTCGCAGAGATGGACCACCTAAAGAGCGAGTTCATCAGCATCGCCGCACACGAGCTACGCACCCCATTGGCCGTCATTCTGGCCTATGCCGCCCTCCTCGAAGAGGAAGCCACGGGCTCCGTGCAAGAGCACCTCGGCCAGGTAGTCATGGCCGCCATGCAGCTCAAATCGATCATTGACGAAATGGTGAGTCTGCGGCGGATCGACACTGGCGAACAGCAGATCGAGCTGACCTCGGTGTCTATTCCAGCGATCGTTCAGGGAGTCCTGCAAGAGCAGCAGCCCCTTATCCACCAGAAGAACCAACAGGTCGCCCTGGAGATCGCCCCCGACACGCCAGCCGCGTGCGCCGACGATCAGGTGGTCTCGTTGATATTGAGCAATCTGATCTCCAACGCCATCAAGTTCACGCCCGCGGGCGGCGCCATCGGCATCAGCGTCTCGTGCAACGGCGAGACGGTGGTCTCTTGCATCCGCGACTCGGGCGTCGGCATCCCTCCCGACCAACTGGAGCGGGTGTTCGAGCGGTTCTACCAGGTCGAGCCGTCGCTACGCCGTCGGCATGGCGGGATCGGCCTAGGCCTCTCCATCGCACGCGAGATGGCGGACCTGATCGACGGCCGCATCTGGGCCGAGAGCCCGCCCGATGGCGGCGCAGCGTTCTACCTGAGCCTGCCCCGCGCCTAGCCGTTCACCAGAGCCGTGCGCCTCGCGAGCCTATGGTATAATCCCCTCATAGCTGGAATCCACCCTTCCAAAGGAGGCCCTCTTTGCGTGTCCTGGATTCGACCAGCGACAGCTTTCCCGCGCCGATCTCTTGGGACGCGTTCGTCGCCCAAGACTCGCGCGGTCATCTCTTGCAGACCTGGGCTTGGGGAGAGCTCAAGGACGCGTTCGGCTGGACCCCCATCCGTGTCGGGGTTGAGCGCGATGGCTCTTTGGTAGCAGGCGCCCAGCTCTTGTTTCGACGCATGGGTCCCTTTACCGTCGGCTACGCCCCCAAGGGGCCCGTCCTGCTCGACGACGACCCCTCCACGGTGAGCGCCTTGTTCCAGGCGTTGCATGACCAAGCCTCACGTCGCCGTTGCGCTTGGTTAACGGTAGAGCCCGAGTGGTTCGATGACGAAGACGACCGCGTGGCCTGGCTGACCACACGAGGGCTACAGCCCAGCCCCCTCTGCGTGCAACCGCGGCGCACCGTGATGGTCAACCTGGCGCCCGACGAGGACGAGCTCCTGGCGGCCATGAAACCCAAGTGGCGCTATAACATTCGGCTCTCTATGCGACGCGGCGTGCAGGTCGACCAGGTGGAGGCCGACGGCCTGGACGCCTTCTATCAGCTCATGCGCATCACTGGCGCCCGCGACGATTTCGGCATCCATAGCGAGAGCTACTACCGAGCCGCCTGGGAACTATTTGCGCCGCTGGGACGGGTAACGCTGCTGCAAGCTTCCTACGATGGCGAACCCCTGGCCGCGCTCATGCCCTTTGCCTATAACGGGCAGGCCTGGTACATGTACGGAGCATCGTCCAACGAGCGCCGCGAGCTGATGCCCAACCACCAGCTCCAATGGCGCGCGATGCTCTGGGCCAAGGAGCGGGGCTGCTCCGTGTACGACCTGTGGGGTATCCCCGACGTGGAAGGCGATGACAGCGGAGACGACGATCTCTCTGGGGTCGGGCGCTTCAAGGGCGGGTTCGGCGGGCGTGTCGTGCGCTATGTGGGCGCCTATGCCGACATCCTGCTATCGCCCGTCTACCGCCTGGCGATGTGGGCCCGTCGGTTCCGTTCGCAGCGCGGAGGATGATCTACGCAGCAAGATAAAGAGGGTGGCGCATCGAGCGCCACCCTCTTTTGATTCGCGAGACAGCCAGAAGGGCTACAGGCCCTTGTCACCCATGAGCACGACCAGATCGGCCACGCGGCTCGAATAGCCCCACTCGTTGTCGTACCAGGCGACAACCTTGACCATGTCGCCGTCGAGCGCCATGCACGAGGCCGCATCGATGATGCTAGAGCGCGTGTCGCCCTTAAAGTCCATGGACACCAGCGGTTCCTTGGAGACGCCCAGGATGCCAGCCAGGGGGCCCTCTTCAGCCTCGACAAAGGCCGCGATCAGCTCCTCGGTGGTGCAGGGCTTTTCCAGGGTGGCCACAAAGTCGACGATCGAGACCGTCGGCGTGGGCACGCGCAGGGCCATGCCATCGAACTTGCCCTTGAGCGAGGGGATGACCAGCGCAACAGCCTTGGCCGCGCCTGTGGTCGTCGGGATGATATTCAGGGCGGCGGCACGCGCACGGCGCGGGTCCTTGTGCGGCAGGTCCACCAGCCGCTGGTCGCCTGTGTACGAGTGAATGGTGGTCATGAGGCCCTTGACGATGCCCCACTTGTCGTTAACCACCTTGGCAGCAGGGGCCAAGCAGTTGGTTGTGCAGGAGGCATTAGAGATCACGTGGTGCTTGGCGGGATCGTAATCGTCGTCGTTCACGCCGAGCACGATGGTGATGTCCTCGCCCTTGGCGGGAGCCGAGATGATGACCTTTTTGGCTCCAGCGTCGAGGTGGGCAGCGGCTTTGTCACGCTGGGTAAAGACGCCAGTGGACTCGACAATGATGTCGGCCCCGATCTCGCCCCAGGGGATGGCAGCTGGGTCGCGCTCGGAGTAGAACTTGGTCTCGCGTCCATCCACCGACAGGCCACCGTCGATGACCTCGACGTCGCCCTCAAAGATGCCATAGACCGAGTCATACTTGAGAAGATGCGCAAAGCCGTCGGGCGGGAAGAGATCGTTGATACCCACAACCTCGATATCGTCCCAATAGTCAGCCACCATGGCCTTGAACGTCTGCCGACCAATACGTCCGAATCCGTTGATACCTACCTTGACCGTCATTTATGCTGCCCCTTTCCTCTGTACTGCTTCTTGCTAGACCCGACCAACAACCACCACTGTCCAATGGGTGGCAAGCCAGCAGGTCGCCAAGAATTCAGTCGTGACTCACTCCGAACCTAGTATAGGAGATGCCCACGCCATCGTCAAAGCAGCGACCCTAGAAGACCATGGACTCGGCGAACTGGTCCTGGAACTCGGGCAGCGTCGATAGCTCCAGGTACTCGACCAGATCGACGATCTCGTGCGTCTCCTCGCGGGCCGCTCGCGAAAGCAGCGCCAGCTTGGCCCCCGATCCCGCCGCATTGCCTACCGGCACGATCTCGGCGTTGGGCAGAACGGGAATCAGGCCGATCCTCAAGGCGCTCTCGGGCTTGATATAGTTGCCAAAGGCCCCGGCCAGATACACACGAGTCACATCACCATAGCCGATGCCGAGCTCTTTCAGCAGGATCTCGATGCCTGCCCGGATCGCTCCCTTGGCCAGCTGCAGCTCGCGGATGTCGCGCTGGCTGACGCGCACCGGACGACCGTCCGCGCCCTCATGGGGCAGCACGAGATCAAAGGCCCGATGCCGCCCCTCGCTACGGATGCGCTCTGCCAGGCAGTTCTGCCCCAGCTCAAGAAGCTGCTGGGCATCACGCATCATGCCCGATTCGCGCAGGATCTGCGCCTCCAGCATCTGAGCCACCAGGTCCACAAGCCCCGATCCACAAATGCCCCGAGGAGGCGTGTTCTCGATAGTCCGCCAATGCACGTCGCCGTTGATCGAGACCTGATCAATAGCGCCGCTGGCCGCTCGCATGCCACATGAGAGGTGCGCCCCCTCAAAAGCCGGGCCGGCCGCCGTCGAGCAGGCCACCAGGCGGTGACGCGATCCCAGCGTCATCTCACCATTGGTGCCGATATCGATGGCCAGGCTGATGCCCTCATCCCGATGCTGCCCGGTGGCCAGGATGACGCCGACGGTGTCGGCACCCACCCACCCCGCAATGCTTGCCAGCGCCCACACAGGCGCCTCGGGATGGATCGCCAAGCCCAGCCGCTGGGCGGGAAGGGACACGGCCTCAGCCACCACCGGTACATAGGGCGATCGGGCCAGCGCCGAGGGATCAACACCGAGGAGCAAATGCTGCATGGTGGTGTTGCCCACCAAGGTTAGCCCATAGACGCGTTGCGAGGGCACGCCGGCCTGTTGACATGCAGCGATCGCGAGGCCATTAATGGCGCCGATCACGCTCTTCTGTAGCTGCTGAAGACCGTTAGCGGACGCCGTGATATGCTGAATCCGCGAGACCACGTCGTCGCCGAACTGGGTCTGCGGATTGAGCGCCGACGCCACTGCCAGCTCTTTGCCCGTGACCAGATCCATGAGGTAGCCGACGATGGTGGTGGTGCCCAGGTCGTAGGCCATCCCCAGTAGCGGACCGTCATCTGTGCCAGCAAGGACGTCGATCACCTCGCCGTCGGCCACGATCAGGGTGATAAGCCCATCCTGACCGCGCAAGGCGGCCGGCAAGGACTGCAGCGCGCCGAGGCTGATCCGCAGCTCATCGGAATCCAGTGCCCGCCAGGCCCGACGAAGGGCTTCGGCATCGTTCGTCTGATCCTCCAGGGTCGCCGGCGGCACGTACAAGGTCACCCGACGGATCCACGGGTCCAACGTCACCTCGCGGGTGAACCCCTGCGAGAGAATGCTGACACTGTACACCTGGGAGCCCTCGGGCACCCGTACCAGGAGGTCATCCTCCACCATCGCCTGACAGGCCAGGCGGTACCCATTCTCGATCTCTTCGGGCGATAGGTGCCGCCGCTCGGCCTCGGTGAGCGGCCCCGCATCGCCGCTAACCACCACGCGGCACTTGCCGCAGGTGCCCCGCCCCCCGCACGGGGACTCGAGGGCCACTCCCGCCTCGCGGGAGGCATCCAGTAGCGATGTATGCGCAGGTACCTCGATGAGGGCCCCGCTGGGCTGGAACTTGACTCGCATAGCCTGACTCTTTTCTTAGGTCGCTTTCTCGAACACAAGCAGATGGGACAGACCGAACCACTGAAGCGGCGTGGGCTCTAGCGCGTACGTCACCCGCCGCAGGAACCGCGCCAGTCGTGGGCGACGCTCCATGAGCTCGTCGTACCCGGCATAGATGCAGCGATGCTCGACGATGCGCCCTGGCAGCTCCGCAAAGAGCGAGCGCAACCCCCGCCGGGTATAGGCCCGGACGTGCGGACAGAATCGGTTGCGGAGCGGGTTGGGCAAGTAGTTGACCAGAGGGACATTGCCAAAGTGGTACGAGCCGCCCCAGAAGGCACCATGCGTCTCAAAGGGGTACCATCGGTTGGGGCAGAAAACGACCATGCGGCCGCCAGGTTTGAGAACGCGGAACGCATCTCGCACCGCCAGGGCATCGTCGTCCACATGCTCGATCACCTCGTGCGAGAGCACCAGATCGAACACGCCATCCCTGTAGGGAAGCCCCGTGACCGACGCCACCAGGCACCCCTCCACCGCCGTCGCCTTTTCCAGGTCCAGGTCCACCCCGTAGGTTTCTGCGCCAGCTTCGCGCATCTGAGCGACGTACAGGCCCAGACCGCTGCCAGCGTCCAAGACGCGAGCGCCCTCTAGCACAGCGTACCGCTGGATGAACCCGAGGCGACGAGACTGGCCCTCTCGCCACACATAGCTGGGATGACCTAGTACAATGGCGTCGTCGTTGTTTGGCATGTCTGCTCCTGAGGCAGAATCTTATACCCCTCCGACGCATGGGGCAAGTCATCCCAGGCATACGCGCGTTTGGTGATTGTTGACCCATTCAGTATAATATGAGTGGCACACGATGCGGAATGCCTATGGTTGCCCAGTCTGGGCTGCAGGAGGATTAGGACCATGGAGATCACCAGAGAGATGCCCATCACGGACATCGTCCAGAGTCACCCCACCACTGCCGAAGTGTTTCTGCGGCACGGGTTGATGTGCTTTGGCTGCCCGGCGGCGCGATTCGAGAATCTTGAGCAAGGCGCCCTGGCCCACGGAATCGACGTGGATGCCCTGCTCGAAGATCTAAACGCCGCTGTCCAAGCGGAGCAGGCCGAGGCGTAGCCCCTCCCAATCGCTGGCAAGAGCCCCGCTGTGGCGGGGCTCTTGCCGTGCCGTGAACCCACCCTCGGAGGAGCCGCCGTGCACCGAGAATCAGCTACCAAGCTCGCCATGCAGCTACATAGGGCGCTCTTGGCGCACTATGGCGTTCCCGAGCCCAAAGAGCAACGCGATCCACTCAGCGAGCTGGTGATGACCATCCTCTCGCAGAACACCTCGGACACGAACACCGCCCGCGCTTATGCAGAGCTGCGGCGACGGCACCCCACCTGGGACAAGGTGCGTACGGCCTCGGACGAGGAGGTGGCTGACGCCATCCGCGTGGGGGGGCTAGCCAACGTCAAGGCGCCGCGGATCAGGCGCATTCTGGATGATCTGCTCCAAGAGCGTGGCGAGCTGTCTCTGGACTTTGTGGGGGATCTGGACACGGCCGAGGCGCGACGCTACCTGGAGGGCATGCATGGCGTCGGCCCCAAGACAGCCGCCTGCGTGCTGCTGTTTTCGCTGCACAAGCCCGCCATGCCCGTGGATACGCACGTTCACCGGGTAGCGCTTCGTGTCGG
>Ga0123328_1004087_pt1 | contig 12078 bp, 10 predicted proteins | sample BioC12SIPDNA_2_FD_89702 | JGI IMG/M metagenome (GOLD analysis project Ga0123328, IMG submission 89702) | Anaerobic biogas reactor microbial communites from Washington, USA - Biogas_R1_A C12 SIP DNA | ecosystem: Engineered > Bioreactor > Anaerobic > Unclassified | place: Washington, USA...
TAAAGGCATAATTAACCAAAATTCAACTGGTTATTATGCTCTAAGGCCATATTGCGGTTTCAAAGAACATGGTTTTTGTTATTATGCAAAATCCTCATATACTTATTTTATCAGCATCCTCTGCTGCATTGATAGCATTTATGACACCGGCAATAGTACGTTTGAAATCATATTCATTTTTCATGGTTCTCAACATTTAATCACCTTAAATCTACAAAGGATTCACCAGGTTGAAAATATTCATTATACAGTTAGTTCTATAATAGGTTAAAAAAACCTGCAAAAGATAACCGGAAGAACGTCAGTTAATCCATCAAACTGAATTGACAATTCGATATAGTATATTAGGATTTAAATGAAGGCTTGGCATAATTAATGATTTCCTGAATATCAGCGAAGAATCCAGTTTAGCCGGAAGATGCAGTCTTATGGACTTCCAAAAGAGATGCTTCGTCGCCTGCAGCTCCTCAGGATGACATTTTTAAAAGTTATATAATAATTAAAGAAAATTGAATTATGCAAAAATCTCATTTAGTATTGCAGAAATAATGTCCCGGGTAACCCGGTGCAACAAACGCAGGTGAAATTATGACACTTCAACAATTAAGATATGTTATAAAAATAGTTGAATGCGGTTCAATTACCGAAGCAGCCAGGCAGCTTTTTGTTTCCCAGCCCAGCCTTTCCAATGCTGTCAAAGAGCTGGAAACCGAACTGGGTATAGAGATTTTTAACCGCACCGCCAAAGGTATATCATTAACCATTGACGGCGGGGAATTTCTTTCTTATGCGCGTCAGGTTATAGAGCAGACTGAACTTTTGGAACAGCGTTATCTGGGTAAAAAGCCCTCAAAGCAGCTTTGCTCGGTTTCCACTCAACATTACGCTTTCGCGGTCAACGCCTTTGTGAATCTCCTCCGGGCATTGGATGTGGATGAATATGAATTTACACTTCGGGAAACCCGAACCTGGGAGATCATTGAAGATGTCAAAAATCTACGCAGCGAGTTGGGCATAATTTATTTAAGTGATTTTAATGAAAAAGTAATTGCCAAGCTTTTGAAGGAAAATCATTTAACTTTTTATCCTCTTTTTGAGGCTGATCCGCATGTTTTTATCAGTTCGGTTCATCCGCTGGCCGGGAAAGAATCGGTAACCCTGGAAGATTTGGACGATTATCCTTTTCTGGCGTTTGAACAGGGTGAATATAACTCGTTTTACTTTTCGGAGGAGATATTGAGCACCGTTCCTCATAAGAAAACTATCCATGTCAGCGACCGCGCCACTCTATTCAATCTGCTGATCGGGCTGAACGGATATACTATCTGTACCGGGGTTCTAAACAGCGATTTGAACGGCGAAAACATTATTTCCGTGCCGTTGGAGTCGGAAGAAAAAATGCTGGTGGGCTGGATAGCGAATGAGAAGGCGCATCTTAGTACGATCGCATCAGATTATATTACCGAGTTAAAGCGGTTGATTTCCGAGTGTCACGGGGACGGTCCTTTTGTCGCCCCCGGGGGTATACGGCTGGTCTGTGACCGCTGAAGTGTGACGGGGACGGTCCGAGACTGCTGAAAAAGTCCTCTTTTGCGTGTCATTCTGAACGATAGTGAAGAATCTAGTTGGCTGAATCCCAATATTTCGGCCTTTAAAGAGATCCTTCGTCGCCTGCAGCTCCTCAGGATGACATTTATGATAATTTTTCAGCAGTCCCGGGCCTGTACCCCTGTTCTGCTATAACAAAGACAAGGTATTGTACAACCGTATGGCTCGCTCACGCTGCCAGCAGGGTGCTTATGGCTGCATATATTTTCTGAGCAATATAGGGGTTATTCATGGTATACAGGTGAATGCCATCCACATCCTGAGCCATAAGATCGACAATTTGATCAACTGCATAAGCAATCCCTGCATCGCGCATGGCTACAGGATTATTTTCATATCTTTCCATCATGGTTATAAACTTTTTGGGGAGCTGCACCCCGCACAACGATACCATTCTTTCAATTTGTTTTTTATTTACCACCGGCATTATTCCAGCTTGAATCGGAACATTTATTCCGGCAATGCTAGCCCGTTCACGAAATGAATAGAAGTAATCATTATCAAAAAACAGCTGGGTGATAAGCTGGTCGGTCCCGGCATCCACCTTGATTTTTAGATTGCGTATATCGTCAACCAGACCTGAGCACTCACTATGCCCCTCCGGATAACAAGCTCCGATAATATTGAAGTCGCCATTTTCCCTGATGAACGAAACCAGATCGCTGGCATATCGGAAATCCTGCCTGGGGGTAAAATCGGGGTTTATATCACCGCGCAAAGCCAAAATGTTTTCCACCCCGGCCTGCTTGAAACCTGCCAGCATATCCAGCACTTCGTTTTTGGTGAGATTAATACCGGGAAGATGGGCAACACTTTCAATCCCGTAATGATTTTTTATGGCCGCAGCAATTTCCAAGGTTGCGGTATTGGTTTTACTGCCGCCGGCACCATAAGTTACACTCATAAAGTCCGGATTTAAACCTTGTAATTCGTCCAGCGTTTTGTAAATTGTATCAATAGGTGCGGTTCGCCGGGGAGGAAATACTTCCAGCGACAGCACTTTTTTGTTTTTGAAAATTTCTGCGGTTCTCATGATAGCCTTCACCTTTCAACTGTGATGAAAAGACTATATCATAAGAATTCAGCCATAGCGTAATACTTGATTCGCATGCCTTGCCATAGGTATATGCTATACCCCGGTTTATTTTACTACCATTACCGGACAGGCAGCCTGAGCCAGAACATGCAGGGTCACGCTTCCTGTCAAAGCACCCTTAAGAGGTCCATGTCCACGGCTTCCCATTATAATAAGATCGATACCATTTTCTGCTTCTCTGAGAATTTCTGCTGCCGCGTAACCTTTGCTAACCTTGGTTATCATCTTGACCCCTTTTGTATCTACGCTCTTAATAGTATCTTTTATAACCTGTTGACCGATTTCATTAATCTTTTCCTCCGGAAAAAGGGCATAGCCGCTTATAAGCGCACCCATATAGGAATAATTGGCCGGCTTATCCACCACATGCAAAAGTACGATTTTCGCATTGTATTGTTTGGCAATATCAACAGCAGTTGCAAAAGCATGATATGAATACTCTGATGCATCAGTGGATACCAGAATTTTTTTAAACATTTGCTTGCCCCCTTTAGCACTCACTTATACTTATTGTATACTGTTTGAAAACAAAACGGCACCTTAGTTATTATTCCGTCATGCCGTACACACAATATTCCCTATTTGAATATGCTGGCATTACAAACACATTATGGGGGTTGGTCAGATGGCAAACTCATTTAAATACCGGTATACTACCGGACCGATCAGTATTAGCGAGTTTATAAATAATATCCGCGTGCTGGTATTGAATAACGGAACCAAAACGCACCAGGCGAGAGTTAAAATCTTTAATCTCGACCCGCAACCGAAAAAGAAGGTATTTGACGAGACCTTTACAATTGCAGCCAACTCAAAAATTCAAACCGAATTTATCCCCATGTTTAACTCGTTTGAGGTGCAAATATTAACCAACAGTTCGGTTGTATTCAGCTGGGTGGGCGGCCGTTCCGGGAATGAGAATCTGGAAGGGAATATAGTATTGCATAAAGACCTGGTCCGGTTCTAGCCTGCCTGATCCTGAAAAGTTCATTCCAATCATTACAAAATACTTCATCTAAATATTCTTTTAATCTATGCTATTTGAGTAATCAGTAAAAATACCGGGATATAAATCCCGGTAGTAAACTTGAGCAAAGGTTAACCAATACGGCCTGAAATAGATGCCAGCGCAGAGCCTGCTTGCCCCTGGATTCACTTCAATGGTTCAATAACTCCGGTGCCTGGCATTATATATTATATATCCCGGGTCCACAAAGAGGCCATTGCCGGTCCGGTCCCTACGCAGGTAGAGGCACCGCCTCTGGTAAGGCCAAGTCTTTCCAGTTCGTAATATAAAGAAACAACGATACGTAATCCGCTTGACCCAATAGGATGTCCCAAAGCAATCCCTGATCCATTGTGATTTACTTTATCCATGGAGAGGTCCATGCCATAGTTCTCCTTCAGGCGGATTTTACAGCCAATGAACTGAGGGGCAAACGCTTCATGCAGTTCCCAATATTCAACATCATCAAAATTCCAGCCGGCTTTCTCCAGAGCTACCGGAATTGCTTCCGCAGGTCCGATTCCCATGATCTGCGGATCAACGCCAACCGCAACCGAAGCGACCAGTTTCATAAGCGGTTTTATTCCCAGTTCTGCTGCTTTTTGTCTGGACATTATTACGGCAGCCGATGCGCCGTCATTGATGCCGGATGCATTGGCAGCGGTTACTACGCCCCCGTCTTTTTTAAATGCCGGTTTTAGTTTGCCGACACTTTCGATGGTGCAATCACGAATAGGATGTTCATCGGTTTCAATAATGGTTACACCTTTTTTAGTGGTAACTTCAACCGGAACGATTTCTCTCCTGAAAACACCATTATCAGTTGCATTAATGGCATTTTGATGGCTTCTGACCGCTAATTCATCACATTGTTCGCGAGTAATGTTATACATGGCCGCAACATTTTCGGCAGTCATTCCCATGTGTCCCGGAACCAGCGAATCAACCAGTGCGTCATGGGTCAAAGAATCAATCATTTTGGTATCGCCCATTCGTGCACCAGTCCTTCCACTGGGTACCATATAGGGACTCTGAGTCATGTTTTCAACCCCAACCACCAGTGCAATATCCGTTGCCCCTACCATAATGTTGCGACTGGCAATTTCCAATGCTCTCATCCCAGAGGTACAATTCTGATTTACAACACAGGCATTGCTCCGCTCAGGAAGCCCGCATGCCAAACCGACAATACGCGCGGGCAGGGATTTTTGCAGGCCCTGATAAACTTGACCCATTACAATTTCATCAATTATATCCGCCGGGATTCCCGCTCTGTTGATGGCTTCCTTACCCGCTATTACTGCCAGATCCCTGGCCGGTACATCTTTAAACTGCCCCAGGAACTTACCAATAGGTGTTCTGCAGGCACTTACCATTACAACTTCATTTAATACCATTACTTATCACCTCCAATTATTAATTCCTCAATAGTTACCTTATTAATCCTATCACCTCCAGAAAACTTCAAAGTATTACGAACATCGATAACCCTGTAACGACAATATTCGCAAATTTAAGTGTATTTCCTCTAAAAACATGGTTATTTTACAATCTAAATAGCTCGTGTAATAGATATTAGCCGGAATATGGTAATTCAAGACTTAAAAACAGTGAATAAAAATGAGGCGTTCTTATCCGGAGAACGCCCCTGCTGGTGTTAATCCTTGCTCATAAGTAACGTTTAATTATACTGTCCATATAATCCTGAATATCACCCAGGTTTTCACATATTATTCGATAAATCTCTTTCTCATCAATCTCATCATACATATGAACAGCACGGTTGCGAAATCTTATCATGGCCCGAAAAGTATCCTCTTTATCTCTTGGGAAATATCCTTCGCGAACCAATATCTTTATAGCATCATGATAGCTTTGAGGTATCCCCAGACCCTCTCTGGCAATAATATGATTGGCAATATCAATCATTGCTTCCACCGATATTTGCAGAATACGGGTAGCAGAAAGATAATTGCGGGGATCTGCCACAAAATCATCAATAGACATCTGCCGCAATGAATCCAAGAACTTAATATTCTTCTGCAATATATTAATCTTTTGACGTATTTTATTATTATCGACCATAAGCCTTCTTCCTCAATGCATCATCATAGTCATAATAAAATTGTTTTAAATCTATTTGAAAATCGCCGTATTCCTTAATAACACGCTCCAGAAAATCACAAACCAGTTCGTGGTTTCTCTCAAATAGAAGTTTTCCGGTAGATAGAACTTCAAATTGCATAACAACCGATGCAGTATTTAGTATTACAACATCAATATCCTCTTCTTGAATTATATCTGCTAGCTGCGCGGAAAGATTAAGCTGATAAGTCAAATCAGGTGTAACTGGGTCGGACACCAGTACAGCCAGGTCGATATCACTGAGATTTGTCTGGAATTCGGTACCATAGGAGCCGAATAGATATACCGCCAATATCTCTTTCCGACTGTCAAAAAATTCTTCCAACGCAGGAAGTTTATCTTCAATTTGAATTTTATCAAGCTTTGTACTAATACGAGCCATAAGAGCTAACCCCCTGATGGATTGAAACCTGTATTCATAATACCAATTAATCCCAGCCAGGTCAAGGCACCCCGCATAAGGAAGCATTTTTAGCTTGGCTTCAATAGCAATAATTTTCTTAATCAAACATTGATTCCATTGAAAAAACACGGAGAAAATTCTAAAACAGCTCCATCTGTTTCTGTTCTCCCAATCTTCGCAGTGCTTCCGGATCATGGTCCTGGAAATAGGCATGCCGTATTTCTTTGTCGGCGGCAATTAAGTATTTATCCGGACTGGTGCTGGGCCGCAGTCGGCAGCTATATACTATGGGGAAGTAATCACTAATAAATTTACCCTCAGCCAGAGCAGTCAGGGCAATAATCTGAAAGCCCAGCTGTTCCGCGATAAAAAAAACCGGATCCAGAATATGCTCACTGGAGGCCTTGCCGAAGGGATTATCCAGAATAACGGTGCGGCTGCGCTTCATCCTGGGGTTTATAGCCTGCCGCTTTTCCGCCAGGTAGTTTTGAATGCCCAGGAACAAAGCCATGTTCTTGCTCCATTTTTCTCCCCCTGACCACTGGTTGGAACTCTCCCAGGCACTGGGATAACTGCTGACCTTGCCGTCAGCGGTAACCTTGCGGCACTTAACCTTGATATTCTTTCCCTGCATGACATTACCGAGTAGCTGCGGAGCTTGCAGCCATTTTTCTATGTCTTTTTGCATAAGGGCATAATCCTCTTTCCCATGTTCGTCCCGGTAGCGGTCGCTCTCAATCTGGCTAAGCATCCAATCAATGTGTTTACGCAGCTCATTTTTGCCGTCCTTTTCCTCCCATTGCGGCACATCAAATTGAAATATTTCCTTCCAACTATCCTCTACCCTGACCCTGGTCTTACGGGGAATAGCCCGCAGCTCACCCGCCATAGTCAGTAAATAGCTATGCATATGATTAATAAACTGCTGCAACTGGCGATCATGTTCCCGCATGCCATCTTCGGCATGGCGAATAGCCAGGGCAATGCGACTGCTTAAACGATTCTTCCATTCCCCTACTTCCTGATAATTATCCAAGTATTTTAATCCGTTCATAACCATCCGGCGCAGCTTGATATCCTGCAATTCCTCCTGGCAGAACTGCTCCAGGCGACTCCTTTCCTGTTCCAGCCCTTCCCTGACCTGATTGAGATGGGCTTGTTTGGCTTCCAACTCTTTTATATAGCGTTCAATTATAGGCATCGGTCGGTAGCTGAAGTCCTGGACTGTCGGGGCGGGTAAATCCATATAAACAACGTTATCCTGCAGATATTCATAACGTTCATGATAGCGTTTCAATTCACCCAGGGCTTGCTTTAACATATCTTCTTCAGTCTTTAAAATGACGGCCTGCGCATCCAAATAGTTTTGCTTGCTTTCAATGTCCTGATACTCCTGATCCAGCTCATTTTTGACCATAATAAGCGATTTGCTGAACAATACAGGTTGGGTGAATTTTTTATAAAAATCATCTTCCTGCTGGTTAAAACGATCCTGGGCAATGGCATAGTCCTGTTCCGCTTGCTTAAGCCCGGGTTCAATTTTTTTTAACTGCTGCTTAAGTAATTTCGTCTGTTGAATGACTACATTAATTTCTTCCTCTCCGCCGGGGGGAAATTTGAAGTCTTCGTCAATTTCGATATCACATTGGCGACGTTTGCGTTCCAGGTCTTTTTCACTATCTTTTTTGCCAGTTCGGGCCTGGTTTAGCAGGTCTTCCTGGTGCTGCCTGCCTTTTTGCTTCTGATGCAGGGCATCCACCAAATCCCGGTGTTCAGTTTCCAGGAGGGTACGATTCAGGTTGCTTTCACGGGGGATGACATGCTTAACATTCTGGTATAGCGGCTGCTCCATTAGATAGCGGAATTCCTGTTGAATTATTAACAATTCATGCTCCAATTCCTGCTTTCTCCGTTCCCCGCGCTCCTTTTGCCGGTTTATCCACTCCAGTTCCTGTTCCCGAACCAGCAGGAGTTCCTGATATTGGCGTAAATCCAGTAGCGCTTTATCACGCTCGCCAGCTTTGCGGATATAATCCTGCGCTTTCATAATCCGGTTGCTCAAGTGGGTATATTCCTCATTTATCTCGTTGTTCTTTTTACCCAGGCTATCCAGGCGGGTGTCTATCTCCTGCAAACCTTCTTCCCGGTTGCGTATACCCTGATCCAGTTTAACCAGCTGTTCCCGAAGTTCCTGCCATGATTGCCGCACCTGGCAAACTTCTTCATAAGGATACTTCCCCCAGAACTGCAGCAATTGTTTCCAGATTTCTTCCATTTCCTGCAGACGGGCTTCCTCTTGCCGACGTTTAGAACCAGCATCATACGCCTTCTTCTCTAATTCCTGTTTCCAGTTTTGAAAGGCTGGCGAAGACAGATTCACTTCCCAATTAGCCGGAAATACCCGCCTTTCAACCTCTAAAGCTTCATGGGATGGTTCACCCCGGCTATCCAGTATGCTGCGGGCTTCCTCCTGGGTAAGGATAAAAACCGGATGGGTCAGCATTATTGTCTGCCGCCGCAGGCGGGCCAGGAGATTATCAGCTTCAGAAGCCCTGCATACCAAACTGATGGCCCAGAAGGGATAAGCCGAGAAATATTCGCTAACCGAATGTCCCAGTTGTTGGGCTGCTTTCTCAACATAAACCGCCCCCGCCTCCAGGTAAGTAAACTGCTCCTGCCAATCATCAATCCAGCCCTCAACCAGCGGGTCAGCGCTATAATAAATGCTGGACTCGTAAAACGTATGCAAGGCCAGAGCCTGGCTTTCCTCCATTATGGCCCGTTCCTTATGTAAACGCAGATTCTTCACTGAATCTTCAAAATGATTTATTATTGTGGCCTGCTGGGTATACAAGGAATGAATCGAATAAAGTTCAGTTCTTAATTCTTTCATGCGCAATAAAAGGCTTTCCTGTTCTTCCTGGATACGCTCGTTAAGTTCCTTCAGGCTCTGTTCCTGGCGGGTGCAATCCTGTAATTGCGGACGCAAGCAAGCCAGTTCATCCAGCAGTCGCCTTTTATCTTCCTGTAATTTCCGAATCAGACCCTGATTTTCCAGGCGGTTACGCTCCAACTCGGCTACTTGCTGTTCCCACTTCTGTTTTTCCTTTATGACCTCTTCCTGGATGGGGTTGGCCAGAATCTGACCGGCAATGTTTTGCATATCATTTTCCGCTTGCATACGCTGCTGCTCAGCCTGCACCTTCTGATCCCGCAGTTTATAATATTGGTCCTGCTGTTCCCGGTGATTTCTTTCTATTTCCTGCAGTTCCCGGGTTACCTTATCCAGTTCAGTCTGGCTCTCCTGCTTTTTGCCGTCCAGTATCTTTTCTTCCTGCAAATAACAGTAACGCAGATGCCCGGCATTATTCTTAATCCTCTCTTCCAGGTTTCTAACATCAGGATCAGTCGCCAAATTATTTATTTGTTCGGTATAGTATTTGATTTCTTCCTCACTACTGCGAATCCGTTCCTTCAACCGGGAAATCTCCAGATTCTGCAGGCGGCTGTTTTTTTGCTCGTATTCTTCATGCTGCTCCTCATATTCTTTACGCCGCTCTTCATAGATTTTGCCGGTATAATTCAATTCCTGCCGACGGCTGGCCAACTGGCAGGAAGCCTGCTTTCTTTCCCACTCTTGCTGCTTCTCCTGCAACTGGTTTGTTGCCTGCCGGTGTTCTTCCAGCTTTTGCTCAACCAGCTCCTGATTTTCGGTAGCCAGTCTATATAGAGACCGGGCCTCCCCTTTTACCTTGAGCAATACCTGCCGGGCTTCATCATACAAAGCATAACGGTTAACATAGCTGTTGATTTTCATATCTACCTGTTGACTCTCTGCGATTTTATCCCGTAATTGACGATGTTGTTTAAAATGCTCCCGCTGGCTGGCAAAGATTTCTATGAATTCCTTAGTTCCGCCACCGGCTAAAGCCTCTTCTACGGTAGGAATTAAGAGTTGGTTAACCAGCTGGGTGGTAGTGCTGCATCCAGCAAAAAAACCTTCCACCGCCCCTTCGGCAGCATTAATCCGGGCCACACTTTTCCATTCCGAGTTAATTATTTTAAAGTTATCTTCCAAGTAACTCTGGTACTCCCGATTGCTGCTAAAGTAATGGGCATTCAAATGGTTGCGGCTCATATACTGGTAGTAATCTGCCATTTCTTCTTTGCTGGAAGGCCGGGTCGGGCCATTCGGTGCCTCACGCACAAAAGGTAACCCCTCTAAAGAATGTTCATCACCAGTACCATATTCGTACACATATTTATAAGAATCCATACCTTGTTTACTATGGAACAGTGTCACCGCGGTCAGAGCATATCGTCTGGGCCGATCGCTGATAAGCCATTCAACCGCCAGATGAGCAGGACTATTCTCCAGTGCAAAGGTATCTTTGGCTTTACGTTCTCCTAACAGGGTATGAGGTAAAACGGTCTGCAGCACCGCCTGAACCAGTACGGTTTTACCCCCTCCGTTTTCCAGCAGGATAACCCCGTTATAGCTATCAAACTGAAAAATTACATCATTATAACGTTTAGCCCCATTTTCAAAAACCAAATTGGTAAAACGAATACGAGAAATAGCCGGCATTACGCTCTCTCCTTATCCGGACTGTTCCGATAGATAAACTCCAGAATATCCTGGTTATGCTGCACTTCCATGTAATAGCGCTGGATAATGGTTCGCGCTTTTTCAGTCAGGGTCATTTCGTCCTCGCCGATATCCCGGATTAAATCCTGGGCTTCCAAAAATTTTTTAACCGTGTTCAAAAATCCCAACCGGCTACGGGTGCGGGCGTCCTGGGCTTTAACCTTCTCCTTCAAATCATCCAGCGCATCCCACTTATCAATCACCTGCTGCCAATTATATTCCAACTCTGATTCCATTTTCTCCAGCACTTCCGGGTCGATTTCCTTTAAGGCCAGCAGACGCTCATTTAATCTAGTCAGCCAATGATCCAGGGCCAGAAAGTCCCGGGTAGGTTCCATGGTCTGGTAGCTGTCGTAGAATTCCCCAAACAGTATGATAATGGCTACATACATCAGATAAATGTCAACATTCACAGCGTACGCCGGCAAATATTGCTCTTTCAAGCTCTGGTTGGACACATGAAAAGGCGAACTTATTGCCAGTGGAATAAGATAAAGCTGATCTCCGGCAGGAATTACCGTACATTCAACTTCCTGTGCAAATTCCTCCACTAATCCCCGCACCATGTCATCAGCCAGGTAAAGCCGCAGCGCTTCCTTGTCACCATAGCCTTTAACCGCAAGCCTGGCATAAAGTCGAAAGGCTTCCATAACCTGCCGTTCATCATAGAGCATTTTCTTCCCTCTCCAATCTTAATTGCATGTTACGGATACTGTAACGTGCGGTAACTTGCAAAACTTCACCCTGCTCCACCACGGTCAAACTCAGGACTTTCCCGTCCAGAAGGGCCACCACTTCCCCCAGAGTACTTTCCTGTATGCTTTCCAGGTCTCCATCTAAATTAATTGGTGAACGCTGATGCAACAGTATCCAGAAATCATAAAAGAAGCGCTGCTCAAGCAGATGTTCCTGCCCACTGTCATAACAGTAATTAACCATTTCCTGTAAATATATTTCCTTCCCTTCTCCCAGAGCTTGCATAACCAACTCCATAACCCGCTGGTAATTCTTACGCCGGACTGCTCTTTCCCGGGCCTGCAGTTCTTCATCCCGGGCCTGCAGGAATCCCTCGGTTTCTGTAGTTTCCTTACGCCGCTCCACCCTCTGCCGGGCAAATACGGTCAGCGGCGACCACTGTTCCCTGTGCTCCAAAAATAGAAAAGGTTCCACCA
>Ga0123328_1004090_pt1 | contig 12073 bp, 11 predicted proteins | sample BioC12SIPDNA_2_FD_89702 | JGI IMG/M metagenome (GOLD analysis project Ga0123328, IMG submission 89702) | Anaerobic biogas reactor microbial communites from Washington, USA - Biogas_R1_A C12 SIP DNA | ecosystem: Engineered > Bioreactor > Anaerobic > Unclassified | place: Washington, USA...
CTGCAGCAGACGGGCACGCCGCTGGAGGACATTTTGGCGGGCCTGAGCATGGCGCTGGCGCGCAACTTTAAGAGCGTGATCGGCAAGGGCAAAGCGTTCACGCCCCCGGTCGTGTTTCAGGGCGGGGTGGCCTATAACCTCGCCGTGGCCCGCGCCTTTACCGAGGTGCTCAGGCTCCAGCCGGGCGAGTTGATCATCCCCGAACACCACCACCTGATGCCCGCGCTGGGCTGCGCTTTCGTCGCCCTGGACGACCCAAGCCGCTGCGCACCCTTCGCCGGCTTCGCCGCGCTGGACCCGGCGGCGCAGTCGCACAAGACTGCTCAGGCCGCCATGCCGCGCCTGCCCAGGGAGGGGGTGGCCTTTGCCGAGCGCAACCCGCCCGTGCGCCAGACGCAGCGGCAGACCCGGCGCATCCCTGTCTATGTGGGCGTGGATGTCGGCTCGATCACGACCAAGGTCGTGGTGATCGATGAGGCGGGCGCGGTGCTGGCGCGGCGCTATCTGCAGACGCGCGGCCGCCCGCTGGAAGTTGTGCGCCAAGCTCTGTTCGAGGTGGGCGCAGAGGTGGCGGAGCGCGTGACGGTGATGGGCGTGGGCGCGACCGGCTCCGGTCGCCATCTCACCGCGGACTTCGTGGGCGGCGACGTGGTGCGCTCCGAGATCACGGCGCAGGCCCGCGCCGCGCTGGCGATTGACCCGCAGGTGGACACGATCTTCGAGATCGGCGGGCAGGACAGCAAGTTCATCCGCCTGCAAGACGGGGCCGTAGTCAACTTCGCCATGAACAGCGCATGCGCCGCGGGCACCGGCTCCTTCCTGGAAGAACAGGCGGACCGGCTGCAGATCCGCATCGAGGACGACTTCAGCCGACGGGCGTTTTGCTCCGAGTGCCCGGCCGCGCTGGGCGAGCGCTGCACCGTCTTTATGGAGTCGGACCTGGTGCATCACCAGCAGCAAGGCGCGCAGGTGACCGACCTGACCGCGGGGCTGGCCTACGCCATCGTCGAGAACTACATGAACCGCGTCGTCGGCAACCGCGAGGTGGGCGAGCGCATCTTCTTCCAGGGCGGGGTGGCGTGGAACGATGCCGTCGTCGCCGCGTTCCAGACGTCGGTCGGCCGCCCGGTGATCGTGCCGCCGCACCACGACGTGACCGGCGCCATCGGCGCGGCGCTGTTGGCGCGCGATGAGATGGAGCAGCAGCGACGCGCCGGCAACAACGCTCAGACGCGCTTTCGTGGCTTCGATCTGCGCAACCGCTACTACACGACCAAGTCTTTCATTTGCCGCGCCTGCCCCAACCTGTGCGAGATCAACCGCGTGGAAATCGGGGACGAGCCGCCCATCTTCTACGGCGCACGCTGCGAACTCTATGAGGCGGGGCGCCGCGAACCAGCGCCCGAGACGGGGCAGGCGCCTGACCTTTTCGCCGAACGCATGGCGCTGCTCATGGGCGACTACCGTCCTCCCGGCGAACGCAAGCCGGGACGTCTGCGCGTCGGCTTGCCGCGCACGCTCCACTTCTATGACCTGTTCCCCTACTGGCGCACGCTGTTCGACCAGTTGGGCATGGACTTGGTGCTGTCGAGCGAGACGAACCCGACCATCGCCCGTTACACCAAGGAGTCGGCGGCGGCGGAGACTTGTTATCCGGCCAAGTTGGCCTACGGCCATGCGCTGGAACTGCTGGAGAAGGATATCGATCTGCTCTTCATGCCCGCGGTGATCAACCGCAAGGACGCCGCGCCCGGCCAAGATGAGAACACCTACTGCGTCTTCATCCGCGCCGCCGGTTACATGACCGCGGCCGGCATCGACACGCGCGGCGTGCCGGTGCTGACCACGCCGCTGCATCTCCAGTGGGAGGCGATGAAGCGGGACGACCTGCGCACGTTGGCGCAAGAGCTAGGCGTATCCTATCGGCGCATGATCCAGGCCGACGCCGCCGGGCAAGAGGTGCAGCGCACGTTCTATGCGAGTCTGCGGGCCAGGGGGCGCGAGGTGCTGGCGCAGCTTGACGGCGAGCGCCCGGCGATTGTGACGGTCGGCCGGCCATATAACACCGCCGACCCAGGCGTAAGCCAGAATTTGCCTTATGAACTGCGCAAGCTGGGCGCGCTGCCCATTCCCCTCGACTTCCTGCCGGTGTCGAGTGTGGATGTCTCCGGCGAGTATGCCGGTATGTTCTGGCGCTGCGGGCAGGACATCTTGGCCGCCGCCGCGCTGATCCGCCAGGACCCGCGGCTGCACGCTGTCTATGTGACGAGCTTCAACTGCGGCCCGGATTCGTTTATCCTCAGCTACTTCCGGCGCATGATGGCGGGCAAGCCCTTCTTGGAACTGGAGGTGGACGACCACACGGGCGAGGCGGGTATCGTCACGCGCTGCGAGGCGTTTCTAGAGAGTTTGCAGACGCGACGCTGGGTCGCCGCGGTCGCTCGGACTGGCGATAATGGGCATGGCGCCGGGGAGATCGCCCCGCGGCTGTTTGCGCCGGTCCTGCCTGAAAGCAGGCCGTGGCATAACGGCGCCAATGGGGACGGCAAGAACGGAGCGCATGAGCATTCGGGCGTAAAGCCCGACCCCGCCGTGCGGCGGCAAGGAGGCGCATGATGGCCGCGACCCATGTCTCGTCCGGCGTTTCGACGGGCAAGACGGTCTACATCCCCTACATCTCCGACCATTCACTCATGATGCAGTCCGTGCTGGAGCATCTGGGCGTACGTGCCGAGGCGCTGCCCCCGCCCGACGACGTGTCGGCCAAGATCGGGCTGGACCTGGTGCTGGGCAAGGAGTGCGCGCCCTGCCTGATCACGGTGGGCGACATGATACGGCGTGCCAAGGCGCCCGATTTCGACCCCTCGCGCGCCGTGATGCTGATGCCGACCGCACCCGGCCCCTGCCGTTTCGGCCAGTATTCGGTGCTGCAGCGCCGCCTGCTCGACGAGCACGGCCTGGCTGAGGTCGAACTTGCCAGCCCCACGTCCAGCAATTCGTACCAAGGATTGGGCGATCACCCGCTGCGGCTGCGCAGGCTGGCATGGGACGGCGCGGTGGCGCTGGATCTATTGCAGCAGTTGTTGCACCGCTTCCGGCCCTATGAGCGGGACAAAGGCGCGGCTGATGCGCTCTATGCCGCGGGGTTGCAGCGCATCTTGAAAGTGGTGCGGGCGGGCGGCGGCAAGCCGTTGCAGCAGGCGCTCGCCCGGTGCGGCAACCAGTTCGCGGCGTTGCCCTTGACCGACCAGGAGCCGAAGCCGCTGATCGGGCTGGTGGGCGAGATCTACGTGCGCTTCAACGCCTATACCAACCAGGACATCATTCGCCGCATAGAGGAGTTGGGCGGCGAGGTCATGCTCGCCTCGATGATGGAATGGCTTTACCTGACGACGTACAACCCCGGTTACTACGCCAGGCGCAAGGGCCGGTATAAGACCTACACCGTGATGAAGCTGACCGAGACCTATCAGCGTTACCGGGAACACGCGTTGACGCGCTCGGTGGCGCATTTGCTGCGGCACGCCTACGAGCGGCCGACGGGTGAGCTCGTGTCGTTGGTGCGGCCGTATTTGGCGCCGGAGATACAGACCGAGGCCGTGTTGACGCTGGCGAAGGCTATCGAACTGGCGCACCTGGGCGCGAGCGGCATACTGGCGGTGATGCCGTTCTCATGCATGCCCGGCCTGGTGACCGCGGCCATCGCGCCGCGGGTGCGCGCTGACCTGAACAACATCCCCTGGCTTGACCTGAGCTTCGACTTGCAGAAGGCTACCAACATCCAGACGCGGCTGGAGGCGTTCATCTACCAGGCACAGTATTTTCAACGACGTCGCGCCTAGCGGTAAGGGGCGGGCGCCCCCGGCGGCAAGGATGCCGCCGCTACGCGCTTGCCGTGGATGCTCGTGCGCAGCTTATGACGCGCCGGCGGCGGTTTTCTGGTACACTATAGACGGAATCGCCCACTCGTCGCTGTAACCTTTGCGCACCGGCTGCATCCAACCGTGTGGCGGATGGTCGCTCGTCGCGGATGCCGCCGGATTTTCGCTATCCTTGCCGCTGCACCGTCGCCCCGTCGCACTCGCCGGCGCAGCCTGATCACATTGTCGAAAGGACGATCCGCCATGCAGGCAACTGTCACTTGGGACCACGGCCTCACTCTTAGCGGCTCTGCCGACAGCGGCTTCAGCGTGCCGCTCGGCGCCGAACGCTCCGTCGGCGGCGATGAAGACGGCTTCCGCCCCCTCGAACTCATGCTCGTCAGCCTCGCAGGCTGCACGGGCATGGACGTGATCTCCATCCTCACCAAGAAACGCCAGGACGTGACCGGCTTCAACGTGCAGGTAGACGCCGAACGCGCCGAGGAACACCCGCGCGTCTTCACCGCCATCACCGTGACCTACACCGTGCGCGGGCGCAACATCGACCCGGCTGCGGTCGAGCGCGCCATCGAGCTTTCCGAGACGCGCTACTGCCCGGCGCAGGCGATGCTCGTCCAGGCGGTCCCCATACGCCACACCTTCCGCATCGAGGAGGAAGAGGCCTAGATCGCACACGGCTGGCGCAAACCGAAACGGAGCCGCGAATTGCACGAATGGTTCAGGTAAGGTATTTTCGTTCGTGAGATTCGGGCAATTCGTGGCTGCAATAATCGACCGCGCCGGCGCACTTGCGCGCCCAGGGAGGGGAGCATGGACACCGCCAGCCAGAGCGAAAAGCTGTCCTTCTGGACGAAGTTCGCCTACGGGTCCGGCGACCTGGGCACGGCTATCTCCGCCGCGCTGCGCGGCTTCTTCCTGATCTTCTTCCTCACCGACGTGGCGCGGCTCAATCCCGTGGCGGTCGGCGTGATCTTCTTCGTCAACCGCTTTTGGGACGCCGTCAACGACCCCATCATCGGCTGGCTCAGCGACCGCACGCACACGCGCTGGGGCCGCCGTCGCCCCTGGCTGCTGTGGGGCGCTGTGCCTTTCGGCCTGCTCTACTTCATGCTCTGGCTTGTCCCGCCCTTCGGCCCGACCGGCCTGTTCATCTATTACATGCTGGTGCTGTTGGTGCTGGACACGACCTATACCGTGGTCAACGTGCCCTACACCGCGCTGACGCCCGAACTGACGCGCGACTATGACGAGCGCACCAGCCTCAACAGCTACCGCTTCGGCTTCTCGGTCGGCGGCGCGCTGGTCAGCGCTGTGCTGCATCCCATCATCGTCGGCCAGTTTGCGGACCCGCGCACCGGCTACATGGCGTCGGGCGCGCTGTGGGGCGTCGTCGGCACGGTCTCGATCCTCGTTGCCTTCGTCTTTACGCGCGAGCGGCCGGAGACCGCGGAGGAGGTGAAGGCCACCGAGCGCACGCCCTATCTGCAGCAGGTGCGCACCGCATTGTCGAACCGGCCTTACCTCTATGTGATGGGCCTCTACCTCTTTTCCTGGCTCTCGCTGCAGCTAATCCAGGTGGTGCTGGTCTACTACGCCACCTACTACATGGGCATCGCCGAGCGCATGCCCATGATCCTGGGCGCGGTGCAGGGCGCATCGCTCATCTTCCTCTTTGTGTGGGCCGCGCTGAGCCGCAAACTGGAGAAGCGCACGGTCTACATGATCGGCGCGACGCTTTGGCTATGCGTGATGCTGGCCCTCTCCTTCCTTAGGCCCGACCAGGATCACCTGGTGATCCCGCTGGCGCTGTTGGCCGGCGCTGGGGTGAGCGTGGCCTACCTCATCCCCTGGGCAATGATGCCGGACGTGATGGAGGCGGACGAGCTGGAGACAGGCATGCGCCGCGAGGGCATCTTCTACGGCTTCATGGTCTTCTTGCAGAAGGCGAGCATCGCGCTAGCTGGGCTAGCCGTGACCTGGTCGCTTTCGTTCACCGGCTATGTCACGCCCACCGACGCCATGCCTGCGCCCGTGCAGCCGGAGAGCGCGCTGGCTGCCATCCGTTTCTTCATCGGCCCCGTGCCCGCCATCATTCTGGCGGCGAGCCTGCTGATCGCGTGGCGTTACCCGATCACGCGGGCGTCGCATGCCGGCATGGTGGAGGCGCTGCGGGCGCGACGTGCGGCGCAGGCGGCCTTGCCCGCGGACGGATAGACAAACCGCAAAGGAAAATCACAGATTTCGCCACAAATTACGCGAATTACACGAAAAGGTCCGAGCCTCATTCGGACAATTCGTGTAATTTGTGGCGAAGAAACCAGCCGGAGATCAACCTGCGGATATGCCACGCCTTCCATGCAGCGGCAGACTGCTTGGAAGGTTTTTTGTTTCCTGCTTCTTGCTCTTAGTCCGGTTTGATTGACGAAAACGACGATATATCAGACATTGTGTCTGGTATATTTGACATTGTGTCGCATCTATGCTATCCTCTAATCATGAGCCGTGATGCACGCAAGGAGACGCAATGGCAAAGAATCTAAGGCTGAAAGCGGCGCGGGCGGCAAAGGATATGTCGCAAAAGGATGTGGCAGAGGCGGTGGGCGTGACGCGCCAGACGATCAACGCCATCGAGAACGGGGACTATAACCCGTCGATCAATCTCTGCATCGCCATCTGCAAGGTTTTGGACAAAAGTCTGGATCAACTTTTTTGGGAGGACGAAAATGCAACAGGATAGACGCGGCCTAGACGAGATGCAGCGGGCCTATCGGGATAAGGTGGGCAACCAGTGCTTCATCCTGCTGGCATATTTGCTGATGTTGAACGCGGGGCTGTACGGTTTCGGCGTGCGCTGGATCGAATACCCGGCAAGCGTGATGGCGATTCTCATGCTCAGTCTGTGGATCTACCTGCTGCGCATCATCGCCGGCAACGCTTACTTCCCGCCTGCGTCGCAGCGGACGAAGATCCGCTCTGTGCTCACGGTGGTGATTGCCATCGCCGCCTCAATCATCCTGGTGACCGTTCTCGCCAACACGGGGATTCTGCCGCAGGCGCAAGGGTACTCGCTCGGCTGGGACTCGGCGATCTTCCTGCTGATCATGTCGGCGGTGGCGTTGGTGATCTCGCTGGCGGCGCTGGGGGCGAAGGCTCTCGCCAACCGGCAGACGGGCGAGGAGGAGTAAAGGGGAGGCGGCGACCTTGTCAGATGAAGTTGGTGTAAGTGCTGATTGTACGCCAGGGATGGCGCGGCGCCTACATCGAGATGCTGGGTTCCGAAGAACACTGGAGTATACCGGACGAACTTACTGCATGTTGTTTGGCGCTTGACGTTTAACGCAGGGCGTTATATCATGGGTTTATGATTCGGAGCTTTCGAGATCGGGAGACTGCGGCGCTCTTTGATCGCCAACGCTCGGCTAAGTTGCCGTCCGGTATTCAACGAACGGCCCTGCGCAAGCTGCGTATGTTGCACAATTCGCAGTCTTTGCAGGACTTGCAGGCGCCGCCTGCCAACCGACTCGAAAAGCTCAGCGGCGACCGGCGCGGCCAGTACAGCATCCGTATCAACGACCAATGGCGCATTTGCTTTGTCTGGCGCGAGGGCGACGCGTATGACGTGGAGATTGTAGACTATCATCGGGGGTGAAATGATGCCCGCAGAAAAGTTCGCAGATAGATTGGCGCCTGTGCATCCCGGCGAGGTGTTGTTTGAGGAATTCCTGAAGCCGCTGGGCCTCAGTCAGAATCGGCTGGCCCTGGATATCCGCACGCCGGCGCGGCGCATCAACGAGATCGTATTGGGCAAGCGCCGCGTGTCGCCGGATACGGCGCTGCGGCTGGCGCGTTACTTCAATACGTCGCCCCAGTTCTGGCTGGGTTTGCAGATGGACTATGACCTGGACACAGCCGAGGACGAGTTTGGCGAGCGCATCGCCGCCGAAGTGGCTGTGTACCAGGCGAGGTAGGGCTTAGCCTGTGTCCTGGGTGACGCCTTATGACAACAGGGTAATCAATGAGGCCGCGGCGTGATAGCCAGCGGCCTCATTGATTTGAACCGTGCATGCCAACAGGGCGGCGTTGCGATCCGGGATTCTTTTGTGCCTCGACCGTGGATTTTTGGCCTATTCCAGAAGCGTCCCCAGCGCGTCGATGAACGCCTGGTTGGCTTCGGGCAGGCCGACGCTGACGCGCAGGCAGTCGGGCAGGCCGAAGGCCGGGCGCACGAGGATGCCGTGGCCTTGCAGCTTTTCCGCCCACGCGGCCGCCGGCGCCGATGTCGGACAGCGGAAGAGCACGAAGTTGGCCTGGCTGGGCCATGCTTCCAGCCCCAGCTCGCGCAGTTGCCCGTACAGCCAGTCGCGCCCGGCGAGCGTCACCTCGACCGTGCGCGCCACGTGCGCATCGTCCTTCAGCGCGGCCAGCCCCGCGGCGAAGCAGAGCGCGTTGATGTGGAAGGGCAGACGCAGCGCCGCCGCCTGTGCGACTAGTTCCGGCTTGCCCGCGGCATAGCCGAGACGCAGCCCCGCCAAGCCATACGCCTTCGAGAAACTGTGTACAACCAGCACGTTGGCCCCGTCCGCCGCGTCCGCTAGCGGATCGGGCCGGTCCGCCGCGGTGATGAAGTGGTAGTAGACCTCGTCAAACACGATGATCACGCGTTCGGGCAGGCCGGCGAGAATGCCGGCCCACTGCTGCGCCGAGAGCAGGATGCCGGTTGGGTTGTTGGGGCTGCACAGGTAGAGCAGCCGCGTGGCGGGCGTCACCGCGGCGAGCAGAGCGTCGACGTCGTAACGGAAGGTGTCTGCGGGCAGGTCTACAGGGACGATGGTTGCGCCGGCGGCGCGCGCCGTCGTCTCGTAGATGGGGAAGGTGGGGCGGCAGATCACGGCTTCGTCGCCGGGGACGAGAAAGGCGCGGGCGATCAGATTGAGCACGTCGCAGCCGCTGTTGCCGGTGACGAAATGGTCCGGCGTCAGCCCGCGTCCGTGATGAGCGGCGAGTGCGCTGCGCAGTTCGTCGTCGAGGAAGGGCGGGTATTCCCACAGCCCTTCTGCCGCGGCCTGGATGTCGGCGACGGCGGCGGGCGATGCGCCGAGCGGGTTCTCGTTCGACGACAGCTTGTGGCGGATACGGGCGCCGGATGAACGTTCCGGCCCGCGGGGATACGCGCCCGGCTTGGAGGGCGCGGGGTGAGTTTGGGGGTGTTCGGCCATGACGATGGTTGCTCCGGTATTTACTAGAGAGAATTAGGGCGGGACGCTCTAATTAATGCGGGACGATCAGCGTGTTCTGGAAATGGGCGACGCGCCAGACGCCATCCCGGTTAATGATGATCAACGTCTGGAGCGCGTTGTGATCGCCGGCGATGTAGCCGGACGGTACGTTGAGCACAATATTGACATGGGCGATGATGACGTCGCCGGTGAGGGCGCGCGCGTCGGCGACAGTCTGGCGCACGGTGCTGCCCTTGTAGATCGTGTGGAAGATGCCCTGATGCGCGCCGGCAATGGACTGGCGCGAGCGGATGAGGTGGCCGAGGACGGTGATATAGTTGGCGTCTTCGGTAAAGAATGCGCCGTAAGCGTGGCCGTCGCCGGCGTTCCAGGCGGTTTCCAACTGGCGGGTGATGGCCGTAGCGACTTCTTCAGGGGTGGCGAGCATGGCGCGATCTCCGTGCGTGGAGGCAGCAAGCGCGCGAAGCGCGGCAATTACTGCACGGCTTGGTTGGTAATGTGTAGATGCTGGCAAGAGGGCCTGGCGAGAACCTCCCTGCTTGAGCGCGTTGCCGATGACGGGGAGATTATACCATCCCGACAGGAGGGCGGGCAACGAAGAAGCCTGCCGGAGAGTTGTAAACTCCACGGCAGGCGGGGTGAGCGTTTGCGATTTGCTGTTCGTCGCGCTTAGCCGATGGCGATCATGCGCTGCACGGCCTGGGCGGCGCGCACGCGGATCTCCTCGGGCACGTGTATTTGGTACTGGTCCTTGCGCAGCGCCTCCAGCGTGTCTTCCAAGGTGATCTGGTTCATGTGCGGGCAGCGTACGCTGCACAGGCGCAGCATGTCCTTGTGCGGGTTGGCCGCGGCCACGTTGTCGCCCATGCTGCACTCGGTCAGCAGCAGGTAGTGCGGCTTGGCGGTCTGCTCGACGAAGCGGATCATCGCCGTGGTGCTGCCGGAGAAATCCGACGCAGCGACGACTTCGGGGCTGCATTCCGGGTGGGCCAGGATCGCCACATCCGGGAATTGGGCGCGCACGTCGGCCACGTCTTGCACGGTGAACTGCTCGTGCACTTCGCAGCGACCATGCCAGCCGATCATGTCGAAGTCCGCCCCGGCCTCTGCTAACTCGATGTTGGACATGCGCGAGGGGACGATGATGCGTTTGCCCGTTTCTTTGGCGACGTTCTTGGCGAGGTACTCGTCGGGCAGGAAGATGATCGTATCCGAGTCGAAGGAATTGACCACCTCGACCGCATTGCCGGAGGTGCAGCAGATGTCGGATTCGGCCTTGACGTCGGCATAGGTGTTGACGTAGGTGACGACGGGCACGCCGGGGTACTGGGCCTTGAGGCGGCGCACATCCTCGGCGGTGATGCTGGCTGCCAGCGAGCAGCCCGCCTTCTCCGCCGGCAGGAGGACCATCTTTTCGGGGTTGAGCAGCTTGGCGGTCTCGGCCATGAACTCGACGCCGCAGAAGACGATAATGTCCTTGTCCGTCTGCGCGGCCATGCGGCTGAGGTAGAGCGAGTCGCCCACGATGTCGGGCACGGAGTGGAAGAGGGCGGCTTCCATGTAGTTGTGGCCGAGGATGACGGCGTTCTTTTCCACCTTAAGGCGGTTGATCTCGTAGGCCAGTTCGGCCTTGATGCGCAGCTCGACGTCGGGCACGACGTTGGCGAGCTGCTTTTTCATCTGCTCATACGTTTCTTGAACCGACGATGCGTGAATAGGCACGTTTGTTTTCTCATTTCTCTCGGTTCCGGCTGCCGGCGGGCCGGGACAAATCAGCGCAGGAAAGGCCGCTGTCTGGGCGGCAAAGCGCATGCCGACGCTACACGGGCAAGTATACGGGGTTTGGGGGTTAATGTCAATATGACACTACTGCGGTAAGCAGGCGGAATGTTAGGCCGCGCCGCCGAGGCGGGCGAGCATGGCGCGGATGGCGGCGTGGTGGCCTGGGCGGTAGAAGCCGCGCTCGACTTGGACGCCGGGCGGGATCGCGGCGGCGAAGGGGAAATCGATCAGCGCCTCCAGATCGGCGTCCGTCGCGGGTTGGGCGGGCGCGCCGCTAGCCAGCGCGACGCGGCAACGCGCTTCAAGCCGGTCGAAATAGGCGAGGTTGGCGCGGATCAAGTCCGGGCCGGCGTCGACGGGCGCGTGGCAATAGAAGGCCGCACGCGGCTCCAGCGCGGCGAGCCGTTTCAGCGAGGCGCGCAGGTCGCGCAGCCCGCCGTCGCCCACAAACGGCAAAGGCTGCTCGGCTGCGTCCCCGGCGAGAAGCAGGCTGATCTCCGGCAGGCGGATGGAGCAGTGGTCGGGCGTGTGGCCTGGGGTGGCGAAGAATTCGAGCGTCAGGTCGCCGCCGTCGATGACGAGGACGTCGTCAAAGAGGATGGACGGCGGGACGAGGCGCACGCCTGCGTATTCGGCGGGCTGCTCGGCCTTCAGTTCGGCTAGGGCGGCCTGCTCCGCGGCGGAACGTAGGCGTGCGGCGCAGCGGCGCGTGCCGATGATGGGCGCGGGCGCGGGGCTGTGCGGCCCGTCGAAGTACTGGTTGCCCCAGGCATGGTCGGAATCGGCGTGGGTGTTGGCGACGAGCAGTTGGCGGCCTGCCAGGTGTGGGCGGGCGATGTCGATCAGCGCCTCGGCTGTGGAGGCGTTGATCAGGGTGTCGACGAGCACGACGTAGCGCTCGGTGACGACGATAAACACGTGCATGGGCAGGGTGTAGCCTGCATAGGCCAGGTCATGGCGACAGATCAGCAGGCGGGGGTCCCAGCCCTGATTGGGCACGAGGGCAACGGGCGGGTTGGCGGCGTTGGTCATGGGCGTAACCTCAGCGGGTGTGCGGATGGACGGCTGGTTTGGCCTCTATGATAGCGCAGTCGCGGCGTAGAGGGGAGCCGGGCGGTCGCGCTGGAGTTGGTGTAAGATGTGTGCGTACCGGATGTGCGTATCGGAAAGGAA
>Ga0123328_1004097_pt1 | contig 12060 bp, 10 predicted proteins | sample BioC12SIPDNA_2_FD_89702 | JGI IMG/M metagenome (GOLD analysis project Ga0123328, IMG submission 89702) | Anaerobic biogas reactor microbial communites from Washington, USA - Biogas_R1_A C12 SIP DNA | ecosystem: Engineered > Bioreactor > Anaerobic > Unclassified | place: Washington, USA...
CTGACAAAACGTGTAGGATTCAGAGGGCGCTATCCCTGTCTCCACCCCCGCGTGGCGATATCCTGACAAAACGTGTAGGATTCAGAGGGCGCTATCCCTGTCTCCACCCCCGCGTGGCGATATCCAGTGGGAAGCCGTGTACCGTTTTGTACAACTGAAGAGAAGCAACCCCTCCCCAATGGCGATATCCAGTGGGAAGCCGTGCACGGTTTTTACAACTGGAGGAAGGGGGGAGTTGTAGTTGATAGAATTCCAGACTCCTGATCTCATCAGTCTCTCCCGTCTTTGAACACCGCCTCGATCTCGGCCCGGGGGAGGTCGCGGCCCCTGACCCGCATCCGCCAGCGGTGCGTCCGGAGAAAGACCGGGACGAGTGGTGCAAAGAGTTTTCTCACCTCGTCTTCGGTGAAGTAGTGGGTGATGATGCCCTCGCCCCTCCGGAAGGTCTGCGGCTCCGTCTCCGCTCCCTTCCCGGCGCGCATATCCTCGACGGAGAACCCCCGGAAGAAAGCGGTGCCCCCGGTCCTGAGCACCCGGCATACCTCGGCTGCCGCGGCCCTCCGGCCCGGTTCGGGCAGGTGGCCGATGATGTGGACCAGAACGACCGCGTCGAACGCTCCCTCGCAAAACGGCAGGTGCCGGGCATCGGCGACGCCGAGGCTGGCCGGCGCCGTGTCCGGGTGCCGCCGGGCGAGAGCGACGGCATGGGGGGAGATGTCGACCGCGGCCACGCGCGAGGACCGCCTGAGAAGGGCCGCAAGTGTCTTGCCGTTCCCGCACCCGACCTCAAGGACGGCGGCACCGGCCGGGAGGTCCGGGAGCGGCGCCGGGGCTCCGCCCCAGAGATCGCCTCGCCTCCGGTAGTCCTCGTCCCAGGGGGATGTATCGCCGGTCACGGATCAAAGGTCGGTGCCGCCGGAGAATAATGGTTCGTGCCGTCGTCACGGGGTGCAGTCAAAACCCGGAGCGCCGGTTTCCGGGGAAGTTATTTCTCTTGAAAAGGAAGATCTATATCCGTTGTGGACCTCCAGGACGCCGTTGTGATGATACTGGCTCTCGTGTTCTTCACGAGTTTCCTCTTCTGCCCCTCCCCGGACGCCGGTTCAGGCACACCCGCCCCCGGAGTATCGCATGCGGCCGCCGCCCAGAACCTCTCCAGCCTCTTTGCCGGGGTTGATGACCGGCTCCAGGGTGGCCACCCTCTGAATCTCACTCCCGTGGCCGTGCCGGGAGCGGCCGGCTCGCCCGCCATCCCCGACGAGAACGAAACCGCCCCGGAGGCCGAGAACGCCACGGTAGTCGTCCCTGACTACGACGATGAAGAACTGGTCGATCTGGTCGAAGATTCCGGCGCCTCGCTCATGCTGCTCTCCGTGCAGAACACCTACGCCCTCTACGCCTGGGACGAATTGCCGGCAAGGGAGAGTGCTGCCGCGCTCCGCACGCTCGCAAAGGACCTTATCAGGGAGTTGACGGCGCTCGAAGTTTCAGAGGACCGAAAAGGCCTGAAAACCTCGTTCACCCTTGCTCTCGAGTCGTATGGAGCGGCCGGCGAGACGCTGCAGGGAACCGCTCCTCTCAACAAGACGACGGTTGATGCAGCCCTTGAAGCGAACCGGCAGGGGTCGGGCCATCTCAGTGATGCGTTCGAGTATCTGCACGGCTCCGTGCTGGAGGCGCCGGAAGAGATCGCGGCGACCAGCCTCTCCCTGCCCCGGGCCTCCGCCTCCCGGGACGCGTTGCCGCTTCTGCAGCGGTACGTCTACGAAGACCGGACCGGTGCGAACGACATCTCCCTGATGCTGGAGTCGGTGAAGAGCACCGGCGTCTACTACGCCCGTGATGCGGGCCCGGAGGCGATTGTGGCGGAACCCGGGAGGACGTTCCTGCTGATTCAGGTGAAGATCACGAACCTGGGCCATAAAGGGGAGAGCAGGACGTATACGATCCGGACCCCGGAGGTGCGTGCTTTCACGCTCCAGTACCGTGAGACGACCTATACCCCGATAACGCTCGCCTCCGGGACGTCGCTCGGGGAGCCCTACACTGCGACGAGGCTGGACCGATATGGGGTGAAGACCGGGTATATCGTCTTTGACGTTCCTGCAGCGCTCAATCTCAATGAATGCTCTGTCCGGGTGGCTCTCGATGGCGGCGATTCTCCTGTCTGGGCGCTTGGAAAGACGCTATGACCGGGTTTCTGCACCGGTTCTGTCCGGGGGTGTTCACCGGCCTTTGCAGCCCGCCGGCCGGGAACCGGTGCCGTAATGCCGGACTTCCATCGCAACCAATATCCGTTCCGTGTGCGATACACTGATCCGTGATAATGAGGGGGTCTCACGCGGCGGTGCTGCTGGCAGCCGGCTTTGTCGGGGTGGTCCTCACCGGCCTGCTCCTCTTTCCGGCGGTCTGCGCGATGGTTTCTCCCGCTTCGCCGGCAGAGGCAGCCGGTGCTCCCGGAAACGCCTCCGTTCCGGGGGCAGGACCGGAGAACGGCACGGCCCTCCTCTCTGCGACGGACGACGAGCGACTGGAATCGCTGATCGCCGGGGCCAGCATCCCGCTCATGGAACTCTCCGTGGGACAGATCCATTCGCTGCATACCCGGGACGATGCGGCGCTCCGCGACCAGGCAGTCGGGCTCTCTTCTCTTGTGGAGAGTCTCCGTGCCGATGCCGCCGTCCTTGAGGTCTCCCCGGGAAGCGAGCCCGCACGCTCACACTTCATCGCTGCGCTCGACGAGTTCGCGGCAGCCGGGACCCTCCTTTACGGGGGGATCCCCGGAAACCAGAGCGTGACGGACGATGCACTGGGCCGCATCGCTCTTGGGATCGCATCTCTCTCCGATGCCCTGGAGGAATGCAGCCGCCCTCCTGGAGAGAGTCCGGGGATCGCGCCGGCTTCGCCGGGCCTCGCCGTGGCGTCCGCTCCTGAATTCCCCGGTGCCCTGCAGATCGGTGGGCGGTTCCGTTACGATGATACTCGCGGGGAGAACTCCGCCTCGCTGGTCGTTGAACGGGTAACGTGGTCGCACACGTTCTGGACCACCGGCACGAAGCCGGTGCAGTATACCGCAGGGCCCGGGATGTCCTACCTCCAGGTGGCTCTCCGGGCGGCGCACCTCGGTCATAAAGGGGACGGCGTCAACACCCGTATCCAGATCCCGGCGGAGAGCACCTTCACCCTCCACTACGCCGGGGAGACTTACCGCCCGCTCGCGTCGCCCGGCCCGACCACCCAGGGAGGGTCATACACCAGGGTTCTTCTCGGTCGGGGTGAGTTTTTGACGGGGTATCTCTTCTTCGAGGTGCCGGAGGGCCTTGACCCGGCCAGTGCCTATCTTCAGACCACCATCGTCGGAGAGAGCCCGGTCTGGCGCCTCGGCGGAACGCCGTGACCGTCTCGCGGCCGCCCCCGCCCCTCTATCTCTGCTGTTGCAGGTCCTCGCGCGGCACGAACCGGAGCGATGCCGAGTTCATGCAGTAGCGCTTGAAGGTCGGCGGCGGCCCGTCGTAAAAGACGTGGCCCAGGTGGGCGTCGCACCGCCTGCAGAGCACCTCGGTCCGGCTCATGCCGAACCGGCTGTCGAGCTCCGTCCGCAGGTTCAGGTCGGATACGGCTTTTGTGAAACTCGGCCAGCCTGTCCCTGATTCGAACTTCGTCTCCGAAGAGAAGAGGTGGTTGCCGCAACAGACGCAGACATACAGGCCGTCTTTCTTGCAGTCGTGGTACTTCCCGGTGAAGGCCGGCTCCGTGCCCTCTTTCCGGGCGACCGCGAACTGCTCCGGCGTCAGCTGCCGCCGCCACTCCTAGTCGGACTTGACGACCCGCTCAACCTCTTCCACCTCTCCCGTTACGGCGTTGCAGACCTTCACGGTCCCGATGGTTTCTACGGCATCCCCGCTCATCAGCACTCCTCCCGGCTCCGAATGCCCCTTGCCTGGAGAGCATATAACCGTTCCCCCGCCCCCGGCAGGGTGGGCGTGCCCGGCAGTCCGGGACACCCCGCACTCCCGGATACTCTTTTCCGGCTGCAATACCCTTCCGAACCTGTTATATAGCCTCCGGCCAATGACCCATCATGCAGGAAACGTCTTCCTCGGGAAAGGGTCGGATGAGCCTTCTGCTCATCGCCTGCCTCATCGGCGCTGCTGCCGCGGCAGGCTGCGCGGAGATTCCCGGGGAACCGGAGGCGCCGACTCCGGAGGAGACGCCGCCTGCCCGGGTCACTTACTCACCCGCCGGGCCGCAGCCTTCGTTCTCGACCACCGTCACCGCACCCGAGAAGCACTTTCGCGCCGATGCGTCCTGCTACTGGGTTGTGACGGGGCGGGTGACCAACACCGGCGATGCGCCCGGGAGAAACGTCGTCATCCGGTTTATGCTCGTCGACAATGAAAGCGGCATGATCCGGTCGACCGAGACCATCGTTATCCCCCGGTTCCCGGCGGGCGAGACGAAGATCTTCACCATCGATCCGTTCCCCGGCGACTGCGACTGGCAATACCGCGTCGAGATCGCCGTCACCCACGACATCCCGTAAGGCTGCCGGAGGAACGCGCCTGAACACAGATTCGCGAAAAGAGGAGAAATAATGAAGATACTTGCCATTAACGGAAGTCCCCGCGGCTCAAGGAGCCAGACGCTCCGGCTTGTCCAGGCCGTCCTCGAAGGAGCACGGAGCGCCGGGGCCGATGGAGAACTCGTGGACGTCGCGAAGCTCCAGATCGAGTATTGCACCGGGTGTCTGACCTGTTGCGAGCGGGGAGAGTGCGTCAGGGATGACGACTTCGCCGCCCTGTACCAGCAGATGCTTGAAAGCGATGGGATCGTCTTCGGGTCGCCTAACTACATCGACTCCGTCACCGCTCAGATCAAGACCATGCTCGACCGGATGGCGGACGCGATCCACTGCCAGGTCTTCACCGGGAAGTACGGGTGCGCCGTCGCCACGGCGGGCGGGTCCGGAGCGGATGAGGTGGTCGCCTACCTCAACGGCGTCCTCCGGACCCTGGGGGCAACCACCGTGGGCGGTGTCGGCGTGGTCCTCGGGGGAGACCCGGAGACGATCGTGCCTGCGGAGGGGAGGGCCTACGAACTTGGCAAGCGGCTCGCACAGGCCATCGCGAATAAAGAGACCTACCCGGAGCAGGAGAGATTCCACGCCGCGATGCAGGAGCGGATGCAGGCCCTGGTCACGGCGAACAAGGACCGCTGGCAGCACGAGTACGATTACTGGCAGGCGGCCGGGCGGATCCCCTAGGACAATGATTCCAAACTAACCGGCCATATCCGGCCTTCGTCGTATCTCCCACGGAGCGCTCCTATCCACCCCCGCCCCGAGGGCGGGGGCAGTCATGGCGATACCCTATGGGAAACCGTGCCCGGGCATACCCCAAACTATAACCTTCCGAAGAGTGCGAAATCTAGCCGGTACCCCTTCGATTGTACTGCTGATCGAGAATCGATGCACTAGGGCATCCCCGGTTCGTCCCGGCGGATCTCATCGATGACCCGTTGGACCTCTTCTCGGGCCTCCGGCTGAGCGGCCGCCAGGGTGAGTGCGGGAAGAGCCGCCTCTCCCATATCGATCAGGCCCCGTTCAGCTCGCTTTCTGACCACGAGGGCATCGTCCTGGAGCGCCGTGATGAGGAGGGCGACGGCCTCCTCCCCCCCGATCCGGGCGATAGCCCTGACGGCGTTTGCCCGCACCTCGATCGACGGGTCGGAGAGCGCCCCTGCAAGCACCGGCAGCGCATCTGCGCCGACCCGGTCCACCTCGGCCCACCGGTCCCGGGCCATGAGGTAGAGCGTCTCTTCTTCGACGGTCTCCGGCTCCCAGCCCACCGATTCCAGCGCTTCGGCAACCCCCGCCCTGCGCCTCTCGTCGCCGGACCGGAGCGCAGCAACGAGGTGGCCCCGGGCCGTGCCCCCGGGGTCCTTCAGGGCTTCGAGCGCGGCATGCCGGACCCGGTCGTCTACGTCGCTCAAGGCCTGGATCAACGGTTCGACGGCACGGTTATCCCCGATGTAGCCGAGCGACCGGGCAGCAGCGATCTGGACCGTATCGTCCCTGTCCCGCAGTGCCAGGGCCAGGGATTCTATCGCCTGCCTGCTCCCCATGTAGCCCAGTGCTTCCGCCACGGTTGCGCGGACCTCGCTGTCGGGCTCCTGGTGCAGGGAGCCGATCAGGGCTTCGATGGATCGTTTGTTCCCGATCTTACCCAGGTTGCGGGCAGCAACGAGCCGGACGAACCGGTCGGGATCGCGTAAGGCGTCTGTAAGCGGCTCGACCGCGGTCTCACGCATCTCCCCGAGGAGGCTGGCGGCGGCGGTCTGAACCTCCCGGTTCTCGTCCCTGAGCGCGCGGATGAGGCCGTCCACGGCGGGGCGTCCCATCATGATGAGGCGCGTCGCGGCGCCGAGTTGCGTGTTCCAGTCCTTATCCTTGAGCGCCACCACAAGTGTATCGATATCCTGCTGGCCGGAACGCTCAAACGCCTTCTTATCCTCCAGGCGGACTGTCTTCTTCTTCGGGGCGTTCCCTTCCTCCTGGACCTGGCTGCCGAGGGTTCTCCGCCAGACATCGATCACCTGCCGTTTCTTGAGGGCGGCCTCTGCTTTTGTCCTCACTTCTTCATCTTCGTCCTCAAGGGCGTAGCGCAGCGCTTCGCCTGCCCGTTTATCCGGGACCTCCCAGAGGGCGTCGATCGCCGCAAGGCGCATCTCTTTCCTTCCCTTCTTCAACACCAGAAAGAGCGGCTCAACCGCCAATGAGCCGAAGTCGGCGAGGGCCCGGGCAACGCTCCACCGGACTTCCGGCGCCGCATCTCCCAGGTGTCCGATGAGGACCGGGACCGATTCTCCTGCACCGATGAGCCCTATTGCCCTGGCTGCCGTCACGCGGACAGTCGGCACCGGATCGTCCAGCGCCTCCTCAAGCGGCCCGAGCGCGTCGCGACCAAAGACCGTGACGGCATCTGCCGCCGCGACCCGGACACCATGGTACCTGTCGCTGAAGAGACGTATGAGCGGCTGGATTGAGCGGCGGTCGCCAATCTGTCCGAGCGCCCGGGCAGAGGCGATCCGCACATCCTCTCTTTCGTCGTTGCATACCAGGACCAGCGCATCAACGGCAGCCCGGTCCCCGATCTCGCCGAGCCCTTCCGCGGCGGCGATGCGGACCGCATAGTGGGGGTCGTTGAGCGCCTGGATGAGGTACCCGACCGCCTCCTTCCCCATGGTCTGCAGCGCGGCAACCGCTGCCGCCCTGATCTCCTCGTCGCTGCTCCTGAGCGCTTCAAGGCACTGCTCCAGTGCTGTCTTCTCCGGGACCGGCTCAACATCTTCGGGTTCCGGCATCTTTCCGGGGAGTTCCGGGATCTCCAGTTCAAGGGCCTCCTGCACTACGGGCTCTTTGTGAACGCTTACCTCCTCCTCTTCGGGGGCTTTATCGGCATCGGCACCGGCGATCGCCTCCTCAAAATCGAGCGGAATAAGTTGATCGAGCGGGATCGCTCCTGCCGGGGCCGGCGTCTCCGCCCTGAGCCGGGCTTTGACCTCTGCCCACGCTGTCTCCGCCTGCCGGCTCTCCTTGAGGAGGTCGTTGAGGCTTACGGGCTTTCCGGGCGTTTTTTCCGTCTGCTCTGCGGGCTTCTCCGGGCCGGCGGCGGCGGTCTCCGCCTCTTTTTTGGGTGGCGGCGAGGGCTTCCGGCCCCGCTCCTTGCGGGCAAACGTCGGCCGCCCGAACTGCTTCTCGAACCGCTTCTGGCTGGCAAGCCCCTCTTTGAGTTCCTTCTTGTATTGTGCGGAGTCTTCCGGTGCGGGCTGCTTGCGGGCCGTCTCTTCCTGGCGCTGCCGGATATACTCGAGGGCGCCCCGTGCCCGCTGTTGCCGGGCGGGGTTCTTTGATGCGGCTTCCGCGTTCAGGGCGCTGAGTGCAGGCTGTCCCAGTTGCCGCAACGCTTCGCTCGCACCGGTGCGGACACCCGAATACTCTATCGCGAGGGCCCGGATGAGCGGCAGGATGGCCGGTCTCCCCATCCGGACAAGCTGGCTCCACTGTTCGCTTGCAATCAGGTACTCGGCTCTCGCGAGGTCGCTATGCGGGATCCAGCCCAGTCGCTCGAGCGCCCAGGCCGCCTCCATCCGCACCGGATGGCCGGGATCGTTGAGCGCTTCGACGAGCGGGGGTTTCGCCCGGTCGTCGCCCACCTTTCCGAGCGCTTCAACCGCACGCATGCGGACGTCCATCTGCGGGTCTTTCACCACGGTGATCAGCGCCGGGACAGCCCGGCTGTCGCGGATCTTCCCGAGCGTCCGTGCCGCCTCGCTCCGTATCCGGGGTTTTTCGCTCGCCAGGGCGTTGAGGAGGACCGGGACGGCCGCTCCCTGGAGTCTGGCGAGTTCCGTCCAGTCTTCCCGGAGGTAGTAAAACCAGACCTTCTCCGCGGGATCATCGGGCGTCCACCGCAGTACGGCAAGCGCGTCCGCAGCCTCTCTCCGTACCGAATGGTTGTCGTCATGGAGCAGTCCCGCGATGGATGGGACCGCCTTTTTTCCTGTTTCCCGGAGCGCAATCACGGCGGCACGCCGGATCGCCGGCTGTTGGTGGTGCAGCGCGGGCAGCAGCGCCTCAGCCATGCCGTCGCCCGCTCCTGCGATTGCAGTGGCGATCGATGCCTGCAGGTCAGGGCAAGCCCGGAGGATCAGGGCGAGGAGCAAGGGGATGGAGGTTATCCCGGTCGAAACAAGGGCTTCCGTCATCCGGGCGCGTGTTGTAGGCCCGGCCCGCTCCAGCGCTCTCTCTAGATCCGGGATGGCGGGGACCCCGAGGCTCGCGAGAGCCTGCGCCGCTTCGGCGCGGTTACCGGGGTCGGCACTCTCCATGGCCGCGGCCAGGCCGGAATAATCTTTTTCTTGCCGTAACCTCTCGATATTCGTCCGGAACCTGTCAAAGAATGCCATTGTCCTGTTATCCGTAGAATCCACCAGAGTGCCCGGCCCGGGCGGATCTCGACAAATATAGAGTACGTTTTCACCCGGAGTCAATAAGCCTTCCATTCCATGCCCGGGGTGTGGCCGCGGTCGCGATCTGCACCGGTTCGACCGATCTGGGGTTCATTTTGCGTCCCCCCCGGCAGATGCGAATCTTTATCGGTGCGGGGTCGGTATACGAAGGGCCCATGGTCAAACTTGACATCACCCGGCTGCCGGGTATCGTGCAGGAGCTCGCGCCGGATATGGAGGAGGTCGTCTCCCGGATATTCTCCTGGTATGTCGAACCCGGATGTCTGGTCTTCCCTGAACCGATGCGAGCGTGGGTGCGGGAGAAATACGGCGATATCGAGACACAACAGATCGTCAGGGTGACCAATAACCAGACCGGCGAGAGCACGCTCTTCAACTCTGTTCGGGCGCGCCGTCCGGTGTTGACGCCCCGCGCCGAGGAGACGCGGGACCTGCAGGCGCTTGCGAGAGAGGGACCATTCTCAAACCCCCTCGATGAGACGCCGGCCGACACGTTTGGGAGGATCGACGGCGACCACTGGGTCACGGCAAGCAACATCGCCAAGTACGATTACCTCCACGCCATCATCATCGCGAAAGAGGCCACTCCCTACGTCACCACAGAGCCGCAGATCGCCGATATGATCAGCGTGGCCATCCGGTGGTGCCAGGATGCGCACCGCACAACCCCTCAGGCGGTCTACCCCTTCCTCATCTACAACTGCCTCTGGCGTGCGGGGGCGAGCGTCGTGCACAACCATGCCCAGATCCTGCTCACTCACCGCCCGTATACCGCTCCGGCACGGATCGAGCGGGTCCGGGAGGACTACCGGTGCCGTTACGGGAGCGACTACTACGACGACCTCTTTCTGGCTCACACCGCCATCGGCCTCGGTCTCGTCTATAAAAACGCCCGGGTCATGGTGCACCTCACCCCGAGGAAGGAGCACGAGGTCGCGATCATCGCGGAGTCGCCGCACGACCTCGCTCCTGCACTCGCAAAAGTGCTCGAGTGTTACCGGAACATCGGGGTGCAGAGTTACAATGCAGCAGTGTATATGCCGCCGCTCGACGAATTTGGCCATTATGTCGCATGGGTGGTGGACCGGGGCGACCTTCACTCCCGGACGTCGGATATCGGGGGGATGGAACTCTACGCGGGGACTCCCGTCGTCTCATCCGACCCGTTCCGCCTGATGGAGCACCTTATCGCCGTCATGCTGCCGTGAGCCGGCGGGGAAGTGGGTCCTGGTCCGCGAGTTTCCGGTACGACTCCTCGATCCGCTCCGCAACGCGGCTCCACTGGAACTCTTTCTTCACTTTGTCGAGCCCCTCCCGGCCCATGGAGAGCGACTTCTCGGGGGAGGCCGCCACCTGAGCCAGCCCCTCTGCGATCGAGTCCGGGTGCGGCTGCACCTTGACCCCGTCGGTCCCGTGCTCGATGTTCTCGGAGAGCCCGCCGACGTCGGACGCGACCACGCACCGGCCGGCGCTCCACGCCTCGAGGAGCACAAGGCCGAACGGCTCGTTCCGGCTCGGGATGGCAACGATGTCGCTTGCGTTGAGGAGCCGGACGTAGTCCGCATCGTCCAGTCGCCCGAGAAAACGGATGGGAAGCGACCTGGCCCGGGTCTCGAGACCCCGGCGCATCTGCCCGTCGCCGATGAAGGCGAACTGGCCGTCCGCGTGCTCCCGGAGGAGGTGGGGAGCTGCATCCACCAGCATGTCGGGCCCTTTCTGCCATGCAAGCCTGCCGACAAAGAGGATCAGCGGGGAGTCGGGGTCAAAGCCGTAGCGCCGTTTCACTGCCTCGGGATCGACGTCCGCCTGGTAGTGGCCGGGCACGATACCGTTTGCGACGACGTCGATCTTCCAGTCCGGGATGTCGTAGAGGCTCATGGCCTCCCGGCGGAGGGTCGAAGAGACCGCTGTTACGCGTTTTGCAATCGATGCGCCGCAACGCTCGATTCCCGATATCTCCGGGAACGGCCACCTCCTGCTGGAGGCGTTCCCGTTCCTGCCGAACTCCGTCGAGTGGTAGGTGAAGATGGTCTCCCGGTCCCGGAGCCGGCGGAGCGCATCGACCACGTGCCAGTCGTGGAAGTGCAGGAGGTCGAACGACGGTGTATCGAACTCGTCGAACCGGTCGATCATTCTTCTGCTCATATCCGAACAGTACCGGACGATCCCCTCGCCCGATGGTCGGCAGTAGTGGTAGCGAACCCCGTTAACCTCAGTATCTCCCCCCTCTCCCCGGGTAAAAAAGTGCACCTCGTGGTGCCGTGCCAGTGTCTCGGCAAGGTTTGTCGCAGCATTTGCGAGCCCGCCGACCCGTTCGGCATACAGTGATTCCCAGCAGAAAAACGCTATTTTCAGACGTTCCATAGTATTCCTCATCAAATTGCCCGGGCCTCGCCGATTCGTGTAAGGTCCGGATTTCGAGACCGGCGACCACGCCCTCTCCCGCGCCGGATGGCCGGCGTATTTGCAGGCGTCCCGGTTGATAAAAACTGGACCGATCGGCCTGTGGCCGCCGCGCTTCATACCCCCTGAAGGTTGATATACCTTTCCCGAATTCTCCAGAACTGCCTGAAGAAAGTATTTCCACGCTTCTGCAGGCGACTGCGGCAGGCACCCGGTCAGGGGGAGGGGGACTTTTTCAGGCGCTGCTCAAGGCTGGTGCCGTGCGACCCCATCCAGTAGAGTTTCCGGCAGACCGGGCACCATGAGAATTCCCTCCCCCGGGCCGACCGCGGGGCGTAGGGCGTCTTGCGGACCTCCCGCGCGGTGGCGGGCCGGAGACGCGCGTTGCAGAGCGAACAGCGGCTCATGCGGATCTCGGGTTCAATGAGCCCGAGGTCGGCCATCTGCCGGATCTGGTCCATGATCTCTTCGGACGTGATGTAGATTGCCTGTGCGTCGCCCCGCCGTGCGAGTTCACGGTCCCGGGTCAGGAGAAGCCGGTTATCACGGGCGGCGATCGCGAGGAGGAGCGTATCTTCCCGGGTGTTCCCGGGGGCAAGGCTGTTTGCGCTCGTGGTGTCGTAGCCC
>Ga0123328_1004099_pt1 | contig 12057 bp, 9 predicted proteins | sample BioC12SIPDNA_2_FD_89702 | JGI IMG/M metagenome (GOLD analysis project Ga0123328, IMG submission 89702) | Anaerobic biogas reactor microbial communites from Washington, USA - Biogas_R1_A C12 SIP DNA | ecosystem: Engineered > Bioreactor > Anaerobic > Unclassified | place: Washington, USA...
AGTGACTTCCAATGCGAACCTCGTGCGGGTACGACCAGCTTCTCCCAGCAGCCCCCCTTTCCTTGGACCCCTCGTGGGCGGCTACACGCGCCCACACGACCTACCTCAGGATAGCACATATCAGGAGCCCTGACTGACGCATTACTGACATGCTACTGCACGCCTTCGCCTCAGGCCTGTGCAGTTGCGGTTAGTCGGGGGCGTCGTGGTCGTCTGTGTAGGAGGGGCGCAGCGCCATCAGTAGCCTCGGCACCAGATCCACCACCAGCGGCGTGGGAATGCCCCGAGCTTGATGGACGGAAAAGTGCCCCTGGGCATGCTGCAGTAGCTCGTGCACATAGTCGGTGGCCGTCACGCCGATCACCTTGAGCTCACGCCCAAACGCTGCTCCCCGCAATCGCTCCAGCACCTCGAATCCGCTAATGCCCGGCAACACCATGTCCAGCAGCACGAGGTCTGGGCGCGCACCTTCTGCGATGGCCAAGCCCTGCTCGCCACTGGACGCTGTGAGCACCCGGCGATCGTTGCCCGCCCCCTCCAGGAGGCGCGTCATCAAGCTGAGGAATCCGCGGCTGTCATCGATCACCAACACGTTGCGAGCATCGGGCGCTACCCGTTCCAGGGTAGCCATCAGGTTGCCCTGTGATACCGGTTTGATCAAGACCGCATCCAGGCCCATCCCGTTGGCACTCTGCATCCAGCTTGGGCTGGGGATAGAGCAGCGGATCACGGGAAGGTTGTAGCGGCCCGCCAGCGCCGTGGCGCTCCCATACCATGCCTCCGCCGGCGCGTCTGGAGTCAGGTTGACCAGCAGGCCGCCCGGATGCTCGCGCTGGATCGCGGTCTCCGCCTCGACCAGATCGGCCGCCGGCACGACCTGCCGATCGCCAAGGTAGCGCCGCATCATATCGCCAAAGGTTGGGTCGGGGTCCACCACGACCACGGGAGCTTGCGCCTCGGGATGAGGCAATCGCTCGGGGATCTGGCGTAAGGCCTCGGTCTCGGCTTCGCTCCACGGCAGCGGCAGCGACACGAAAAAGGTGCTGCCCTCGCCTGGGGCACTCTCGACCCACATGCTTCCGCCGTGCAACTCCACGAACCGACGACTGAGGGACAACCCCAGGCCAGCTCCCTCTCGTCGACGCGTGGTCATATCGGCCTGACGAAACTCTTCGAAAATCACGCCGATCTGATCGGGCGCTATCCCCACCCCCGTGTCCTCCACCCGCAGCAGCACATCGGCCTCGCGGACCTGCACGCCGACCGTGATTCCGCCCTGATCGGTATAGCGGGCGGCGTTGTTCAGAAGATTGAGCAGCACTTGCCGAATGCGCGTCCTGTCCAAAAAGAGCGCCGGCGGGTCGCCATCTCGTTCCACCCGCACCCACAGGTGGCGTTGGTCCATGAGCGGCATCACCGTCTCCAGCGCCTCCTGGATGATCTCGTGCAGGTCGTGCCACTCGCGGAACATGGGCAGCGCCGCCGCGTCGATGCGCGACAGGTCGAGGACGTCGTTCACCAGGTCCTGCAGATGCCGGCTGGTTCGATAGAGCTGACGAAGGTCATCCTCAAAGGGAGGCGTCAACGATACCCCAGGATAGCTTTCGGGCTCGAGGTACATGAGCTCAGCAAAGCCCACGATCACGTTCAGCGGCGTTCGCAGCTCGTGGCTAACGTTGGCCACAAAACGCTCCTTGACCACGCGTGCATCCTCGGCCTCCCGCCGCGCCGCCCGCAGCTCCTGGTTGGAGCGCTGCAGCCGCACATAGGCTTCGTCCAGGGCCTTGAGTGCGCGGTTCAGCTCTCCTTGGTGGTCGCGAAGCTGCTCGATGCGGTTACGCTGGGTGTCCGCCAGGTCGCGCTCCAGCGTGTCCATGGTACCCAGGGCTTCATCCGCCAAATAGCCGAACGCGGTGGTAGAAAGCCACACGCCCACCCAGTGGGCAAACTCGACCGGCACGCCCATGGGGCGTTGCAGGATGAGCGCCTCCCCCAGCGCCAACCCGGCCACAGCGAGGCCTCCCCACCTGCCCAGCAGCATCCCACCGAACAGCGGCAGGAACGCTAGGCGCAGCAGTGACGCCGTGATCCCGTGCTGCAAGGCCACAAAGGGTTGGAGTGCGGCGTGGCCAGCCAAGAGGAGGATCGCCGCCCACAGGGTGGCCCGGTCGCGGAGCCAAAAGACTCCCACCGCCACCAGCGTTCCCAAGCCCAGCGTGACATAGCCAGGCAGACCAAAGCCGGTTGCGTCGGTGCCATAGGGCAAGACGAGCCAAACGTCATAGAAAACGAGGATGGCGGCCACCAATAGCAGGCGCCGCCGAAAGGCGACCAGTTCGGTGGTGGCGTACTTGGCATCGGGGGCTATCCACGCAGTGGCCATAGGTTCCTCCACTCGCTTGGGGAGAGGCGTCAGCCGGCGTCGGAGGGATCCTGGCCCAGCACTTTTTCCAGGGTGCGCACCAGGGCGGCCCGGCGCACCGGCTTGAGCAGAAAGGCATCGGCGCCAAGGGCAAAGGCTAGCTCGGGGTCATCGATCACCGAGCACACCACCACGCGCGTCGCCTTGCCGGCCTCACGTTCGCGGATGGCGCCCAGCACGTCCCAACCATCGTGCTCTGGCATCATGATATCGAGGATGACTACATCGGGCCGCAGTTCCTCCAGCTTGGCCAAGGCAGTTGGCATATCAGCGGCAGCGTGCACTCGGATGGGCAACGATTGGAGATAACGCGCAAACAGGGCCGTCAAGCCGGCGTTATCGTCCACGATCAGCAGCCGATAGCCATCGCCAAGGTTCAGCCGCACCTGCACATCCACCCGATCGTCCTCGGCCTCGCGGACTGATGTCTCCGCCCCCAAGGAGGCGAACAGGCCCTGGGATACCGCATAGGGCTGCGAGGGATCATCCTCCGCCCGACGATCGGCCGGTCGGTAGTAAAAGTCCAGCACCGCCGACTGACCCTTACGCGAGACCTCGAGGCTGACCTCCCCACCCTCCTGGTAGCGGACCATATGGCTGAGCAGGTTCAGCACCGCTTGACGGAGCATGACCCGGTTGACTGCGGCCGGCAGGCTGGTCACCATGGCATAGAAGCGAACGTCAGTGCCCTGCTGGGCTCCCAGTTGCCGCGCCTTGTCCACGGTTTCGCGCAGGAGCGGCACCAGATCGTTCTGTGTGGCTTGCGACTGGGCAAGACGCTCCACCTCCTGATGGAGCTGGGTCAGGCCGCGCATGGGCGGCGATCCCGATGCGAGCTCGCGCGAAACGATGGCCGCCAGCGCCTCAACGCCGCGACGAAGCTCGCGATAGGCCTGCCTCTCGCCGATGCCCAGATCCTGCGCCACCTTGATGACCGGCTGACCCCCAATATAGTGCCGACACACGACCTCATAGGGCCGCGCCTCGGGGGCGTTGGCGGCGATGCCGGGATCGGGCTGCATCGCCTCGATGGCACCCCGCAGCATCCGCCGGAGCCCTTGGCCACGGGTGACGCCCAGCGCCTCGGCCACGGGGATCGCTCGCTCCGACAGCGGGTGGTTCTCCAGATAGGCACGGTCATGCCAGCGCTGCAGGATCGCGCGTAGCATGGCCTGCAGTTCCTGCTCGCTGGGTTCGGTTCCTTCAGGTGACCTCTCTTCAGTTGGCATGGCATGATTCTAGGAGCCCTCCCATGCTCGGTCAAAGGCGAGCATCCCGCCTGCGGACCTTGACGTGGCAACGCCTATACGCCAAGATCAGAGCTAGATCCTGCCCAGAGACGGGATTTTCGCAGACCACCGGACTGGCCGTGCAAGCGACCATTCCTGCCAACCGCAAGCTAGTGCTGACACCCTGCCATACGCCCAGACGCGAGGAGGACCCCCATGCTCGACCCCTCAGACGCCAACTATGACGAAGCGTCGGTGCCGGACTATGTGTTGCCCGACCCCTTGGTGCTGCCCGACGGAAGCTCGGTTTCGGATCCAGAGACATGGCAACGCATCCGTCGGCCGCAGATCCTGGCGCTGTTCGAGGAGCATGTCTACGGTCGCTCGCCCGGCAGGCCAGACGGCCTGGCCTGGGAGGTGACCTCATGCGACGCCGACGCGTTGCGGGGTGCCGCCACCCGCAAAGAGGTCACCATCTGGTTTGCGGGTCGCCAGGGGCCTCATATGGATCTGCTGATCTATCTGCCAAACGACCGCTCAGAGCCGCCGCCACTTTTCCTGGGGCTCAACTTTTACGGCAATCACTCGATCCATCCCGATCCCGGCATCACCCTGTCAGATCAATGGATGCGCCCCAATCCCCAGCAAGGGGTGGAGGACCACCGCGCCACCGAGGCATCACGGGGGGCCGGCGCCCACGCCTGGGCAGTGGAACGCATCTTGGAGCGCGGTTATGGGCTAGCGACCGCCTACTGTGGCGACCTAGACCCCGATTTCGATGACGGGTTCCGGAACGGGGTGCATCGTCTCTATCCCACCCCCGCCAACGTGGACCGACCAGACAACGCCTGGGGCACGATCAGCGCGTGGGCTTGGGGCTTGAGCCGGGCCATGGACTACCTGGAAACCGACGGCGATGTAGACCCGCGCCAGGTCATCGCCATGGGCCATTCGCGCTTGGGCAAGACCGCCCTCTGGGCCGGCGCCCAGGACGAACGGTTCCGCCTGGTGATCTCTGTCCAGTCCGGTTGCGGCGGCGCGGCGCTCTCGCGACGACGCATCGGCGAGACGGTAGCGGCGATCACCGAGCGGTTCCCGCATTGGTTCTGTCGCAACTTTTGGCGGTACAACGACCAGGAGGATGCGCTGCCCATCGACCAACACGAGCTCCTGGCGCTGATCGCTCCGCGTGGGTTGTACGTGTCCAGCGCCGCAGACGATGGCTGGTCGGATCCCCGCGGCGAGTTCCTAGGAGCTCTGCATGCCGATCCGGTCTACCGCCTCCTCGGCACGGACGGCCTGGCCGCCAGCGAGATGCCCGGGCTCGAGCAGCCGATCAGCAGCACCATCGGCTACCACATCCGGCCGGGGAAGCATGCCGTAATGCCCTATGATTGGGAGCGCTATATGGACTGGGCCGATGTGCGGCTCGGACGACCTGCCAGCTAGCCAGAGCGGGTCCCCTTGCCCCACCCCCTCAATGCCCTATAATCGGACCCGCCGCGGCCGAGCGCGCAGCCGCAGATCCCGTCATAGCTCGCACAAGGAGGCTGAACCGTGCTCCACCAACCGTTGCGTATCCTGGCGTTTGGCGCCCACCCGGACGACTGTGACATCCTCCTGGGAGGAATGGCCATTATGTGGGCACAACAGGGCCATCAGGTGACCTTTGTGTCGGCCACCAATGGCGACACTGGCCACCATCTCATGGGAGGCGGCCCGTTGGCACGCCGGCGTTACGCTGAGGCACAACGCTCAGCCGAGATCGCTGGCATTCACTACCAGGTGCTGGATATCCACAACGGCCAGCTGATGCCCACGCTGGAGAACCGCTGGCGTTTCGTCGAGATCATCCGCGAAGCTGATCCCGACCTCGTCGTGAGCCATCGGCCCAACGACTATCACCCTGATCACCGCTGCACCGGGCAGCTGGTTCAAGACGCTGCCTACACGGTGACCATCCCCAACGTGGCCGCATTGACGCCGCACTTGATGACCAACCCGATCTTTGCTTGCTTTTCCGATCGGTTCCAGCGCCCCTACCCTTTCCAGGCCGATGTGATCGTCGATATTGACGAGGTGATGCCCACCAAGCTGGAGATGCTGCACTGCCACGCGTCCCAGTTCTACGAGTGGCTGCCCTATAACCAGGGACGGCTGGAACAGGTGCCCGAGGGTGATGACGCGCGCAAGGCCTGGGTCAACGAGCTTTGGGGAGCCCGCAGCCGCGGCCTGGCGGACGCGTACCGCGATGCCCTCATCGGCCGCTATGGCAGGGACCGAGGCCAGGCCGTGCTCAACGCCGAGGCGATCGAGATCTCCGAGTATGGCGCGCAACCCACGCCAGAAGAGCTGGCAACGCTGTTTCCGTTCTAGCCCTAGCCAGCGGGCCGCCCGCCACGTGCGGCTAACGGCGATATGAGCGGGGGCAGCCTTCAGGCTGCCCCCGTTTGCACCGCTCGGTAGCGTCTACCGTGTTGCCGAGACCGCCTGTGAACCCTTCTGGGTCAATTTGCCCTCAGTGAACCACTTTGGTTCAAGAGCCGCCCAGATAACGCTCCCGAACAGCCAATCGCGTCGCTACGCGTCTCCAAACACCCGCTTGATCGCCTCCAGGTACGCCATACCGTCGTCGGCGTCGGGCTCCAGATAGCTGCCCTCGGTCCACTCGTTCCAGGCATTCAGCGAGACGATGCCGGGCAACTCGGGATGCTGGTCTAGGAAGGCCCGCGCCCGCCGCAAGGCCTCCTCAAAGCGCGCCGGCGTGTTGCCCGTCATCGCCGGCATAAAGGGGTATCCGCTATTCAGGTAGACGTCTGATGGGATGGTGCGCGGGCTGGCGTCCCAGCCCATGGTGACATTGGGATGGAACGGCTGGGGGTAGCGCGCCACCGTCTCTTCCCAGTGGGCTGCGGCGGCTTCCATCACCCGTGTGTAGGACGTCTCCGGAAAGCTATCTAGCTGGACGTGGTGGATCCACACGTACGACCCGATGCTATCGAACCCCAAATAGCGGACCATCTCGACAGGGTCGGTCACCGTGGTCTCGCTGGGAAGCACCCGCACGCTCCAAAGCACCACGTTGAGCTCTAGCCCGGAAAAGCCGGCAGCCACCGTCTTGGCGCGAAAAGCCTGCAGCGCCTCGCGGGCGGGCTCCAGACCGCCCATCCCCTCCACGAACTTGCCCAGATCATAGATCGAAAAGTATGGACGGCCGTTTACGCACCAGTAGCTGGGATGCGCAAAGTAGCGCTCCACCACTAGGTCGGTGATGTCATCAAACGTCTCAGGCGTCACGGCTCCTGGGAACTGGAGGTTACGCCCGATCTGCAGGCCGCAGGGATGAATGTTGATCCAGTCATGATTGGCCCACATGAGCCCAAAGCGCATCCGCTCGGCGTTGGGGGCCGCCATGAACCCCTCTTCCAGGCAACGCTGCAGGTAGGCACCATCGTCGTAATAGTACCAGTCAAAGATCCAGGCATCGACGCCATGGTCGGCGGCCGCATCGATCTTTTTCGCCATCACGGCGGGATCGGCCTCGTCCTCGTAGCCCCACACGGGCACCCTCGGCTGCCGATGACCGCGCCAGCGCGGCCGTGCCCGCTTGATCAGCTCCCATTCGGTCCAGCCTGGGCCATGGGCGGCCTCGTTGCGCGGATCCACGTGATAGTTGGGGAAATAGTAACAGGCCACCGTGTAGCGTCCCACTGCCAAGCCTCCTCAGTCCTCGTCATAGTCCGGATTGTAGATAGCGCCGCCACCGTCGACATAGGCTCGGAGGGCGGCCACGGCCTCGTCCCGCAGGATGTCCTGCTGCACGGCGATCCCCCGCGCCTCGAGAGCCGACACCCAATCGGGGGGCTTGTGCCCCTCGTCAAAGCCGATGGCCCGCACATCGGCGTCGCGAGCTCCGCAATAGAGCTGCCGCACCCCCGACCAGGGCACCGCCCCCAAGCACATGGCGCACGGCTCGGCGCTGGTGGCCAGGGCGCAAGGCGCGATGCCCTCGGCGCCCAGGTCATAGGTGCCCAGAGTCTGCTGTGCCAGGGCCAGGGCGACCATCTCGGCATGCGCCCACGAGGCGCACTCGGTGGTCACCAGGTTCACCCCTGCCGCCACCAACCGCCCCGTCGTGAGGGCAAACACGGCCGCTCCAAAGGGGCCTCCCGTGCCCCGCCTCACATTCTCGCGCGAGAGCCGCACGGCCAGTGCCATCATCGCCTCGGGCGTCGCGTAACGAGCATCAGGGGCGGCCACCTCAGCCACCCAGCTGGGCAGCCGCACCACCGAGAGCTGTGCCTGCCCCGCGGCCCCCTCTCGCTCAGCCATCAGCGCCAGGGCCAGGGGGAGCAGCTCTTCCACAAAGGCGGCCTTGCCGGCCGTATACGCCGCCGGATCGTCGCCGTGCTGCTCTGCCAAGGCAAGCTTGAGCCGCGCATAGGCCCGACAAGCCTCGGGGCGCGCCCGCATATAGTCCCGAAAAGCCAGATGCCTAGCCACCTGTGGATGCCCCGCCTGCCAGGCATGCACATGCTCGAGATGGTTATCCTCGGTGCCCCGCACATAGTAGCGGCGTCCCTCCAGCCCGTGCTCACCCTTGGGCTCGTAACCCGCCGCCCGCATGGCATCATCGCGAGCGTCCAGCGCCGCCAGGCCCTGCACCTCCAGCAGCAGGTCGATGGTGGGTTTGGCCACCAGACCCGGCACCGCCGTGCTGCCAACATGGTGAACCGCTAGCAGCTCGCCTCCCAGCAACTTCCGCAACCGCCGCGCCGCCTTTGCGTAGCGCTCGCGCCACCCCGGATCATAGGGGACCACCCCGATGCGCCGTCCCATGGCCCGCCTCCCTCTAGACATCACCACGTTGACTCTACCGCAGAATCACCCGCCACTCAAGTTCCAGATCAGTCGCGCTGGACCTTATCAGAGGCCCCTCGCTATGCTATAATGGAGTCGACGGGTACTGCTGGAGACGCACCTGTCGCGCGCGCATCAGGCTCGAAACCGCGCGTTGGCCATGGCGCTCGCAACGCCGCCTCATCGTCGTCTCGTCGCAGCTCCGCCCTACCATGCCATCCGTCGCTCTGGAGCCGTGCGCTCGTCGCTGGATGCGGCTCTGGCCTCAATGAGGAGGAGGGTGCCATGCCAATCATCACCATGTCGCGGCAGCTGGGATCGCGCGCGTCGGAGCTCGCCAACCGCCTTTGCGACGAGTTGGCCCTGGTCGCGTTCGACAAGGGCCTCATGGCCAAGGTCGCCACCGATGTGGGCCTAGGCCAGCATGAGGTAGTCGACTATTCCGAGGACGAGTACGAAAAGCGGGGTTTTTTCGAGGCGCTCTTTCGTCGACCGCGAGCGCTTGGCGAGGTTTCTATGTGGGTGGACTCACAGACCCGCACCGTGCGCCAGCTAGACGAAGAGGACGCCATCGGGCTGATCCGTAGCACCATAAACGCGGCCTACAAGCGCGGCAATGTGCTCATCGTGGGGCGTGGCGGCCAGGCCGTCCTTGAGAACCGTCCAGGGGTGCTGCATCTGCGCATCGTGGCGCCCTTTGAGGATCGCGTCCTGCAGGTCCAAGCTAGCGAGAGCCTAACGGCCGCCCAGGCCCGCCGCCTGATCGAGGAACGGGATGCGGCCCAGCGCGAGTACCTACGCATGTTCCACCATATCGATGTCGACGACGCCACGCTGTACCACCTGGTGCTGAACACGGGCAAGATGACGCTGGATCAGTGCGTAGCGCTCATCAAGGAGGCGGCCCAGGGGCTCCCGAGCGCCACCGCCTAGGGCCAGCAGCGACGCGTAGGTTCGAGCGCGCAAGAAAAGCAGGGCCCGCGACGCGTCTGACGGGCCCTGTTCGTGGTTGGCTAGTTCTCGCTAGCGAGCGTCTGCCTGTTCCTGCGCGACGGGATCGGGGCACGCCGCTGGCTTGGCCGCGTCTGGGCGAGTCGTCCCAGTCGCGTCATGTGCCTTTTCATCAACATCGTGCAACAGCAGCGCCCGCCCCACCCAAGGGGTCGACCCCAGAGGCAACTCTCGCGAGCGAATGGTGCGCGAGCCGTCGCCAAAGGTCAGCGTCACCGCGCCGTCAACGCCTACTGAGGCCAGCGGAGCCAGCGGCCCAGTCAGCACCTTGTCTGCTCGGCGCCCTACCGCCTGCCACACGCCATACTCGGCCAGAAGCAGCAGCGCGGGCGCATTGGCATCGGTCACCCGATTGCGGCCATCCAGCGCTAGCACGGCGTCATCGGCCTCACCCCCCAGGGCCTGGGCCGACAGGGCGCTCATCTCGCGGGCCGGTTGCAGGTAGAGCATCTGCAGCAGCAGAGCACCGCAGCCCGTTGCCGCCAGAGCTAGCAGCGACACAGCCCAGCCTTCGCCAACCCAGGAACTCGCCAAGCTGATACCACCCGCCAGCACACCGGTGAGCATCAGCACCCAGATCGCTTGAGGCCGCCACGCCCTGATGGCCTGCCCATCGCGGAGCAGCGCCGCGCACCCAGCCATCACCACGATCAGGCTGTAGCTGGCGTGCACCCACAGCCACAGGCCGGGTGAGCCGTCGGTCGTCCAGAGCAGAGCGTGCTGAGATCCGCTAGCGGCCAAGAGCGCCGTGAGCACCGGCAGGACCATCAGCCGAGCGAAAGCACTGCTGGAGGGGCGCTGGCCCATAGAGACCAGCGAGACCGTCAAGCCGTACCAGGCCACCGGCACGGCCGCACCGACGAGGTAACGGGTAGCCCAGAGCCACGAGGCCGATCGCAAGTCGGGGAACCAGTTCGCCAGGAAGGTGCATCCCGCGGCGACGGCAGCAACGGCGCTGGCCACCCCCAGTGACGCCGCGCCGGTCGCCGGGTGCCGACGAAAGGCGCATATGGCCACGGCAACCCCGCCCACCAGACCCAATAGCAACCCCAAGCTTGGCCAATACAGCGTTGCGTTCACGTTTGCCACGCTCCCGTTTGGTGAAACACCGAGTTCGGGAACTCGCCACCCGCCGCTCCGCTGTCGGTAGGCGCGCCCCTATTGCGCTCTGATACGACCATTGTATCAGGGTTCGGCCGGTCCGCCGTCGAGCTGGCGTGAAAACCGCCTCTCGTTAGGCCCCCGCCTGCGAGACCGTCGGCTCATTTTTGCTTGAGCGCCAGGTTGCATATAATGGTCCGAGCGGCAGCTACGGAAGGGGAAGCATGGCTTACGAGGCCGTCATCGGCATGGAGGTCCACGCCCAGATCCTCACAGGTAGCAAGATGTTTTGCGCCTGCTCGGCGGACTATGCCGGAGCCCCACCCAACGCCCACACCTGTCCCACCTGCCTCGGCATGCCCGGGGCCCTGCCCACCGCCAACAAGGCCGCCGTCGAAGCCACCATTCGCACCGGCCTGGCCTTGGGCTGTGAGATCCCGCCCTATTCCAAGTTCGACCGCAAGAACTATCCCTACCCCGACCTGCCCAAGGGCTACCAGATCTCCCAGTACGACCTGCCTCTATGCCGCGACGGTCGTCTGGAGGTAGAGACCGAGGCGGGCCGCCGTCGCGTGCGCATCCGCCGCGTTCACCTCGAAGAGGATACTGCCAAGCTCATCCATCGGCCCGGCGCCACCCTCATCGACTATAACCGGGCCGGCGTCCCGCTGATGGAGATTGTGACCGAGGCCGATATCCGCACCGCCGACGAGGCTTGGCAGTACTTGCTCTCGTTACGCCGCATTCTGCGCTACCTGGGCGTCTGCACCGGCAACATGGAAGACGGCGCCATGCGCTGCGAGGCCAACGTCTCCGTCATGCTCGCCGGCTCGCACGAGCTGGGGACCAAGGTTGAGGTCAAGAACCTGAACTCGTTCCGCTCGGTGCGCCAGGCCATCGCCTACGAGATCGAGCGCCAAATCGGCGTCATCGAGAGCGGCGGCACGGTGCAGCAGGTCACCATGGGCTGGGATGAAGAGAACCATCGGACCGTCTTCCAGCGCTCCAAAGAGTTCGCCGAGGACTATCGTTACTTTCCCGAGCCCGACCTTCCGCCCATGGTCCACGACGCGGCCTGGATCAAAGGCCTTCGAGCCAGCGTACCAGAGCTGCCCGAGGCCGTGGCGGCGCGTTTCGCCAACGCCGGCATGCGGCTGGAAGACGCCCGGCTGTTGGCAGACGACCGCGCCGTGGCCGAGTATGTCGATGCCGCGCTCGCCATCGGGCGAGAGCGCGAGATCGACGCCGCTACCATCGCCAACTGGGTCACCGGCGAGCTGTTTCGCTGGTTGTCCGAAGGTACCCATGACATCGCGACGATGCCAGTCTCGCCCGAGAGCCTGGTAAGCTGCATCGCCCTGGTGCAGAGAGGCACCATCAGCCAGGGCGTCGGCAAAGAGGTGCTGGCAGAGATGCTAGACACTGGTCGCGAGG
>Ga0123328_1004101_pt1 | contig 12048 bp, 7 predicted proteins | sample BioC12SIPDNA_2_FD_89702 | JGI IMG/M metagenome (GOLD analysis project Ga0123328, IMG submission 89702) | Anaerobic biogas reactor microbial communites from Washington, USA - Biogas_R1_A C12 SIP DNA | ecosystem: Engineered > Bioreactor > Anaerobic > Unclassified | place: Washington, USA...
CCGCCCGACCGTGCTGATATCGAAGCCGTCGAAATTCTGGCACTCGCCATAGATCGCGTTGATCCGCAGCCCGCCGACGTCGAAGTCGCTGGTCGGCACCTGCAGCGGCGTCACGATGCTGAACATGAAGGGCGTGTACGGATGCGAGCCGGAATCTGCGCTGCCCGCCGACAACGTCGACGTCTGCTGCGCCAGCGCCGCGCCGCTTACCATGACCCCCAACGTCCATGCGATAAACTGTGCTTTCATTCTGTGATCTCCTTTCACGTCCAACATGCGGCATCCGCCTTTTCCGGGCGTTCTGCCCGCGATGCCGAAGCCTGCGGTTTGATAGTGTGAATAGTATGCGTGAAAACAAACGCGGGTTCAAACAGATTTATTGATCGCAACAGCATCGCGACGATAGGCACCCACAGAACTGCCATGCGCCCGTTAGTTGACGGTTCTGTTTCTGAGGTGGTATGCTAAAGGAAATTGAGTCGAAAGCATGCACAAAAAACCGGATACCTTCATAGACAGTACGTTGTATTCGTTGCCCTTGCGGCGCGAAGTCAGCGCATTGCTGCACCTGCTGCATGCACAGCCTGGCGCGGTCCGGACGGGATTGGATGTGGGGTTTACCAATGCGGGCGTCAGCCGCATGTTGCGCCTGGTCGGCGGATACTGGATGACTGTGGAGCCTACGCCGCAACGGCGCTCGCTGGTGGCGGCTGCTTTGGGGCAGGAGACGGTGTTGTGTCTCGGCAAGGGGGGCGAGCTGCCCTTTGAAGACAAGCAATTCGACGCTGTCGTGCTTGCGCACGGCGTCCTGTCCGACAGTTTGCAGGCCGGCGCCATTATCAAAGAGTGTCACCGGATTCTAAAAACCGGCGGTGTGTTTCTGCTGACGGTGGAGTATCGCAAATCGCTGGGCCTGGCTGCTGTGTTCAACCGGCAGCGTGTGGTGTCCGGTGCAGGGGGCAGTTACACCGAATCCGAAGTCTTTCATTTGCTGAAAGACGGGTTCGACGTGCTCGGCTTCCGGTTCTCCTGCCGTTTCTGGGTGCAACTGGTGCGGCAATGGGTCGACCGCCGCAGGACCTCCGGGATCCGCGGCGCGAACAACGGCTGGCTGCGGGTGCTTTACGGAGTGGCCTGGTTTCTGGATGTGCCCCTGTTTTGGACGCGCGGTCATCAGATGACCGTTTACGGCCGGCGCAAAGGCTGGCGCGCCAAACATGCGCGCGTGCTCAGCGAACACACGCCGGTTTCGGACGCGGTCCTGTTCAATCCGCGCCGCGAAGGCAGTCATCTCTCGTTGGACAAGTTCACATGACGCACACGTTCACGTCCCGTCTTCTGCGGGGGTTTGTCCACCCAAAGAGGCTCACTTTTTTCAGACTCGCCGGTGCGGCTCTCTCTCTCGTGCTCTCTGTCGCGTGCGCTGACGAAGAAGCCTCGGCCGCGTTGGAGGACGTCCGGGGCGCGGTTGAGCGGTTCGTGAATGCGCGGACGGCTGGCAGCACCGACGATTTCCTGGTGGCGGTGGCGAAGGTCAGGGAGATGGCCGACGCCGGCCAGACGTTCTTCCGCTTTCTGCTGGCGGTGCATGCCGCTCAAGAGCCGCTCTGTGAACTGTCGGACGAACAGCGGGTGCGTTACCTGAATGAGGGCCGTCCGCTGATCCGTGCGCATGCCGGGGCGCGTAATGCGCTGGCCCAATACCTGACGGGCCTGGATTGCCACCTCAACCTGAATCAGCCGGAAGCGGCGCGCGACTGGTACCGGCAAGCTGCGGCGCAGGGGCTCGCCTTGGCGCAAAACGCGCTGGGACTCATGTATTATCTAGGCGAAGGCGTGCCTCAAGACGATGACAAGGCCGGTGAATATTTCCGCCAGGCCGCCTTGCAGGGGGATCGCAACGGCGAGTACAACCTGGCTGCGCTCTACGCTCAAGGACGCGGTGTGCCCAAGGATGAAGGCATGGCGTTCGTGCTCTACACGCGCGCCGCCGAAAAGGGCCACTCGAGTGCCATGAACAACCTTGGTTGGCTCTGTCAGGAGGGGCGCGGCACTGAAAAAGATTTGAAGGCGGCGGCCGCTTGGTATCGCCGCTCGGCCGAGTCCGGCAATGCCGACGGCCAGTTCAACTACGGCTTTGTCTGCTCCCGCGGACGCGGCGTGCCGCGCGCTCCGCGCGAGGCCGGTTTATGGTTCTCGCGCGCCGCCGAGCAGGGACACGCCGAGGCGCAGGTCAATATCGGCCTGCTCTACCGCGATGGCGACGGCATCAGACAGGACGACCGCAAAGCGCTCACGTGGTTCGCCAAGGCCGCTGAGCAGCACCACGCGATGGCGCAGTTTTTTATTGGGCAGATGTACGAAGAGGGACGCGGGGTGCCTCAGGACTCTGAACGCGCCTTCAATTGGTACACGAAAGCGGCAGGGCAGGCGAACCCGCGCGCGCTTCATGCGCTCGGCACCTTTTACTACCGAGGAATCGTGGTGCCGAAGGACTACGCGCTGGCCGAACAGCATTATCGCCGCGCTGCTGAACTCGGGGTGCCCGCCGCCCAAAACAACCTCGGCATGCTTTACCTGCGGGGCGAGGGTGTGTCTCAAGATCATGCCCTCGCTGCAAAGTGGTTCGCGAGTGCAGCCCGTCAGGGTGCGGCCGACGCGGCCTACAATCTGGCCGCTCTGTATGAGTATGGGCGCGGCGTCGAGATGAGCCATATCCGTGCGGTTGAGCTGTTCAAACAGGCTGCGTTACAAGGCCACGTCGGTGCCGCAGCGTGGCTCTTCAAAAACGGATATACCGCATGGGGAGAAAGTCAGAGAAGGAATAAGGAAGAGGTAATAAGTAATAGGTGACGGAAGGAGTATGTAGGATTTAGGAGACGTCGGCACCAACAGAACTGCCATGCGCCCCCTCTACATTCAATTGTTTGACGGTTGAGTAATGGCGTGTTACCTTGTCCGCATCATCTGAAGCTGTCGTGGCGTTGACGCGGATCAGCCAGCCTGCGGTGTGCCGGCATCTCACAGGGGGTAGACATGTATTACATCGGACCGCATGTGTCCATCGGGGGCGGCGTGGCCAACGCGCCGAAAAATGCCAAGGCGCTGGGCGCCACGGGTTTCGGCATGTTTGTGAAGAACCAGCGGCAATGGACCGCCGCGCCGTACGCGCCCGCCGACATCGAGGCGTTCAAGCAGCAGATGGCCTCAGACGGCTATACCGCCGCCCAGGTCATGCCGCACGCCGGCTACCTCATCAATCTCGCCAACCCGGACGAAGAGGCGCATGCGAAATCGATGGGCTCGCTGATGGATGAGCTCCGGCGCTGTATGTCGCTGGGGCTCGACAAGCTGAATTTTCATCCCGGCAGCCATCTGCGCAAGCTCACGCCCCAAGAAGCCTGCGCACGCGTGGCGCAGTCGATGAACACCGCGCTGGCGCAGACGCAGGGCGTGACGCTGGTGATCGAGAACACCGCAGGCAGCGGCGGCAATCTGGGTGCGCCGTTTGAGGAACTGCGCGCCATCATCGACGGCGTGGACGATAAGTCGCGCGTGGGCGTCTGCCTGGATACGATGCACACCTTTGCCGCAGGGTTCGACATCCGCACCCGCGACGGCTTTCTGGCAACGATGGAGCATTTTGACCGGACGGTCGGCTTCACCTACCTGCGCGGCATGCACATCAACGATTCCAAAGTGGCGCTCAATTCGCACGTCGACCGCCACGAGTCGCTGGGCCAGGGGCTGCTGGGCATCGAAGTCTTCCGCTGCATCATGGCCGACGCGCGCTTCGAGAACATGCCGCTGGTGCTGGAGACGCCGAACGAAACGCTGTGGGAGCGGGAGATCCAGCAGTTGATGGAGATGCGTTGAGCCGCCCGTCTGATCAGGCTTTGGGCATGTGTGCCCATGTCTCACAAGGAGGATTCACAATGAAAAACATTCTGCGGGGCGTGTTGCTGCTGCCGCTGGCGTGTCTCGGCGGCGAGGCGGTGCTCGGGGTCGGCGGGAAACTGGCGCTCAGCGAGCCGGCGATCGAATTCGATGGGGGGCTCTTCACGAAAGGCTGGCAGCGCAGCCTGCACGGCACGGGCTTCACGTTTGCCGATGCGAAGAGCGGGACGTGCGCGTTTGCCTTGAAGCTTTCAGATGCCGAACAGATCGCCGCCCAGGTGAAGGTGGTGCCGGCCGCCGAAGGCGCGCTCCGCGCACAGTATACCTTCACGCCGAAAGCGGCGCTCGAACTGAGCAGCCTGTTTGTCGGCACCCGTTTCACCGCGGCAAACATGATCGGCGGACGCTGGCGGGCCGACCAGAAAGCGGGCGTCTTTTCGGAGACGCAGGGCGCACTCGCGATCTTCAGCGGCAGAGTCAAAGAGCTGGAGATCGAGACGCCGCCGCCCGCCAAGCAGCGCCTGGTCATGACGTTCGATGCGCCAACCTCCGTTTTGATCCAGGATGACCGCCGGTGGGGCGACACCTTCGGCGTCCGCATCGGCGTCGGCGGCGCCGGGCTCTATCCGGCCGGCAAGCCGCTTCAGGTCGGCTTCACGCTCAAGACCCACGCGCCGCTCACCCTGACGTATGCCCGGCCGGTGGTGCTGGAAGCGGGGCCGGAGTGGGTGACGTTCGCGTATGAAAAAGAGATTGTTCCGGGGTCTGCGCTCGATTTTTCCGGCATGGGCTTCACTGACGCGCCGGCCGGCAAATACGGGTGGCTGAAAGCGGTCGGCCCGCACTTTGAGTTTGAACGCAAGCCCGGCGCCGCGCAGCGCTTTTACGGCGTCAACTTCTGCGGTACGGCTAACTTCCCGTCGCAAGAACAGGCCGATCAGCTCACAGACCGCCTGGTCCGCCTAGGCTACAACAGCGTGCGCATCCACCATCACGACAACGGCTGCGTGCAGGGGGGCCCGGACGCATTGACGCTCAACCCCGACCAGATGGCGCGGCTCGACGGCTTTCTGGCCGCCTGTTACAAGCGCGGACTCTATGCGACCACCGACCTGTTTGTCTCGCGCAAGGTTGCATGGCGCCACATCGGCATCGACCAGGACGGCCAGGTCGAGATGCAGGTCTTTAAGGCGCTGATCGCGGTGCACGAACCGGCCTTCCAGAACTGGGCCGCTTTCGCGCGCGCCTTTCTCAATCACGTCAATCCGCACACCGGCCGCCGCTACGCCGACGAGCCGGGCATGCCGTTCATCGCGCTGATCAACGAAGGGTCGATCGGTTATGCCAAGGCCGAGACGCGCGAAACGCCGGCCATGCAGGCCGCGTGGGCCGCCTGGCTGGCCGGACAACGCGCCAAAGATCCGGCCTACGCCGAGATTCCGGACACGATGCCGCTGCGCATGTCCGGCCGCGAAGGCGCGGCGGTGGCACGCTTTGTGGCCGATACCGAGGCGCGCATGGTCGCGCGCATGAAGACCTTTCTGCGCGAGGAGATCGGCTGTCGCGCTCTGATTTCGAACTACAACTGCGGCACGCACTACACCGCGCTGCAGCCGGTGCGCGAGGCGCTGTACGATTATGTCGACGACCACTTCTACGTCGATCATCCGCATTTTCTCGATAAGCGCTGGGCGCTGCCGAGCCGCTGCGGCAATGAAAATCCATTGCGTACCGGGTGCACGGTGCCGTGCGGCGTCGCCTTCACCCGCCTCGCCAACAAGCCGTTCACCGTCTCGGAATACAATTTTTCAGGCCCCGGCATGTACCGCGGAGTGGGCGGGATCATGACCGGCGCGATGGGCGCGCTACAGGACTGGAGCGCGCTGTGGCGTTTTGCCTACTCGCACCGGCTGGAAAACATGTTCTCCGCAGAGGGCTTCGCCGGGTATTTTGACGTGTCGACCGATCCGCTCTCGCAGGCGTCGGACCGCGCGTCGATCTGCCTCTTCCTGCGCCGTGATCTCGCGCCCGCGCCGACGCGCGCGGCGATCCATCTGGCGCCGCGGCCGGACGAGCCGGGTGCGGCACTGCCCGAAGCCGCGCGGTCGGTCGCGCCCGCCTGGCGCGTCGCGGCCTGGCACGCGCAGGTCGGGACGTACGCGGCAACGGCGCCCCTTGCGACATGGCGGTTGCTGCCCGAGAACGAGGCGTATGCGACTGGCACGGTGGCGTGCGTCGCGTCGCTGACGAACGCGGCCGGCCCTCTGGTCATTGATCAGGCGCACGGCGCGTTCACGCTGGACACCGAGCGCACGGTGGGCGGCTTCGCGGAAGAGGGACGCATCACGGCCGGCGCGTTGACGGTGACCCTGCGCGGCGCGCCTGCCACCGTCTGGGTGAGTGCGCTGGACGATCAACCGGTAGTGCGCAGCCGGCGGCTGCTGCTCACCCATTTGACCGATGTGCAGAACACGGGGGTCAAATACGCAGACCCGGCGCGCAAAATCCTGCTGTCCTGGGGCAAAACGCCATACCTCGTGCGTGTGGGGCAGGCGGAGATCGCGCTGGCTGTGCGGCATCCCGAAACCTGCACCGTCTATGCGCTCGCGACCAACGGACGCCGGCTGGGACAGGTGCCCGCCCGCGTGACCGGCGGCGCGCTGTGCTTCACCGCCGATGTGGCCCATCCGGAAGGCGCGCGGCTGCTCTACGAGATCGTCAATGACTGACCGGTGTGGAGTGCGGGAGCTTGCTCCCGCTATCCAAAGCGGCGGCAAGCCGCCGCACTCCAAACGAGGCCGGGCAGGACAATGGCGGGGAGAGATCGGTGGGTAACGCGAACGTTTTGTGGAGGTTATTATGACGAACCCTTTTGACATTCTGGTCCTGACCGCGGCCAACGAGGCTCAGGCCGACGGGTATCGCGCGCAGCTCGCTTGGCGGCGCGCGAACGGGTTGATACATCCGGACACCGAAACGCGGGTGATCACCGATCCCGGCGGCCGACGCGTGGGGTCGCTCGGCGCCACGCTGAACGTGTTGGCGCAAGTGGCCGGCGGGCGGGGCGTCGAGGCCTTTGCCGGCCGACGCATCCTCATCTGCCATTCGGGCGGAGACAGCCGGCGCACGCCGGCCTACGCGGCACAAGGCAAGGTGTTTACGCCGGTGCCGGCGACAGGCCCTGCGGGACAGCCGCTCGCGCTGTTTGACCTGATTCTGCGCACGGTGTCGGCTCTGCCGGCGCCTGCGGGCGGCCATGTGCTGATCACCTCCGGCGACGTTCTGCTCACCTTCGACCATGCGTCGGTGGATTTTTCGCGGCCGGGCGTCACGGGCGTCGCCTACTTCGGGCCGGTCGAGCGCGGTTCGCGGCATGGCGTGTATGTGCCGTCCGGTTTCGGCGCGAATCCGCAGCGCACGGAGTGCGTGCCGGTCGTCGATTTTCTGCAAAAGCCCTCTGAGCCGGAAGCGCGCGCGTGCGGGGCGGTCGACCCGTTCGGCCACGTGGCGGTGGACACCGGGCTCATCAGCCTGACACCCGAGGTCTGCGCGCGGCTGGTGAAAGCGGCGGGGGTTCCGTCGGCAGTACCGGCAGTTCCGGGAGACGGAGAGAGTGTCGAATGTAGAAGGGGGAAGAACGCTCAACGTTCAATGCTCAACGCTCAACGCTCAATGGGGGGGAAGACGGGGCTGCTGGATGCGATCACCGGCGGCGACTGCCCGCCGCTGGACCTTTACGAAGAGCTGACCATGGCGGTCGCACCGCGCTTTGACGAGGCGCGCTATCTGGAGCGGTTTGTCACGGCGCGCGGGCGCGATGCGGCGCACCGGCGGCGCATGCGCGCCTTTTATCGCGCGCTGCGCGGGGTCCCCTTCCATGTCAACATCGTGCCGTACTGCGAATTTTTCCACATCGGCAGCAGCCGCGAGCTGTTGGCCGGCTTCTCGGGGTTGTCGCGCACGGCGCAGGCCTACGGTTTCGCCAACGGCAGCGGCGCGTGCGTGACCGGCAGCGGCGAGACCGGTCGGGCGTTTGTGTTCAACGCGCGGATCGAGTGTCCGTTCACGACGGGCGCCGCGCTGGTGGAGTCGGTGCATGCCGCGGCGTGCGCGGGGCTGGAACTGGAAGGGGAGAACATTCTCACCGGCCTGCCCCCCGAAGCGACCGTGGCGGTTCGCTTGCCGCCCGGCACGGGCCTGGTGGTGCTGCCGGTCGGCGCGCGCGACTGGGCGGCCGTGGCGTATGGGCTCGACGACGATTTCAAAACGCCGTTCTCCACCGGGAACGCAGGCGTCCCGCCTGCAACGAGGCCTTGCCTTTTCCTGAACACGCCGATCGAGCGGGTGCTGGCGCGCGCCGGGATGAGACCCGGGCGCGTGTGGCGCGGCGACGAGCGCGACGGCCTCTGGCGCGCGCGGCTGTGGCGCGTGGGGCAGTTGGACGATGTGCTGGCCGAGGCCATGACGCTGGCGCGGCTCGCCGCAGAGGGCGCGGAAGGGCCGGCGGAACGGGCTGCGCGCCGCGGAACGCGCTACAGCCTGGCCGAGCTGCTGCCCCGGGTGAACCCTGCGCGTCTGCTGGCGGTGCGCGCCGAGATCCGGCGTCAGGTGAATCTGCTGAACGTGGCCGAGCGCGTGCTGAACAACGATGCGCTGCCGGCGGCGGAAGTGTGCGGCGAGATCCGCACCGGCGAAGAGGCGGCACGCGCGTTGCGTCAGCTTGCCGGCCTGCTGGACGGCGCGGCGCTGGGCAAGCCGCTCTTGCGCGCGCGCATCTTGCGGCTGATGGCGATGATCAGCGAAGCGTTTGACACTCAAATCGCCGTGCACGCCCTGCCCTCCTGCCTGTCTGAAGTGGCGGCGGCGGTGGCGGTGAGTTTCGAGCCCTGCCGCCTGCCGCGGCGGGCGGCGATCCTGCACGACCAGGTGGTGTGGGTCACCACGCCGGTGCGCATCGATTTCGCGGGCGGCTGGTCCGACACGCCGCCGATCTGCACGGAGCGCGGCGGTACGGTGCTCAACGCTGCGGTGACGCTCAACGGGCTCTATCCGGTTCAGGTGATGGCCAAACTCAACACGGCGGGGTGCATCCGCCTGTCGAGCATCGATCTGGGCGAGCGCAAGGAGATCCGCACCACGGCCGAGCTGCTCGATCATCATGACCCGCATGACTGGGCGGCGCTGGCCAAGGCCGCGCTGATCCTGGCCGGGATCGGCCCATCGCGGCGCGAGGAGCCGCTGGCCAAATGGCTCAAGGCGCTGGGCGGCGGGCTGGACCTCACGATTTTCTCGTCGCTGCCGAAGGGCTCGGGCATGGGAACGAGTTCGATTTTGGGCGCGGCGGTGATCGCCTGTCTCGACCGCGTGCTGGGCGTGCCGTTCAACACCGACCGTTTGATCCGCATGACGTCGATCCTCGAACAGCGGATGTGCACGGGCGGCGGCTGGCAGGATCAGGTCGGCGGCATCATGCCCGGCGTGAAATTGATCCGCACGCAGCCGGGGCCGGACCAGACGGTCTCGCTGCGCTGGACGGTCTTCGACATGTCGGAGGGCAGCGAGCTGAAGCAGCGCTGCCTGCTCTACTTCACCGGGCAGAAACGCATGGCGCGCAACATCCTGCAGAATGTGGTCTCCGGCTATCTCGCGCGCGACCCCGCGATCCTGCGGACCGTAGAGGCGCTCAAGGTATCGGCGCTGGCGACCAAGGAAGCGCTCGACGCGCAGGACATCGACGGGTTCGCAGCCGGCGTGGCGCGTTACTGGGAATTGAAAAAGAGCATCGATCCGGGGTCGACCAACGCGCCGATCGAAGCGCTTCTCGCCTCGGTCTCACGTGAGACCGAGGCGGCGCTCCTGCCGGGCGCGGGCGGGGGCGGCTTCATCTTCATGATCGCCAAGAGCGCGGCGGCGGCGGAGCGCATCCGCGCGAGCTTCGAGGCCCATCCGCCCAACGCGCACGCGCGCTTCTTCGACTTTGATGTCGACCGGCAGGGGCTGAAAGTCACGGTGCTCTGATGAAGGCATTGATCCAGCGCGTCTCCGAGGCGTCCGTCGAGGTGGACGGGCGGCGCGTGGCCGAAATCGGTCCGGGGCTGCTGGTGCTGCTCGGCATCACGCACAGCGACGGCATGGACGACGCGGCGTGGCTGGCGCGCAAGATTCCCGCGCTGCGGATCTTCGAGGACGAGGCGGGGTTGATGAACCGCTCGGTCCTCGACATCGGCGGCGCGGTTCTCGTGGTCTCGCAGTTCACGCTGTACGCCGACACGCGCAAAGGCAACCGCCCCAGTTTTGTGGCGGCGGCGCGTCCGGAGCAGGCTGAACCGCTTTACGAGGCGCTCGTGCGCCACTTGCGCGGCACGCTCGGCGCGTCGCGCGTCGTCACCGGCGTTTTCGGCGCGGAGATGAAAGTGCGCCTGCTCAACGACGGGCCGGTCACGGTCGAGCTGCTCAGCGGCGGGTGAGCAAGGGAGGAGGGAGGAAGGAAAAAGGAGGAAGGAAAAAGGAGGAAGGAGGAGGGAGAAGAGGGGGAGGGACAGGTATTCTATCCGATCGAGTGAAAAAGATACGCAAGGCAGGGGGCGCTGACGGTCCCGTCTGCGGGAAAGGCTGGCAACCGGTTTACCCTTCGGCGTTTCGGGTTGGCGAGAAACGGGCGGGCGTTCGTCCCGACGGCGGTCTCGGCGAGACCGCCCTACCGGTTTCGCGTCTCGGCGTTCGAGTTCCATGCGCCCGAGGCCGGTTACTTTCCTGTCGCCAGGGTTCGGGGGCGTGTGGTAATCTAACGCTCGTGTTTCTTGGGGTCGGGTTTTCAGTTTGACAAATTGCGGAAATGTGTCAAACTGCGCGACCTCAAACGACGCCGGATGTGGTCGTATGCCATTGTCGGCGCTACGAGGAGCAGTAAGATGAGTATGAGAGCGTGTGTATTTGCAGGCCAAGGGGCGCAGGTCCCCGGCATGGGCAGCGACTTCGCGGCGGACGCCGAGATCGCCGCCCTCTTCACCCGTGCCAACGCGGTGTTGGGGTTTGACCTCGCCAAGATCTGCTTCGAGGGACCGGCCGAGGAGTTGACGAAATCCAACATCTGCCAGCCTGCGATCTTCACTGTCAGTGTGGCCGCCTTTCAGGCGTTCCGCAAGCGCTGCCCGCAGGCGGATTTCGCGATGGCTGCTGGCCTCAGCCTCGGCGAATGGACCGCGCTGCATGTCGCGGGGGTGCTCGACTTCGAGTCCGTGCTCACGGTTCTTGAAGCGCGCGGGCGTTTTATGCAGCAGGCGTGCGACGAGCAGGCCAGCGGCATGATCAGCATCATGGGCGCCTCGGCCGATCAGCTTCAGACGATTTGCGACAAGGCCGGCCTCTCCGTGGCCAACATCAATTCCGACGCGCAGGTCGTGCTCTCCGGCCTCAAGACCGGCGTCGCCGAGGCTGCCACGGTCGCCGCCGAACTGGGCGTCAAGGCCATCCCGCTGAATGTCGCGGGCGCTTTCCACTCCCCGCTCATGGCCTCGGCCCGCGCCAAGCTTGCGGATGTCATCGCGGACATCGACTTCCGCGCGCCGACGCTGCCAGTGCTCGCCAACGTCAGCGGCGCACCGCACAGCAACGACCCGGCCGCCATCAAGGAGGCGATGTTGTGCCAAGTGACCGAGTCCGTGCGCTGGTGCGATTGCATCCGCCACGCGATCGCGGGCGGCGTCACAACGTTTGTCGAGTTCGGCCCCGGCAAAGTGCTCTCCGGACTCATCAAGCGCATCGACAAGAGCGTGGCCACGCAGAACGTGGCCGATGCGGCATCGCTTGACGCGGCGGCCGCAGTTTGCCAAGCTTAATCGTTTTCAAGAAGGGACTCATCATGGCAGCATTCGAAGGGAAAGTGGCGGTCGTGACCGGAGCCGCGCGCGGCATCGGCCAGGCGATCGCCCGACGGCTGGCGCAGGAAGGCGCCGACGTGGTGATCTGCGATTTGCAGGTGGAGTGGCTCGCCGAGACCGCGGGCATCGTCGAAGGGCTCGGCCGCAAGGCCTTGCCGCTGGCGGTGGACGTGGGCGACAGCGAGACCGTCAACGCCTGCATCAATGAGGTGGTCAAGGTGTTCGGCAAGGTTGACATCATGGTCAACAACGCCGGGATCACCAAAGACAC
>Ga0123328_1004110_pt1 | contig 12028 bp, 10 predicted proteins | sample BioC12SIPDNA_2_FD_89702 | JGI IMG/M metagenome (GOLD analysis project Ga0123328, IMG submission 89702) | Anaerobic biogas reactor microbial communites from Washington, USA - Biogas_R1_A C12 SIP DNA | ecosystem: Engineered > Bioreactor > Anaerobic > Unclassified | place: Washington, USA...
CCGCCTTGATGGGGCGCTGATAGCGCAGGGAGTATTCCAGAAAACGGCGTACCATCTTAAGCCTCCGGCACCCGGTAAAGGGTGTAGCCGTCCGCCTCATACACCACCTCGTACAAGGGGTCCAGGGCGGCTTCGCTGCCCCCCAGGCGGCGCTCCTCATGGCCCAGGAGGATATAATCCGCCCCGTAGCGCGCCGGGACATCCCCGTTGGCCTGGGGAGACTGGTAGAAGGCCCGCAGGGCGGCCTGACGCTCCCCGGTGTCAAAGCCGTGGAAGTGGAGCCACAAATCCGGCCCTACGATGATCTCCCGCCCGGTCAGGGAGGAGATGGGGTTGATGTGCTGAAAGCCCGTCACAAAGCGGCTGTCAGGTGCCGTGTTTTCCTTCACAAAATCTGCCAGGGCGATGTCCTCCCGGGAGAACATGGGGTAATCGCTGACCGCCTCCCGGACCAAAGCCAGTAACCCTGAGGTGAACATCATAAAAGCGGCCAGGACGGCCATCAGGGGCCGGGCGGGCACGGCCTTTAAGCGCTGATAGCTTAACACCGCGTAGTCCGCCGCGGGGATGGCAGCCAGCGCCCAGGCCACATAGAGAAGCTTGTTGTTGTCATAGGAGTTGGGCTGAAACAGCACCAGCTCCGCAGGGATCCAGATAAACAGCGCCCCCAAAAGCAGCCGTTTGTGCCAGGGGTTTTTCTCAAACAGGGAGAAGATGAGCAGCAGCAGCGGCAGGCCGATGTTCTTAAAATAAAACCACAGGAAGCCGTCCTGAAGCCCAAAGCCGCTTAGGTTGTTGACCCAGTTGAAGTGAAAGCGCAGGAAGCCCTCCTGGCCGGACTGGCGGAAGGTGAAAAACAGCAGCTGGGGCAGGGACAAAAGAAGGGCGGTTCCGCCATAGACCAGCCAGGGCAGGACGGGCTTTTTGCGGGTGAGGCTGTGGACAAACCAGGCGGCGCTGCACAGCGCCAGCGCCAAAAAGGAGTGGGTGTGTATCAGGGGAAGGCCGCCCGCCAGAAGGCCGGTAAGCGCCCAGGGTCGCAGGTCACGGGCCTGGCTTTTCATCCCGTCCACAATCAGATAAAGGCAGGGGAGAAGCACCGCCCAGCCCGCCAGGAAGGTGCGCTGGGGCACCAGCAGGTCCGCCACCAGGTTGCTCCACCGGAGGTTGTAGGTGGAAAACTCCGCGTGGTTGGCTGGGGTTTGGTACCAGCCCTGGAAGATGTTGGCCAGACGCTCCAGCCACTGGCCCTGCTGAAGCTGGTTTTGGCCGCTGCTCCCCAAACTAACCCCCGCCATGTCAAAAGCGTAGAGAAAGCCCAGGCCGCCGTTTAAAAAGAGGAAGAGAAAGGCCAGGCAGGCAGCCCCCCGGGAGGCGCAGGCGCGCCGGGCCAGGAGCCAGTAGCCCCACAACACCATGGCCATCAAAAGACAGGCGGGGATCACCATGGCGTCCCGCAGGCTGAAGCCCAGGGTGAGAAAGCTGGTGGCCAGGCTGTCCGCCAGGAAGGGATAGCCCAAAAGCGTCCCCGGCAGGATGCTGTAGTCCGCCGGCAGGGTTTTCCCCTCCAGGGAGGTGGCGATCGCCAGGTGCAGGGGCAGATCCCCATAGGTGGACTGGCCCACGTGAAGCGCGCCCTCTACCGGGCGCAGCACGTGGGTGTACTGTAAAAAGGCGCCCAGCAGGCTTAGGGGCAGCGCGAAAAGCAGCAGCAGCCGCAGGTCCTTCCGGTCTTCCTGGGAAGATTTGACCAGCGGGCTTTTTGAGCGCAGCAGAAAGGCCGCAAGGCAAAGGGCAAAAAGCCCGGTGAAGGAGAGCCACTGGGCTGTGGCGTCAAAGGGCCGCAGAAAGGCCACCAGCGCGGGCAGCCACATCAGAAGAAACATCCCAAGGCTCAGCCCCAGCCACAGCCGGGGCAGCACCCGCTGGCGGGGCAGAAGGCAGCGGATGATCCACAGCCCGCCTGACAGATAAACAAGCAGGAAAAGCGCGCCCTTCACGCCTGCTCCCCCTTCTTTTGCGCAAGGCCCGCCATGCGCAGCATTTCCTCCCTTAAATAATCGGAGATGCGCTGCTGTTCCTGGCGGGGCGGGCCCTCCGGCTTATAGAAGGTGGGCTCGCCAAAGGAGAGGGTGCGGTGCTTCTTGTCCGCGAAGATGGGCACAAACTGGGCGCACTTGCCGGTCTTCTGGTGATAAATCTGGGCGATCATGGCAAAGCCGGTGAAGAACTCGCCCACGCCCTCCCTTAAATAGCCCGCCTTGTCCAGGCTGTCGTCATTGGGGTTTTCCGGGAAGATCAGGAGGTTGTCCCCCGCTTCCATGGCGGCGGCGGTTTCCCGGAAGGTGCGCACCAGCTCCCGGGGGTTGTCCCGGTAGACGGTGATGCTGTCCAAAGAGCGCATCACCCAGGCCAGGAAAACCATCAGCGCCTTGGCCGCCGGCAGCCGCAGGCGCTTTGGAATCCAGCGCTGGCGGCTGAGGGTGTTGCGGTAGAGGTACTGGGCGGAGCGGTCCGGCTCGGCGATCTCGTCAATCACCCAGGGCCTGAAGGAAAAGGGGACATAGAGGTTGGTGACGATGGGACCGTAAATCTCCCCGTGGTTGCAGGTGAACACGGTGCTCACCCCGGGGATGGCGCGCACCTTTTCCTTGTCAATCACCCGGACATAAAAAAGCGGGCGCAGAATCAGGATGATCAGCTTGATGCCATAGCGCTTGCGGTGCACCTTGATGACGGTGTCCTCCAGCTGCTTTTGCAGGGGGAGGTTGGTTTCCCCGTTTTCCTGAAGCCGCAAAAAGGCGCGCAGCTTGGCCGTGAGGCGGCGGTCCAGGGGGAAACGGAAGGCGGAGAGGAAGGCGGCGGCCACCAAAACCAGGGCGGGCACCAAAAGAAGGGGCTGCAGGCTTAGGCTGAGGCTGCCGCCTTCAAAGGCGCCCCGGGCGAAAAGGGTGACGCCCATCAGGCCCAAAAGCACCAGCATCTCCCCGATGAGGGCGGCGTTTTCCGCCAGGGCCTCGTGGGCCATGTCAAGGGCGGGGCCCGGCTTTGCGCCGGTGGCGAACTGCACCACCCCGCGCATGTCGCTCTCCAGCGCGTGCAGGCTGACCGTGGCCATGGTGACCCCCGCAGAGGAGAAGCCCAGGGCCAGATAGCTCCAGATCACTCCGCTGTCCATGCCGTAGCGGGTGAAGGCCACCAGGCTTAAAAGCCAGATGCCCAGGCCAATCACCAGCACCGTGGCGGGCTCCACCCCCAGACGGCGCTTGCGGCGCCGGCGCAGGAGCCACTTGGTGCCCCATTGGGACAGGGTGGTGCAGAAAAAGGCCACTAAGAGGCTTGCGATCAGCCCCACCGCCCGGGTGCCGATGAAGGTGAAGATCAAGAGCATGGTCACCTGAAGGGCGGTCATGGTGATGAGCATGATGGCCCGGAAGCTCTTATAGGCGTTCACCTGGGCCACCTGCTGTTCCTGGGATAAAAAGGCCTGCACCTTGTCAGGCACTTCCCCGGGCTTTTCGGATTCATCCGTTTTCAGCAGCCTCACCACCCTTAAAAGGCAGTAGAGGGCATAGCCCCCCAGCAGGTACCAGGCGTCATCTGCCGGGCAGCTTAAAAAGAACAGCAGCGCCGCGATGGCGATGAACACCAGCGTCGCCTCCACCAGGCGCACCACCCGGCGCACCCGGTTTTCCACCCGGCTGAAGCTGGCCAGATACAGCCGGCGGGTGAGGTGTTCCATCAGGTGCGTAAGGCTGGCGATGGCAAACATCAGCCAGATCACGGGCAGATCCACCGCCAGGGGATAGATTAAAAGAAGCCCCAGGGCCAAAAGCCCGCAGATGGCGCCCAGCACCATGCCGGCGACCCGCTGGGCGCGGGGGAGGTATTTGCGCCGGTCCGGCTTATTGAGGCGCACGGAGTGGACGGTCACCTGGCCCACCAGGTACAAAGCGCCGCCCACCACCGGGTGCAGCCCCAGCACGGGGGCCGCCAGCATGCAGTACAAATAGCCAAACAACGCATAAAAAGACGCGATGGCGGGAGGGTTCCAGTCCCGCCGCGCCTGCGCCGCATTTCTCTGATCCGCTTCTTGCAAGCTGCCCCCTCCTGTATTTGACATAAAAGCATTATAACACGCCGTTTGGCGGCGCTCAATGCGAAACGGCGGCGGATTTGTTCCGAACCTTTTTAAAAGAGCGTGTAAAAAAGTTCGAAAATTGGGTGACAGAAACCCCAACATAGGCTATAATGCGCCCGTCCCCACAGAATAACTGACAGAACGAAGGAGAGCACAGGATGTTGGAGAGATTCTTCCGCCTCAAGGAGAACGGCACCAAGCTGACCACGGAGATCGTTGCGGGCCTGACCACCTTTTTTGCCATGGCGTATATCATCGCCGTCAACCCCGCTATTTTGTCCCAGGCGGGGATGCCCTGGGGAGCCGTCTTCCTGGCCACCATCATCGCCGCGGTGATCGGCACCCTGGTGATGGGCCTGTTTGCCAACGTGCCCTACGCCCAGGCCCCGGGGATGGGGCTGAACGCCTTTTTTGTGTTCACCGTGTGCTTCACCCTGGAGTTCACCTGGCAGCAGGCGCTGTCCATGGTGTTTCTCTGCGGGCTGATCAATATCCTTATCACCGTCACCCGGGTGCGCAAGCACATCATCAAAGCCATCCCCCAAAGCCTCCAGCATGCCATATCCGGCGGCATCGGCGTTTTCATCGCCTATATCGGGCTTTTAAACGTGGGCATCATCGACTTCAGCGCGGGCGTCCCCGCCATTCCCCACCTGAGCTCCCCCACCCTGTGGGTGTTTTTGATCGGGCTTGTGCTGATTGTGGTGCTGTCCGTGATGAAGGTGAAGGGCGCGATTTTAATCTCCATCGTCCTCACCGCTCTGATCGGCATCCCCCTGGGGGTGACCAAGATGGGGGAAACCGTGAGCTTTGCCCAGGCCGCCTCCCAGCTGCCTGTCACCTTTGGCGCCATCTTCACCGCCCAGGGCCTCCCCAGCCTGTTTACGGATATGGGCCGTCTGCCCCTGGTGCTGATCACCATTTTTGCCTTCAGCCTGTCCGACACCTTTGACACCATCGGCACCTTCATCGGCACCGGGCGGCGCAGCGGCATCTTCTCCCAGGAGGATGAGCAGAACATGGTGGAGAGCACCGGCTTTTCCTCCAAGATGGACCGGGCGCTGTTCGCGGACGCCATCGCCACCTCCGTGGGCGCGGTGGTTGGCACCAGCAACACCACCACCTATGTGGAATCCGCCGCGGGCATCGGCGTGGGCGGCCGCACGGGGCTGACCAGCGTGGTGGTGGCGCTGTGCTTTATCCTCTCCGCCTTCCTCTCCGCCTTTGTTTCCGCCATTCCCGCCGCCGCCACCGCGCCCGCCCTGGTGATTGTGGGCGTGATGATGCTGGCCAGCTTCAAGGAAATCAACTGGACGGAGCTGGAGGACGCGGTGCCTGCCTTCTTCGCGGGCATCTTTATGGCGCTGTGCTATTCCATCTCCTACGGCATCGCCTTTGGCTTCATCTTCTACTGCGTCGTGAAGACCGTGCGGGGCAAGGCGAAGGAAATTCACCCCATCCTGTGGGTGTCAACGGGGCTGTTTATCCTAAACTTCATCCTGCTGGCCTACCTGTAAAGGCCTTTTTTGGGGGAGGAGGCTTTCAAAGAAGGCCCCTCCCCCCAAACTGGTTTTTGTTAAATTTAATCATCGACCTTTAGTGATTGACGGGCCGGGCCCGTTTTTTTTATACTGCCAAAAAGGAGGTGAGCGCTGTGAACGCCATTGAACAGTACATCCGGGCACAGCCGGAGGAATACCGGGAACGGCTGCGTCTTTTGCGCCAGACCATCCTTGACCAAAATCCCGCCTTTGAGGAAAAACTGGCCTGGGGCATGCCCACCTTTCGCTTAAATAAACGCAATATCATCCATTTCGCTTTGGCGAAACACCATATCGGGCTTTACCCGGGGCCCAAAGCGGTGGCGCGCTTTGCGCCCCGGCTTACAGCGCTTTCCTTTAGCAAAGGCACGATCCGCCTGCCCCATGCCCAGGCGCTTCCCCTGGATTTGGTGCGGGAGATCACCGCCTGGTGCCTTGTGCAGGCTTCCGGGATAAAGAACAAGCTATAAAACAAAAAAAGGGGGCGTCCTAAAAAACAGCCCCCTAATTAAAGTTCTAAGGGGTCTGGGGATTTCTTTCAAGAAATCCCCAGCATTCCCTTGTATTGCTTACTGATTAAAGGCCTCTTTCCCCGGATATTTTGCCTTCTCGCCCAGCTCCTCCTCGATACGCAGCAGCTGGTTGTACTTGGCCACCCGCTCGCTTCTGGCGGGGGCGCCGGTCTTGATCTGCCCGGCGCCTACGGCCACGGCCAGGTCCGCGATGGTGGTGTCCTCCGTTTCGCCGGAGCGGTGGGAGATCACGGTGGTGTAGCCGTTCTCATGGGCCAGGCGGATGGTGTCCAGCGTCTCCGTGAGGGAGCCGATCTGGTTTAATTTGATCAGGATGGAGTTGCCGGCCTTTTTCTGGATGCCGGTCTTCAGGCGCTCCACGTTGGTGACAAACAGGTCGTCCCCCACCAGCTGGATTTTGCCGCCCAGGCGCTGGGTCAGCTTCACCCAGCCGCCCCAGTCCTCCTCGTCCAGGCCGTCCTCCAGGGACACGATGGGGTAGTCCTCGGCCAGCTTGGCCCAGAAGTCCACCAACTCGTCGCTTGTGTACTTCAGGCCGGATTTGGGCATCACATAGCCGTGCTCCGCCTTCCACTCGCTGGCCGCGGCGTCAATGGCCAGGGCCACATCCCGCCCCGGCTCGTAGCCGGCCAGGCGGATGGCTTCCATGATCAAGTCCAGGGTCTGCCGCTCGTCCTTCAGGTCCGGGGCGAAGCCGCCCTCGTCACCCACCGCGGTGGCCAGCTTTTTGCTGGTGAGCAGGTCTTTTAGCGCCTGGTAGACCTCAACGCCCCAGCGCAGCCCTTCTTCAAAGGACTTGGCGCCCACGGGCATCACCATGAACTCCTGAACGTCCAGGTTGTTGGCGGCATGGGCCCCGCCGTTTAGGATATTCATCATGGGCACGGGGAGGGTCTGGGCCTTGTCCCCGCCCAGGCAGTGATAGAGAGAGTGGCCGTGGGCGGCCGCTGTGGCATGGGCAAAGGCCAGGCTGACCGCCAGGATGGCGTTGGCGCCCAGGCGGGACTTGTTGGCCGTACCGTCAAGGGCGATCATGGCCCGGTCCAGGGCTTCCTGGCTGTCCCACGCTTTGCCCACAAGGGCCTGGGCGATTTCGCCGTTGACGTGGGAGACGGCGCGGCTGACGCCCTTGCCCGCAAAGCGGGTCTTGTCCCCGTCTCTTAATTCATGGGCCTCAAACTGGCCGGTGGAAGCGCCGCCCTCCAGGACAACCACGGCCTCCACCGTGGGGAAACCGCGGCTGTCGATGACCTGGCGGCCGGTTACAGACTTGATTATCATACATTCCTCCTTGCCTCATGGCGGGTGATTTTCCTTGTTATTTATACCACAAAACCCGCTTTACAACAAGCGGCGGGAAGACGGGTATACACTATCATGTGAACGAAAAAAATAAAAGAAGGGCGGAGGATGAAAATGGGGGAGGAGAGGCGCTGGCTGGCCTGGGCCATGGAGCTGCAGGCCCTGGGGCAGGCGGGGGAGGCCTACACCAGCAATGTCTTTGACCAGGAGCGCTATCAGCGGGTGCGCCAGATCGCGGCGGAGATGATGGCCGCGGGCACGGGCAGCCCTATTGAGATGGTGGAGGGCCTGTTTTTAAACGAGGTGGGCTATCAGACGCCCAAGCTGGACACCCGGACCGCCATCGTCAGGGAGGGGAAAATCCTGCTGGTGCAGGAGTCGGACGGCTTCTGGGCGCTGCCGGGGGGCTGGGCGGACGTGGGGCTGACGGTGATGGAAAACGCCGCCAAGGAAACCCTGGAGGAGGCGGGCATTGTGGCAAGGCCCTGGCGGTTGATCGCCCTTTTGGACCGCGGCCGCAACAACGCGGGCCCCTCCCCCTACAGCATCCAGAAGGCCTTTGTGCTGGCGGAGGCGCTGTCCGGCAGCTTTTCATCCAACGCGGAAACCCTGTCCAGCGCTTACTTCGGCCTGGAAGAGCTGCCGCCTTTGGCTGAGGAGAAAACCACCAGGGCCCAGCTGGCCATGTGCCTGAAGGCGGCAGAGGCCCGGCATTGGGAAACCCTGTTTGACTGAAATAAGCGAGGATTTCTCTTTCCAATTATACCTTTTCTCAAAAACTTGCATTCTGAAGAAGGCTGGGGTATGATGCGCGAACAGATAATCATTTTGAGAATCATTCTCAGAATCGTTCTCTGATTTTGCGGGAGGGAATCCGTGGCATCCTATCAGACTGAGCAGCGCAAAGCCCTGCTGGATTATTTGCACCGGCATCAGGAAGCGGCCTTCAGCGCTGGGGAAGTGGCGCGGGGTATGCATCTGGATCCGGGGGTGGCGGTGAAGCCCGCCACCAGCACGGTATACCGCCTGCTCACCCGGCTGACCCAGGAGGGCCTGATCAAGCGTTTTGTACGGGAGGAGCGGCGGCAATACCTCTACCAGGCCCTGGCCTGCACGCATGAGGGAAAGCACCTGCACCTCAAGTGCCAGGGCTGCGACCGGCTGATCCACATGGATGGGGCCTGGTCCAGCCGTATTTTAAAGGAAATCAACCGGGAGATGAACTTCTTAGTGGATGAGGAGCACACGGTGCTCTACGGCCACTGCGCCAAGTGCGGGCGGGGGACGCCCTGATGGCCTTAAACCGCCGCCGGATTACGCTGCTGTTCTGCCTGGTGCTGGGGCTGATGCTGCTGCTGTTTGCGGGGCACTCCGCCGAACACCTGCACCACCATCACACCCACCCCCATGACTGCGCGGTGTGCGGGGTGATGGAGGGCTGGTTTTCTCTGCTAAAAAGGGCGGCTGCAAGCGCTCCGGCGCTTATGATGTTTTTGCCGCTTTTGCTTATAAGCCGGGGCCTTTTGCCGGTGATGGCGGCCCCGCGCCAGGATATCACCCCCGTTACCTTGAAGGTCAAGATAAGCAGTTGAGGCTTCCCGTGGGCTTTTGCTCACCGGCCACACCATAACAAAGCAAATACACGGGAGGTTTATTACTGATGTTAAAAATGATAAAGAAAGCGCTGGCTTTAGCGCTGGCGCTGGGCCTTTGCCTGGGGATGATGAGCCCTTTGCAGGCGGAAGAAGACAGCAAGCTGCGCATCGTCGCCACGGTGTTTCCCCAGTATGACTGGCTGAAAAACGTGCTGGGAGACCGGATTGATGAGGTGGAGCTGATCCTGCTTCAGGACAGCGGGGTGGATCTGCACAACTTCCAGCCCTCCGCCCAGGATATCATGCGGGTGTCCTCCGCGGACCTGTTCGTCTATATCGGCGGGGTGTCCGACAACTGGGTGGACGATGCCCTGTCCCAGGCGGTGAACGAAGAGATGATCGCGGTGAACCTGATGAAGGAGCTGGGGGATGCCGTGAAGGCGGACGTCACCATTGAGGGCATGCAGGACGACGGCCATCACCATGGCCACGACCACGAGGACCACGACGATGACGACCACGACCACGATCATGATCACGACCATGACCACGAAGGCGGGGACGTGACGCGGGTTCATTCCCATGATGACGAGCATATCTGGCTGTCCCTGCTTAACGCCCAGAACCTCACCCAGGTGCTGGCCGACCGCTTAAGCCGCCTGGATCCGGATCATGCCAGCAGCTATCAGAAGAACGCCGCCGCCTATATCAAGGAGCTGAAGGCGCTGGACGGGGAATACCGCCAGACGGTGGAAGCCGCCCAGAACAACACCCTGCTGTTTGCGGACCGCTTTCCCTTCCGTTACCTGATGGACGACTACGGGCTTGATTACTTCGCCGCCTTTGCCGGCTGCTCCGCAGAGACAGAGGCCAGTTTTGAGACCATCACCTTCCTCTCCACCAAGGTGGACGAACTGGCGCTAAACCATGTGCTGGTTCTGGAAGGGGCGGACAAGGACCTGGCCAGCACCGTGATCGCGAATACCACGGACAAGAATCAGGCGGTCATCGTCTTTGACTCCATGCAGTCCGTGGACAGAGCCGCCCTTAATGAGGGGGTTACCTACCTGGGCATCATGGAAGCCAACCTCCAGGCCCTCGCCACCGCCCTTCAATAAGGGATGAAAGGATAATAAGCACCATGGCACAGCTCACCTGCGACAGCCTTACCCTGGGGTATGAGAGCAGAATCGTATCCAGCCAAGTCAGCTTTTCAGTTGAGGCGGGGGATTATGTTTGCATCGTTGGCGAAAACGGCTCTGGCAAGAGCACCCTGATTAAAGCCATCCTGAACTTAAAGCCGCCCATGGCGGGCAAGGTGACGCTGGGCGATGGTCTCACCCGGGGGGATCTTGGATATCTTCCCCAGCAGACCGCTGCGCAGCGCGATTTCCCGGCTTCCGTCCGGGAGATCGTGCTCAGCGGCTGTTTAAACCGCATCGGGCACCGCCCCTTCTTTAGCCAAAACCAGCGCCGTCTGGCGCAGGAAAACATGCGCCGCCTGCAGGTGGATGACCTGGCCCGGCGCAGCTTCGCGGAACTGTCCGGAGGCCAGCAGCACCGGGTGCTGCTGGCCCGGGCCCTGTGCGCCACGGACCGGCTGTTGGTGCTGGACGAGCCGGCCTCCGGCCTGGACCCCCAGATCACGGAGGAGATGTACCGGCTGATCAAGGAGTTAAACCAGTCCGGCCTCACCATCATCATGGTGTCCCATGACATCCGGGCCGCGGTGCGGGACGCGTCCCACATCCTCCATTTGGGCAGGACCCCGCTGTTTTGGGGCAGCGCCCGGGAGTATGCGGAAAGCGACATCGGCCGCATCTACTTAAGCCGGGAAGCGGTGGGCGTATGAACAACATTTTTGAAACGCTGGCTTATTACTTCACCTTCCCCTTTGTGCGCTACGCGATGATCGTGGGGGTGCTGGTGGCGCTGTGCGCCTCCCTCTTAGGGGTGGTGCTGGTGCTGAAACGCTATTCTCATATCGGGGACGGGCTGGCCCATGTGGCCTTTGGCGCCATGGCGGTGGCCACCGCCCTGAAATTGACCAACCAGACGGTGCTGGTGCTGCCCCTCACCATGGCCTGCGCGGTGATCCTGCTGTGGAACGGGCAGAACGCCAAGATCAAGGGGGATGCCGCCATCGCCATGATGTCCGTGTCCGCCATGGCCATCGGTTATCTGCTGCTAAACCTGGCGCCCTCTTCCTCCAATATCTCGGGCGATGTGTGCACCACGCTGTTTGGCTCCACCTCCATCCTCACCCTAACCCCCACCAAGGTGTGGCTGAGCATGGGGCTGTCCCTGCTGGTGGTGGTGGTGTTCGTCCTGTTTTACAACCGCATCTTTGCCATCACCTTTGATGAGGGCTTTGCGTCGGCCACGGGGCTTAACACCCGGTTTTACAACCTGCTGGTGGCCCTGATCGTGGCCACCGTGGTGGTGCTGGCGATGGACCTGGTGGGCTCGCTTTTAACAAGCGCCCTGATCATCTTTCCCGCCCTTAGCGTGATGCGGGTGCTGCGCAGCTTTAAGGCGGTGGTGATCGCCTCCGTGGCGCTGGCCGTGGTGTGCGCGGCCCTGGGCATCGTGCTGTCCATCCTGGTGGGCACCCCGGTGGGGGCGACCATCGTGGTGGTGTATCTCGCCGTGTTTATAATCTTCAGCCTGGCAGGACTTGTTATGGGGAGGACCCGCGCATGAATAAACGCCTTTGGCCGCTGCTTCTGGCACTGACGCTTTTGCTTACTGCCTGCGGGGGAGGGGAAGACAATGCCCCCGCGCCCGCTGAGACGACTGCGGCGGCGGCAGACGCCGCCCCTGTCGCTGATGTGGTGCAGATGGATATCGCGGGCTTAAGCGACACCATGGCCTATGCCCAGATGTTCAATGTGATCAACTCGCCCAAGGAATACG
>Ga0123328_1004111_pt1 | contig 12027 bp, 11 predicted proteins | sample BioC12SIPDNA_2_FD_89702 | JGI IMG/M metagenome (GOLD analysis project Ga0123328, IMG submission 89702) | Anaerobic biogas reactor microbial communites from Washington, USA - Biogas_R1_A C12 SIP DNA | ecosystem: Engineered > Bioreactor > Anaerobic > Unclassified | place: Washington, USA...
AGCGCATCGTCCGCCGGGCGTGCGAGCTGGCCCTGCAGCGCCGCGGCCTGCTCACCATCGTGCACAAGGCAAACGTGCTGCGCGCCACCTGCGGCCTCTTTCGCGAGGCGGCGCTGGCGGTGTCGGCCGAGTACCCCGACGTGCGCGCCGAAGAGATGCTCGTCGACACGGTGGCCATGCGCCTGGTGACCGATCCGGAGCGGTTCGACGTGATCGTCACCACGAACCTCTTTGGCGACATCCTCTCGGACGAGGCGGCGGGGCTCGTCGGGGGGCTGGGGTTGGCGCCGTCGGGCAACGTGGGCGACGGCCGCCGCCGTGGGCGGGCGGTTTTCGAGCCGGTGCACGGCTCGGCGCCCGACATCGCAGGGCGGGGGATCGCCAACCCCATCGGCGCCATCCTGGCCGCCGCGATGATGCTCGACCATCTCGGCGAGACCGCTGCCGCCGAGCGCGTGCGCCGCGCCGTGGAGATCGTGCTCCGCGACGGCCCACGCACCCCCGACCTCGACGGCGCCGCCACGACGGACGACGTCACGAGCGCGATCGTTGGTGCGCTGCGAGAGTTGTGAGTTGTGCGTTGCGGGCTCCGGCAGGGTTTCAGGTGACAGGTTCCAGGTTGCAAGCCACTCGATGATGAGCGCACTTGCCCTAAGCGACTGGTCCAGCTCAGCCCTGTAACCTGTAACCTGCCACCTGTCACCACGAAGCCGTAACCCGCAACTCGGAACCCACAGCGCATAACGCACAACCGTATTCGTGATCCATTCCATACGAGGAGTAATCGATGAACGTCGGCATGCTACTATCGCGGGTGCGGGTGGAGGAAAAGCTGCTGTTGGAGGCTTTTCGGCGGCAGGGCGTGGAGGTGACGCTGATCGATGACCGCGAACTGGTGTTTGACCTCCAGAACGGTCCGGCCTGGCGGCGGTTCGACGTCATCGTCGAGCGCTGCATCAACCACTCGCGGGCGCTGTACTCGCTAGAGATGCTCAACGCCTGGGGCGTGTCCACGGTGAACACTGCCGAGGTGGCCAACGTCTGCGGCAACAAGTTCTCCACCACGCGGGCGCTGATCTCTCACGAGGTGCCGACGCCGCGCACCATGGTGGCCTACACGCCCGAGTCAGCCCTGCGCGCCATCGAAGAGATCGGCTATCCGGCGGTGCTCAAGCCGGCGGTGGGCTCTTGGGGCCGGCTGATCTCCAAGGTGAATGACCGCGAGGCGGCCGAGGCGGTCTTGGAGCACAAGACGATCCTCGGATCGTACCACCACTCGATCTTTTACATCCAGGAGTACATCGACAAGCCCCAGCGCGACATCCGCACCTTTGTGGTGGGCGACGAGACGGTCTGCGGCATCTATCGCACCTCGGAGCACTGGATCACCAACACGGCGCGGGGCGGCCACGCCAGCAACTGCCCCATCACGCCCGAGATCGACGGGCTGTCACTGGCGGCGGCGCGCGCCGTTGGGGGCGGGGTGGTGGCCATCGACCTCCTCGAGCGGCGCAACGGTGAGCTGCTGGTCAACGAGGTGAACTATACCATGGAGTTCCGCAACAGCATCGATACCACCGGCTGCGACATCCCGGCGCGGGTGGTCGACTATGTGCTGCAGGTGGGGGAGGCGGAGGGATGAGCGCGCTGAACGTCTCGATCCTCGGAGGTTCGGGCTACGCGGGGGGCGAGCTGCTCCGCCTCCTCCTCGACCATCCGGATGCCACCGTGGCGCAGGTCACCTCAGAGAGCAACGTCGGCAAGTTCGTCCACACGCGCCACCCAAACCTGCGGCGCCGGACCATGCTCAAGTTCGTCTCCGCAGCCGACCTCGCACCGTGCGACGTGCTGTTTGTGGCGCTGCCTCACGGCCAGGCGATGGGCCGCATCGACGACCTGTCGCGGCTGGCGCCGCGCATCATCGACCTGTCGGCCGACTTTCGCCTGCGCAGCCTGGCCGATTATGGCCGGTGGTACGGGGGTGAGCACGCCGCGCCGGCGTGGGTGGATCGGTTCGTCTACGGCCTGCCCGAGATCGACCGCGAGGCGATCCGGGCGGCCAGCTATGTGAGCGGCGTGGGCTGCAACGCCACGGCGACGATCTTGGCGCTGTGGCCGCTGTTCCAGGCGGACCTCGTGGACCGGGGGCGCGGTGCCATCGTGGAGGTCAAGGCGGGCTCGTCCGAGGGCGGGGCGTCGGCGGGGCCTGCCTCGCACCATCCGGACCGCAGCCACGCGGTGCGCTCCTTCGCGCCCACCGGCCACCGGCACACCGCCGAGGTGGTGCAGGCCCTGCGCCGCGACGGCGCCGACGACGTGGCGGTGCACATGTCGGTGACGTCCATCGAACTGGTGCGGGGCGTGCTGGCCACCGCCCACGTCTTTCTGCGGGAGGATCTGCGGCCCGGGTTCGAGCTGAAGGATCTCTGGAAGGCGTATCGCGGCGCTTACGGTCGGGAGCCGTTCGTGCGGGTGGTGCGCGAGACGCAGGGCGTGTATCGCTACCCCGAGCCCAAGATCTTGGCGGGCAGCAACTATGCCGACGTGGGGTTCGATTATGACCCGGAGACGGGTCGCATCGTGGCCATCGCCGCCATCGACAATCTCATGAAGGGCGCCGCCGGCAGCGCCGTGCAGTGCATGAACCTCATGTGCGGGCTGGACGAGAGGGCGGGGCTGGGGTTTGCGGGGTTGCATCCCGTCTGAGTCGTGAAGGAATGGTTGTGGGCTGTGGGTTCGGGGTTGGCCTCGTTACAGGTTACAGGTTACATGCATCAGCGGGGTCCCCTTCTCGTGCCTGTAACCTGTAGCGTCGTGAGGCGCAACCCACAACGCACAACCCACAACCAGGGACCACTGAGGGAGAGTCATGCTCGTAGTCAAAGTTGGCGGCAGCGAAGGAATCGATCTGGACGCGGTGTGCCGCGACGTGGCCTCGTTGGTGAAGGAGGGGCAGCGGCTGGTGCTGGTGCACGGCGGATCGCACCGCACCAACGTGGTGGCCGAGGCGCTGGGGCACCCGCCGCAGTTCGTCACGTCGGTGTCGGGGTTCACCAGCCGGCGCACCGACCGCGAGACCCTCAGGATTTTCGAGATGGTCTACTGCGGCGAGGTGAACAAGGGGATCGTCGAGCGCCTGCAGGCCGAGGGGGTGAACGCCGTCGGACTATCGGGCATCGACGGCCGCCTGTTGGAGGGCCCGCGCAAGGAGGCGATCAAGATCGTCGAGAACGGCCGCCGACGCGTGCTGCGCGACGACTATACCGGAACGGTGCAGCGCGTGAACACCGGGCTGCTGAACCTGCTGCTGGATAACGGCTACCTGCCCGTGGTGACGCCGCCGGCCATCAGTACCGAGAGCGAGGCGATCAACGTCGACGGCGACCGCGCCGCCGCCATGATCGCCTCGTCCCTCGGCGCCGAGCGCCTCATCATCCTCTCCAACGTCCCCGGCCTGCTGCGCGATTTCCCCGACGAGAGCACGCTCATCCGGCGCATCGAGCCGGCTCGTGCGCAAGAGTTCATGTCCCACGCCCAGGGGCGCATGCGCATCAAGGTATTGGGCGCCATCGAGGCGATCCAGCAGGGTGTCGGCCAGGTGATCTTTGCCGATGCCCGCGTCGAGTCGCCCGTTCGCAACGCGCTGGCGGGCGAGGGGACCGTCATTGGATAGGTTGTGGGTTATGAGTTGGGCGTTGCCTGGCTTCAGGTGACAGGTTGCAGGTTACAGAATCGAGTACGTTCTGCCTCCGGTGTCAGGGGTGCGGATCGGCGGATTGGGTCTGTTCTCAATCTACGCTCGATGAGGCTCAGAACCGGCAACCCACAACCCACAACTCACAACGCCCTGGAACCTGTACCCTGCAACCTGCCACCTGATACGGTCCCGGAAACCGGAACTCGCAACCCGCAACCCACAACCCTCAACCAGGAGGATCCGCATGACTACGATTGACCTCGAGAGCCGCTACACGAGTGGCGTGTACCCGAAACGCGATGTCGCCATCGTGCGAGGGCTGGGCGCCCGCGTGTGGGACGAGGAGGGGCGTGAGTATATCGACTGCGTCGGCGGGCACGGCGTGGCCATCGTCGGCCACTGCAACCCCGCGGTGGTGGCGGCGATCCAGCTCCAGGCCGAGACGCTCATCACGTGCCCCGAGGTGTTCTACAGCGACGTGCGCGCCCGGCTGCTGGAGCGGCTGCTGGCCATCGCGCCGGCGGGCTTGGAGCGCGCCTATCTATGCAACTCGGGCACCGAGGCGGTGGAGGCGGCGCTCAAACTGGCGCGGCTGAGCACCGGCCGATCGGGCGTGGTGGCGATGATGCGCGGCTTTCACGGGCGCACCATGGGCGCCCTCTCGGCGACCTGGGAGCCCAAGTACCGCGAGCCCTTCATGCCCCTGGTGCCGGGATTCAGCCACGTGCCCTACGGCAACCTGGACGCCCTTTCCGAGGTCGTGGACGACGGCACGGCGGCGGTGCTCGTCGAGGTGGTGCAGGGCGAGGGGGGCGTGAACGTCGGCAGCGGCGAGTACCTACGCGGGGTCCAGGCGCTGTGCGCCGAGCGCGGGGCGCTGCTCATCGTGGACGAGGTGCAGACCGGCTTTGGGCGGACCGGCAAGTTCTTTGCCTGCCAGCATCACGACCTGCGCCCCGACCTCCTCTGCCTCGCCAAGGGGATGGCGGGAGGCGTACCCATGGGTGCGGTCCTCTTGGGGCGGCGGGTGGGCAACATCTCGTCGGGCGCCCACGGCTCGACCTTTGGCGGCAACCCCCTGGCGTGCGCCGCGGCGCTGGCGGCCATCGACTATATGGTCGAGCACGACCTGCCGGGCCAGGCGGCGGCCAAGGGCGCGCGGCTGATGGAGCGCTTGTCGGGGATCGAGGCGCGGCTGATCCGCGAGGTGCGCGGGCTGGGGCTCATGATCGGCATCGACCTGCGCAAGCGGGTGACGCCCTACCTCAGGGCGCTCATGGACGAGGGGGTGTTGGCGCTGCCCGCGGGGAGCACGGTGTTGCGGCTGTTGCCCCCGCTGGTCATCAGCGACGAGGAACTGGACGCGGTGTTCCGGGCGGTGGAAAGGGTCCTGACGGCATGAGCGAGGAGGCGAGGGCGGCGTTGGCGCCTTGGGCGGGTCCCGGCCCCACCGATGACGAGGCGCAGGCCCTGCTCAGCGAGATGGTGGCCATCCCCAGTATGTCGGGCGACGAGGGGGCGCTGGCCCGGTTCCTGGTCACGACCATGGAGGGGCTGGGCTTCGGCGCGGAGGTGGACGCGGCGGGGAACGCCGTGGGCCACATCGGCGCGGGGGAGCGCCACATCGTGCTGCTGGGCCACATGGACACCGTGCCGGGCGAGGTCCCGGTGCGTCGCGAGGGACGCCTCCTCTATGGGCGAGGCGCCGTGGATGCCAAGGGGCCGCTGGCGGCGTTCGTTGTGGCGGCGGCGCGGGCGGCGGACGGCCTCGGGGCGCGGGTGACGGTAATCGGCGCGGTGGAGGAGGAGGCGGCCACGTCCAAGGGCGCCTACCATGCCGTGGGGCAGTACCGCCCTGATTTCTGCATCATCGGCGAGCCGAGCGGCTGGGACCGCATCACCATCGGGTACAAGGGGCGCCTGCTCATCGACTATGTGCTCGAGCGGGCCGTGTCACACACCGCTGGCAGCGCGCGCCCGCCGGCGGAGGATGCCGTCGGTTTCTGGCTGCACCTGGCCAAGTGGGCCGAGGAGTACAATCGCGACAACGAGGGGACGTTCGCGACGCTCGATCCTTCGCTGCGCCGTATCTGCTCGGGCGGGGACGGGCTGCGCGAGCGCGTCGAGATGACCATCGCGTTGCGGCTGCCCCTGGGGCTGCATCTGCCCGACCTGCTCAATCCCCTCATGGACACCTGGGCGCGCCACCCCGCCGGCGCGGCGCGCGTGGTGACCCGCGGGCACGAGGTCGCCTTTCGCGCCGAGAAGCGCACCCCGCTTGCCAGCGCCTTCCTGGCGGCCATCCGCGCCGAGGGCGGCAGCCCCGCCTACGTCACCAAGACGGGCACCTCCGACATGAACGTCGTCGGCCCGCGCTGGCGCTGCCCCATCGTCGCCTACGGACCCGGCGACTCGACCTACGACCACACCCCGAACGAGCAGATCGATCTCGACGAGTACTTACGGGGGGTGCGCGTGGTGACGCGCGTGCTCGCGCGCGTCGCCGGCGTCTAGAGGGCTGGGTGCGAGTTGCGGGTTCCGGGTTACGGGTCGGACGGGCGCGGGGAACAGGTGACAGGTTGCAGGTCACAGGCTCGAGAAGGTATGGTCCCTGAAGCCTGTAACCTGCAACCTGTCACCTGAAACAGCGACTTTCCACGTACAACGCGAAACGCGTACCCGCACCTAGTGCGACTGTTGCCTCACGGCGGCGGGGGTGCATGCCTCCTCGGGGACGAGGGGCAACAAGCGCTCCACGATCGGCACAAACTCCTCCGCGGGGTACTCCTCGAGACGGCCGTTGTCGGCGAGGCGGGCGATCTCGGGCCGAATGGGCAATCTCCCCAGGAGGGGCACGCCCATGGCCGCCGCTACCTCGGTGGCGTTGCTCGGGCCAAAGACCTCCACCTGTTCGCCGCACTTGGGGCACTCGGCGTAGCTCATGTTCTCGATCAGCCCGATGAGGGGGATGTCGAGCTGCGTGGCCATCGAGGCCGCCTTGCGGACCACCATTCCCGCCAGCGACTGGGGCGTTGTCACCATGACGATGCCGTTCAGCGGGATGGTCTGCATCACCATGAGCGAGGCGTCGGACGTTCCTGGGGGCAGGTCGACGATGAGGTAGTTCAGGTCACCCCACGCGACGTCGCCCCAGAACTGCTTGATGGCGCTACTGATGAGCGGGCCGCGCCAGATCACCGCCTGGTTGGGGTCGGCCAGGAGCAGGTTGATGGACATCAGCTTGATGCCGCCCTCGGTCTGCACCGGCATGATACCCAGGGGACTGCCGATGGGCCGCTCCTCGCGGTGCAGCAGCATCTTGGGGATGCTTGGGCCGGTGATGTCGGCGTCGAGCAACCCGACGCGATGCCCCTGGCGGCGCAGAGCCACGGCCAGTAGCGACGACACCGACGACTTGCCCACGCCGCCCTTGCCGCTCAGCACGGCGATGACGTGCCGGACATTGTTGTACCCCAGGGCAGACCCCTCCTGTTGGGCGCCGGCGCCGCCGGTGAGTTTTGCCTTCTCTTCAGCGGTCATCTCGCGCATGTTGACCACTACCTCGCGCACGCCCTCCAGCGCCAAGAGACGCTCTCGGGCGTCATCGGCCATCTGCCCGCGCAGGGGGCAGGCGATGGTGGTGAGCGCCAGCGTGAACGACACGACGCCGTCGTCGAGCGTGATGTCGTGCACCATGCCAAGGTCGACGATGCTGCGATCGAGTTCGGGATCCATCACCTGGCTCAGCGCCTGGCGAACGGCCTCTATCGATGCCATAGTACCTCCATATCGTGCGGTATGCTTCGAATGCATCCTTGTTAGTATATACCAACGACACAGTGCTGCCCAAGCAAGGCGATGGCCGTGTCGTAGGTTACAGGTGACAGGGCACAGGGTTGCGCGTTATGAATTGTGGGGTGTAGCTTGCGGCGTCGGCCTCCGCTCGATGCGCCTCAGGTAGAACCAGTGGTTCTCGTGTGACACACGAGCCAACCGGCCCTCGGCCACCAGCCGCTGGACGGTATCCCAATCGGCGCCGTGCGGACGATCGATGTGGCGCCACACGTCGGGCCATACGGCATCCACCTTTAGCGAGGCCCAGTTGGCGCGCGCCAGCCGGCCCGAAGGCGATCATTGGGCAACCTTTCATTGGTCTGTCGCGGGGCTGCCGTCACTGGTGAGCGGCAGCTGCGCCTATCGCCGCCCGTGCTGCCAGCGATGCTGGTGCGCGCGCCCGCCCGGCGCGTCAGCGCTCGTCCCACGAGGCATGGGGGGTCTGCTCGCGATCAGCCCATCCGCCGGTGCCACCGCAGCGCGCCGGCGATCCCAAGCGTCGAGTAACGAGGTTGCCACGCGTGGCACGACCTCTCGAGCCACGAAGGCCAGCGCGGCGCCAAGCCACGGTCGGCTGCCGTGTGTGGCGCGCGGCACAGAGATCACCCGCGCAGACCCATCGACCGTCTCTGGCACCAGGGCAGCTGACTCGACAGCTGCTGGCGCCCCGACCATGGAGATAGCGTGTTGCGGACAGGTGTCGGCACAGGCCTCACAGGCGGTGCATCGCGTGCTATCGACCTCGGCGAGGCCGTTCACCAGACGCAACGCCTGCACCGGGCAGACGTCCACGCAGGCGCCACAGCCGCCGCAGCGCGTAGAGTCGACATAAGCTGGTATATTCCTCCCTCCCATTGGGCGAACGAGTGGAGCACTGCGGTATCGAGCGCGAGGCAAGTGTACAACCCGCCTGGGTCGCGCCGCGACTCCCAGCTTCCACCCAGCATGCTCCAAGGAGCGGCTTGCACGCAGGAGGGGAAACCGTACAATACGGGAGTCGTGGCCGGGAGGGCAACGCCCTCCCGGCCCGGCTACGGGGCGGGTGTCTGGATGTCAGGCCGTCACCCGCCCTGTCTCTGTTCCCCCGGTCGGCCTTCCGTCCTGAGGGCGCCGAGACGCTCGTCCAGTCTCTCCAACTCCTCACGAAGCGCTCGGGCGCGCTCCTCCAGGATGCTCGCCTCGTCCGCCGCCGTCATGGGCGCCGTGTAGGGACCCGGCGCCCACCCCGGAGCGTAGCCTGCGCGCATCCAGCCGGGTTGACCTGTGGTGTAGAACCAGTGGCGGTGTCGCATGCCGCGACCCCAACCACCGCCCCGGCCCAGCCTTCGGCCCGTGCCCCAGTTGGCGTACCCGGGTACATCATGGCCCGCGCAATAGCCCGCGGCCCTGCCGGTCATGGGCCCCTGACCGCGCGGTCCCGTCCTATCTCCGAACGGCATCGTAAACCTCCTTGCCTACACACAGAAACACACGTGGGCTACCAGCATCCTCGTCGTCCCCGGCCATGGCAACGACCAAAGCCGCCCCGACCAGGGCAGCCGATGGGGCCGCGCCATCCAACGGTCGCCGGCGGTTCGTTATACTGCACCGGCGTGCCTTGTAAGCCTGCGTAGCCATAGGGCGCCTGGCCCTCCTCCGGCTGGGGGAGCACGACGGAGCAGTAGCCCCTTCCCCCGCCAGAGAACGGGCCCGTGCCACGCGGCCCCTTCCCGTCAAATCCGGGCATGGCATTCACCTCCTTTCTGGGAATAGTAGTCAGTTGTCAGTTCTCGGTGGTTGGCTGTTAGCTATTCGCTGTTGGCCGGGCTCTGCGAGGCCCGCCCTGCTGAGGGTGTGTCCAGGATTTCGGAAGAGGCCCCCGGGGGCAGACACGTCGATCTGCCCCTACACCTGCGCACGACCCGTAGGGGCGACCGGCCGGTCGCCCGCCGCACGCCCACCAAAAATCCTGGACAGACCCCCCTGCTGCGGCCAAGCACATGGCTCCGTGAGCGCATGGGGCCTGATGGCAAACAGCAAACAGCTAACAGCAAACAGCAACCACCCACTGCCAGGGACTGACAACTGACCACTGACAACTACCCTCACCGTATCACGTCCGAGTTTCGCCCTGCCACGAGCCGCTCTACGTCGACCTTGCTCACGAGGGGGATGTTCTGTGGGATGGTCATCTTGAGGGCGGCCATGGCTATGCCGTAGGCAAGCCCCTGCTGAAGCCCCCATTGCGTGTAGCCATAGATCATCCCCGCCACAAAGGCGTCGCCCGCCCCGAGGCGATTCACGCACTGGACGTCGTAGCCGCCGGCGCGATAGTGCGTGCCGCGGTCAAAGCCCAGTGCGCCCTCGGGGCCCAGGGTCATGGCGATGGCGGTGGCGCCGCAGCAGTCCGCCAGGGCGTGCAGCGCGTCCTGGCGCTCCAGGCGCCTGCCCAGCACGATCTCTACATCGGGCTCGGTGGCCACCAGCAGGTCGACGTGCGGCAGCAGTTCGCGATATGCCTCGCGGGCCGCATCGCGCGACCAGAGGAGCGAGCGATAGTTCACATCAAAGGCGACGCGCACGCCCGCCTCTCGAGCCCGGCGAGCGACGTCCAGCGTCGTGGCGCGGCACGTGTCGCTCAGCGCCGGCGTGATCCCCGTCAGCACGACCCAGTCGGCGGACAGGATATGGTCCCAGTCCAGCTCTTCCGCCCGGAGAGTGGTGGCGGCGCTGCCGGCGCGGTCATAGATAGTGACGAGGGGGCGCGGCGCTGCGCCCCACTCGACGAAAAAGGTGCCCACGCGGCCCGTCTCGGACCAGACGACGGCCGAGGTGTCCACCCCGAAAGAGCGCGTCTCGTTCACCAGCTTGCGCCCCAAGGCATTCTGCGGCAGCTTGCCGACCCAGCCGGCGTGCATCCCCAGGCGCTCGAGGCCGATGGCGACGTTTGCCTCCGCACCACCGAGGAGCGCTACGAAATGGTCGCAGTACTCGATGAGTTCGTGTGGCGGCGGCCCAAACATCACCATCGTCTCGCCGATACACACGGCCCGTACGCGGCAGTTATCCGTGCTGACGGCCGTCATGGTGCGCCCCTTACAGCATGCCCAGTTCGCGGAACCCAGCGAGCATCGCCTTTTCCTCGGCCTCCTCGATGGGCAGCACCGGCGCCTTGGGGTATCCGGCGTCGACGCCGCGCGCCTTCAGGGCGGCGTAGCAGGCGGCGTTGGTAGAGCTGGGGATGTGGAGCACCTGACGCGCCCTGTTCACCTTGAGCTGCAGGTCGGCGGCCTGCTCGTACTCTTTGGCCTGGTAGAGGTCCCACAGCTTGACCATGATCTCCGGGAAGGCGTTGGCGAGGCCAGCCACACACCCCTTGGCGCCCGTCATCCAGGCCGCCAGGGCGATCCCCTCGGTCCCCACGATAAAGCGGAACTCGGGATAGTCGCTCATTGCCAGGACGAGGTGGGTAAAGTCGATGTAGTTGAACCCGCTGTCCTTGATCCCCTTGACGCCGATCTCGGCCAGGTGGCGCAGGATGGTCGGCGTGATGACGATCCCCGACGTCTGGGGGTTGTTGTAGACGTACACCGGGATGTCCACGGCCTCGACGAGCGCGCGAAAGTAAGCGACTACCGAGCGCTCGTCATGGCGAAAGTAGAACGGCGACACCGACGACACATACGGGATGCCGGCGCCGGCAGCGTGCTTGGCAAGCTCCACGGCATCTGCGGTGTTGGCCGTGCCCACGTGGGCGACGACGGTGATGCGCCCCTTGGCCTGATCCATGACGATCTCGTGCACCCGCTGGCGCTGCGCCACGCTCATCAAAGGCCCAGAGCCGTACGTGCCGCAGATAAAGAGCCCGTGGGAGCCGTGCTCTACCTGAAAGTCCACGAGGCGCCGCAGGCCTTCCTCGTATACCTCACCCGCGGAGGTAAAGGGAGTGGTCAAAGGGGGGATGATGCCCGATAGCTGCTGGTCCATCTGTTCTTCCTTTCGCTGATTGGCGTACCCGGCGGTGAACCGCCGGGCCGTGTGAGACGTAGGCCGTCTCGCGGCCACGCATCAGCCCTGTAAGGGCTTTTATCTCTGGTCGCCGGAGGGGTTCGCCCCCGGCGACCCGTGGATCGGCACCTACAGCAGCTGCGCTGCCCCGTTGAACACCTGCTCCACGTGCAGTATGGTGGCCGCATGGCCTGGGTGCTTGGGGTCGAGCCACGTCTTCATGTCGTCAAACACGGGGCCGCTGGTGGCGTACTCGATGGTACCCTTGACCTGGTAGGCCTTGCCCGCCTCGGTGATGAACAGGAGGGAAGCCGGGCTCCCCGCAGCGATGTTGGCCCGCGTCTTGTCGAAATAGTTGTCGGCGACGACGAGTCTCTCCTCGTCGTACTTTTTCACGCAGGTAGCATAGATGGCGTTGGGAACGCCTTCGGGGCTGACGGTGGCCAGCACGATGGGCCCCTTGCGGGTCTCCCAGGCCTGGCTGACGACTTGCGGTAGTGCTGTCATGG
>Ga0123328_1004120_pt1 | contig 12007 bp, 13 predicted proteins | sample BioC12SIPDNA_2_FD_89702 | JGI IMG/M metagenome (GOLD analysis project Ga0123328, IMG submission 89702) | Anaerobic biogas reactor microbial communites from Washington, USA - Biogas_R1_A C12 SIP DNA | ecosystem: Engineered > Bioreactor > Anaerobic > Unclassified | place: Washington, USA...
ACGGCCCAGCACAAGCAACACGAGCAGAATCAGCGGCGGGATGGAGAAGACCGCTGCAAAGGCCAGGGCCGCCGCCAGCCGGGTCGCTTTGTCTTCGCCGAACTGCCGGACCGTCTCTTTGACCAGGGTAACGACGTCGCCAGGCTTCATGGATGTGCCCTATGGGCAGCTATTACCCGTTTCCTCGATCGCGGCGCGGATATTCTCCATGCGGTTTTCGGGATTCGGGTGGGTGCTGAAGAACTCGGGCTGGCCGCCACCCCCGCCGGCTTCGGCGAGAATCTGCATGACGGTCAACATCTCGCAGGGGTTGTAGCCGGCGTTCGCCATATAGCGGACGCCGAGGACGTCGGACTGCAGCTCGTCATCCCGGCCGAACTTCATGTTGACGACCTGCCCGATGAGAGCCGCGACAGCCGCCGTCTGCTGGGTTGATGGATTATCGGGATCGTAGGCGGCGATGACGGCGGCGCCGGTGAGCCCCTGCGTCAACTGGACCTTGGCCATCTGCTCGGCCGAGTGGCGAGCAACGGCATGGCCGATCTCGTGGCCCATAACGCCGGCAAGCTGATCCTCGTTGCCGAGCTGGTCAAAGAGGGCGGCGGTGATGAAGACCTGCCCTCCCGGCAGGGCAAAGGCGTTGATCGTCTCCGGGTCGGCAAGCAGCGTACACTCGAAGGGATACTCTGTTTCCTGCAGGCTGTTGGCCTGGATGAGGTTGGCGCAGACCTCGTCGAGCAGCGCCTGGGCCTGCTGGTCGGGATCTTCGCCGCCGAATTGCTGCTCCATCTCCGGCACTGCCTGCAGGCCGAGGGCAATCTCCTGCTCCTTCGTCATGGCCACGTACTGCTCTTCGTCGGTGTACGGGTTGAAGGATTTAGAGGCGCAATACGAAAGAATAGAAAATGCGGCAATCGCCAGGGCAATCAGAATCCTCGCTCCGCTGAGGCCGCGGCCCTCGCCTGAAGTACGTCTGCGATACATGGTTTCTCCTTTTTATTCTTCGGCGGCTTCGGTTTTTTCGACGCGGACGAAGCGCTCGACTTCGAGCAGCTCGTAGACCGTCCCGGCGGTCAGACCGAAGAGCAGATGGGTCGCAATTTCGAGCCAGTTGTTGATGGGATAGAACCAGGGGAAAAAGCGGGTAAAGGTGAAATGGTTGATGGCATATACGGCGAGGCCAAACAAGAGGCCGACGATAACGCCGACAGGCAACTCCCATTCATGGATGATCGCCGCCAGAACAAGGGTATAGATCACGGAGATGACGAAGTGGAGGAGTATTCCCACGATGACGGAGATGGCGCTGATGTCGTCGAGCAGGACATCCGTCCCCAGGATGAGAGCTCCTGTGTAGTGGGGATAGATCCAGGGGCTCTGGCCGACGATCAGGGCCTGCCCCAGCATTTCAGCAATCAAGAAGACGAGGCCGGCGACCAGGCCGGCAATGAAGGCGGCCCGCCAGTCTACCAGTTGTTCCAGTTCTACGCGTGACGTTGTACTCATCAATCTCCTCCCTGGCCAAAGCGGCCGGCTTAACCCTGCAGAAGTGATTGGCCTCCGTCGATAAAGATGACGGCGCCCGTAATGTGGCTGCTGGCGTCGGAGGCCAGAAATAACACCAACTCGGCAACCTGTTCCGGGCTGCCCGGCGCGCCGTCGGTCAGGGGGATCGCGCCTTCCGGGTACTCGACCGGCTCCCGGGCCCTTTCCAGGTGGCGCTCTTCCGTGTTTTCGCCGATGCCGGTCGTAATTGCGCCGGGACAGATAACGTTGACGCGAACGCGGTCTTTAGCCAGCTCCAGCGCGAGCATCTTGGCCAGCGCAACCTGACCGGCCTTGCTCGTGGAGTATGCGGTTGCGCCGGTGTTGCTGAAGTTGCGGGTGCCGTTCACCGACGAGGTGACGACGACGGCCCCACCCTGGCGACGGAGCGCCGGGGCCGCATACTTCAGGGTGTAAAAAGTGCCCGACAGATTCGTCTCCAGCGTCTCCTGCCACTCCTCGACAGTCAGCTCCTCCAGAGGAGCCCAGACGCCGTTGATGCCTGCGTTGGCGAAGACGATGTCCAGACGCCCCCAGGCGTCGAGCAGGCGAGCCACAGCAGCTTCAACTTCTGTGGCGCGGGCAATGTTCGCAGCGAGGGAGAGGGCCGTGCCGCCGGCAGCGCGGATGGCTTCCGCCGTTTCTTCGGCTTCGGCCCCTTCCAGGTCCAGGACGGCGACGCGGGCCCCGGCCTCAGCCAGCCGCAGCGCTGCGGCCTTGCCGATGCCCGACCCGCCGCCTGTCACCAGCGCCACTCTGTCCTGTAGTGTCACAATACGCCTCGGTTCGTTGATAGAATCAGTTCTTCAATCCCCGGCAGCAAGGGAAGCGCACAGATGCCGCCACTAGCATAGCATAAAGGAGCAGGCCAGGGATCGGCTATATGCCCCGGTAACAAGATGTAGATACAAAAGGCGGTATCGGGTATGGCGTGGCGGGCTGAAAGCCCCGGTCCGTGGGGAAATCGACGGGGAGTGAGGCGAGAGGTAAGATAGACGGTGCAGGAGGATTGACGATGCAGATCCATACCCTTGACCTCAACTTCCAGAATCTGAGTCACGCGATTGCAGCCTACCTGATCGAGGGGCCGGAGGGCTACCTGCTGATCGAGACGGGGCCGATGAGCACGCTGCCCGCGCTGCAGTCGCGTCTCGCCGAGCATGGTCTCTCACCCGGCGATATCGGCGACGTGGTGGTAACCCACATCCACCTGGACCACGCGGGAGCGGCCGGGTGGTGGGCGCAGCACGGGGCGCGCGTCTACGTGCATCCGATGGGAGCGCCGCACCTCATCGAGCCGGAGCGGCTGTGGCAGAGCGCCACGCGCATCTACGGGGAGGCGATGGAGAGCCTTTGGGGCAGCATCCTGCCCGCTCCGGCGGAGCAGGTGATCCCGGTGCGCGATGGGCAGCAGATTACGGCAGCCGGCGTCACATTGAGGGCCATCGACACGCCGGGCCACGCCGGGCATCACCACACCTACCGGCTGGGTGACATCGGCTTCACGGGCGACGCCGCCGGTGTACGGGTGCCGGGCAGCGACTGGGTTTCCCTGCCCGCGCCGCCGCCAGAATTCAACCGGGAGCTGTGGTGGAAAACGCTGGATCGGCTGGAGGCGGAGAAGTTCGCCGCCATCTATCCGACCCATTACGGCCGGGTCGAGGACGTGGCCTACCAGCTTGGCGAAATACGGGGCATGATCGAAGACGCCTCGACCTTTGTCCGCGCCCGCATGGAAGGAGGGATGGAGCGCGACGATCTCGTCAATGCCTACGTGGGCTGGAACCGCGAGCGGGCGCTGAGCAGGGGGATGGCGGCGGACGATTTTGCCCGCTACGAAGCGGCCAACCCACTATTCATGTCCGTAGACGGGCTGATGCGCTACTGGCGGAAGCGCGCCGAGGCGGAAGCCCGCCGGTCGGCCTGAGAGCCTTATCCTCTGGAGCCGGCCGGGCCCGGAAAGCGGTTAATCTCCCGGCGCAGCGCAGCAGGAGCCACGGCCTCTGCATCAATCGCGCTCACCTGTAGAAACGAGGCCAGGTTGTGCAGCCCCCTGGCCAGAGCCTGCGCGAACGCTGCGCCGCCCTCAAACCACTCCTCCAGCCACAGCCCATTGACAACGAGCTGCCGGGCCGGCCGATCTACCCTGGCGTCCAGGCGCCCTACCAGCCGGTCGCCGTAGAGGATGGGCATCGTGTACGGGCCATACTGCCGTTTCGCTGCGGGCTTGTAGATTTCCCAGATGTAATCGAAGCCGAAGAGTCTGGCGGCCCGCCCGCGCGCGCTGACCCGTTCCAACGGGGCGAGAAAGACGACTTCGTCCAGCGTCGTCGTGGACACGGGCGCCCAGGCCGGCGGCGTCTCAGCCGCGCTCAACTGCTCCAGCAGGGGAAGGTCGTCTGCCAGGCAATAAACAGGATGACGCTCCCCTTCTACTTTCAGGGGAGCCAGCACCCCCGCCGCCACGTATTCAGACAGGGTAGCTGCGGCTTCGTTCTTCGGCACTGCCCGCCCGGTCGCTCCTTTGAGGATATTGTGAAAATCGCGCTCGCTGACCAGACCGGACTCGGAGACGGCCTTGCGCGTATGAAAGGCCGCCGCGTCCTCTGGAGAAGCCGTGCGCTGGAGGTGAACCGGCGCGACGTTCTCCAGAAAGTCGTAAACCCGTTCTTTGCCTTGCCGGCTGTGCGTCATCAGCTCTCCCGTTAGCCAGAGATAATAGAGCGCGAGGGCCGTGTCCTTACTGCCGCGATAATGGTCAACTGCGTTTCCCGCGAAATCCCGGTTGCGCAGCGGGCCGCGGGACCGTATTGCCTGGCGAACCGCATCCAGCAAACCGGGATTGGCCTGCGCGAACGCCAACCAGCGCTCTTCACCTTTCCGGCGCTCCATCAGGGGACGGTAGAAGGGAAGCTCGGCCATCGGGTAGATCATGACGGTGCCGCCGTAGTCAAAGAACTGGCGGTCTGTGTACAGGAGGCTATCGAGGTCGTCTGGACGGTAACCGGCTACACGCCCCCATAACACCAGGTCGTGGCTCTGGGCAACGACGGTAACAGGATCCACCTGGACAGCCTCGACGGCCCGCAGGGCGCTGTCTACGCCGTCCCGGCCCTGCCAGCGCCGGCCGGGCCACAGTCCCTGTTTGCCGAGGATAAAGCGGCGGCGAACCGTGTCCGAAATTGGTATGGCGGCGGGCATAGGCACTCTCTGCGTTCTTTTGCTGCCTAGTATAGGGTGGGCCCGGCGCGGGGAAAAGGGAACATCTTCCATCAAATCTTCGTTATATCCTTTGACGGGCCTGCCGGCTTTTCGCTAAGGTGTCTGCAGCGGCAGGCGGAACGTCTGTTTTGTCGTTAATGGAAAGGAGAAAGAAGATGATGAAAAAGAACGATGCGCGACGCACGATCTTTATGACGGTACTGGTCCTTTTGCTGGTGGCAGCGCTTGCCGCCTGTACGCCAGAAGAAAACAGCGGGCTGGGCGAGCCGGGCGCACCCGATAATACGGAGACGCCGGCAACGGAGCCCACTCCTGAAGATGAAACGGCGCCAGAAAGCAACCTGAGCGGCTCGCGCTGGAACCTTGTCTCGATGGCCGGGGAGACGCCGGTTGAAGGCAGCACGATCACCCTGGACTTCCTCAACGGCGATCTCGGCGGCAACGCAAGCTGCAACTCTTACACCGCGCCGTACACGCTCGAGGGTGAGACGCTGACGGTCGGGCAGGCGACCAGCACGATGATGGCCTGCGAAGGGGTGATGGACCAGGAAGCGCGCTACCTGGAGCTGCTGAGCAGCGCTGAGTCGCTGTCCGCCGGCGAGGACGAGCTGGTGATCCGGACCCCCGAAGGGGACCTTGTGTTCGAGCCGGCAGCCGACACGGCGCTGGAAGGCACGACCTGGACGCTGAGCGGCCTGGTAGAGAACGAGAGCGTCAACTCAATGGCCGGCGACGAGGAGATCACGGCCATCTTCGAGGGTGGGCAGCTCAGCGGCTTTGCCGGCTGCAACAGCTACTCGGCCGAATACAGCGTCGAGGGTGAGGTGCTGAACCTCGGCGATGTGGTCAGCACGCTGGTTGCCTGTGAGGATGAAGCGCGCAACGAACGCGAGCAGGCTTTCCTCGGCGCCCTGCAGAACGCCGCCGCCTACCAGATCGAACGGGAGAACCTGACCCTGCTGGATGCCAGCGGGAACCCGCTGCTGCATTTCCGGGCGCAGGACGCGGCAGAGTAAGCTGACCGGACCTCAGTCTTCAACGACCGCCAGACTGGCAAAGATCTCGTGGATATTGCCATCGGGATCGGCGAAGAAGGCGGTACGCTGGCCCCAGGGCATGTCGGCCGGTCCTTTGACGGGCGTCGCGCCCCGGCCGACCAGCTCCTCATAGAGCCGGTCGACTGCCTCCGGGGTGGGTACGGGAAAGGCCAGCTCCAGACGCTGGCCGCTCGCCTCCCGGGTGAAGCTCTCGTGACCGGTGGCGTCGTACATAATGTCCCTGTGGCAGATAGAAAAACGCACGCCTGCGGATTCAAACTCGACGTAGTTGTGCATGTCGTCGGCTACGACGAAGCCGAGTACGTCGCGATAAAAGGCCACCATCCGGGGCACGTCTCCGGTCACAATAGTGATCAGGTCAATTCTGGGGTTCATCGGTTTCTCCTGCAGAAAGAGTGTCCGGTCCCGCACGGACACGGACGCCCATCGTAGCAGGGAACGGCGGCTCTGCAAGAAAAGCGGTGGGCTGTCGTCAGGCAGCCCTCCCCTTGTGCTTCTATGTCACCGGCGTGCGCCGGGCGGGCGCCCTCTTTACCCGGTACGCGGTCGCTTGAGGAGGATGAGCAGGCCGCCGGCGATGAGGAAGATCGGCCAGATCCTGCCCAGCAACTCCAGGGCGTCCATGGCGGCGCCGCCAAAGCTGGCGGCTGCGCCGACCAGCGCCATGATAGCGGCGACGATGAGCGCCCATAGGTGACGATCGTCACGGGTAAAGATGATCGACAGCACCGGAATCAGCACCCAGCCGGCGGCAAAGGCGAGCAGAAACATGCCGCCGCCGTCCTCGACGAAGGGAATTTCCACGCGCTCGATCGTCAACAAGACCCCGAGGGCCAGCCCGGCGAGGATGCCGCCGGGGATAAAGAAGCCCGATTGGCGTGTGGCGATGCCGGCGACGATAAAGACGAGGCTGAGGCCGCCGAGCACTATCCAGCCCATCATCTCGCCGATATCGACGAACTGGGCCAGCAGGGCCAGCACGCCGACGACGATCAGGATCAGCCCCCCTACGAAATTGCCTCTACCCCGGCCTTCTGCTTTCTCTTCTGTTGGCTTGTCCATTGGTGACGTTCCTCCACTACTACGATGCGGCCTGACATGGTAAAAAACAGTGTAACACGGCCATACGCTGCTGTAACCTGTCAAATGTCATCTGCTGTCTCCTGCTAAAGGCGGAACGGGTTGGCGGGTATGGCCGAACTGCGCCCGCTAATCACATTCCTATAGACAGGGCTCTGGTTCCGATCTACGATGGGCGCATGAGTTTTGAGCTTCCGCTCTTCCCGCTGCACACGGTGCTCTTTCCGGGCATGCCTCTGGCGCTGCATGTCTTTGAGCCGCGCTACCTGCAGATGGTCGGCGAGTGCATGCGCACCCGGCAGCCTTTCGGCGTCGTCCTCATTCGCGAGGGTCAGGAGGTGGGCGATCCGACGGCGGAGCCTTTTCCCGTGGGCTGCACGGCGGAGATCGCCCAGCTGCAGCCGCTGGAAGACGGCCGGCTGCAGCTTCTTGTCATCGGCCGGGATCGCTTCCGTATTCTCTCGCTGCACCGCGACCAGCCCTATCTGACGGGCACGGTGGAGCGCTTTCCGCTAGAGGAGAAGGCCGGCGCCAACCGGGTTGCCGTCGAAGCGCTGCGCCCATGGGTCGAGCAATATCTCGAGCTGTTGAGCGAGGCGGGCGAGATGGAGTTCGACGCCAGCCGGCTGCCAAGCGAGCCGGAAGAGATGGCCTACCTCGCGGCGACCGTGCTGCAGGTGCCCGCGCTGGAAAAGCAGGCGCTGCTGGCCCAGGCGGGTGCTACGGAGCTGCTCGAAGAGATGCGTGGCCTCTACCGGCGCGAGCTGCCCCTGCTGCGGGCGATGCTCAGCCTTTCCGAGAGCCTGCCCGAAGGGCCGGGGCCTTTTTCCCTCAGCTAGGCGCGGTGTAACGCCGCCAGCGCCTCCAGCTCGTCGGGCGGCAGGGGCGCGGGCTCGCCCAGCGCGCGGGCCAGGTAATAGGTATAGGCGGCAGCCTCCATGCGCTCCAGGGCGATGAGCGTCTGTTCCAGACTTTTGCCGACGGAGATCGAGCCGTGGTGGCTGAGCAGCACGTTGTTGTGCGTGCAGATCAGCTCGCGGATGCTCTCGCCAACGGCGGGCGTTCCCGGCCGGGCGTAAGGCGCCACAGGCACGTCGCCGAGCATCACGCGCACCTCGGGCATGAAGTCGGTCGGATAGGGCAGGCCGGCGATGGTCAGCGCCGTGGCATAGGGCGGGTGGGCGTGGAGCACCGCCCGGATGTCGGGCCGCTGCCGGTAGGCTTCCAGATGCATGAGCATCTCAGACGTGGGCCGGCGCCCTTCTCTGGCGGCGAGCAGCGTGCCTTCTTCGTCGACAATCACCAGGTCGTCCGGGGCCATTTTCGGCTTATAGAGGCCGCGCGGCGTGATCAGGATCCGGCCGGGCTGCAGGCGCACGGAGATGTTGCCGTCGCTGGAGCGGGCCAGCCCCTGTTGCGCCATCAGACGGGCGATCTCGACGATCTCTTCGCGGGCCCGTGTTTCGTCCATCATCACTGGCTTTCCTCCCCGGTCACGACGAGAGCCCGTATAGCTCGCCGAACTTGGTCTGCAGGTAGCTCACGTAGGGCTCAATGGTCAACGGCCCGCCGGTAACCCGCTCGACCAGCTCGGCGGCGGTGAATTTCTTGCCGTGCCGATAGACGTTCTCCCGCAGCCAGCCATGCAGCGTTCCAAACTCGCCGCGTCTCATTTCATCTTCAATCTCTGGATGGGCCTGCAGCGCCCGGCTGTAGAAGAGCGCGCCCATGATGTTGCCCAGCGTATAGCCCTGGAAAGCGCCGCCCACCGTCCCGGCGAACCAGTGGACATCCTGCAGGACGCCGTCGCGGTCGTCGGGCGCGCGCAGGCCGAGATCGGCCTCATAACGGGCGTGCCACGCGTCGGGCAGGTCGGCGACGGACAGCTCGCCCTCCAGCAATTGCGCTTCCAGCTCGAAGCGGATCATGACGTGCAGGTTGTAAGTCACCTCGTCGGCATCCACGCGGATGAGCGAGCGCTGCACGTGGTTGACGGCGCGGTAGAAGCGGTCGAGGGAGACGTCGCCAAGCTGCTCCGGGAATTGCGCCTGAAGCTGCGGGTAGAAACATTCCCAGAACGGGCGGCTGCGGCCAACCAGGTTCTCCCAGAGGCGCGACTGGCTTTCGTGGACGCCGGAGCTGGCGCCGATGCCCAGCGGCGTCGCTTCGAACGCGGGTTCGATGCCCTGTTCATACATCGCGTGGCCTGCTTCGTGCAGCGTGCTGAACAGGCCGTCGGCAACGTCGTTTTCGTTGAAGCGCGTTGTGATGCGCACGTCGCCGAGCGAGAACTTGGTCATAAAGGGATGGTGGGTCTTGTCCTGGCGGCCACGCTCAAAATCGTAGCCATAGCGGCGGATGACCATTTCGCCAAAGGCCCGCTGCGCCTCCTCGGGATAGTGGCGGTAGAGGAAACTGGCGTCTGCCGGCTCCTGCGCCGTAATCTGCTCGACCAGCGGCACGAGCCGCTCGCGCAGGCTGGCGAAGAGGGGGCGCACCGTCGCCACCGTCATGCCATAGTCAGAGGAGTCGATCAGCGGATCGGCGATGTGCTCGTAGCCGGGGAAGAAGTCGGCTAACTGCCGGCTCAGATCCACCGTCTTTTCGAGGTAAGGGCGAACCGCTTTGAAGTCGTTCGCCGAGCGGGCTTTGGTCCAGGCGTGGTACGAAGCGGCGCTGTGGGCGTAGAACTCGCCGAGGAAGGAGGGCGGGACCTTCAGCGCGCGCTCGTACTCGCGGCGGCTGACCCGCACGAGACTCGCTTCGTCGGAATCGTAGGGCAATTGTTCCGCCCAGGGCTCCAGCTCGTCCAGAAGGCGACCAATCGCAGGATCGGTGAACTTTTCCTGGGCGATGCGGGCGACGAGGGCAAGCTGCCGGGCGCGGGCCGGCGAGCCGCCGGGGGGCATGTAGGTGGTCTGGTCCCAATCGAGCAGCGCGCCTACGTAGCGCAGGTCGTAGGCCTCCATCAGCCGCCGCTTCATCTCCTGTAACTTTGCTTCCATGATTTGCTCCTTTGTCAGGTATTCGATTAATCAGACTTCTACGGCTGGCAGCTAGAGCAGACCGCCGCGAGTACAGAGAGGGCACACCGGGGAGCTTTTTACGTGGCTGCGCCTCTCTTGCCAGGCTGTCAAGCACCCCGGAAAACTGTAACAGAAGGGCCGTAGAAGTTCAAACCTGGAGACGGCGCTGATTGCCCGGCTCAAACGCGGTGGTGGGCAAACGAATTCGCCTTCTGCATCCGTTGCTGCACCTGCTTTTGAACCTGCAGAGCGGCGGCTCGCACGCCGGCCACGCTGCCGACAGCGCCGAGGATCAGGTCCCACATGGTGTCGTCCAGCGGGCCCATGACCGGCGACCCCTGGCTCTGCTGGGCGAGCAGGTTGTCGGCGGCATACTCGACGATTTCCCAGACGGCGGCCAGGCCGAGGGTGAGCAGCGCCGCCAGAGCGCCGGTCGCCACAATCGAGCTGACAAGCAGCGGCCGATCCCCGCTCTGGTGCGCGGCGGGCACATAGAGGACGAGAAAGGCGATGAAGGCGACAAGCGCGGGGTTGACGAGATGCAGCAGCTTGTCGTAGTAGGCCGAGATCCGGTAGAGGTTAAACAGGATTCCCAGCGTGCAGTTGGCCACGGCCATCAGCAGACAGAGGCTGTGGATATGCTGGACGTAAGCGGGCACGGTCCTGCGCAGCCAGTAGCCAGGCAGGAAAGAGAACCCGAGCAGCAGTAGTGTTTCCGCTCCCTGGAGAAAGTCGAGGGAGAGGAACTGCACGATGGCCGTGGACAGGAGCACCATAGAGAGGAGACGGGCGATCGTGTTCAGCAGCGACCATTCGCGGCGCGCGCGTATAGACAATCGACGGATGTCGTTGAGTGCTTCTCCCATCTTCGCTATCCTTCGGACTGTAATGCTCTAGATGGTGATACGTTCTCGTAGAGAGCATCACAATCCCCATTTTAGGGCAGTCGGAAGGCTTCCTGCCTCTGACAACAGACCGGGTTGTACCTGGCCGGATGTCCAGAACGAGCGCCGGGCTGCCCCTATTCACTCTATACGCTGCACGTAGTCCGAAAGTTGCTGCAGCTCCTGGCGGTAGATGCGGCGGGTGAGCGGTGGATTAACCAGACGCTCGATCAGCCCGCGCAGGCCGGGACTCGTCCTGGATGCTGTGGCAATCGTGACGAGCGAGCGCAGGCCGCCGTTCAGGGGCGCCACGGTGAAGGTCGTCTTCACGCCGGCCTCCGGGTCTTCTTCGACGAGGATGCGGCCCGGTTCCGGCTCGCTCACCCGCATGTGGTAGCTCTGCTTCACGCCCATTACCTCCATCTGCACGCGGAGGACGGTGCCGGCCCCCTGCCCGCCCTCTTCCACCGCCAGCTCGCGGAAGTATGGCCGGGGTAGAATGGCCGGGTGGCCTACCCGGTAATCGGAAAGAATGGCGTATACCTTTTCCGGCGGAGCCGGAATTACTGCAGATTGCTCTACAAATATCTGGCCCATCTGGTATCTCCTTTGAGGGCGAGTGCGGGCTGGAAGCCCGCGATCCGGTGTGGGGTCTGGTAGAAAACGGAGGAACCGCATCAGGCGACCGATGCGGTTCCTGGGGTGCTATTGTGCCCGACTGTGCGGCCGGAAGGCTCAGTCGGCCAGTTCCAGGGAGACCTCGCCCACGCCGGACTCGACGCGCAGGTCGATGGTGACCTCGCTCGTGCCATAAGCAGCGTTGGTATAGACGTCGCCGTCCTGGGTGAAGCCGGAGGCGTTGACGCCGCCCAGCCCCTGCTCGACCTCAACGCGCACGCCCACGTCGGCGGGCAGCATGAGCGTCGTGCTGCCGACGCCGCCCTGGATCGAGCCGTTCAGGCTGGCGGTCCGGCCGGCTGCGCCCAGGTTGATCTGCAGCTCGCCGACGCCGGCCTCGATGCTCAGCTCTTCCAGCGTGCCGCCAACGTCCACGGTCACGTCGCCGGCCCCGGCCTCCAGCGACAGGGAACGCAGGTCCAGCCCTGTCAGGCTGAGCCGGTTCTCGCCGGCGCCAAGGGCGACGTGCATCTCCAGCGGCAGCGCGTCGCTGAAGGTCAGATTCCAGCGGTTG
>Ga0123328_1004125_pt1 | contig 11989 bp, 6 predicted proteins | sample BioC12SIPDNA_2_FD_89702 | JGI IMG/M metagenome (GOLD analysis project Ga0123328, IMG submission 89702) | Anaerobic biogas reactor microbial communites from Washington, USA - Biogas_R1_A C12 SIP DNA | ecosystem: Engineered > Bioreactor > Anaerobic > Unclassified | place: Washington, USA...
CGAGGCGGGCGAGGTGCTCGCTCTGCTCGGCCCCAACGGGGCAGGAAAGAGCACGTTGATTTCCGTGCTTTCTGGCCTGCTGGCGCCTACCGGAGGCGATGCGTCCATCATGGGGCACTCGGTCACACGCGACGCGGCCGCCGCCAGGGCCTGCCTCGGTGTGGTGCCGCAGGATATCGCCCTCTACCCGGATCTATCGGCTCGCGAGAACCTGGTGTTCTGGGGCAAAATGTACGGTCTGCGTGGCAGGCCGCTGCACGCCCGGGTCGATGAGGTGCTGGAGCTCATCGGTCTCACCGATAGGCAGCGCGATCGTGTGAGTCGGTATTCCGGCGGCATGAAGCGCCGAGTCAACATCGGGGTGGCCCTGCTGCACCATCCCCCCGTTGTCATCATGGACGAGCCCACCGTGGGCATCGATCCTCAGTCTCGCCGGCGCATCCTCGATAGTGTCCGCCAGCTGAATGCGGCTGGCATGACCGTGCTCTACACCACCCACTATATGGAAGAGGCCGCCGAACTGGCGGATCACATCGCCATCATGGACCGGGGTCTCGTGATCGCCTACGGCACGCACGACGAGCTGATCCGCATGTTGGGGTCTCAAACCCGCGTGGATCTTTCGCTGGACGCCCCACACGAGGATCTTCTGGATGCGTGGCGAGCCGTAGAGGGCGTCTCGCAGGTGGATCGGCTTGGCGCTAATGAGGACGCGCAACCTGGCGAGCAAGGGGTGGACGACGGGGCTTTCCCGGTGCAGACCGGCGCCAACACCGTGACCGCGTTAGTCGATGACTCTAACCGAGTGCTGCCTCGCCTCTTTGAGGCGGCGTCTGCGGCCGGCGCGCGTATCACTTCGGTGGATATCCGCGAGCCGAACCTCGAAGCGGTCTTCCTTTACCTGACGGGCCGCGCCCTGCGAGATTGAGGGAGCATGCCATGAAGATACTAGATCTGGCGGTAAAAGACCTCAAGCGCGCAACACGCAATCTGTTCCTCCTCGGAATGGCCGTAGCGGCCCCGCTGCTCATCTGCACTCTGATGTACTTTCCTCTGCGGCGCCAGCAGGTTGAGGCCGTCCCGGCCCCGGTGAACGTGGGCGTCGTAAACGAGGACGTTCCCCCTTCCGGTGCGGCTCCGGACGAGAGCCTGGGCGGCGCCGTAGAGGCCATGCTCGATGGTGACGAGGTTCGCTCCTGGATCTCGGTGACGCGTTTGGCCAGCCCAGAAGCGGCAGAGGCCGCCCTGGAGGCCAAGAGGATCGGTGTGGCTGTCCTGATCCCCGCGGGCTTTACGGCGGACTTTCTTGGCAGCCAGCCTAGCGAGCCGGTCACCATCCTGCGGGATCCAACGCTGATCGTTGGGCCGGAGGCCGTGCGCGATATGGTGCGCTCTCTCCTGGACGGCGTCATCAGCGGCCGCGTGGCCCATGAGACGCTGTCGGCCTATATCCCGAGTGCTCGCTTGTCCGAGGTGGTGGCCCGCTACGTAGGTTGGTACGCCGAGCTGCAGCGTGGGCTTGCGTACGGATCTCAGACTTCTGCGCTGGTGGTGGCGCAGCCCGGCGCCCCAGGCAATGGCAGTGTAGAGCCCGTCGGCACAATGATGTCTGTGATGATGGTCGGCCAGATCGCCTTCTTCGCAATCCACACTGGCGCATACTTTATGATTTCGCTGCTGCAAGAGGACGAGCAGGGGACGCTGGCGAGGCTCTTCACGACCCCCACATCACGAACGGTCATACTGGGAGGCAAGTTCATCGCCGTGACGCTTACGGTCCTGCTCCAGGGGCTGGTGCTTCTCGCCGCTGGCAGGCTGCTCTTTGGAGTGGACTGGGGGCAACCTCTTCCCGTCGCGATCGCTCTGGCTTCGCAGGTGATCGTGGCTAGCGGGCTCGGCGTGCTGCTGATCTCGCTGGTGCGAACGACCGCTCAGGCGGGCGTCGTTCTGGGTGGCGTCCTGACGGCCCTCGGCATGCTGGGTGGCCTTTTCACGGCCAACCTGACCATGCCCGCCGGCTTTCGGGCGCTGGCGCAGTTCATCCCCCAGGGACGGGTCATTGCCTTGTGGCGGGCGGTAATCTCCGGCGCAGCAACCGGCGAAGTGATCGGACAGGCGCTGGTAACGGCGGCGCTGGGGGCCGTGCTGTTTGCAGCGGGAGCAGTCATCTTTCGGCGGCGTTACTCCTGAGGGGGCATCATGCGGGTGATCGATATCTGCCTGAAAGATCTGGCCGAGATGCTGGGCGACCGGCGCATACTGCTCTTCCTCGTGGGCATGCCGCTGGTGTTTACGCTGTTCATGGGGTTTGCCTACCGTAGCGGGACTGAGGGAGAGGCCGAGGTGTCGCTCATCGAGCTGGGTTGGGTGGACGCAGGAACTGAAGGTGCCCTTTCTCACGCGCTCTACGAGATGGTCTCAGAGATGGAGGGGATACACCTGGTTGACCTCAGTCAGGATACCGCCACGGCCGCCAAAGCGGCTGCGTCCGGCTGGAGGCAAGTTGCCGATGAGAAGGTGCGCTCCGGCAGCCTGAACGGCGTTCTCCTTGTGGCCCCGGGCTACTCCGATCGGTCCGCTGATGCAAGCCCGCAGTCGCCCGTCCTGATCACCGATCAGAGCACCGCGGAAGGACGGGCGTTGGTGCAGGCGGTCCGTATCCCCATCGCGCGGGTGGCAAGCGCCGCGGAGATCGCGCGTCTGGTCGCCTCAGAATCTGGCGACACCGGATGGGATATCAGCGCGTTTGAGAGCGCTCTGGCTGCCTGGGGGCGGGCGGGCTCCCCGGGGCTAGTGCGGCTGGCCGCGCAAGAGGATACGGGCGAGGCCTGGTATGGAGATAACCCCTACAATATGGCTTCGCCCGGCATATTGGTTATGTTCGCGATCATGGCGCTTGTGACCTCTGCGAACGTGCTTCTGGCGGAACGCAAGGCCGGTACGCTGGCGCGCATGGCCACCACGTCCCTGACGCGCTGGCAGATACTCCTCGGGCATGCGCTGGGCATGTTCGCCATCACGCTGATGCAGGTGCTGTTGCTGGTCGTCTTTGGGCAAGTCGTCCTGGGCGTGGACTATGCGAGGGAGCCACTGGCCACGCTCCTGATCTCCCTGGCGCTCAGCCTCTGGGTGGGCGGGCTCGGGCTGACGATCGGTATCCTGGCAAATGACGATTCGCAGGTCGTATTGTTTGCTCTGCTGGCGATGTTTATCCTATCCGCGCTGGGGGGGACCTGGTTCCCGCTGGATCTGGTCGGGGGGGCCTTTGCCGCGATTGGCCGCGCGTCGCCTTCAGGACAGGCGATGAGCGGGTACCAGGACATCCTGATCCGCGGGTCCGGGCTCTCCGCCGTCTGGCAGCCCGTCGGCATCATGGTGGCGTGGGCGCTGGGCTTTTCCGCCCTGGCGTGGTGGCTCTTTCGGCGGATAAGGGTCTAGGGCGCGATCTCAGCGACAAGGACGGCACCGTCGGCCTGTTCGATGCCACCCGCCAGCACGGGATGACGTTGGTCGCCCAGGTACAGGCCGAGGTAGACACGTGCGGGCAGGAGCGCTTCCGGGGGGATATCCAGACGTCGGATGTCCAGCACGCGATCCCCGGGAATCAAGGCTGAGAAGGGCAGAGCGCCGCTCACCGGCGCGCCGTCCGCCTGGGCTACCAGCGCTCCGCTGGCGTCCACGACATGAACAAAGACGGTGGCGTCTTGCGGATCGCGGGCTAACCACTCGAGCGCCAGTTGCCAGATGCCTTGGGCGACCGGCACGATCTCGGCCGCGCAGAGCAGTGGCCCGGGTTCGAAGGCCGCCATCTCACAGGGCTCTCCGGTGGCGGATAGGATCGCTCCCGATGCGACCAGTTCCCATCCCCCGGACACCCCCACCGGGCGCGACAGGTAGAGGGCATCGTGCTGGCGGGCGAACAGGCGCAGCTTCTCCGGCCCGAGCGTGTCGCCCTGCGCGAGCCAGATGGGCTCTGTCTCTACGGAAAGACTTGCCACTGTCGCGACTTCCGCCGAGCACGCTGCTCCATTGACGGCCAGGAACTCTGTCAGATTCGAGTAGTGTGGGATAAAGAGGACATCGTCCGTCGTCAGCGCAAAAGTACGGTCCTCGCGGAAGAGCCCGCGCGGGAGGTTGATCAGGCCCAGCTGAGACCCTCGGCCTTGGGCCGTGCAGGCGTCCATGATTCCATCGTAGAGCCCTGTTAAGGACAGATAGAGCTGCCGCTGTTGACGGAGGTAGCTCCCGCCCGCCAGAAGTAGCAGGACAGTCAGGACACCGTAGGTTGCTTTCCTTATGGCGGGCAGGCGGAGTAGGCCTGAGATCTGGTGCAGCAGCGCCGCCCAGAACATGACGGCTCCAGGCGCACAGAGGGTATACAGCCGGGGTGCGATATACAGATCTGCAAAGCGCAGCGAGAGAGCGGCCGGCATGGCGCCCAGCGCCCACCAAAGCAGTCCTGCGAGTAGCAGGCGGCGGTCGGACCGCTCCCTCGCGGTGGCGAGCGCGCCTCCCACGATGGCCAACGACAGCACAGCGTAGAGCGACAGGTCATGCCATCCCAGATGGATCGTGGCAAGGCGCACGGCACGGCCGAGGGGATACAGCAGCCCCTGGCAGAAGTACATGGCGTTGGCGTACCAATCTGATAGGCCCGCGAAGCTGGCAGACGCCGTTCCGGGAAGGGCGGACCGCGCGGCAAGCACGGCGACGTTGGTGCCGATCCCCAGCAAAGGGGTGAGAAGCCATCGCCAGGAGAATCCGTGCGTGAGGATCACGAAACCCAGCGCGAGCGTCCCGGCAACGGCGCCGCTCTCATGAGCCAGCGGCGCTGCGGCGATCGCGAGCAGCGCGGATACCATGCATAATCGAGGGTACCGGCTGCTCGACGCGGATAGGACCAGACGCGCCCCCGCCAGACACAACGTCAGGGCCAATGGGTGTACCATGGCCGTCACCCAAGGTATGGCCTGTGAGAGAAGAGGGTAAAAGGGCAGCATCACGCCGGCAGACAGCGCCACGGCGGGCTCTGCGCTGACTCTATTCACGAGGGAAGCCAGGAGCAGGGCACTGATCCAGAGCAGGATCAGGCTGGCAGCATGCAGCGCCACAGGGGCCAGGTTGGGAGGCAGCCTCCGCCCGAGGGCGTACACCAGGTAGGCGAGCGGACGGTAGTAGCCTCCGTCTTGGCCTAGCCAGAGTTCACCGATACCTCGGCCGCTCAACCAGGATATGATCGGCAGATCATCAAAGAACAAGGGCAGGCGCAGGCAATAGGCATAGCTGAGGGCCACGGCGGCCGCCGTGGCCAGCGCCGTGACAGCTGCGAAGCAGGCTCCGCCGGCCCTCCTGCTGTGAGCGGGTGAGAGCAGTCGCTCCCATATAGACCTGGCTTTGTTACCCGTTTGTGGCATGTTCCAGAGTATAGGCCACATGGCCTGCACACTCCACCCTGACCGGGACCGGGGCCCGCTTGAGCGCCTCCTTTGCAGTCCTTGCGTTCGGCTTTGTTTGTCCTGTAGAATGGGGAACAAGATGGATAGATGTGAAACCCCGATCCGTGTGGCGATCGGCTCCATGAACCCGGCGAAGATCGAAGCTGTGCGCCTGGCCGTCCTGGTGGCTTGGCCGGAAGCGGAACTGATCCCGCTCTCGGTCGGATCTGGCGTCAGAGAGATGCCGATGACGGATCGAGAGGGTCAAAGTGGTGCCCTGGCCCGCGCGCTGGCTGCGCGCCAAGCAGCCGACGCAGATCTGGGGCTCGGGCTTGAGGGAGCGGTGAACGAATCCCCGGAGGGCCTGATGCTGACCAACTGGGTGGTGGCTGTCTCAAGGGACGGCCGCAAGAGCCTGGCCTCGGGAGGGGGCTTTGTTTTGCCTGAGCTGATTGCCAGAGAGATCCGGGCGGGCGCCGAACTGGGGCCCATCATGGATCGTATCACGGGCAGGGCAGACAGCAAGCAACAGCAGGGCGCGGCAGGATACCTCACACGGGGGGTGGTGCCCAGGACGCTGTGCTTCCAGGTGGGAGTCGGGCTCGCGTTAGCGCCTTTTCTGAGGCCGGAGTTGTACGCGGCTCGGCCGTAGCGCAAGGAGGGCTGGCCATGCGGCATCTGGTGATCGGCGCGCCGAACTTTGTGGCGATGCGGTTGGTCCAAAGGCTGGCCGAGCGCCGAGAGGACGTGCGCGTCATTCTGCATCCAGGCCGCAATGCTCAGAGTCAGCCCGCCCAGCGATTGGCCGAGCTGTCCGATCAGGTGCGGGCCATCCCCCTCTCCGACAACGCCGGGCTTGTGGCCGCGGCAGAGGGCGTGGATGTGATCCACTATGCCGACTGGTCCTACCAGGACTGGGGCACAGAGCCTGTGGGCGATGGGCCGGCGTCGCAAGGCCTGCGCAACGTTCTGGCTGCGGCAACGCGTGCTCGCATCTCCCGGTTGGTATATGTCAGCACGACGGACCTGTACGGGTTTCCCGGAGAGACCGTAAGGGAGCCGCTCGTGCCCTCCCCGCCGGGTCTTCCCTATGTCGACGCTCGCGCCGAGGCCGAGCTCGCGGTCTGGGAGCATGGCCGTCGCGTTGGGCTGCCCCTTACTGTGGTGCGGCCCACAACCGTCTACGGGCCCGGTGCACCAGAGTTTTTGGTCGACGCGATCCGGCAGCTGCGCGATCGCCGGCTATACCTGGTGGATCGCGGCACGCACATTGCCGGGCTCACCTATGTGGGCAACCTGGTGGAGGCCATGATCCTGGCCGGGCAGGCGCCAGAGGCGGCAGGGCAGGCCTACAACATCAATGACGACAGCTCGGTCACCTGGGCGCAGTACTATGGCATGCTGGCATCCATGGCGGAGCTTCCGCCCCCCACAGTGAGCTACTCGCGGACTCGGGCGTTGATGATGGCGAGCCTGTGGGCAAAGCTTGGCGCCGCCAGAGGACGCAGCGAGCGCCCGCCTCTGACGCGGCTGATGATTGAGATGATGAGCGTGGACCAGCGCTACCCCATCGACAAGGCGCGGCGGGATTTCGGATACCGGCCAACGTACACTTTTCAGGAGGGACTGCGCGAAACGGTCGGCTGGCTCCGCGAGAGCGGCGTTCTGGCCGACGGCTGAGCGTCAGGCTCCAGAGGACTCCCCCCGGTACTTGAGATGTGTGCAGAGGAGAGCGTCCCACGCGGCGACTGTGCACCGCGATCGCCGGGCGTCACTATGCGCGCATCGGCGCACGGGCTGTGGATCGCACGGCCCGATCCGAGTCTTTGACCCTCTCTATCCCGCACCTATAATGGCCCCACGACGATAAGAGCTGGCGGGGAGGAGAGCGTGGGAAGGCCAGGCCGAACCGATCTTGCCATCGCGCTGGGGTTCCTGGCTCTGGCGATCCTCTTCTACCTGCCGGTTACGCTTGGCGGGCGCACGCTGCTCCCCGCGGATATCGCACTACGCTGGGAGCCCTGGGCGTCGGCGTTGCAGCGCGCAGGCGAGGTCCCCGACAACAGCCTCCTGGGCGATCTGTACGTCCAGAACCTTCCCTGGAAGACGCTGATCGTCGAATCGTTGAGAGAGCGAGAGATCCCCCTCTGGAACCCGTATATCCTCGCGGGAGTGCCCTTTCTGGCGGCCGGCCAACACTCGGCCCTCTACCCGCTCAGCGTGATCTACTACGTGCTCCCTTTGCCACTGGCGTATGGCTGGTTTGCCGCGGTGCACCTCTGGCTGGCGGGGCTGTTCACCTATGTCTTTATCCGCACACTGCGCGGACCTGCGGGCCAGCCCCTTTCGCGAACGGCCGGTGTGATCGCCGGAACGGCCTTTATGCTGGGCGGCTTTATCACCAGCCACGTCGTTTTCCCGATGATGGTAGGCGCGGCCGTCTGGCTGCCGTTGGTGCTGACGGCGATCGAGCGCGTGGCGCAGCGCTATCTGCACGAACCCGCAGGGGAGACGCGCGTGCCGTTCACTGCAAACATACCCGATCTGGCGCTGGGCACGCTCGCGGTGGGAATGGCCTTCCTGGCGGGGCACCCCGAGATGTACTACTACATTGGCCTCACGGCAGCAGCCTATGCCATATGGCGGCTGTCGGCCATCGCGCGTGGCGCAGGCCTTGGGCTCCGCGGCTGGCGGATGACACTCGCGCCCGCTGCGGCGGTGCTGCTTATGGCGCTGCTGGGGATCGGGCTCGGCGCCGCACAGTGGATTCCCCTGCTGGAGGTGCTGCAGTTCAACTGGCGGCAGGGGGGTGCGACCTTCCAGGACGTGCAGAACTGGGCCTGGCCTCTGCGCCGGGTACTGGCATTGGCCATCCCTGACTTTTACGGGAGTCCCGCCCACCATCACTTGTTCAACCTGTTCAGTGGCCGGATTGAGGCAGTGAGCACGAACGCCCTGGGGAGTGCGATCTCCACCACCGAGTGGGGCATCAAGAACTATGTGGAGGGCACGGGATACCTGGGAACCCTGCCGCTGCTTCTGGCTGCCATCGCCGTGCTGCGCCGCAAGAAGGGCACAGGCTTCTTTGTGTTCTGGGCCCTGCTCTCGTTGCTGTTCGTGTTCGGCACACCCGTGTACTACCTGGTTTACCGCATGCCAGGGTTCTCGCAAGTGCACACGCCTTTTCGCTGGATCTACCCCTGGTCGCTCTGCACGGCGATCCTGGCGGGGATGGGGGCGGATGCGGTTGCCGGTTGTTGGTTGCACGTCGGCAGGTTGGGCGATCGCAGCGGGCAGACGCGCAGCGTTCAGCAGGGTGGTGCCGGGTCGGATGCGGCGTCGGCGACGCTTGCGTCGCGGCTGGCCCGCACCCTGGATTGGCTCGCCGCTGCGGTCCCGTGGGGCGCGTTGTTCGGCGGTGTGGGCATCCTCGCCGCGCTGGGGCTGAGCCTAGCCTTCAGGGAGCGCTCCGCGGCGCTGGCTGGCGCGCTTATGGAGCGGCTCGCCCGTGCGCCGGAGGCATTCAGTGATGGGCGTATGTTCTACTCCTACCAGGCGCGGAACCTGCTCATCCTGGCGCTTGCGCTGGCGACGTCCGGGCTGCTGCTGGTGCTGCGGCGGCGGTTCTCCTCGCGGCGGCGTCTCTGGTCCGCAGGGCTGGTTGCCGTATTGGTCGTTGAGCTCTTTGTGATCGGCTTTGGCTTTTATCCCCGGGCGGATGCCGCACTGGTGGCTGCCAACGCGCCCGCCCTGGAGTGGCTCGCTACCCAACCGCAACCCTTCCGTATCGCCGCCTATGGTGATGACGGCATCCTGCCGCCGAACACGGGCATGCTCTACGGCCTGGAGGACGTCCGCGGATATGACTCGATCATCCCGCGGCAGTATGTCCAGTACATGGAGCAAGCCTACCCGCAGTGGGGTCTGGCCTACAACCGGATCAACGCTATCCCCGCCCAGACGCCCGAGGCGCTGGATTCGCCGCTGCTGGATATGCTCAACGTGCGGTTCGTTCTCACGCGCGAACCCATCGATAGGCCTGGCTACGCGCTGGCGTACGGGGATCCGGGCGTTCCTGGACAGACCCTGATCTACGAGAACCTGGAAGCCCTGCCGCGGGCCTATACCGTGCCGCAGGCACGGGTGATCGCGGATGAGGCCGAGCGACTGGCAGCGCTCGCAACGCTGGATCCGAGGCGCGAGGTCATCATTGAGAGCCCGCTGGAGAGCCCACTGCCGGCCGGGATCAGTGACGGGTACCCCCTGGCGGCCGAGTCCATCGTCCACGGCGCGAACGAGGTTTACGTCACCGTGGATCTGCCCGCACCAGGGATGCTGGTGCTCGCGGACAGCTACTCTGACGGGTGGGTGGCCTACATCCGCCCGGCCGACGATTCGTCGCATAAGGCCGATCCCGACGATGGCGAGCAGGCCCTGACGCTCTACCGGGCCAACGGCAACTTCCGAGCGGTGGCTGTCCCGGCCGGCCGGCACGTCGTGCGGATAAAGTACTCGCCGGACTCGGTCAAGTTCGGGCTATACCTCTCCTTCATGTCGGCGGTGGTGGTGGGCCTGGCGCTGGGGTATCGCTGGTGGCAGGGCAGGGCCCGTGCCGACGTGGCCGAATCAACTGCCAGGCGGGTCACGCGCAACACCGTGGCTCCCATCGCGCTGAACCTGATCAACAAGGTCATCGACATGGTGTTCGCCATGTTGATGTTGCGCATTCTCGGGCCCGTACAGTCAGGCCAGTACTATCTCGCCATCGTCATCATTGGCTGGTTCGATATCTGGATCAACTTTGGGCTCAACACACTGGCGACGCGCGAAGTGTCGCGCGATCGTGGCCAGGCCAACCGCTACCTGAGCAACACGGCCATCCTGCGCGGCGTGCTCTGGCTGGGCTCCTTCCCCCTGCTGGCGCTGTTCCTCGGCTTCCGGCAGGCCACGCAGCCGATGGAGGGCGCCACGATGCTGGCCATCGGGCTGTTCCTGACGGGCCTGCTGCCCAGCAACCTCTCCGCCAGCCTGACGGCCATTTTCAACGCCTGGGAGCGCATGGAGGTGCCCGCCGCGGTCACCACCTTCACCACGCTGCTCAAGGTGTTCCTCGGGACGGTGGCGCTGCTGGCTCACACGGGCTTTGTGGGGCTGGCGGCGGTTTCCATCCTCGTCAACCTCATCACCCTGGTCGTGCTCTATCTGCTGCACCGCCGGCAGTTGTTCGCGCCGCGCTACGAGTGCGACTGGCGCTTTCAGCGCGAGATGCTGGGGGTCTCCTGGCCGCTGATGGTCAACCTGCTGCTGGCCACCCTCTTCTTCAAGGTTGCCGTGATCCTGCTCGAGTGGCTGCTGCCCGATCCGCGGGTGCTGGGGTGGTACTCGACCGCGTACAAATACATCGACGCCGTGGGCGTCGTGCCGGCGTTCTTCACCATGGCGATCTTCCCGCTCATGTCGCGCTACGCCGCCACGGCACAGGACCAGCTTCTCAAGGCCTACACTCTGGCCGTGAAACTGCTGGTGATGTTTGCCATCCCCATGGGGGTGCTGATCTCGGCGCTTTCCACCGAGCTGGTAGCGGTGCTGGGCGGCTCGCAGTATCTGCCGCAGGCGGCTGACATCCTGAGGGTGATGATCTGGTACATGCCGATCGGGTTCATCAACTCGGTCACCCAGTATGTGCTCATCGCCCTGGGCCAGCAGCGCTACCTGACGCGAGCCTTTGCCGTCGGCCTGGCATTCAACGTGATCGCCAATGTGGTGCTGATCACACAGGTGGGGTTCATGGCCTCCGCCTGGGTGGCCATCGCCTCCGAGCTGGCGCTGCTGATCCCCTTCTACGTCGGGGTTCGGCGGAACCTGGCGCCGATCCCCTGGCTGCGGCTGCTCTGGCGGCCCGTCGCCAGCGCCGTGCCCATGGTCCTCCTGTTCTGGCTGCTGCCCGGCCGCGCCAACCTGCTGGCGATCCCCCTGGGCGGCGTGCTGTACCTCGTGCTGCTCTACCTCCTGGGCGCGCTGAACCCCGAGGAGCGGGCCATCGCGGCGAGGGCGTTGCCGGGGAGAAGGTAGGGCGAGAAAACGCCCTTACCCCCGGCGGTGACTGCACCGCACCCCTCCCAGCCCTCCTCGACCATGTCTCTGGCCCCCTCCCCTTGCCCCTCGCCCGTCAACGGGGGAGGGTGTGCGAGCGCGTGTCGCCGTCGATGGCCTTCGCCAGGCTGGTGCCCAGGGTGAGCAACTGGTAGACCCGCTCGCTGGCCGCCACCAGACCATCGGCCATGCCCGCGCCGGGCTCGCCTTCATCGCGCAGGCGGCGGATGGCGGCCTGGATGTTGCTCTCGGAGAATGGCACCCGCGCGCCCCGGCGCTCCACGACGTTGTGCGCCCGCAGCCAGGGGGCCAGCACCCCCTCCAGCAGCACGAGCCGCTCGCTGTTGCCCCGCAGCGCCAGGGCCTCGGAAGGCTGGAGGTACGTGTACCCCAGCGCCATCAGCAGCCGCAGGGCGGGTATCTGCGAGATCAGCTCTTCGCGAAAGGACAGGGACATGACG
>Ga0123328_1004130_pt1 | contig 11974 bp, 8 predicted proteins | sample BioC12SIPDNA_2_FD_89702 | JGI IMG/M metagenome (GOLD analysis project Ga0123328, IMG submission 89702) | Anaerobic biogas reactor microbial communites from Washington, USA - Biogas_R1_A C12 SIP DNA | ecosystem: Engineered > Bioreactor > Anaerobic > Unclassified | place: Washington, USA...
CAGCCTGATGCTGATGGGCATCTATGAGGACACCGGCAGCCTCACCTATGCCACCACCACCGCACGGGATGCCCGTGCGGCCGCCCGCCTTCTCGAGCTGGGGGCCGATCTAGCGCTGGTCGCCGAGTTTGCCAAGCAGCCGCTCAGCCAAGAGCAGCGCGAGGTGCTCTCGCGCCTGCTAGAGCGCGCCCAGATCCACACCATCCGTGGCCGCGACGTCTGCCTAACCAGCGTGCTGCTGGAGACCTATGTGGACGAGCTATCCGCGCTGATCCACCAAGTGGCCGACGTCTACGAGCCCGACGCATGCATCATGTTGGCCCAGTTTGAGGATAGCGTGCAGGTCATCGCCCGCAGCGCTAGCGATGCCGTCGACGTAGGCGCCCTGGCGCGTGGGTTGGGCGGCGGCGGTCACAGCAAGGCATCGGCCGCCCTCTTGCAGGGCACCGACCTTGACGAGGTCAGCCGCGAAATACTGGCCAAGCTAGAACAGATCGTTCAGCCGCCCACGCAGGTCCGCGAACTCATGTCCACCAACGTGCACACGTTGGGCCTGCAGATGTCGGTCCGCGATGCGGCGGCCCTCATGCGCCGCTACGGGCACGAGGGCTTTCCCGTGGTGGAGGACGGCCACCTCCTGGGCATCCTGACGCGGCGCGACGTGGACCGGGCGCTCCACCACCAGCTGGACGAGCTGCCGGTGAGCAACATCCTGCACACGGGGCCGGTTTTTGTAGAGCCCGACAGCCCCGTGGACGATGTGCAAGAGATCATGATCCAGCACAACCTGGGCCAGGTGCCGGTGGTCCAGGATGGGCGGTTCGTGGGCATCGTGACCCGCACCGATATTATCAAGCACTATGCGCCGGTGCGCCGCAACGGCCGTGCCCAGAACACGCGGCACCTGCTCGAGACCACCCTGCCGCAGCCGCTACAGGCTCTCTTGCTGCAAGCGCGCGACACGGCCAACGACCTGGGCTTTTCGCTGTATATCGTCGGCGGCTTTGTGCGCGACCTGCTCTTGGGCACCCCCAACTTTGACCTGGACATGGTCGTGGAGGGCGATGCCATCCATCTGGCGCGGGTTCTGGCGCCCCAGCTGAACGGCCACGTACGTAGCCATGCCCGGTTTGGCACCGCCAAGGTGATTCTCAACAGCGAGCGCGCCGCCCACGTGCCACCCTCGCTGGATTTTGTGACTGCCCGTACAGAGTTCTACGAGCGCCCCACCGAGCTGCCCCAGGTCGAGCGCAGCTCCATCAAGCAGGATCTCTATCGGCGTGATTTCACCATCAACACCATGGCCATCTGCCTGGATCGTGACCGGTTCGGCGAGCTGCTAGATTTCTACGGCGGGGAGCGGGATCTGCAAGAGGGCGTGATCCGTGTGTTGCACAACCTGAGCTTTGTGGAGGATCCGACTCGGATCCTGCGCGCTGTTCGTTTCGAGCAGCGCCTCGCCTTTGAGATCGAGCCGCGATCAGCAGAGCTGATGGTCGATGCGCTGGACCTGCTGGACCGCGTGACCGGCGATCGACTGCGCCACGAGCTCTATCTGCTCCTGGCGGAACAAGAGCCCGAGCGAGGGCTTGAGCGCCTACACCAACTGGGCGTCCTGCAGCAGATCCACCCGGCGCTGCGCACCAACCGTCACACCACCGACCTGTTCGCTCGGATGCGCCAGCGGCATCGGGCCATCGATTCGGCCAAGGCAGACGAGGCTCCGCCCCCTCTCGCGGCCGAAGAGTCGACGGCCCCGTCTCTCGGCCTCTGTTATCTGGCCCTGCTTACCAGCCAGATGACGGCCGGCGAGCTGGCCGAGCTGGTTCTGCGACTGATGATCCCCGAGGCCGATGCCAAGCTGCTGTATGAGGTGATCGAGCTGCGCGAGTCGCTGGCCAAGCTGAACGCCGACGCCATGTTGCCCAGCGCAATCCGACGGCTCCTGGATCCCTACTCCCGCGAGGCGCGCGTCGTGCTCTCGGTGCTCTCCCAGGAACCCCGTGTGATCCAGCGGCTGCGCCTATACGACGAAGAGCTAGCCCACGTGGCGCCCCATGTCGATGGGCATTACCTGCGCCAGTTGGGATTGGCGCCTGGGCCGGTCTATGCCGAGATTCTCGATCATGTCCGCGACGCCCTACTGGATCGCCAGATCGAGACGCTGGACGAAGAGCAGGCCTTGGCACGGCTCTTGGCCCAAGCCGCCGGGACAACCTAGCCCATGTCCGGGAATGGGTGACTAGGCAAAGATCCGGGTGATCTCGTCCACCTCGAACTGCACCAAAGGCTGTTCCTGACCTTGGCGTACCATACGCAGCCCGCTCTCTGCATCTGTCAGACGTCCGATGTTGGCCGCGGGGATCTGTGCCCGCCGATAGCGCGCCAGCAGGGATTCGGTCTGTCCCTCATCCACCGCCACAATGAGCGCCCCAGAGGCGATGGCGCCCAAGGGATCGAGGCCGAACTCGGCGCACAGACGCTTAGCCTCTGGCAATACGGGGATGCTATCGGCAGCCAGCCACAGCCCCGTGCCGGCGGCCAGCGCTAGCTCCTGCAATCCCGTGGCTAGCCCCCCCTCGGTAGGATCGTGCATGGCGTGCACGCCCGGCGCGTCTGCCGCGATGCCAGCAGCCTCTAGCACACTGATCCCCGGATCGTGCAAGAATCTACGGTACCGATCGATGGTAGCCTGATCGTACCCCCTTGCGCGCAACTCGTCGGCCTTTTCGTGGGCGATGATCGCCACCGCCTCAATGGGAATCCCCTTGACCAGCACCACCGCATCGCCCTCGCGAGCGCCGGCCGTGGTCAAGAGGCGCTCTTTGGACACCTCGCCGATGAGTACACCGACGACGATGGGACGATCCAGCCCGTGCGTGACCTCGGTGTGCCCGCCGACCAGATAGATGCCCAGCGATTCGGCGGCCCGCCGCAACTGCGCAAAGATATCCTCCACCATGGTCGCCGTCGTGCGACCCTCAGGAAGCAGCAGTGTGTTCAGCATCCAGAGCGGCCTGGCCCCGCTGGTGGCCACGTCGTTGGCGTTGACGTGCACGGCGTACCATCCGATCTGGTCAGTGGCAAAGGTGATCGGATCGGTCTTGACGACCATGTAGGTAGAGCCCATGTCGATGACCGCTACGTCCTCACCGACGCCAGGCCCCGTGATCAGCCGTTCGTGCTGGACGCCGCATCGCCCCAAGAGACGATCGAGGAGATCGAGTGGAAGCTTGCCCGTGGGAAGTAACCGATCCACCAGTGCCCATCCTTTCACACACGAACCGACGCGCCGGGGTACTAGCACCTCGGCGCGCCGTCAGCGTATAACCACCGCACTCTGCCGTCAAACGGGCAGGCGCAGCTATGCCTTGGGCGGAATCAGGAGGAACACCAGGTTGAGCAGGATGCCCACAACCGCCGCCGTGGCGATGGCCGGCAGCCCACCCGGGAACGCCACTTCCAAGCCGGGAATCATGATCGGGATGGCGCCACCCTCAAACATGGAGCCGCCGATCCCGATGATCAGGATGACGGCGCCAATCCCGAGCTGGCGCGGATCAAACAGATCGACCTTTTCCGACTGCATCAGAGCGACACCCTGCAGGCCGATGACACCGAAAAGAAAGATGGCCAGGCCGCCCGTTACGGCCAGCGGCAACGTCTCGACGATGGCGGCGAGCTTGCCCAAGAACCCTAGCCCCATGGCAATGGCCCCGGCTGTGATCAACACGGGCACGGAATAGTTCCGTGTAATCGCCATCAGCGAGTTGTTCTCGCCATAGTTGGTGCCGGCGCAACCTCCCAGCAGGCCGTTCACGGCATCGCCGATGCCATCCAGGATCAGGTTTAGGCCGATCATATTCTTGATCTGGAGACGCTCCCGACCCAGCTCATCAGCCAGGTTGTCGATATAGAGGCTGATCTGGTAGAGATGCGCGGTAGATTCGGGGATCGTCGCGATGGCGATCGGCGCGATGGCCAGCACCGCCGACCACCGAAAGACCGGCGTCGTAAAGGCGGGAACCCGTACCCAGGAGGCCTGGCGCACCGCCTCAAAGCTCACCTCGCCCAGTACCATCGCCAGCAGGTACCCTGCGACAGCCCCCAGGAGCACAGGAATCATGGACAGAAAGCCGGACTTGCGCAGATACACCGAAAGCATGATCGTCACCAGCAACGTAAAGGTGCTGACGAGCCAGTTGGCGCTGGCTTGGTCCAGGGCCGTCTTGGCCAAGGAGATGCCGATGACGATGGCCACCGAACCCGTAATGACCGGCGGAAGCACGCGATCCAGTGCGTCTTTGCCCACACGCCGAATCAGCAGCCCAGCCGCCACCGACACAAAGGCCGTGGCGACAATGCCACCCTGGGCCACCCGAATGCCGCCCCACTCGGCCCCCACGACGGCGGCCACCGCCGCGATATAGCTAAAGCTGGAGCCATAGTAGAGGGGGATCTTCATGCCCGAGCCCACCAGAGCCACCACGGTGGCCAGGCCGCTGGCAAAGAGCGTCACTCCCACATCAAACCCCGTCAGGATGGCCACCAACACCGTGGCCGGGAACATGGTGAGCACATGCTGCAGACCGAGCGTGAGCATCGCGGGCCAGGCTGGACGATCCTTGGGCAGGTACCCGATCGGCCTCCCGGCTCGCTTTGGTTTGGCTGTCGCCGTCGCTGTCACGTTGCCACTCCTTCCTCGCGTTCCCTGGTTGGATCCGGTGCCACTTGGGATGGAGACTGGGCGGTGCCGATGCGCCACAAAAAAGGGGATCCTGATCTCGTCAGGATCCCCAAGGAACCGAATGCCAAGCCCAGCCCGCCTCACGGGCTCGGCGCCACCCATGCATCCTCGGCATTCCGGCTCCCGCCATTCACCCTCCGCCCCACAAACTGGAGCGATTATAGCGCAAAGCCGAGAGAGCGCAAGCGAACTGCTCCATCCAACCGCTAGTTCGCCTCGATAATTCGCGTACCCTCGGGCGCTGCCACGACTACAGCCGCCGTCATGCCCAGGAACAGCCCGTTCTCCACCACGCCTGGAATGCCGTTCAGCCTCGCAGAGAGCGCCTCCGGATCTTCCAGCCCGCCTTCATACCAGCAGTCCAGGATGAGGTTCCCCTCATCGGTGAGATAGGGATCCCTATCGCGCATCCGCAACACCGGGCGGGCCCCGGTATCCTCCAGCGCCGAGCGGGTGTTCTCCCAGCCGAACCGTACCACCTCGACCGGCACGGGTGCCTTGGTTCCCAGGCGCTCGACCAGCTTGGTCGGGTCCACCACGATGATCTCGCACTCGGTGGCGTAGGCGACGATCTTTTCGCGAAGCAGATAACCGCCCAGTCCCTTGATCAGGTTCAACGCCGGGTCCACCTCATCGGCCCCATCGATGGTCACCGCCAGCCGCGGATGCTCCTCCAGCGTCGTCAGTGGAATGCCTGCCTCTCGCGCCAACGCTTCGGTCTCATCCGACGTAGGCACGGCCACCACATCGCGCAGCCGTCCCGTCGCCAGCAGCTCGCCTATGCGTAGGGTGGCATAGCGAGCCGTGGATCCGCTGCCCAATCCTATGGCCATGCCGCTCTCGACATAGTCGGCCGCCCTCCAGCCAGCCTGCCGCTTGAGTTCCTCCCTATCCATGACGTCCCTTTCTTTGCAGTGGTCTAGATCGTTGCGACGACGTCACCCAGGAACATGGCCAACGCGACGTACCCAGCCGTGGCCTCGACCAGCTCATCCACGCCGACGCTCTCGTTGGCTACATGTGCCAACCCAGGATCACCTGGACCATAGCCAACGCAGGGGATCCCGGCCTCTACCAGATGCCCCCCGTCGGTGGCGAATCCCCACACATCGATCGGCACGTCGTGCCCCACGCCGTCAACCAGCAGGCGATGGGCCTCGCGCACCAGGCGGTCATCGGCCGCCCGCACAAAGCTGGGCATCACGTACGGTATGGTTCGCTGGGCACCGGTATACGAGCGCGCCGGCAGCTGGCGCAGCGACACCTCGGCCCAGACGCCCTCGCCACAGCAGGTGTCCGCCAGATCCTGGACATGCCTTTGCGCACCCTCGGCCGTCTCGCTGGGCACGCTACGCCAGTCCAGCGACACCGAGAGCTGCGAGGGAATGACGTTGCTGCTGGTCTGATCGCACCCGATCAGCGTGGGCACCAGCGTCGCCGGGCCCAAGGTCTCGTCGCTCGCGAGAGGGATCTCGTCCAAGCGAAGGACAAACCGGGCCAGCGAGGCATGTGGGTTGGTCCCCAGATGGGGAGCGCTGGCATGGGCCGACCGACCGTGAAAGGTGACCACCAGCTCGAACCGCCCCCGGTGTCCGCGCATCAGCCACCCGCCGCTGGGCTCGCCGACCACCGCCGCCGCCACCGGTAGGTTCTCGCGTAGAATCAGCGTCCCTAGGCCGCCGGTCTCCTCACCGACGACCGCCGCCACGAGCAGGTCGCCGGACGGACGGAGCCCTTGCTCGGCCAGCACTCCCCCCGCACACACCTGTGCCACCAGGCTGCCCTTGTCATCGACGGCGCCGCGACCAAAGATGCGCCCATCGTGAAGACCGCCCTCCCACGGGCCTTGTCGCCACGCGTCCATGGGGCCCGGATCGACCACGTCCATGTGGGCGTGCAGCATGACCGCCGGGCCATCACCGCCGGCGATCCAGCCGAGCACGTTGCCGGCGCTGTCTACGCTCACGTCATCATAGCCCATGGCCCGCATGGTGTCGGCCACCAGCTCTGCTACTCTTTCCTCGCGGCCCGATAGGCTGGGCAACCGCAGCGCTCGTTGGCAAAGCTCGGTCACCCGATTGCGCCACGGCTGCACGAGAGCGCACGTGTCTGACGGTCTCATGGGCTCTTCCTCGGCATTCCTGGAGAGGCGCCTAGGCCTCTGGCTCGACGTCGATATCTATGATCTGGTAGCCGTAGGTGTTGACAACCAGCGTCTCGTGGTACCGGGTCACGCGCTCAGCGTCCTGACGGTACAGATGGATATGGCCGTGGATCAGATAGCGGGGACGAAAGGTCTCCATCAGCCACCGAAAGGCGCCAAAGCCACGATGGCACAGATCCTCGGCATCATGGATGCCCAGCGGCGGCGCATGGGTCACTAGAATGTCCAGTCCGCGGCCATGGCGAAGCCGATGCGCCCAGAGCTTGAGCCCGAGCCGCCACCCCAGCAGGCGCATCTCCAGGGGCGAGAACTGATGCTCGCCTGGCCGGTAGCGCATCGAGCCCTCAAGCCCCGCCAAGCGCAGCCCCTTGTATACCACCAGTTGGCGATGGAGATTGATGCATCCCTCGGGCTCGGTCTTGACGCTTCCATCGCGAGACTGGATCAGGGCTTGGGCGTGGTTGCCCAGGACATAGAACAGCGGCTTGCCCAGCATGGTCACCACAAACTCGAGGTACTCAAAGGGCAAGTCGCCGCAGCTGATGATCAGATCGACGTCGCCAAAGCGCTCGCGAATGGCCGAGCTGTACACGCGGTCATCAACGGTATCGCTAAGGGTGAGGATCTTCATGGATCTCCATCGACCGACACTGGTCCGCCCTGCATCGTGATTGGCCTCGATTATAGATGCGCGCACGGCTGACCGCAAAGCGAAACCCGCCAGCCCCTCCGGCGATTGACAGCACCCTCGGACGCCATCAGAATGGGAACGTATCCACGTCACCAGGGGGCAGCACATGTTCCTAGAGACACTCAGACAAGAGTATCCGGCCCTAACAAAGGGCCAGCGGATCATGGCCGAGTACCTTGTGCACAACTATCGACAGGCGGCCTTTATGACCGCGGCGCAGGTAGCCGCCAACGTCTCCATGAACGAGGCCACGGTGGTGCGGTTCGCCCAGCGCTTGGGCTACCAAGGCTACCCAGATCTGCAGCGCGCCATCCAAGAGACGGTGTTGCTAGAGCTAGAAGAGCCCACCATACCCCAAGACGCCACCGAGCCTGCTGACCTCTTTGCTCGGTCGCTGGCCGAAACAGGCGCGAGGTTGCGCAATGCGTCCAGCTTGATCCCGCGCGAGCAGGTAACCGAGGCGGTAGCGCTGCTCGCACGGGTCAGTCGCGCGTCGATCGTCAGCGCCGGCGAAGGCATCGCGTTGGGGCAGCATATGGCTCGTCGTCTGCGATCGCTGGGCCTCTGCACCTGCACCCTGCCCGCCGACGCCGGCGAGATGGCCCAGGCGCTGGCTGACGTTGGCCCCGACACCTTGGTCGTCGGCTGCGCAGGCGCTCGCGGCAGCGTGCAGGTCGCCACCGCGCTCAAGCTCGCCCGTCAGGCTGGGGCGCAGACACTCGCTTTGGCACACTCGCCCCTCACGCCAGAGGCTCATGCTTCGCAGGTAACGTTGACGCCGCCTCCGGAGCAGGCGGCCAGCGCCACGCCTTTGGTCGTGCTCATGGCCATGGGAGATTGCCTCGTCGAAGCGGCAGCGATGGTGATGCCACGGGCTGACGCCCATCGCAGGCAGGCGCGTCTATTGGAGCAGGCGTTGGATCAAGAGGAGGAACGGTCCTAGGCCCGGGGAGAGTGGGGCCAGACGCAGCGTAATCCCCACCATGTCGTGTGCCGTTTGTCTTGAACCTGGTTTCCCAGGTGGGGATCTGCCTTCGGCTCATCGGGATTCCTCAGAGCGTCATGGATACCCGATCCCCTAGACATATGTGTTGGCTCAAAACGCACTTGGCATCACGTGCACAGCAGGGATTACACACCTAGTGTAGCAGAATCTGTCCAGGGCGCAAGCGGCGCTTCCGCACATCGGGGAGAGCAGAGCTTGCGACCTCTCAAGACAAAAAAAGGGCCATGGGGAACTCTAGTCCCATGGCCCTGCTGACCCACCGTTGGCTCGGTCCGAAGCGGTACTAGACTCCCTCAGGGCTCTCATCCCAGGGATAGACCTCGGTACCCTTGGCAGCCTCGCGCACCGCCGGATCACCGGAGAGGTACCCCCGCTTTTCGTCGGGGATCAGCGCCGCGATCCGTTCCATGATCTCGTGGCCGATGCCATCGAGCACACGCCGGCGCTCTCGCCCACGATCGGCCACCTTGAACGGGCCAAAAGCCTTGCCCACCCGAACGGTTACCCGGGCTCGGCGCCGCGCACGCAACTGCTCAAAGACCTGCGGCAGGCCGTCGAAGCCAATGGGCAGCAAGGGCGCGCCCGTGCGAGCCGCCAGATAGGCGGTCCCTGGTCTGGCCGGTCGTAGAACCTGGGCCCAGTTGCCGGCCTCTGGAAAGATGCCCAGGATTCCCCCCTGCTTGAGCACTCCCTCGGCCGCCCGCAGGGCTTCCCGCGAGTTGCCCCCGCGCAGCACCGGATAGTAGCCCCACAGCTTGGGGATCCACCGAACGATGGGTGGAGCGTTCGGCAACTCTAGCCCACCGAGAAACTCGAGCGGCCATGGCAGAGCACCCACCAGAGCGGCGGGATCCAGGAAGGAAAAGTGGTTGGCCACCACGATGAGAGGCCCCGATGCCGGCAGGTTCTCACGCCCCTCCACCCGAAACTCGGCCAGCGCCGACAGGGCCAACCGCGACGCCCGTCTCATGAACCCCCGCACCAGGCGGCGACGCGGATAGGTGATCTCGGAGGCGGCCATATCTACTCCTCTGCCGGACTAGGCGATCGGCTCAGCAACCGGCTGGTTGGATGACGCGTAGGCGCGATCTCGCACCGTCAAGAGCAGGCCTAGCCCTACCACGAGAAAGGCGCCAATGGCCCAGATCGCCACGCGCAAGCCTTGGGCTTCGGCAACATCGGCGGCCATGCCAGCCACCTGGTACTGCCGCGCGAGCACAGCGGCCAGCCATCCGTACACGGCCGGCCCGATGAAGGAGGACATCCGTCCCGCCACCGAAAAGAATCCAAAGAACTGCGCGCTCTTGTCGGGGGGAGCCAGGGTGCCGGCTAGGGCCCGGCTGAGCGATTGCATGCCGGCCATCGCAAAGCCAGCCAAGGCACCGATGGCATAGTAGATCGTCCCGGCCGCGCTCAGGTACATCCAGGCAATGGCGACCACCATCACGGCAATCGACACCATCAGCGCCCGCTTGCTACCCACCTTGCTCGCCAACAAGCCGAACAGGTAGGCGCCCAACACGTTCGTGACCTGCACGATGACCACAAAGATGATCAGCCCGGTCTGGTCCAGACCAAAGACGACCGAACCGATGATGGCTGCAAAGTTCAGCGCGATGATGATGCCATTCTCATACACCAGACAAGCCACCAAAAAGCTCAGGAACTCGCGATAGTTGTGCGCCTCGCGAAAGGTCGCGGCCAGCCGATGAAAGCCCAGAGTCCAGTAGGACTGCCCTTTTGGCATCGGCTGTGGCTCGGCCTGCTCGCGCAGCCCCACGAACAAGGGGATGGTGCCAGCCGCAAAATAGAGGGCCGTGAAGACGAGCGAGTAGCGAACTATCACGCCTTGGGTGAGCGAGGGGATCATGCCCGGCAGCAACTGCATCGCCGCCAGCACGATCAGCAGGCAGACCACACCGCCGGCCGAGCCGATGGCCCAACCGATACCACTGATCTTGCCCATCTCTTCCGGCGCCGCGATCTCTGGGAGAAGCGCATCATAAAACACCTGGGCGCTACGATACCCGACCTCGGCCAGCACAAAGAACACCATGCCCTTGACGACGTCGCCGGGGCCCACCAGAGCCAGCATGGCGGTAAAGATGCAGCTCATCGTGGTGAACACGAACAGAAACCGCTTCTTGTGGGCCACGTGGTCGGCGATGCCCCCCAGAATCGGCGAGGTCACCGCCACAAAGAGCATCGCGATGCCCACCGCCAGGCCCCACAGCCTCGATCCCTCGGCGCCACCCACCACCGTGCCCTGAAAATAGGTCGAAAAGACGGCCAGCAGCACAACGGCCGCATAGGCCGAGTTTCCCCAGTCATAGACATACCAAGCGCGACGCCGACGACGCAGATCCTGGGACGACATGGTCACCTCTCCCACTCCCCAGACGTCCGTCCTCGGCGTTGGCCAGCGTGGACCGACTCCTGGAATCCTATACGCCACCTCGGCAAGCGGTTCCCTTTCTGCAACACCGCCGAGCCCGTCGCGATGTGCCCTACCCCTGCCTGCAGGCCGCCATGACGCCGGGGGCCGCTGAGAGCGCCTGCTCGATATCGTCTCGGGTAATGCCATAGTGCGTGACGGCCCGGAAGCTGTGGGGACCCATGGCGTTGAGCAGCACACCCGCTCCCCGCCAGGCCATCACCATCTGCTCGGTGGAAATGGCCGGATCGTCGCACTTGAAAGCGACCAGGTTGGTCTGGACCTTGTCGAGATCCACCACCAAACCGGGTATCTCGGCCAGGCCCTCGGCCAGCAAACGTGCGTTGGCGTGATCCTCGGCCAGGCGATCCACCATCGTGTCCATGGCCACCTCGGCCGCGGCCGCGATGACACCCACCTGCCGCATCCCGCCCCCTACGATCTTGCGGCAACGTAGCGCCTTCCCGATAAAGGCCTTGGAGCCCACCACCATCGAGCCAATCGGAGCTGCGAGCCCCTTGGAAAAGCAGAACTGGATCGAATCGAAAGGCTCGGCCAACACCGAGACGTCAACCCCCAACGCCACGGCGGCGTTGAATATGCGGGCCCCGTCCAGGTGCAGGGCCAATCGGTGACGCGCCGCGACCTCTGCCACGGGAGCAACCTGCTCAGGTGAGAGCACCACGCCACCGCAGCGGTTGTGCGTGTTCTCCAAGCAGATCAGCGCGGTGCGAGGGAAATGGATGTTGCTGGCGTCGCGCACGGCCGCCTCAACATCGCCGGCGGCCAGCGTACCATCGGCATGGTTGGGAACGGTGCGGGCGTGAATGCCTCCAAGGGCCGCCGACCCGCCCGCCTCGTAGAAAAAGGTGTGTGCCTGATCACCCATGATGGCCTCATCGCCCCGCCCACAGTGGGCGAACAATGCGACC
>Ga0123328_1004131_pt1 | contig 11970 bp, 6 predicted proteins | sample BioC12SIPDNA_2_FD_89702 | JGI IMG/M metagenome (GOLD analysis project Ga0123328, IMG submission 89702) | Anaerobic biogas reactor microbial communites from Washington, USA - Biogas_R1_A C12 SIP DNA | ecosystem: Engineered > Bioreactor > Anaerobic > Unclassified | place: Washington, USA...
CGTGATACGCAGGGCCTGCCACAATGGCCCGTGTCACGGTTCTGCCGGGTACGCCAGACTCAGGGAGCCTTCCCATGGCCAGCCCGAAGCGTGCCGTCCTTGTTGTGGCGCCTACCGAATCATTCCGCCGGACCTGCGGCAAGGCCTTTCAGGCGCAGGACTGGGAGTGCTTCGTCGCAGGCTCACTGGCCGAGGCCGTCACTCAGTCGACGCCTATCAAGCCCAGTGTCATCTTCGTCGATTCGGCCGAGTTCGCCGAGATTCCGCTGCCCGACCGCTCCATCTTCGAGGGCATGCAGACGCTCCGCCATGTCCACGACGGCCCGATCCTGATTGTCCTGTCCAAACGCTCCGACGAGAAGATCCTTCAGGAACTGATGCATGCCGGCGTCCGCGACGTGCTGCTGTGGCCCTACGGCCCCGTCGACATCGTTCAGGCCGCCATCCACTGGGACTCCATCTGGCGGAAGGAACTCGTCCGCCAGGAAAGGACCAATCCGGCCGTCCTTCGCAGCATTCACGCCCTGATTGCCGCCGTCGAAGCCAAGGAGAAGTACCTCGCCGGGTTCTCCAAGGACGTGGCCCTCCTCTCCAGCAAGCTGGCCCAGGTGCTCAAACTGCCGCCCAGGAACACCAAGGAAGTGGTCGTCGCCGCACTGCTGCACGACGTCGGACGTGTCGCCCTGCGCGACGAGGTCGTCAACAAACGAGAGCAGCTCAGCAACGACGAAGTCCAGCACCTCCACTCCCACGTCTCGGTCAGCGAGAAGATCGTCCACAACCTGCTTCAGAACAAGGAGGTCACGGCCGCCGTCAGGCACCACCACGAACGCTTCGACGGACAGGGGTACCCCATGGCGATCAAGGGCAAGGACATCCCCCTTGGGGCCAGAATCATCGGCGTCGCCGACGCCTTCGTCGCGCTGACCCAGGAACGGCCCTATCGGCCGCAACGGTCACCTCACAACTCGGTCGAGGAGATTCTCGTCAACTCCGGAAAGCAGTTCTGCCCGGTGGCCGTGGGCGCCCTGGTGCGGCTCTTCGGATACCATCCCAATCCCGGTGCCGCGACGCCGCGCGCCGCCGCACCAGCTCACGCGGCTGCGACGCCCGCCCGTCGCCGACCGCCGGCCGCCACGCACTGATCGGGAACCAGGCCCAGCCGGAACACCGTGGCATGGGCAGCCATGACGGGTGGCTTGCGAGCCGCCCCTACGGCTGCGCCGGCGCTTCCCGCGGATCGCTTTCCGGGGGCAGGGGAGACGGCGCGGCCTGTACCTCCGCATGAGGCGCCTGCGGCTGCTCGGCTTCCGTCGCGGCCTTCTGCGACGCATCGCGCACCGAATCGTACACTTGGCCGTCCGGCGCCGCCGCGGCCGCCTGCGACGGGCCCCGACGCACCACCAGTTGAATCACGATCGGCAACGACGCCTCATCCGCTGAATCGTCGGTGACGGCTCCCCCTTCCAACTGGGCTGCCGCCACGCCTCGGATGGAGCCTTCCTCCCGCACGCCGAGGTGGACGCCGGCGTCCTCCGGCGCCTGCGCCTGCGTCGCGCCGCCCGCCGTCGCCGTTGCCGCCGTTGCGGAGGCCGCAGCCTCCCGCCCCGTCTCTGGCTTGAACGTCTCGCGGTAGGTCCGCGCCCCCGCGTTGGTCTGCACCTGCGGCGCCGCGCCCGGTTCCTGGGCCGCCGCCGGGGCAGGGGATGCCACCGGCGCCGCCGACCCGGGCGTCACGTCGTTGTTCGTCGCCAGCGCCGTGTCCGCCGGCCGCGGGGCCTGTTCCTGTTGCCTGCTCCGGTCCAGGTCTTTCCGCCGGTCACCCTCGGCCGGCGCCGCCTGCTCCTCCGCCGCCGGCGAGGCCGGTTGGGGCTGCGTCGCAGCCGTCCGGCCCTCGTCCGGCAAATCCATTACGCGCCGCATGGCCGACGCCGGGCCGGATGCAGCCCCCGCCGGAGCGTTTTCCTCCGCGGGCTTGTTCATGGTCTCTTCGTCGGCGGCCTCGGCCACCTTGCTCAGCCCGACCTCTGACGGCTCCTCGCTTGCCGGCCGCACATCGGCCGCTGCCGGTGCCGGCGACGCGTCATCCTTGCGGGCCTGTGTCACCGCCTCAACGCCATACCCGTACTTGTCTTTGCCGTCGTGAGCCTCCGCGGCCTCCTTGGCTCCTCCGGCGCCTGTGCCGTCCTGGGCCGTCCGCAGAGCCTTCGCGGCTGCATCCTCGTCGCGGCCCTCACCCTTCCACTGGAAGCCCGCGACCTGTCGTGGCATCTCTTGCGAGAGGTTCACCCGCTGCGTCTGCATCTTCAGATTGTCCTGGACAATCCGGTTGTCGGCCAGAGCCCGGTTCCGCTCCACCGCCGGCACCTGCTGCATCAGTTGCTGCGTCTGCGCCGCCTGGGCAAACACGCCGTTGCTCGCCTCGCTCACCGTCAGGGCGTCGCTGTTGGCCACCAGCAGATTCAGCGTCGCCGCCTGCGACGGGGCCACCCGCGCCTCGATCGTCACGATCTCCAGCACCTCGGCGTCTTCCCCTGCCGCGGCCGCGGCGCCTTTGGCGGTCGTCGGCCTTTCCGGATCCTGCGACAAGCGGAACGCGAACGTCGATGACCGGGCCGGCGTCAACACCGCGCGGTTCAACGTCGCGTTCACCACGCCCGCCTGGACCAGCGCGTCCTGGACCGCCCGCTCGCCGGACTCCACGTCCGCCGCCACGAGAAACAGCTCGTTGTCGCCCGCTCCCGATGCCCTGCGACCCCCGTATGCGAGCCACGACGTATCGAAATGCCGCTCCGTGTCATTGTTCTTCTTCGCCGCCTCAACGCCCGTGAAAAGCCCCTCGGCACGGGCCTTCTCCGACACGTGGCGCCCGGCTCGGCCCACCCCACTGATCGCTTCCTGTCCGACGTTCCCGGCCGCGTCGCTTGCGATCTTCGAGTAGAATTCCGGATCCCTGCTGCGCAAGCTGCGCTGCACCTGTCCGTCTGTCGAGTCGGCCTCTCTGACAGCGCCGAGTTTGTCCTCATCGGCCCGCGCGATCGTGGTCGTCGCCGAGTCCCAGTCCGTCACGGTCAGGCCATCGACCTTGCCTGCTGCGATGCGATCCACGGGTGCCGCGGGCCCGGCCGCATACTCCGTCTTGCGACCTCCCAGCGGCGCCAGCAACGCCGCGATCCCCGCCACCAGCACCAGGCACGCCGCCACCGCCGCCACCCGAGGCCACATCGCCGGCCGACGTTGCGGCAACCGGCGATCCGCTTGCGCCGCCGCAGGCTCCGGCTCGCCGCCCGCCTCCATCAGCATCTGCCGCTCCAGGCGGCCCTGGACGTCCTCCGCCAGCGTCACCGGCGCCGTGTGCTGAGGCATCGACCCCACCAGCCCCGCCACCTTGCGCAACTGCCCAAGCGTCGCGCGGCACTGCTCGCATTCGCTCACGTGACGCTCGATCTCCGCGGCCAGTTGCGGCCCGGCTTCGCCGTCGATGTACGCCGACAGGTTGTCCTGTATCTTATCGCACAGCATCTCTGGGTCCTCGCTGCAACCACTACCCCCGACTACGCGATCAGGTCCTTCAACTGGTCCCGCAACATCATCCGCGCACGGTGTATCCGCGACTTCACCGTCCCCGGCGGAACGTCCAGAATGCTCGATATCGTCTGGTAGTCCAGCCCTTCGATGTCGCGAAGCACCACCGCGGCGCGATGATCCGTATCCAGGTGCAGCAGCGCTTCGCTCACGCGACGCTCGGTTTCCACGGCTTCCATGGCGGCCTCCGGTGGACTGACCAGCGACTGCGCCTGGTGCCCGCCCTGGGCCAGCAGGCCCTCCGGGTCGTCCGTCGGTATCACCAGGCGAAGACGCTGCGCCTTGCGGCGATGGCTCAAGCACAGGTTCACGGCGATGCGAAACACCCAGGTGTAGAAGCCCGACTCGCCGCGGAAACGCCCCAGGTTCTCGTACGCCTTCAGGAACGCATCCTGCACGATGTCGCGGGCGTCTTCTTCCAGGCCGACCATCCGGTACGCCGTGTTGTACACGCGGTCCTGGTACCGTTCGACCAATGCCTGGAATGCCTCGGCCTTCCCGTTGCGGCACTGCTCAACCAGTTCGCCGTCCGCCGGCCAACCTTGAGCATCCACACGAGCCATGCCTCACCGTCGCTTTCTTAGACGCCCACCCGGGCGGGGGGTTCCACACATGCAGGAAAATCGGCGCAGCCCCCTGTGCCGTTCTCGCAGACCTGTATTGTGCCCAACTCAGAGAGATGCTTCAAGAACCTTTACGATTTCCGCCCGACCCCGCGCAGCCTTTTCCGACCACCGCCCGCAGGGGGCCACCCTACCGCCGGGTGCCATGCATGCCCCGTCAGGCATGCCCATGGCTGGGTCCTTGTGTCTCCGCGTGGCTGCTTCTCGACAGGCTCGAAACCCGACGGCATGCCGCCGCCCTGCCGCCCGCCGCGCAACACGACCGCCCGAAGCCTTGGGCCACGAGCGGTCGCGTTGTGCCTTTTTCCGATGTCCTGAGTACCGCGGCCTACCACGTGTACTCCACCGTGTACTCAATCACTTTCTTGCCCGGCTCGTCGCCTTTCTTCGCCGGCACCTCGACGTCGAAATGCGCCGTAAAGGCATTCTCCTTCGTGAAGTTGTCGCTCTTGTCCGTCACGCGCCACGTCAGCGCCCGCAGCATCTTCTCCACCACCTTGACCGTCACCGCTTCGTCCTTGGCGCTGGTCAACGTGATCCGCACCTTCTCCTGCATCCGCTTCCGCCCCGTCTCGACCGTGAAATCCATCACCTCGCGCTCGCCGTTGACGTCAAAGGCGTTGCCGACGTACAGCCTCACCGTGTCGGTGTCCTTCGTGTGATCGATCTGGTCCTCGCCGATGAATTCCAGCGAATTGTCCGCCTCGTCGCGCTTGAACACGCGCACCTTCCCCGCCGGAAGCGGCATGCCCAGGTGGTTGCTCTTGGTGTTCGCGATTTCCAGCATCACCTTCACCTTCTTGTTGCCCGTCTGCCCGTAGCTGCGGTCGGTGTACGTGCCGCCCCAGTACCGGCCCGTCTGGGCCTCGTACACATACACCTTCTCGACCCCCACGTCCGCCGCGTTGAGCAACTGGAGCTGCTTGACCTGGCTGTCGGCCAGCGTCGTCCGGTTCGGGAACGTGTACAGGTGATACTCGAAAAACGCCTTCTCCTCCGGCATGGCCGCGTCCATGGCCGCCGCGGCCTTGCGGGCCCCCTCATACATCATCCTCTGCGGCGCCGGCGGCTCCACCCGCCGCACGTCCCCGGCGATCAGCTTCAGCCGCGCGTCCTTATAGGTCGCTCCCGAGCTGTTCGTCACCGTCACCCACCCAGCCACGTCCACTTTCGTATCGTCCTTGTTCGTCACGACGTTGTAATCGGCCCGCCACCCCATGCCCGTCGTCTGGTACGCCATCCGCACCAGGTGTTTCCCGGTCCGCCCCGCCGCCACTTTCCACACCAGCGTCGGCTTCGTCAGCAGCCCCTCCGGCAACGCCGCGAACTGAATGTCCTGCACGTTCTGCGCCCGCTGCACCATCGCGATTCCCTCGGGCGTCTTCAGTACCAGTTGCCCCGCGTCGAACGACAGCAGCGTCCCTTCGTACTTCTTGCCGTTCGTGGTCCACACGCTCAGCGGCCGGTCGATGTACTTGGCCAGCAACTTGTCGGCGCTGACGAGGTCATACTCGTAGTTCTGCTCCAGCACCCCGGTCCCTTCCGGGTCCGTCAGGCTCTTGAAATACACGCTTGTCGGGTCGATCCGCTGGGCCACGTCCACGAACTTGATCAGCGACTGGGTGTCGGGAATCTCCACCACGCGGTCCTCTTTCACCACCGCGTACCCCTGGTTGTACACCGTCACGGCCACCCCCGGCTCCCCCTGGCCCCAGGCCGCCGAGGCCCACGCCGCCACACAGACAAGGCCGCACAGCAGAATCGTCGTCTTTCGAATCATCGTCGGACTCCTTAAGGGATACAAAGCACAGGAAACATCCTTCCTCGGCAGAATCCGGGAACCCGTACCGCCCGGTATCATACCCCCTTGGACGCGCGCCGCACGAGTCCGGTTTCAGAGAAAAGCCTCGGGTGGTTCTCGCGTGTGGCCGGGCTACTCAATGCCTCCGTGTTCGCGCAGTATGCGAACGGCCTCGACGTCCCCTTTTTCGATGGCCATCGTCAAGGCGGTCTTGCCTTCGCTGTCGCGTGCATTGACATCGGCGCCGCGAGCCAGACAGATGTCGGCGAAGTGCCAGCGGTCGTGGTTCACGGACGGATCTTGGACCTCTTCCGTTCGGGCCACGGCGTGCATCAGCGGGGTGCGCCCCTGGTGGTCCCGGGCGTTGATGTTCGCTCCCCTGGCGACCAGGAGCTTGATCATCTGGCTGCTGTGGCAGGCGGCATTATGCAGCGACGTCCAACCGCGATGGTTCGTCATGTCGATGTCCACTCCGGCGGCGACCATGGCGTCGGCGATGCGGGTCGCCGTTGCGAAGCTCGTTTTGTGCATGACGGCAATGTGCAGTGGTGACGAGCCGAACGCGGTCTGCGCCCTGAGGTCTGCCCCGTTGGCGATCAGGCAGATGGCTGTGTCCAGTCCGATGTCGTCCTTGCACTCGGCGGCGACGTGCAGGGGGGTGTGTCCCTTGTCGATCCGGGCATTGACCTCGGCGCCTCGGCGGATGAGCAGTTTGACGCCCTCGGTGTTGCCCACTTTGGCCGCCCGGTGCAGAGGCGTGAAGCCCCACTGGTCCCGCACCGTGATGCTGGAGCCCTTGTCCAGCAGGTGTTCGATGAGCCCGATGCTGCAACGCTGTGCCAGCGCCAGGCAGAGCGGCGTCAGGCCACATTCGTTGACGGCGTCGAGATCGGCGCCCTGGTCAATCAGAAAACGCGCCACGCTCTCGGTGTTCTCGGTGGGAAACTCAATCCCGAGGGCCTTGCGTATGAGCTCATCGCCCGGGTAGATCGTCAGTTCGGTGCCTGTCAGTGCCGCCACCAGCGGAGTCGTGCCGGTGCGACCTGACGCATCGAGGCCGGCCCCGGCACGGAGAAGCAACTGGACGGCCTCCAGGGAGCCCCGCTCTGAGGCCATGTGGATGGCCATGCTGCCGGTGTCCGACGGCCGATCCGCCCTGGCCCCGTGCTTGAGCAGCAGGGCAACCAGGTCCGGGTACTTCATGGTGCAGGCCTCAAACAGGGGCGAGACGGTGTCCTCGTGCAGGTCCGGTCGCCGGCGCCACGTGAACGGAGCGTCGGGGTCGGCCCCGGCCTCCAGAATCGCCTTGACCAGGTCGATGTGCGCGTTGTTGACGGCACGGAAGAGCGGCTCCGAGCGCTGCCTCACCCACTCGGGCCGCGCCTCCAGCGTGGCCTTGACTGTCCCGATATCGTTCTGCTCGATCGCCTCGATGAACGTGGCGAAGCTTGCGGCGGCGACGGTCGCCGGTTCGTCGATGGCCGGCCGGCCGTCCGGGCCGAACCGCACCGTGACCGGCCACGGAACCTCCTGGGGGGCTGCGCCGGATTCGGAGGCGGGTACCGAGAACAGCGGCTCCAGGTCCGGGCCGGTCATCACGAGAGGACCGTAGCCGCGATGGAAGAACCATTCGTGCCCGGCGGGCACACCGCAGGTCATGATGTATCCCCACCGCGGATGCCAGGCCAGATGCGTCGGCGGCGGAAGCCCCACGGTGGCGCCGGATCGCTGCCAGGTGCCGTCGGGCATCTCCGTATAGCTGAACAGGGCGCGGCGGTCGGAACCGGTGACGCCGTCAAGGCAATCCATGATCACGTGCGAACGCCTATTCCGCCGTACGACCGCAAACGGGCTCTCATACCGCTCGCCGTACCGGTCGAACACGTCGATGGTCTCCGGCTCGGACCACCGGCCGTCGGGCGTCGCCAACCAGCGACACAGCAACATCTCCGGACTGCCTCTGTCCTCATACACGGCGTAGATCTCATAGCGGCCGTCCTCGCGGGCCAGGACGACATGCTCGAACCGAGCCCGGCAATCGGGCCGGGGGCGTTGCATGGGCACGCGCGGGCGATACTCGAGCGTCCTGGAGATCAGGGGCGATCCGCGCGAGACCGCAGCTGGGTCGAAGGCGGGCAGATTCTCCTCGCCCCAGACGTCTGCCGGCGTCTTCGGGGACGGGCGTTCCTGTTCCTCCACCAGGGCCGGCGCGCTCCAGTGCACCAGATCGCGCGACCAGCACGAGTAGCGGCGCAGACTGTGGTCTATGCTGCGGTCGCTCGTGAAATGAAGCCAGTAGCGGCGCGACTCGTCCCTGTGCAACGAGGGCATCCACTCTCGCCAGGCGCTCGACAGGGGCATCTCCAACCGCCGGGCGGGTTCGAACACCAGGTCGTCGCGGCATGGCGAGTGCCAGAGGTCGTCTCCCTGCGACCAGGTGACCCGCAGTGCATTGTCCTCGGCCAGAACGTGTGCGTCCTCATGCTCATGCGAGGACGACACGTCGAGGTGGTCGCCGCGTCCGTCGGATACCAGGGCCGTCCGCCACGAGGCCCAGCGGCTCCCCTCCTTCCATGGCAGCTTGGCCCGCACGCTGGTGGCCCTGCCCTCATCGACGTGAGCGGTCGTACGGAACTCTCCGAACGGCGAATCGGGACGCGCCGAGCGGAACACCAACCGGTGCTCCCCGGGGCGGAGCAGCCCGATCAGCACCGGACCCTGGCGGCCCATGTGGCCGTCCACCTCGACGCGGAAGCTCCCCGTGTTCTCGCATATCACGTCGATCTGGCCGTGAGGGCCGACCGGCTCGAGTTCGGCCCTGACATGCAACGGCCCCGCCGAGACCCACTTGCAGCGAAAGAGCCCGGTGCGGGGCAACCCGTCCACTCGAACGCCGCCGGCCAGCTCCGCCTCGGACCGGACCAGCCGCAATGTATCGTCCGGAATGTCCTTCGTCAGTGTCAGCCCGATTCTGTTCGCCGGATCGCCCGTTCTGGGGACAAGAAAGGTCAGGCTGCGAAACACGTGGCCCGCGGGGGCCGCCAGCCAGCAACTCGCGGCCCCGCCTCGCGTCAGCATCACCTCCCGCGAGGCGTTGGTCCGAAACAGGACTATGCGGGACGCTCCCCAGTGAAGATTTCCTGACGGCCAGTGGTCAACCAGCCGAGGGTCCGCGATTCCGAACAACTCACCGCCGGTCATGTGGTTCGCGCGCAAACAACGGCACAGGGAGTCGTGAGCATACCGGGCCCACACCTTGCCGTGATCCGCCGTCGCCAGTTCCATCGACTCCTGGTACCGGCCCTGCTCTTCGAGCAGACGTGCCATCCGCTCGAGCAACCACGAGGCAAGGGTCTCTCCATTGGACCAGAAGCCGGTCATCTTGACGTTCCAGCCCGTCTCGTCGTCCGGCGCGGTGGCGAAGCGATCGTAGAACTGCCTGTAGAGGGACATCATCGCGTCTGACGGCGAGGAGGTCTGCTCGTAGGAGTGGAGGTACTCGCGAATCCCCTCCGTGATGCGCGGGTGCCTCCTCCCTGCACGATAGAAGTACTCGGCCAGCAGCTCCCGGGCGTGGTCGTAGCGGCACATGAAGTAGTACATCTTGCCGACGAAGTAGAGGGCGTCAACGTATTGCGGATCGTCCCGTGCCGCGCTGCGGAACTTCAGCCAGGCTTCCGCATACCGGCCCTGATCGTACAGGTCTACCCCTTCGTACAGCACCCGCGCCGCCGGGAGGCTCCGCGTCCAGGCCGGCAACTCCGCCAACACCTCTTCCGGCTTACGATGGACCAGCCAGGCCAGCAGCTCGCCACTCAGCCGCCGCACGAGGTCCAGGGCCTCCCCAGGCGGGCCCGACACCGTGCGGCGGACCACTTCCCGCTGTGAGACGAAGTCCACCACCACGGCCGTGGCGGTCAGCACGTCATCCGCCACCTCGTAGTTGCCGCTGATCAGGTACTTGGCTCGGAACTCCAGCTTCGGGACACGCCACACGTCCGTCTGCATCTCCGGCACCCAGTGCATCCGTTCGGCAGTCTTCTGCATCTGGTCCCGGTCCAGCACCGCGACGCCTTGAGATGCGTGGAAATCCGTAATCAACCGGTCGGCCAGCCCCTTCTCCAGCCAGACCCACTCCGGCGTGACGCTCTTCATCTGGAAGTTGAATACGGCGACCGCCGTGACGCCTGCGGCCGGGGCCGACGGTGCCATGGCGATTCCCACTGCAATCGCCAGGATCATCCGGCGGCACGTCACGAACGTTCGCGGCATCTTGCGGAACCTCCACGCCGACGGCCTGCTGCCCAGGGGGTCGTCTTCGTCACACGGGAGACTGCCTGTCACGCGACGGCCATCCCCGTCGCCCGATCTGGGCATGATATAGAATGACAGCCGTCCGACGCCACTTCTTCCGTCAATTTCCGTCCGGAGTCGTGATCGACGGCGAGTCCCGCCCTTGCAAACTCACGGCCCAATCTGTAGGCTAGCGGCCGCGGAGCAGATTCCACTGGCACTCGATTGGAGCGATTCGCTTTATGGACATGATGGTGATTCGCGGCGGCAAGCCGCTTGAGGGAACCGTGCAGGCGGGCGGCTCGAAGAACGCGGCCCTGCCGATGATGGCGGCGGCCCTGCTGGCCGAGGGACGCACCCGTCTGCGCAACGTGCCCGACCTGATGGACATCCGGACGATGAGCGTGCTCCTGCGCGCCCTCGGCGCCGAGGTCGAACGCAAGGGCGACGCCCTGGAGATCGAGGTCAAGGACGAGTCCGGCATCGAGGCGCCCTACGACATCATGCGCACCATGCGCGCCGGCATCTGCGTCATGGGGCCGCTCCTGGCCCGCCGACGCAAGGCTCGCATCAGCCAGCCCGGCGGGTGTGCCATCGGCTCCCGACCCGTGGACTTGCACGTCCGGGGACTTGCCGCCCTGGGCGCTCGCATCCGCACCGAGCACGGGTACCTCGAATGCGCCGTCCCGCGCGGACTCAAAGGACGCGAGCTCTACCTCGGCGGCCCCTTCGGCAGCACCGTCCTCGGCACCGCCAACATCCTCATGGCCGCCACGCTCGCCCGCGGCAACACGATCATCGAAGCCGCCGCCTGTGAGCCCGAGGTCCATAACCTCGCCGAAATGCTCGTCGCCATGGGCGCACGCATCAACGGCATCGGCACCCCGCGCATCGAGATCACCGGCGTGGACCGACTCCACGCCGTCAACTTCGACGTCATCCCCGACCGCATCGAGGCCGGCACCCTCCTGATGGCCGGCGCCGCCACCGGCGGCCGCGTCACCGTCCGCGACGCCCGATGGAACCACCTGATGGCGCCCCTCCACAAGCTCCGGGAAATGGGCGTCAAGGTCACCCGCGACAACGACTCCGTCACCGTCGTCGGACGCAAACGCTTCAAGCCCGTGGACGTCACCACTCTGGCTTTCCCCGGCTATCCCACGGACCTCCAGGCCCAGCTCATGGCCCTGCTGTGCCTGACCGACGGCATCAGCGTCGTCACCGAGAAGATTTTCCCCGACCGGTTCATGCACGTCGCCGAGCTCAACCGCATGGGCGCCGACATCCGCAAGGAAAACAACATGGCCGTCGTCCACGGCGTCCGGCGTCTCTCCGGCGCGCCCGTCATGGCCAGCGACCTGCGCGCCTCCGCCGCCCTCGTCCTGGCCGGCCTCATCGCCGACGGCGAGACCGAAGTCCGGCGCATCTACCACCTCGACCGCGGCTACGAGAACCTCGACGTCAAGCTGCGCAAGCTCGGCGCCGACATCCGCCGCAAGGAACAGCCCGCCGGCGAACTGCCTAAGGAGTAGGATCGGGTGCCACGGCCGCTTGAGGGAACTGCCGAGCCCCGTCGAGGGGCGGCCATGAAGAAGAGGCCCGTAGATGGCTGCCTGAACGACTGCTGGCTGAGAAGGGATGCGCCCCGGTCTCGGGGGTGCACGTCAC
>Ga0123328_1004132_pt1 | contig 11970 bp, 11 predicted proteins | sample BioC12SIPDNA_2_FD_89702 | JGI IMG/M metagenome (GOLD analysis project Ga0123328, IMG submission 89702) | Anaerobic biogas reactor microbial communites from Washington, USA - Biogas_R1_A C12 SIP DNA | ecosystem: Engineered > Bioreactor > Anaerobic > Unclassified | place: Washington, USA...
CGTGCAGATTGCTCGCAATTCTGGCCTTTTCTTTCTCCTGCAGCTGCAGGGATCGGGTTGTAATCCACTGGATCTCCTGTTCGGCCAGGATCAGACCCGTGATGTCGGTATACGACTCAATTCTTCCCCCCTTGTATGTCCCTGTTAGAATGGGCCGGCTGTTGTGCTGTAACCAACGCTCTTCGCGATCCCCTTCTGGCAGAACGTGGCAGACGAAGCGTTCAATATAGGTATTGTCGCGATAAGTAGCGAGTACCCTGGCGCTAAAAGCATAGCCGTTCTCCATTATCCTGCTGAGCCTCTCCCGGACCAGCCGTTTTTTGTCCTGTCCGAGCATCTGTTCCTGGGGGACGCCAAAGAACTCCGCAAGGGTTTTGTTGACTTCGGCGACCTGAAACCGGGCATCCAGCACAAACACGCCAATCGGCAGAATATCCAGAACGTTTTCCATAGGCTCCTTCCGTTGCGCCGCTACGCAACAGAGTCACTATTCCAGATCTGGGCGATGATGAGCCCAGACCCGGCTCCGGGCGGCGGTCGGGCGGCTACGATCCACTCACGACCCGGTACAGACCGCCGGCCGCGCTACTTACCTCCGCCCCTGACCCGCCTCCTGGCGGCAGCAGCGCGGCGCGGCCACACTAGTTGTCCTGCATACCCCGATCGCCATGGCAACCGACCGGATCTCCGCCGACTGCGTCGCGGTTACCCAGCTGCCGCGGCCTGTCGCCGGCCTGCGCCAGTTGTCGTCGCTGTTTCTCGACACGCGCATAACCGGGAATTCTGATCGGCATGACACTTCGCGACGTGGGTGACGGCGTGCATCACCCACAGGTTAAGCTGGCATTCTTGTCTCTTGTCTACTGTCAGATCGCTCAGTTCCAGGTCATGTCTCTCCTCAATTACCCGAAACGCTCCACGCCCTGTGCCTGACGGCGCCGCCTGTCTGACACCGTGCACCTATTGATACGAGGTAGCCGGCTCGAAATCTCCAACGCCGACCAGGTTATCTCCATTATAGCACATCTGACTCAGCTATGAGCCGGGTGCTCAGGATAGATGGTCAGGAACGCGTTATTGACAATGAGTGCACCGTCGATAACGCGTCTACAGCCCCCAAAAAGAGTGGGCGGGTGCTAATACCAGAAGGCCGGATACCGCTGGTGCTTGAACACGTTGTTGTAGATCAGAGCAATTACCAGAAGGATCAGTGTGCCCACACCCACCGGGACAAGAACCCACGTCCAATCGGTAATCCCACTGATCAGTGGTAGAAATGCCGTGGCGCCCGCCGGCGGGTGCACGGTCTTGGTTGCAACCATTAATGCAATGGCAAGGCCGTTGGCCAGCGCCAGCGTCCACCAGGAAGCTTCTTTAAACACGACAAACACTGCCACACCCACAAGCGCAGCGATGATGTGTCCGCCAACCAGGTTGCGGGGTTGCGAGAATGGCGCTGCCGGAGCGGCGTAGAGCAGAACACAAGAAGCGCCAAAGGGCACAATAAAGCACGGGATCAGCTCCCAATTGACGCTGAACAGCTGCAGCACCATGATGGAGAGCATGCCGCCTACTGCGGCGACAATGGGGATATACCATTTCGGATATGGCAGACCCGAAGCCGTCTTCGTGCCCTTGACTTTGTCAACAAAGGAGGGCGGGGTTTCTGCATGGGTTGTCATTGTCTTCTCCTTTAAGAAAGATGGGTAAACACAATTCACTCTCTTGTGGTTACCCATCTCTCAGGCTAAAGATTTGGTTTTGGGTAGCCAGGCCCACCCGGAAGTCCCTGCAGCGGAGGGCTTACCAGGGGTAAACTCCGGCGTGGCTGTAAGGCAGGCACTTGCCGTTGAAGGTGATGATGATCCGGTCGCCCTTGGGGTCCGGGCGCCGGTCGACATCAACCGTAAAGTCGATCGCGCTGAGGATTGCGTTGCCGAACTCCTCGTGAATCAGCTCCTTGAGCGCCGGGCCGAAGGTATCAAATACCTCGTGCAGCCGGTACAGGATCGGATCGGCGTAGCCCTTGTAGGGATGTTCGGTCAGATAGGCTACGTCCGCATCGTCAACGCCCAGCTCCCTGGCGATCTTGTCCGCATACTCCGGCGGGACCCACTGTTGACCGTCGATGGCGCAGGCCAACCAGGACTTGCTGACGCCAATCTTCTTGGCTAGCTCTTTGTAGGTGATGCCCTTTTCATTCTTGGCTGCCTTCAGTTTCGCTGCAGCATCGGCGCGTGCTTCCGGCCGCCACAGATACTCTCTGTTCGATGTGGGTTGCATGTCAAGCTCCTTTTTTGGGGTTGGTTGGGTTGAAGTCACTTAGCTGCGGACAGGTCACGGACTATGTATGTATCTTTCTTTCTAGCTATCCTCTCTCCCTCCTTAGAACGGCCCTTCAGCTGCGGTCCCGCTACTCAAGGCTCTGAAATCAGGTAATCCCGTTCACACCAGTCTTGCTTTTCTGACCTAATAGCAGTCTAGAACGTCGGCGTGATTGGGTCATCGGGAGACTCATGTAAGGCTACTGAGGGAAGACCTGTATTTCGGTTGGGAAAAACATGTATTCTCGTAGCGCAAAGACGGAGATCCAATACCGCCCGGCGCCGGGTGGTGTTCAAGAGAGAGGATCGCCGCACTCAGCAGCCCCACTGCCGGCATCCGTCCGGTGCGCGTGGAGAAGGACCAGGTGTCGGGCCCGAACGCGGACTGGATCTGCCAACGGACCTTTTGGCTATGTGTTATAATGGCGACTGCTTGCGGATGTGATGAATGTGCCCACCCCCCAAAATCGTTCTCGACTCCAACATCTTCGTCGGCGCCGGCTTCAATCCCCGGAGCAGCAGCGCCCGGCTGATCGAATGGGTGCGTGAGGGCCGGCTGCGCCTCATCTGGCACGAGCTGACCCTGGCGGAGACGCGCTACCAGCTTGAAAAAATCCCGCCGCTGGACTGGGAACCGGTAGCCACACTATTCCGGTCACGCAACGAACTCAGAGACGACCTGCCGCTGGTCGACTACGCTTTCATCGCCGATCCCGACGACCGTAAATTCGCCGCTCTCGCCGAAAAGGCGGACGCGCTGCTGGTTACTAGCGACGAACACCTGCTTTCCGCGGCGGCGTACCTCAACGTGCCCGTCCTTACCCCTGCCGCTGCTGTCACTCGCTTCTCCTGAGGCGCCGAAGGAGCCTGCTATGAAACGCCACCTCAACCCCGACCGGCTATTCAATAGCCTGCAGTATGGTTTTTCTCAGGTCGTCGCCGCGCAGGGTCGAACGACCGTCTACATCTCCGGGCAGGTCGCCTGGGACGAGAAGGGCGCCATCGTCGGGCGCGGCGATCTCGCCGTGCAGACCCGCAAAGCGCTGGAGAACGTGGCCACAGCCGTCGCCGCTGCCGGCGGCACCCTCGCCGACGTCGTCTCCATGCGCATCTACGTCGTCGCCGGCTACATGCGGGACAGCCGGGCTATCCGCGAAGCGCTGCTCGACTTCTTCCCAACCAACCCGCCCGCGACCACCTGGATCGCCGTTCCCGCGCTGGCCAACGAGGAGTTTCTTGTCGAGATTGAGCCGATTGCCGTCCTCGACGACTGACTGTAATCTGTTTTACTGCGCGGCTGAAAAAGCCTGATAGCCTGACACCTGTAGATTACGTATACTGTATTTACACCTATCCCTCATCATCACGGCCATCCGACAACTGACCGCCAACAACTGACAACTGATCGCTGGTTTCTATGCCTGCTTCTGAGCAGCTGCTGCATGATTTGCGCCAGACGCTTCTGAGCTGCGCCCCGGTAGACGGTGATACCGGCCTGCGCGCTCTTTTCGTCGACGCGCGCCTCCAGCCCTGGCGCCATTTGCTGCCGGAAGGCCACAGCCCGGCCGACCGCGTCGATGGTCTCATCGTTCTCCTCCACGGGCGCCGGGACGAAGCGGGCCAGAACGCGCTCGCCCTCTTTCTGCAGGTCGCCGCCGAACAGCTCAGCCCCGAGGATGCCTGCCACCAGCAGCTCCTCTCCCTGGTTGAGCCGGTCCGCACGGTCGCTGCGCAGGAAGCCGGCCGGCCCCTCTTCCCCAAGCTCGAAGAAGCCCGCCGCCGGACCGGCAACATCTACGACCTTTCCGGCGACTTTCGCGGCGCTGTCGTCAACATCCAGTCCACCATCGTCCAGAGCGCCGAGGTGCGCGAGCTGGAAGAGATGCCCCCCGAGCCGGGCGAGCCGCCTTTCAAGGGGCTGCAATATTACACGACCGCGGACGCCGATCGCTTTTTTGGCCGCGAGCGGCTGACAGCGCGGTTGGTCAACCGCCTGCAGCAGATCCAGCCGGGGCAGGCCCGTTTCCTCGCCGTCGTCGGCGCCTCAGGTAGCGGCAAATCGTCGCTCGTGCGCGCCGGCATGATTCCAGCCCTGCGCAGGGGCCGTCGGCTGCCCGACGGCTCCCTGCCGCCTACCGACAGCGCCGGCTGGGCCATCCGCCTTTTCACCCCCACCGCCCACCCGCTGGAGGCGCTGGCGTCGGAGCTCTTGGGCACGGACGAGCCGCTGTCGGAGGTTGCCGCCCTTACCCGGGAGCTGACCGAAAACCCCGATAGTCTGGGCCTCGCCGTGCGCCGCCTGCTCGCTCGCGAGGAAAGCGGCCATCTGCTGCTCGTCGTCGACCAGTTTGAGGAGCTGTTCACCCAGTGTCGCCAGCCGGAGGAGCGCCAGGCTTTTGTAGACGCCCTGCTCGCTGCCGTGGATCCGCTGAGCAGCCGGCCGGTCACCGTGCTCATCGTCCTGCGCGCCGATTTCTACGCCCACTGCGCCCAGTATGACGGCCTGCGCGAGCTCGTCTCCCAGCAGCAGGAATATATCGGCGCCATGAGCCGCGAAGAGCTTTTTGACGCCATTGTCAAGCCCGCTGCCCTCGGCAACTGGCGCATCCAGGAAGGGCTTGTGGAGCTGATGCTCGACGAGGTCCAGAACGAGCCCGGCGCGCTGCCGCTGCTTTCCCACGCCCTGCTGGAGACGTGGGCCCGGCGGCGCGGGCGCACGATGACCCTCTCCGGCTACAAGGAGGCCGGCGGCGTGCGCGGCGCCATCGCCCAGACCGCCGAGACGGTCTTCAACCAGCGGCTCACGCCGGAGCAGCAGCAGGTCGCCCGGGCCATCTTCCTCCGCCTGACTGAGATTGGCGAGCCGGAAGACGACGAAGGCGCCACCCCGGACACACGCCGCCGCGTGCCGCTGGACGAGCTGCTGAGTTGTTATCAGGACGACGAGGCCGTGAGTACTGTCCTGGAAATACTCTATTCGGCCCGCCTGATCACCACCGGCACGGTCCAGACGGCCCCGACGCGTGTCGTAGAGGTCGCCCACGAAGCGCTCATCCGCGAGTGGCCCAAGCTGCGCAACTGGCTGGACGCCGACCGCGAGAAGCTCCTGCGCCAGCGCGAGCTGACCGAGGCCGCCTACACCTGGGACGGGCTGGGCCGCGACGAGGGCGCCCTTTTCCGTGGCGCCCGTCTCCAGCAGACCCTCTCCTGGCTGGACGAGGCGCCCGAGCCGCTCAGCCTGCTCGAACAGGCGTTCATCGACGCCAGCCGCGAGCAGGCTGCCCGCGAGGAGGCGCGCGCCCGCCAGCTGGCCCGCGCTTCCCGCATCCAGCGCGCGCTGGCCCTCGTCTCGGTCGCCCTTGTCGCCGCCATCGGCTTTCTCGTTATCCGCCAGGCCGGCTGGCTCACCTCGCCCACGATGGATGGCTTCTTCAACGTCGCCGTCGCCGACTTCCTCGTCGTGGACGCCGAGGGCCGGCTCGTCGATCGCTCCTCAGAACAGGGCGAGCAGCTTGGCGGCTGGGTCTACGAAGCGCTGGTAGACGAGTTTGCCGGCGACGACAACCTGCAGATCCGCCGCGTCTCCTTCGAGGAGCTGCGCGCCGCCCAGGTCGGCCAGGAGGATGCGCCGTCGTCGGAAGCCTTTGCCGTTCTGGAAGCGCCCGCTGCCCTGGCCCAGCGCGTCAACGCCCACATGGTCATTTACGGCCTGATCACTGATCCCAATGGCCGCTTCCCCCGTCTCTCCCTGCAATTCTACCTGGCCCCGCGCCTCGACTACACCTTTGCCGAGCTGGAGGGGCGCCACTCGTTAGGCGACCCTCTGCCCTTCGCCGCCGACGATCCGGCCCTGGTGCGCCCGGACCTGCAGAACGAAGCGGAGGCCATCGCCCACCTTGCCCTGGGCCTCATCCAGGAGCTGCTGCACCAGCCGGAGGAGGCGCTGGCTTCCTTCGAGGCGGCGGCCTCTGTGCAGGAGCAGCGCCCGGTCGTGCATTTTCTCGTCGGCCAGCAATACCTCTACCTGGCCGAAGATGACGAGCACGACGTGGACCCCCTGGAGGATCTCGCCGCCGCCGCCAACGCCCTGCAGCGCGCGCTCGACCTCGACCCAACCTACACCCAGGCCCAGACCGTGCTCGGTGGCGTCTACAACTTCCGCGCCCAGTATATCCTGCAAAACAGCCAGCCGGATGCCAGTGCGGAGGCTGCTGCCGAAGCCATCGAGCTGGCGACCCTGGCCCGCGACGCCTACGCTGCCGCGCTGGCGACGGCGCAGAGTTCCCCCAATGAGGATGAGGGCCGACTTCCCGTAGAAGGCATCGCCCACATCGGCCTGGGCAATAGCCTCCGCATCCTCAGCATCGGCCATTACCTGCGCCAGGAGCAGGCTGAGGCGCAGCAGTTGGCTGCCGACTCCATCGCCGAGCTGGAACAGGCCGAGCGCGAGCTGGAAGAGAGCGAGCAGCACCGCCTGCTCGCCCAGACCTACGAAGCGCGCGGCACCGCCGAGTTCTGGAACGCTTTCCTGAACGGCGACGACCCCGACGGTTACCGTCGCGCCGCCGCCTATTTCGAGCGTTGCGTCGCCCAGGCTGCCGAACAGCCGCTGGACCGCTTCCTGCAGGATGACATACTGGCCGAGCGCTGCCAGCCGAATCTGGCCGAGGCGCAGGCTCTAATTGGAGAGAACGATGACTAAACGACGCGTAATCGCTGCCCCGTTGTTTCTGATCATCGTCATGAGCCTGTTGGCAGCCTGCCGTCGGGCGCCGCCTGACCAGCCGACGCCGGAGCAGGCTACGACCACGCCCGAGACGGACGAGGCCACCGGGATTGCCCAGGCTGCCACCACGACCGCGCCCACTGCTGCCCCCTCGGCAACCCCATCGCCGGAGCCAAGCGCTACCGCGGAGGCCTTGCCCACGGCAACGCTCCCCGCACCGACGGCTACGACTGCTCCAGCCGCCAGCACAAACACCCCGCCGCCCCAACCCACAGTAACCCCGTGCGACCCGCCGCCCGGCTGGGTCGAATACATCATCCAGCAGGGCGACACGCTGGGCCGGCTGGCCCAGGCCACTGGCACGACCGTCGCCGAAATTCAGCTTGCCAACTGCCTGACCGATACGACCATCTTCACCGGCAGCCGGCTCTTTCTCCCTGTCCTCCCCGCCACGCCAACCCCGTCGGTCACGCCGCTGCCGCCGCCGCCCCTCGTCCTCAACGGCAGCCAGCCGCAGGGCACGGCTCCCATCACCGGCGAGCTGACTTACGACGACGCCTACCTGTTCCGCATCGACGCCCGGCGCAACGGCGGCCCGGAAGAGCCCGGTTATGGCATCGAAAGTGTCGAGTTTCGCATCAGCTCCAGCACTGTCTCCGATATCTACGTCCACACGGAAGGCACGCCGGGTTACTGCATCTTCGGCGGCGGCGAGCCGGCCTGCAATCCCTGGCCGATGGTAGACGGCGTCTATCGCTGGGGCGCTAACGGCCCGCCTGTCGAGCCGGACAACTATTTCGTGCAGGTCGTCTTCCACTTCACCCCGGAGAGCGACGACGGCTCTGGCATCACCGAAGGTTTCTGGAGCTTTAGCTTCGACGTTGGCGCTCCGGAATGAGCGCGCGCCAGTGGGAGATTTACATGAAGAAGGTCTGTGGCTGGTCTCTACTGCTCTTCACGGCTTTCCTGCTCGTGACGGCCGGCTGCCGGTCGGCGAATCCTCTGTTGCAGGAGGTGCCGCCCGAGGTGTCCCAGACATCGCCGACTGTCGCCTCCACCAATTTGCCTGCTGTCGCCACGCCGCTGCCGGAAGAAGCCACGCCGCCTGACGAGCCGGCTCTTCCTCTTCCGCCCCTTGTGCTCAACGGCAGCCAGCCGCAGGGAACAGACGCGGTCGTCGGCGAGCTAACCTACGACCCCGATTTCCTGCTGCGCATTGACGCGCGCCGCGTCGATGGACCCGACGAGCCGGGCGCGGGTATCGCCGCCGTGGAGTTCCGCATCAGCTCTGCTGCCGGGGAGGTGCTGTATACCTATACGGATAACACGCCCGGCTACTGCGTCTTCGGCGGCGGCGAGCCGGCCTGCAACAGCTGGCCCCTGGTGGATGGCGTCTTCCGCTGGGGGGAAGACGGCCCGCCCATCGAGCCCGGCCAGTACAACGGGCTGGCTATCTTCCACTACGCTCCTTATGACGGCGACGGCTACGGGGGCGTTACCGAAGAGTCGTGGCGGTTCAGCTTCGAGATTGCCGGGCCCTAGAGCTGGCTGCGGATGGGACCCTCAGCTTTGTCGGCCGGCGCCGTGCCGTCGAGGCCGTCCAGCCCGTAGCCCGTCTCCAGCAGCTCCTTCAGTCGCGTGACGAAGCGCGTGGCCGGCGCCCCGTCGATGATGTCGTGGTCCAGCTCGACCGTCACGCTCAGAAACTCCCGCTCCACCAGTTGACCGTCAATCAGGCGCGGCTTCTTCTCGATGCCCCCCAGTAGCAGCGACGTCGTGTACGGCGAGCCCGTGCCAATGCCCCAGCCGCTCCCCTCGCCGACCATGCCCACCGCAGAGACCTGTACCGTCCCCACCTGCTCTTTGGCCAGCCGCGGGGACCGCACCACAAAGCGATAGAACAGATCGCGCACAAAGCCTGGCATCACCAGAAACGCCGTCGTCATCCATTCGGGGCGCTGCAGGCTGGGGCTGCGCTGCGGATCGGCTTGCACCGCCCGGATTTCCTCGTGGATGCTGCGCACGGAACGCCGGTTGATGCCCCGGATCACGTGCCCCAACGGGAACTTCTGTCCCTCGTACTCGATCTCGATCATCGTCGCGCAGTCCACCTCGTCGAACAAGATGATGCGCCCCCAGAAGTCCCGCCGCGCGTGGAAATACTTATTGCGCTCGGTCACCTTCCCCAGGCAGGCCAGCACAAACGCCGTGAACGAAACCGTCTCGCCGCTCGCTTCCTTGTGCGCGTGTAGCCGGCGCCGTGCTTCCGTCACGTCCACCTCGATGAGCCCCAGAATGCGGTGTTTCTTCTGCCCTGCCCGTCCTGTATCGACAATCAGACGGCGCGACAGGGGAGAGCGCTTGACCTCATAGTCCGCCGCGCCCCTGCCTGCCAGCCGCCGGAACGCCAGCAGCGCGCCGGCGACGGCCCCTAGCGGCAGTACAATGGCCCGCCACCACTGTTGCCAGGATGATTCCCTGAGCGACCCGCGCCACGGGCCGGTGGCGTGCTGTCGCCGCGCGGGCGGCGGTTCCGCAGCGCGCCGCTGGCCGCGACGGGAATGACAGACAGGAACAGTAAGATAGAAGCCAGCGCCAGCGCCTGGTGCAAGCCGGCCGTTTCGTACCAGCTCACCTTCTCGTAAGCTTCCATCGGCGTGATATTGCTGAACAGGTGGGTAATCCGTCCCTGGTCATCCTCGCGAAAGGCGAAGCCATAGGGAGCATCTACCATGCGGAAATAGAGGGGCTCTACTTCGACAAGACGCCATTCACCGTAGGGTGTGCTCAGGAGGAGCGTGCCATCGCCGGCATTGGCGACTTCAAACGCGGTCATGAGCCCGGCCGTCTTTTCAAAGGCGGTGTAAGCGCTTCGCGTGGCGCGATAGCTGCCGGTGAACCGGTCGGCCCGCTCCACGTAATCCGCAGGAGGTTCTGGCGGTTCGACGGCCGGCGCCGGATAGTAGTGGTCGAAAAATGCCCTCTGGAACCCGAAATGCTGAGTTGTCAGGTTCGCGCCACCGTCGCTGTTGTAGGTCACAAAGATTCCCAGCTTCTGGTCGGGCAGGAGCAGCAGCACACTCTGTATCGGGTACGCTTCGCCGCTGTGTCCGAGCGTCCGCTGGCCATTGTCGCTGAAGTCGAAGAAGCCGTAAGCGGTGCCCTGGAGGCGGGCGTCAGGTGTGTATAAGGTGCCCTGCATCTGGTGCACCGTCTCTTCCTTCAGGATCTGCGCCGCGGCAGTGGTAGCATCGCTGGTGCGACCGCCCTGCAGATGGGCAATCATGAAACGCGCCATGTCAGTGGCGCTGGCGAGAATGCCGCCGGCCGGCTGCATCGCCAACTGACCCAGGTAGTCGCGAAATGGCTGTAAGGAGCCATCCCCGTAGGTGTAGCCTCTGCTCGCCTGGGCGCGCATGGTCGGTGGAAGCGGCATCTGGGCGGTTGAGTGCGCCATACCCAGGGGGTCGAAGATGTGCTCCTGGATATACTCGCCGTAAGCCTGTCCCGACATCCGCGCCACGATGTACCCGGCCAGGGCTGTGCCGTAATTTGAATAGGCGGCAACCTCGCCAGCCGGACGAACGCGAGCCGGGATGTGGGAGGCCATCCATTCGCCCTCCGGCACGAGATGGTCACTATCAATCGCCAACACCTCGACAAAAGTATCTTCGAAACCCGGGGTATGCGTCAGCAAGTGCTTGAGGGTGATCGGCTGCGGATACGTGTCCGGGATACGAAAGTCGAGATAGCTGTTCACGTCGGCGTCAAGGTGAACAGCTTGGTAACGGAACCAATGAGAAAGCCCGTTTGTTCGGGGTCTACCGGGATGCCGTTCTCCAAATCGGCGTAGCCGTAGCCTTTGGCCAGAACCAGCTCGCCATCTTTGACCACGGAGATAGCCGCTCCGGCAATGTGGTGCTCCTCCATATCCCTTGCGAATAGCTCGTCCAGGAACGCCTCCAGCTCAGCGGGATCGTCCGGGCCGTTTATCGCCGGCGCCACGGCGCCCGTCTGAGCTACCACCACACCGGCCCCCGGCAGCAGCAGGCCAAGCAACAAAGCCGCCAGAAGCAGAATGCGAATCCGAACCATTCGTTTCCTGTTCATCATCATCTTCCTCACCGTGAAGCCATTTTTCGCCATCGCTTCTCTGCCACTGCTGCACGCCGTCCACGCCTTAACCCACCAGCCCCAGAATCACCGCCGGCACCAGCACAAGCGCCGGCAGCCGTTCCCCGCCGTGCACGACGACAGCCATCCAGTTGCTGCGGAAACGGCGCGCCGGCCAGGTCATGGCCAGGCCGCCGACGATGAGGCTGGGCCACATCCACGGCTTGTGCAGATGGTAGAGCCCGAAGAGCGCGGCGTTGGCCACCCAATCGGCCCGGCCAAACACCCCCTGCATCTTCGGCAAGAGCACGCCGCGAAAGAGCAGCCCCTCGCCTAGAAAATAGTTGAGCAGGTGGTTCACCAGCAGCACCCCCAGCAGCCACCACGCGCCCTCAAACTCGGGCGCAGCGATCTGGGCCATGTCTTAATACGCAGCGGGCTGCAGACCAGGGAAGAGCCGGGCCATGGGCGCATCGATGACGCCGGCAAGCGCCATATTGATCAGCGCAGCAAACAACAGCGCCGGCACCAGCCACCAGTACAGCTTCCGCTCCGGCCGGCCGCTCTCCGGGTCGCGCGGTGTCTGCAGCCACGTACGTTTGCGCACCGCGCTCCAGCGTAGCGTACCCAGCTCCCGGTAGAGGATGACCAGCCCCACGACAGCCTGCCAGGCCATGCCGGCTACCATCAACAGCCAGTACACGATGCCCGGATGCAGCGGGCTCGACCGGATCACGGCCGGGGCCACGACCCAGGCCAGCAGCGCCATGGGCAGGGCCGCCAGCGCCCAGATAGCCAGGATTTTCC
>Ga0123328_1004139_pt1 | contig 11961 bp, 12 predicted proteins | sample BioC12SIPDNA_2_FD_89702 | JGI IMG/M metagenome (GOLD analysis project Ga0123328, IMG submission 89702) | Anaerobic biogas reactor microbial communites from Washington, USA - Biogas_R1_A C12 SIP DNA | ecosystem: Engineered > Bioreactor > Anaerobic > Unclassified | place: Washington, USA...
CCTGATCTACCGCGCCATGGGCTTCCCGACGGACTTCTTCACCGTCCTGTTCGCCATCGGCCGTCTGCCGGGCTGGATCGCCCACTACCGCGAGCAGCTGGCGACCACCACCAAGATCAACCGCCCGCGTCAGATCTACACCGGCAACACCCTGCGCACCGTCACCCCGCGTGAGGAGCGCTAGTACCTCCGTCTAGTACGGACGTCATGAAACCGGGCACGACTCCACCTCCATATACTGGGGGCGTTGTGCCCGGTTTTTCCATGCGACAATTCTGAAGGAGACACATCATGACCAAGCCCCAGATCGAAGCCCAGACCGGTCCCGCACCGGAGGAGCTCGTCTCGGTCGACCTCGTCGTCGGTGACGGCGAGGAGGCCAAGGCCGGTGGCCTCGTCGAGGTGCACTACGTCGGCGTCGATTTCGAGTCGGGCCAGGAGTTCGACTCCTCCTGGGACCGCGGCCAGTCCATCGAGTTCCCGCTCAACGGCCTCATCGCCGGCTGGCAGGAGGGCATCCCCGGCATGAAGGTCGGCGGCCGTCGTCAGCTGACGATCCCGCCGGAGCTCGCCTACGGCCCGGCAGGTGGCGGCCACCCGCTGTCCGGCCGCACCCTGGTCTTCGTCATCGACCTGCTCAGCGTCGGATAGGCGGGCGTCGGAAAGCACGCCTCACGCAGTGACGCCCCGGAACCACAGGTTCCGGGGCGTCGTTGTCTTCGACTAGGAGGTGGCGGCCGCCCAGGCGGCGGCGACGGCCTTGCTCACGGCGGGGGCCACGGCGGGGTCGAGGGGGGAGGGGACGATGTGCTCGATGTCGAGGTGCTCCTCCGCGACCTTCGCGATGGCCCGGGACGCCGCGACCTTCATGGCGGGGGTGATCTCCGTGGCGCCGGCGGCGAGGGCGCCGTGGAAGATGCCCGGGAAGGCGAGGACGTTGTTGATCTGGTTCGGCAGGTCGGAGCGGCCCGTCGCCACGACCGCACCGTAGCGGTAGGCGAGGTCCGGGTCGATCTCCGGGTCCGGGTTGGCCAGGGAGAACAGGATCGGGCGGTCGGCCATCACCTGCAGCGCCTCCTCGGGGATGGAGCCGGCGGACAGGCCGATGAAGGTGTCGGCGCCGCGGAACGCCTCCACGACGCCGCCGTTGACGCTGCGCGGGTTCGTGGACTCCGCCAGCTCCTGCTTGACGGCGCTGAGGTTGCTGCGGTCCTCGTGGATGACGCCGCGGGAGTCGAGCATGACGATGTCGGTGACCCCGGCGTCGGAGAGGATCTTCTGGCACGCCACACCGGCGGCACCGGCGCCGGAGATGACGACCCGCAGATCAGCCATGGCGCGGTCGAGGAGGCGGCAGGCGTTCGTCAGGGCGGCGAGGATGACCACGGCGGTGCCGTGCTGGTCGTCGTGCATGACCGGCATGTCCAGCTCCTCGATGAGGCGGCGCTCCACCTCGAAGCAGCGCGGCGCGGAGATGTCCTCCAGGTTGATGGCGCCGAAGGAGGGGGCGATGGCCTTGATGACGTCCACGAGGCGGTCCGTGTCCGTCTCGTCGAGGACGATCGGGACGGCGTTGAGTCCGGCGAAGCGGTCGAAGAGCTGGGCCTTGCCCTCCATGACCGGCAGGGCGGCGCGCGGCCCGATGTCCCCCAGGCCGAGGACGGCGGTGCCGTCCGAGATGATCGCCACGGTGTGTCCCACCCCGGTGAAGCGGCTCGCGAGCGCAGGGTTCTCCGCGATCGCGGTGCACACGCGGGCGACGCCCGGCGTGTAGCAGAGGGAGAGGTCGCGCTGGGTCTTCAGCGGGCGGGCGGTACGGATCGACAGCTTGCCGCTCTCGTGGGCGGCGAAGATCTCATCGTCGGACAGCTCCGCGATGTGGTGGACGTGGGGGTTTCGGACATCAGTCATGGATCCAATCCTATTGGCAGAACCGGAGGTCTTCGGGGTGTTCCACGCCTGTCTCGCGTGTTTGGGGGCACAATGGGGGACATGCGCATCCCCCCGACCCTCACCCTCAACGACGGCACCGAGATCCCCCAGCTCGGGTTGGGTACGTGGAATCTGACGGGGGAGGAGGGGAAGCGGGTCATCCGCGAGGCCATCGCCCTCGGCTACCGGCACATCGACACCGCCTCGGCCTACGGCAACGAGGAGATCGTCGGGCAGGCCGTCGCCGACGCCATCGCCGCGGGGGACGTCACCCGCGAGGAGATGTTCATCACCACGAAGGCGTGGCAGGACGAGCAGGGCGCCGAGAACATCCCCGGTGCTTTCCGACGCTCCCTCGACCGCCTGGGTCTCGACTACGTCGACCTCTATCTTGTGCACTGGCCGCACGCCGCGCAGAACCGTTACGTCGAGAGCTTCGAGGCCATCGCCCGCCTGCAGGGACTGGGGCTCGTGCAGGCGGTGGGGGTGGCCAACTTCTATGAGGAGGTGCTGCGGGAGGTCGTCGAGAAGGTGGGTGTCGTGCCCGCCACCAACCAGGTGGAGCTGCACCCCGGTTTCTCGCAGGCGCCGCTGCGTGAGGTGCACCGGGAGCTCGGCGTGACGACGGTCGCGTGGTCTCCCCTCGGGCGGGGCATCGTGCTGGCGAACCCGGTCGTCGGCGCGGTGGCGCGGAAGGTGGGGAAGACCCCGGCGCAGGTGGCCCTGCGGTGGGCGATGCAGCTCGGGTGCGTCGTCATCCCCAAGTCGGCGCGGCCGGCACGTCTGGCGGAGAACCTGGCTGCGATGGACTTCACATTGACCCGGGAACAGGTCGAGGCTGTGACATCCCTGGACACTCAGCCGGGCTTCGGTAGGATCTTCGAGGACCCGCGGGTTTTCTGAGGAATTGCGGTTGCCTGAATAAAAAATCCCCTGACCTGGGGAAATAGATTAAGAACTCAATCATGTGAACGTCTGTGGTCAGTGTTCGCCACATTTGTGAAGATCGCGGAAATTGCGAAGTTTGGCTTTGCAAACTTAGCGAGACGACATGAGTTCCCGGGCGGGGGTAGTTGTGCTACCAATCCCGGTGCAGGTCGCACGGGGTCGCGGGGGTGATGCGGGGCACATTGTGGGGCAATGTTGTCCGTTCACTTCAATGTTGCAATGTGAGCCAGGTAACTTACATTTGCAGCACAGAGTGTGATTACTTGCACAGGGCGCCCGTCCTGAGGTGAGGATCACCGAAAGCTCGACCCCCGGAGGTTCCGGGGCCGACACGAAAGAGAGAACACAGTGAGCGCGACTCCAGTTGTCCGACCGGATGGCCGGCGCGAGCCGACGTCCGAGGAATTTATCTCGATGCAGGCGAGTCCGCAGTTCCAGGAACTGCGCTCCGTCTTCCGTAAGTTCACCTTCCCCATGTCCGCAGCCTTCTTCATCTGGTTCCTCGTGTACCTGCTGACGGCAACTTTCGCGGCTGACTGGATGGCCACCCCCGTCGGTGGTGGCTTCAACTACGGCATCATCTTCGGCCTTCTTCAGTTCTTCACCACGTTCCTGATCACCTGGATCTACGTGAAGTTCGCCAACAAGAACATCGAGCCGCGCACCGCCGCGATTCGCCAGGAAATGGAGGGTTAGGACAATGGACCTCACCTACCTTGCACAGGAAAACACGGGCAACCCGCTCCTGAACATCGCGGTCTTCGTCGTGTTCATCGTCGTCACCATGACCGTCGTCATGCGTGCCGGCAAGACCACCTCCGAGGCCTCCGACTTCTACACCGGTGGCGCATCCTTCACCGGTACCCAGAACGGCCTCGCCATCGCAGGTGACTACCTGTCGGCAGCCTCGTTCCTCGGTATCGTCGGCTCCATCGCACTGAGCGGTTACGACGGATTCCTCTACTCCATCGGCTTCTTCGTCGCCTGGCTGGTCGCCCTGCTGCTCGTCGCCGAGCCGCTGCGTAACGTCGGCCGCTTCACCATGGCTGACGTGCTCTCCTTCCGTCTGCGCCAGAAGCCGGTCCGTGTGGCCGCCGCTGTCGCGACCCTCGCGGTCTCCCTCTTCTACCTGATCGCCCAGATGGCCGGTGCCGGCTCCCTGGTCTCCGTCCTCCTGGACCTGCACGGCACCACCGAGCAGGCCATCGTCGTCGCCGTCGTCGGTGTCATCATGACCGCCTACGTCCTCATCGGCGGCATGAAGGGCACCACCTACGTCCAGATGATCAAGGCCGTCCTCCTCATCGGTGGCGTCGGTATCATGACGATCTGGACCTTCATCGCAGTCAAGGGTGGCTTCTCCACCCTGTTCAACGAGGCCATCTCGGCACACCAGGTCTACATCGACGCCAGCCCGGACGTCGCCTACGCGGCCGAGGACATCATGAAGCCGGGCCTGAAGTACGGCGGCACCCTCACCAAGCAGCTCGACTTCATCTCCCTGGGCCTCTCCCTGGTCCTCGGTACCGCTGGTCTGCCGCACGTCCTCATGCGCTTCTACACGGTCCCGACCGCCAAGGAAGCACGTAAGTCCGTCACCTGGGCCATCGTCCTCATCGGTACCTTCTACCTCATGGCCATGGTCCTCGGCTACGGTGCCGCTGCACTGGTCGGCCCGGAGCGCATCCTCAACGCCCCTGGTGGCGCCAACGCCGCAGCCCCGCTGCTGGCACTGGACCTCGGTGGCTCCATCTTCATGGCCCTGATCTCCGCTGTCGCCTTCGCCACGGTTCTCGCCGTCGTCGCCGGCCTGGCGATCACCGCCTCCGCCTCCGTCGCCCACGACGTCTACAACAACGTCCTCCGTGACGGCAAGGCCTCTGAGGAGGAGACCGTCCGTGTCTCCCGCATCACCGTGATCGTCCTGGGCATCGTCTCCATCATCCTGGGCATCCTGGCCATGTCCCAGAACGTCGCGTTCCTGGTCTCCCTGGCCTTCGCCGTGGCAGCCTCCGCGAACGTCCCGACGATCCTGTTCTCCCTGTACTGGAAGCGCTTCAACACCGCCGGTGCCGTCGCCTCCATGTACACCGGTGTCATCGCCTCCCTGGTGTTCATCTTCTTCTCCCCGGCCGTGTCCGGTGTTCCGAGCGCCATGTTCCCGAACGCCGACTGGTCCTGGTTCCCGCTGACCAGCCCGGGTCTGGTTGCGATCCCGCTGGCCTTCCTGGCCGGTATCATCGCCACCCTGGCCACCAAGCCGGACAACCTGGATCACCTGGCCGCCGAGATGGAGGTCCGCTCCCTCACCGGTGTCGGCGTCGAGGCTCCGGTCGACCACTAGTCGCCTGACCTCCCGCCAGACCGGGCAGCATCCCAGCGCCGCCATCACGTACCCACGTGATGGCGGCGCTATCATGTTCAGACGTGTCAACAAATTTCTCCCGGGCGGTGATCGCCGTGGTCACCACGGTGCTGCTCGCCATCCCGTTGGTCGCGGTCCTCGGCCTCCCACGTGAGGCCCCGCTTCTCGACGCCGCGGAGGCCCCCACCGGGGCCTCCGCCGTCGACAAGCAGCAGGTCCGGTCCGTCACCGTCGACGGACCGGACCTCGAGTCATTCGTGGAGAACTCCACGGGCTCCCAGGTGAGCTTCTACCGCATCTCGGACGGGAAACGCACCGGCACCGCCACGGAGCGATTCGCGCGGCCGGCACTGAGCCTCATCAAGCTCTACATCGCGGAGTACGTCATCGAGCACGGCACCCTGACCGAACAGTACGAGGCGATCAACATGATCAGCTCCTCGGACGACAGGTCGGCGGGGGAGCTGTACCGGAAGTACCCCGACTCCATCGACGTCGTGGCGAAGAAGTACGGACTGCTGTCCACACGGGCCGCGGACCGGTGGGGGTTCTCGGTGACGTCCACCTACGACGCGGTCAACTTCATCGCGCAACTGCTCGAGAGGGACCCCACGCACCCCATCCTGGTGGCCATGGCGGAGGCGACCCCCATCGCCGCCGACGGCTACGGCCAGGACTTCGGGACCTCGGTGCTGCCCGGCGTGATCGGCACCAAGTGGGGATGGTCGGACAAGAAGGACCTGCACTCCTCCGTGTCCTTCGGCGAGAACTTCGTCGTCGCCGCCGCCGTCACCGGCAGCGCCGACGACCTCACCGACCTCGTCGAGTTCCAGCTCACCGACGAGGTGGAGGAGGCCGGCAGGGCTACAGGCTCGAAGCCGTCCGCAGCAGGTTGAGCAGCTGGGTCAGCTGGTCGGTGGACACCTCCGGCGCCGGGGGAACGGGCGGGACCGGCACGTGGGGCACGTGCGGGGTCCACTGCCCCCAGTCGCTGGCGTAGACGTTGTTGATGTCCACCGTGACGCCGTCGATGACCCGCTGATCCTTCTGCGGGAGCTGGTGGATCGTCGTGCGCGGGTGGATGCGTCCGCCGGAGCCCCAATCGTGCATCCAGAAGAACTCGCCGATCCCGTCCTGCGTGCACCACTCGATGACGTGGTAGTTGCCGTACACGCCCGTCTGGTAGCCCGCCGCGTGCAGGGCCGCGCTGAAGGCCTGCAGGTAGGGGCGGATCTGGTTCTCGTACTGGGCGCGGGTCGGGTTGTCGTCGATGGCGACATAGATCGGACGACCCTTCGGGCCACCGGCGGCGACGTGCAGCGCAATCGCCTGCGGGGCGTGCTCCAGGGCGCCGGCGGCCCCGCGCAGCCAGTCGGCGGTGTCGGCGCGGCCGAACTGGTACACCGAGGCGGTCTGGAGGCCGTACTGGGCCAGGGAGACGGTCTCCGCGAGGGTGACCGGCTTGCCCAGCATCCAGTTCTCCGTGCCCGGGCGGCGCTGCGAGACGTAGCGCACGGCACCCAGGTGGCCGGCTCCCCGGATGGCGGCGGCCGAAGGGACCCCGGCGGCGTAGTCGATGACGGTGCCCAGGATGCGGCCCTGGGCGGCGGCCTGCGGGGCGGCGGCGCCGATGGTCCCGGCGGCGAGGGCGAGGGCGGAGGCGCGGAGGAAACCGCGGCGGTTCATGGGCATGGTGGGTCTCCTGGAGGTATCACACTGACAACACCTGTCACAATAGCAACGGACGGTGGGGGAGCGTCGGCGGCGGCGTCGATCGCCGGTGAACAGTGGGCTCCGGGGCGGCCGGATCGGGCCATGCTCACCGGCCATCGACCGTGGCGACCCATGAAAGAACCCCCGTTGATACAGGTCAACGGGGGTGTGCTGCGCCCCTGAGAGGAATCGAACCTCCGACACCCGCTTTAGGAGAGCGGTGCTCTATCCACTGAGCTACAGAGGCAGGGCAGGTTGGGAACGTGATGTTCACCAAAGGTGAGGGTACCGTACATGGGCGGAGTGTTGGAAACCGGGGCGGGCCAACTATCCTGGAAGGGAACGTATTATTCCTGCCAGAAAGGACCACGCCGTGGCCCAGAACCAGCCGACCTTCATCGACGTCCAGCGACGGGACATCGTCGCCGAGATCGTGACCAAGGATGGTGTCCCGGTGCTGTCCATCGACAAGCAGGTGCCGGGCGGCTCCTCGAAGCGGCTGCTGCTGCTCAACAAGGTTGACGCGAAGCAGCTTTCCGACGTCCTCGACCACTACCTCAAGCAGGTCTACTCCCTGGAGCTCGCCGGCCTCAACGCCTCCCTGTCCCCGGAGGACATGGTCGCCCTCTTCGGTGAGGAGGACGAGGACTAGGAGCTGAGCTCCTCGAGCTTGCGGCGCACGGCGGCGGCCTCCGGGTTGGTGGCGTGCGTGCCGTCGGAGTACCGCACGGTCGGCACGACGCGGTTGCCGTCGTTGACCGACTCGACCCAGGCGGCGGCATCGGCGTCGAGTTCGACGTCGATGAGCTCATAGGGGGTCTCGGTGCGGTCGAGGCGCTTCTGCAGGTTGATGCAGTAGGGGCACCAGGTCGTCGCGTAGATCGTCACGTGATTCTCGGCCATGTCAGGCGGCTTCCTTTCTCTCGTACCGCAGGAAACGGTAGCGCAGGGGAAGATCACTGGGCTGGTCGTCCAGGATCAGACGTCCATTGTCGGACACGAGCCAGTCGGTGTCGGACACCAGCCCGAAGTTGTGGGGGATCGTGGGGGCGAAGACGGCCCTATCACCCAACGCATCACCCAGCTGCACCCCCATGAGGGTCACCTCGAGGACGTCACAGTCCTCGATCGTCGCGGCGTACACCTGGCCGCCGCCCATGATCCATGCCTCGGGTGCGTCGATAAGCGGGATCTCGGAGACCACCGTGCCGCCGGCGGACCAGTCGCCGGGGGAGCGGGTGCTGAGGATGAGGTTCTCCCGCTGCGGCAACGGACGGAACCGCTCCGGCAAGCTCAACCACGTACGACGTCCCATGATGACGGGGTGACCGCTGGTGACCTCACGGAAATGCGCGAGATCCTCCGGCACATGCCAGGGCATGCCGGCACCGTCGCCGATGATGCCGTCGAGGGACTGCGCCCAGATGGCGCCCAGCACAGGCATCAGACGGAGACCCTGCCCCTGATCACCGGGTGCGGGTCATAGCCCACGACCTCGACATCCTCGAAGGTGTACTCCGTGATACCCGCGGCCTTACGCAGGTTGAGCTGCGGATACGGGCGCGGCTCACGGGAGAGCTGCTCACGCACCTGGTTGAGGTGGTCGTTGTAGATGTGGCAGTCACCGCCCGTCCAGATCAGCTCCCCGACCTCCAGGCCCGCCTGCTGCGCGAACATGTGCGCCAGCAGCGCGTAGGAGGCGATGTTGAAGGGCACACCCAGGAACATGTCCGCCGAACGCTGGTAGACCTGCAGCGACAGGCGGCCGTCGACGACGTAGAGCTGGAACAGCAGGTGGCAGGGGAGCAGCGCCATCTCGTCGAGCTCCGAGACGTTCCATGCGGAGACGACGTTGCGACGCGAGTCCGGGTTCTCCCGCAGCATCGTCAACGCCTGCTCGATCTGGTCGATGTGGGAGCCGTCCGGCGTCGGCCAGGAACGCCACTGCACGCCGTAGACGGGACCCAGCTCGCCGTTCTCGTCGGCCCACTCGTTCCAGATGCGGATGTTGTTGTCCTGCAGCCACGTCACGTTGGAGTCGCCGCGCAGGAACCACAGCAGCTCACCGACGACGGAGTGCAGGTGCACCTTCTTCGTCGTGAGCAGCGGGTAGGAGTCCGCCAGGTTGTAGCGGAGCTGACGGCCGAACACACTGAGGGTGCCCGTGCCGGTGCGGTCACCCTTCGGGGCACCCTCCTCGAGGATCTCCCGGAGGAGGTCCTCGTAGGGCGTGGGAATCGAAGCGCTCATGGACGCCACGATACTCAACTTGCGGGTGACCCCGACCCACCGCCTCTAGTAGTGGCCGTTGTCCCGGAAGTACTCCGCCGCCATGGTGAGGATCTCGTCCTTGAGCTCCGGACGGCAGATGACGATGTCCGGCATGTAGGTGTCCTTGTTGTTGTAGGTCAGCTCCGAGCCGTCGAGACGCGAGCAGTGCAGACCGGCCGCCGTGGCGACGCCCACCGGCGCGGCGGAGTCCCACTCGTACTGGCCGCCGGCGTGGATGTACGCGTCGTAGTCACCCAGCAGGACGTGCATGGCCTTGGCGCCGGCGGAGCCGATCGCGGCGGTCTGGAAACCCAGACGGTCGGCGATGCGCAGCGCCACCGCCGGCGGGCGGTTGTGCGAGATCGCGATCTTGCGGGAGAAGGGGCCCGTCACCGCCCGGGACTCGTCACTGCTGAACACCACACCCAGGTCCGGCAGGCCCACCGCGGCGTGAGTGGGGAAACCGTTCTCCACGAGAGCGACGTGCACGGCCCAGTCCTGGCGGCCCGTGGCGAACTCCTTGGTGCCGTCGAGCGGGTCGACGATCCAGACGCGGTCCTTCTCCAGGCGGGCGGGGCTGTCCGCCATCTCCTCGGAGAGGAAGCCGTCCTCCGGGCGGTGCTGCTCGAGCACCCGGGCGATCCAGTTCTGGGCGAGGTCGTCGCCTGCATCGCCGAGGCTGCGGCCACGCAGGGCACCAACATTGCGGACGCCCTTGAGGATCTCTCCCGTCCCCTGTGCGATCAGGCGGGTGAGGCGGGCATCGTCGAGATGAGCAGTCATGCAGAAAAGAATACCGCGCGGGTTAGAGTTGGGCATGACCAGAAGCATCCTCACCCGGTTCCGCCCGCAGGTGGCCACCTGGTTCGAGGAGGTCTTCGCCGCCCCCACCCCCGTTCAGGAGGCCGCCTGGGAGGCGATCTCGGCGGGGGACCACGCGCTCGTCGTCGCCCCGACAGGCTCCGGCAAAACGCTCGCCGCGTTCCTCTGGGCACTGAACAACCTGGTGGAACGGGAGGGGCAGCTGGCGTTGCCGGTGGGAGCGTCGGAGAGCGACGGCGAACGGGGCGTGCGGGTGCTCTACATCTCGCCGCTCAAGGCGCTCGGCGTCGACGTGGAGAACAACCTCCGCGCCCCGCTGACGGGCATCTCCCGGGTGGCGCAGCGCCTCGGGCTGGATGTGCCGAACATCACCGTCGGGGTGCGCTCCGGGGACACCTCGCCGGCGGAGCGGGCGCGGCAGGTACGCAGGCCGCCGGACATCCTCATCACGACGCCCGAGTCCGCCTACCTCATGCTCACGTCGAAGGCCGCGGGCATCCTGCAGAACGTCGACACCGTCATCATCGACGAGATCCACGCCCTCGCCGGCACGAAACGCGGCGTCCACCTCGCCCTCAGCCTCGAGAGGCTGGCGCGGCTGGCCGGCGACTTCCAGCGCATCGGCCTCTCCGCGACCGTCCGGCCCCTGGCGACCGTCGCCGACTTCCTCGGCGGCGACCGGCCCGTCGAGATCATCGCCCCGCCCGCGGAGAAGGCCTGGGAACTCGGGGTGCGCGTCGGCGTCGAGGACATGTCCGACCTGCCGGTCCCCGAGGCGGGCTCGACGATCGGGGAGGCGACCATCGACGACCGGCTGGGCCTCAGCGCCCCCGAGGAGTCCGTCGAGGCCGCGCTTCCGCAGCAGCGGTCCATCTGGCCGTACATCGAGCAGGACATCTACACGCAGGTCATGGAGCACCGTTCGACGCTGGTGTTCGTCAACTCCCGACGCACCGCCGAGCGCCTCACCAGCCGCCTCAACGAGCTCTACGCCCGGGAACACGACCCGGAGTCGCTGTCCCCGCCGCTGCGGCGCGACCCGGCGCAGGTGATGAAGTCCGTCGACACCGCCGGGGCCGCCCCACCCGTCATCGCGCGGGCCCACCACGGCTCCGTGTCCAAGGACGAACGCGCCCTCACCGAGCAGATGCTCAAGGAGGGGGCGCTGCGGGCGGTGGTCGCCACCAGCTCCCTGGAGCTCGGCATCGACATGGGCGCGGTGGAACTCGTCGTGCAGGTCGAGTCCCCGCCGTCGGTGGCCTCCGGCCTGCAGCGCGTCGGGCGCGCCGGGCACTCCGTCGGCGCGGTCAGCCACGGCTCCTTCTACCCGAAGCACCGCTCCGACCTCGTGCAGTCGGCCGTGACGGTGGCCCGCATGCGGGAGGGGCTCATCGAGGAGCTCCACGTCCCGGCCAACCCGCTGGACGTGCTCGCCCAGCAGACGGTGGCGGCCGTCGCGGCGGAGTCGCTGCGGGGCCGGGACCTCGACGTGGAGGAGTGGTACGCCACCGTCCGCCGGGCCCGCCCCTACCGCGACCTGGCGCGCGACGTCTTCGACGCGGTCATCGACCTGGTCAGCGGCGTGTACCCGTCGACGGACTTCGCCGAGCTGCGGCCCCGCGTCATCTTCGACCGGATCACCGGCCGGCTGTCCGCCCGACCCGGGGCGCAGCGCGTCGCCGTGATCTCCGGCGGCACCATCCCGGACCGCGGGATGTTCGGCGTGTTCCTGCTCGGCGGGGAGGGGGCGCCCCGGCGCGTCGGCGAGCTCGACGAGGAGATGGTCTACGAGTCCCGCGTCGGCGACGTGTTCACCCTCGGTGCCTCCAGCTGGCGCATCGAGGACATCACCCGCGACCAGGTGCTCGTCAGCCCCGCGCCGGGACACACCGGCCGCCTGCCCTTCTGGA
>Ga0123328_1004143_pt1 | contig 11951 bp, 11 predicted proteins | sample BioC12SIPDNA_2_FD_89702 | JGI IMG/M metagenome (GOLD analysis project Ga0123328, IMG submission 89702) | Anaerobic biogas reactor microbial communites from Washington, USA - Biogas_R1_A C12 SIP DNA | ecosystem: Engineered > Bioreactor > Anaerobic > Unclassified | place: Washington, USA...
ACCCGCTCGTGAGCCAGGTCGTCGTCGTGGGTGATCAGAAGCCGTTCATCGCCGCGCTCGTCACGCTCGACCCCGAGGCGCTCCCCGGATGGCTCAAGGTGCACAACCTGCCCGAGATGAGCGTCGAGGAGGCGGCAGAGCACCCCGCGGTCCGCGAGGCCCTCGACGTTGCGGTCGAGCGCGCGAACCGGGCCGTCTCGCGCGCCGAGTCGATCCGCAAGTACACGATCCTCACGAGCGACTTCACGGTCGCGAACGACTATCTGACCCCCTCGCTCAAGGTCAAGCGCACGCTCGTGCTCAAGGACTTCGCGGGCGAGATCGAGGCGATGTACGAGGGCGTGCGCTCGGGCGGGCCCGCCGAGTAGCACGCACGCACGACGCGCTCGAGGCGCGGGCTCGGCCCGGCCGAGCCCGCGCCTTCGTGTCGGCGGCCCGGGTTACCGTCTCCGCGTGACGCTCCTGGACCCCGCGGCGCGCGCCTTCCAGCCCGCGCTCGACGACCTCGGCCTCCCGCTGTACGAGGTCACCTTCGTCGTCGTCGACCTCGAGACCACGGGCGGGCGCGCGGGCGTCGACCAGATCACCGAGATCGGCGCGGTCAAGGTCCGTGGCGGGGAGGTCCTCGGGGAGTTCCAGACGCTCGTCAACCCCGGCGTCGCGGTCCCCGCACGCATCACCGTGCTCACCGGGATCACGAACGCGATGGTGCTGCCAGCTCCCCCGATCAGCGAGGTCCTCCCCTCCTTCCTCGAGTTCGTCACGGGCGCGGTCCTCGTCGCGCACAACGCCCCGTTCGACATCGGCTTCCTGCGCGCCGCCGCACGGGCCACGGGACATCCGTGGCCGGGGAACCAGGTCGTCGACACGGTGCGCCTCGCGCGGGCCGTCGTGACCCGCGACGAGGCGCCCAACCACAAGCTCTCGACGCTCGCCGCGCTGTTCCGCACCGAGGTGTCCCCCGACCACCGCGCCCTGAGCGACGCGCGCGCGACCGTCGACGTCCTGCATGCGCTCCTCGGCCGCCTCGCGGGAGCCGGGGTGACGCACCTCGAGGATCTCGCGTCCGCGGGCGACAACGTCCCGATGGACGTGCGGCGCAAGCGCGCGATGGCCGACGCCCTGCCCGAGGCGCCCGGTGTGTACCAGTTCCTCGGACCCGGGGACGAGGTGCTCTACATCGGCACCTCGAAGTCGCTGCGCTCGCGGGTACGCACCTACTTCACCGCGGCCGAGTCTCGCCGTGCGATCCGTGAGATGGTCCGGATCGCGCACGGCGTGCGCCCCCTCGTGTGCGCGACCGAGCTCGAGGCGCGGGTCCGCGAGATCCGGCTCATCGCCGAGCACACCCCGCGCTACAACCGACGTTCGAAGTTTCCCCAGCGTGCGACCTGGCTGCGGCTCGTCGAGGGCGCGACACCGCGCCTCTCCGCGGTGCGCGAGGTCGTCGCGGGGGCCGTGCACATAGGTCCGTTCGCCTCGCGCACCCAGGCGACGACGGCAGCGCACGCGATCCTCGCGGCCTTCCGCCCACTCGTGCCGGGCACGCGCACGGGCACGACGCTCGACCCCGCAGACGTCGAGGCGGTGCGCGAGGTCATGCTCGGCGACCCGACGCGTGTCGTCGAGGCGCATGCGCGGAGCATCGCCGCGATGACCACGGCAGAGAACTTCGAGGCGGCTGCGGCGCTGCGTGACCGGCTCGCGACCTTCCTGCGCGGCGCGAGCCGGGCACAACGGCTCGCGCCGCTCGCCGTGACGAGCGAGCTCGTCGCCGCGCGTCCCGACGACTCGGGCGGATGGGAGATCGTCGTCGTCCGGCACGGTCGCCTGGCCGGGGCGGCGCTCGCACCACGGGGCTCCGACGTGCACGCCGTCGTGGCCTCGGTGCGTGCCTCGGCCGAGCACGTCTCCCCGCTCGTCCCGCCCGCCCCCGCGTGCTTCCCCGAGGAGGCCGACCTCGTCCTCGAGTGGCTCGCCTCGCCCGGGGTACGCCTCGTCGAGGTCTCGGGCGAGGCCCCGTGGGCGAGCCCTGTGCGCAGCGCGTGCGCCCCTGCGGACCTCGCGAGCCTCGTCGAGTCCTTCCGGCACTGAGTCCGGCGCCGCGTGGGTCGCGCGGTCGCGCCCGACCGACGCCGTCGACGGGCATGATGGTGCTGACCCCGGACCGACACGAGGGAGCCCACCATGCTCACGGCCATCGTCCTGATCGACACCGTCGCCGACCGCATCCCCGAGGTCGCCGATGCGGTTGCCGAGATCCCCGGGGTAAGTGAGGTCTACTCCGTCACCGGCGACATCGACCTGATCGCCGTCGTGCGCGTGCGCGAGCACGACCGGCTCGCCGAGGTCATCGCGGACCAGGTCTCCAAGGTCGAGGGCATCGTCCGCACGCAGACGTACATCGCCTTCCGCGCGTACTCTCGCACCGATCTCGAGCAGGCCTTCGACCTCGGCCTCGACGACTAAGGGCCTGCGAACCTCAGGCGCCCGACGCGGCGGCCCAGCGTTCGAGCACACCCGCGGCCGCGCCCGAGTCGATCGCGCGCGCAGCGTGGTCCATGCCCGCGCGCAGGCGCTCGACGAGCGGGCCCTCGACCGTGCCGTCGAGCTCGCCGTGGGCGACGATCGCCGCCGCGGCGTTGAGCAGCACGACGTCGCGCACGGCACCCTGCTCGCCCGCGAGGAGCCGCCGCGCGACCTCGGCGTTGTAGGTCGCGTCCTGGCCGCGCAGCTCGGCCACGTCGCGCGGGGTCAGGCCGAGGTCGGCGCGGGCGTCGAGGACGTGCTCGCTCACCTGTCCGTCACGCACCTCCCACACGCGCGTGGGCGCGGTCGGGGCGAGCTCGTCGAGGCCGTCGTCGCCGCGGAACACGAGCGCGTCGGTGCCGCGGGCGGCGAACACCCCCGCGACGAGCGGGGCCATCGCGAGGTCGGCGACCCCGACCGCGGTGGCCGCGGGCTGGGCGGGGTTCGTGAGCGGACCCAGGAAGTTGAACGTCGTCGCGATCCCAAGATCCTTGCGTGCGACGCCCGCGTGCCGGAACGAGGGGTGGAAGACCTGCGCGAAGCAGAACGTGATCCCGACCTCCTCGGCGAGCCGGGCGACGCGCGAGACCTCGTGGTCGAGCCGGATGCCGAGCGCCTCGAGCACGTCGGCCGAGCCCGAGGACGACGACGAGGCGCGGTTGCCGTGCTTGACGACCCGGATCCCCGCCCCCGCGATGACGAGCGAGGCCATCGTCGAGATGTTGACGGTGTGCGCGCGGTCCCCGCCCGAGCCGACGATGTCGACCGTGCGGCCCGGGACCTCGATGCGCACCGCGTGGCGCAGCATCGTGTCGGCGAGCGCCGTGACCTCGGTCACGGTCTCGCCCTTCGCGCGCAGCGCGACGAGGAACCCCGCGAGCCGCGCGGGTGACGCCTGGCCCAGCATGATCTCGTCCATGGCCCAGGCGACCTGGTCCGCGGAGAGGTCCTGCCGCGCGACGAGCCGGGCGAGCAGGTCGGGCCAGGTCGGTGCGCTCACGCCGCGACCGGCCCCGCGAGCAGCTCGAGGACGACCCGCTGCACCTCGACGGGGTCGAGCGGGTGAGCCACGATCGCGTCCGCGAGCGACCACGAGGCGAGCCACGCGTCCTGCGGGCGTCCCGTGAGCACGAGCGCCGGCGGGCAGCGGTAGATCTCGTTCTTGAGCTGGCGGCACAGGCCCATCCCGCCCGAGGGCGCAGCCTCGCCGTCGAGGATCAACAGGTCGATCCCGCCCGCGTCCGCGGCGGCCACGACGGCGTCGTGGGTCGCGGTCTCGAGCCACTCGATCTTCGGGCCCCCGCGCTCGAGCCTGCTGCCCACCGCGAGGCGGACCCGCTCGCGGGTCGTCGCGTCGTCGCTGTAGAGCAGAATCCGCGGCGGGTGCATGCGCTTGGTCACGTTGGAACCCGCGTGCGTCACGTCGTCGACCATCGAAAATCCTGTCCTGTCGCTCGAGCTGAGGTCCTTCTCCTAGGGAATCTTGGCACGCCCCGGGGGTGCTGTGCCCAACCCCACGACGGCGCGCCCGGCCACGCGTCCCCACCTAGGTCCAAAGTCCGCCATAATGACGAGCGTGTCTGCATCGATGACTGCTCCAGCGCCCCGGGCCCACATCTCCGTGAGCCGGCCCAACCCGGTGTCCGTCGGGACGATCGTGTGGCTCGGAAGCGAGCTGATGTTCTTCGCGGGTCTGTTCGCGATGTACTTCACGCTCCGCGCCTCGGTCCCCGAGGAGTGGGCGGTGCAGACGGCGAAGCTCAACGTGACCTTCGCGGCCGCGAACACGACGATCCTCGTGCTCTCCTCGTTCACCTGCCAGTTCGGCGTGTGGGCGGCCGAGCGCTTCCAGCCCGTGCGCAGCGGGTCGATCTTCGACGTGCGCAAGTGGGGCTCGATCGAGTGGATGACGCTCACCTACATCATGGGCTCGGTCTTCGTCGCCGGTCAGATCTTCGAGTACGCCGAGCTCTCCGCGGCGGGCCTGACCATCGCCTCGAGCCCCTACGGCTCGGTCTTCTACCTCACGACGGGTTTCCACGGCCTGCACGTGATCGGCGGGCTCATCGCCTTCCTCCTGCTGCTCGGGCGCTCGTTCGCCGCGAAGCGCTACGGCCACCACGAGGCCACGACGGCGATCGTCACCTCGTACTACTGGCACTTCGTCGACATCGTGTGGATCGCGCTGTTCATCGTGATCTACCTGCTCAAGTGACGTTCCTCACGCCACGCACCCCTTCCCGCACCACCCCAGAGACGAGGTTCGATCTGTGAAGGCCATCGCAGCCCGCAGGCACCACCGGCAGGCGCCGGTCGTCCTGCTCGTGCTCGCGCTGCTCGTGATGGGCGGCGTGTACGCCGCCTTCGCGACCACGAGCGCCGACGCGACCGTCGTCACGCAGTCCGACGACGACGTCGAGGCCGGCCGCAAGCTGTTCGCCGCGAACTGCGCGTCGTGCCACGGGCTCAACGCCGAGGGTCGGCAGAACGCTCCCTCGCTCGTGGGCGTCGGGGCCGCGTCGGTCTACTTCCAGGTGAGCACGGGGCGCATGCCGATGCAGGCGGACGCCCCGCAGGCGGAGGCCAAGCCTCCGCAGTTCGGCGAGGAGGCCACGCGTCAGCTCGCCGCGTACGTCGCCTCGCTCGGCGCAGGTCCGGCGATCCCGACCGAGGACCAGGTCGACCTGGCCAAGGGGGACCCGGCGTCCGGCCTGGCCCTGTTCCGCACGAGCTGATCGATGTGCCACGCCGCGAGCGGCGCCGGCGGCGCGCTCACCCAGGGCAAGTACGCCCCGAGCGTGCTCAACACCGACCCCGCCGCGATCTACACGGCGATGGCCACGGGCCCGCAGTCGATGCCCGTCTTCAACGACATGACCCTGACCCCCGAGGAGAAGCGCGACATCATCGCCTTCATCGACGCCCAGAAGGAGGGCGCCCCGGGTGGTCTCGACCTCGGTCAGATCGGCCCCGTCGGCGAGGGCATGTGGGCCTTCATCGTCGGCATGGGGCTGCTGATCGCCTGCGCAGTGTGGATCGGAGCGAAGTCCTCGTGAGCACGAACGACACCCCCCGTCACGACGAGCTCGTGGTGACGCACGCGCCCGAGGGCGTCGTCGACCCGGGCCTGCCGCCTCACCAGCCCCGGCTCGGGGACACCGACCCGAAGGCGTCGAAGCGGTCCGAGCGGATCGTCGCGGCCCTGTTCGGCCTGTCGGTGCTCGGCTCGATCGGCGTCGTCGTCGCCTACTTCGCGTTCCCCCCGGGCGAGTCCGTCTCGAGCATCCAGCAGTCGAACATGTTCCTCGGGCTCGGCCTCGCGTTCTGCTTCGCGGGGATCGGCTTCGGCGCGGTGCACTGGGCCAAGTCGATCATGAACGACCACGAGAAGGTCGAGGAGCGTCACCCCCAGCGCAGCTCGGACGAGGACCGGGCCGCTGCGGTCGAGGTCCTCAAGGAGGGCGCTGCGGACTCGGGCATCGCTCGCCGCAGCGCGCTCAAGGGCGGGCTCATCACGGCCCTCGCGCTGCTTCCCCTTCCCGTCGCGCTCCCCCTGATCGGCAACGTCGGTGCCGACTGGGACGTCTCGAAGTTCCGGCACACGATGTGGCGCCGCGGGACGCGTCTGATGACCGACCCGACGTATCGCCCGATCCGCGCGGCCGACGTGACGATCGGTTCGGTCGTGCACGTCATCCCCGAGGGCCTCCACCACGACGAGCTCGAGAGCGACCAGAGCTTCATGGACGAGAAGGCGAAGGCCGTCGTCCTCCTCGTGCGGCTCGACGAGCGCGACCTCAAGCACACCGAGGGCTCCTACCACGGCATCGTCGCGTTCTCGAAGATCTGCACCCACGTCGGCTGCCCCGTCGCCCTGTACGAGCAGCAGACCCACCACCTGCTGTGCCCGTGCCACCAGTCGACCTTCGACGTCGCGGACGGGGCGAAGGTCGTCTTCGGTCCCGCGAAGCGTGCACTGCCGCAGCTGCCCATCACGGTCGACGACGAGGGTTACCTCATCGCGACGGACGACTTCTCCGAACCGATCGGACCGAGCTTCTGGGAGCGCGTGAAGTGACGACCACCCGGCTCGAAAGGGCCTCCGCAGGGACGGCGGACTTCCTCGACCAGCGCACCGGAATCGGTGTCGCGGTCAAGAACTTCGCCCGCAAGATCTTCCCCGACCACTGGTCGTTCCTGCTCGGCGAGATCGCACTGTTCTCGTTCGTCGTCCTGCTCGGCTCGGGCATCTTCCTGACGATGTTCTTCGTCCCCTCGATGACCGAGGTGCACTACGAGGGTCCGTGGGCCCCGATGCACGGCGTCGAGATGTCGGAGGCCTTCGCCTCGACGTTGCGCCTGTCCTTCGAGGTGCGCGGCGGCCTGCTCATGCGCCAGATCCACCACTGGGCGGCGCTGCTGTTCATGGCCGCGATCGTGGTCCACATGCTCCGCGTGTTCTTCACGGGCGCGTTCCGCAAGCCGCGCGAGCTCAACTGGGTCGTCGGCTTCACGCTGCTGATCCTGGGTCTCGCGGCCGGCTTCACGGGCTACTCGCTCCCGGACGACGTGCTCTCGGGCAACGGCCTGCGCATCACCGACGGTGTCGTCAAGGCGATCCCGATCATCGGCAGCTACATGTCGTACTTCGTGTTCGGTGGGGAGTTCCCGGGGACGGACATCATCCCGAGACTCTTCACGCTGCACATCCTCGTCGTGCCGGGACTCATCCTCGCGCTGATCGGCCTGCACCTGTTCCTCGTCGTGCTGCACAAGCACACGCAGTTCCCGGGCTCGGGGCGCACCGACGGCAACGTCGTGGGCTTCCCCCTCTTCCCGGTCTACACGGCGAAGGCGGGTGGCTTCGCGTTCATCGTCTTCGGCCTCATCACGCTCATGGCCGCGACGATCCAGATCAACCCGGTCTGGAACTACGGACCGTACGACCCCTCTCCCGTCTCGGCGGGTGCCCAGCCCGACTGGTACATGCTGTTCCTCGAGGGTTCGCTGCGACTCATGCCAGGACAGACCGAGTACGTGATCGGCGGGTACACCCTCTCGCTCAACGTGCTGATCCCGGCGGTCGTCATCCCGGGCCTGCTGTTCACGGTGCTCGGGGCCTGGCCCTTCCTCGAGGCCTACGCGACGGGTGAGAAGCGCGAGCACCACGTGCTCGACCGTCCGCGCAACGCCCCGACCCGCACGGCTGCGGGTGTCGCGATCGTGACGGGCTTCTTCATCCTTGTGCTCGCGGGTGCGAACGACCTCATCGCGACGCACTTCGAGATGTCCCTCAACGACATCACCTGGGCGTTCCGCGTGCTGTTCTTCGTCGCGCCGGTCTTCGCGTTCTGGATCACCAAGCGCATCTGCCTCGGTCTCCAGCGCCGGGACCGCGACCTCGTGCTGCACGGCCACGAGTCCGCGACGATCGTGCGGCTCGCGCACGGTGAGTACATCGAGGTGCACAAGCCTCTCGACGAGCACGAGCTGTGGCTGCGCGTCAACTACTCCTCCCCCCGACCGATCGAGATCGAGCCGGCGGAGGACTCGCGCGGGGTGCGTCGCAAGGGGTACCGGGCGGACCGCATCCGGCGGCGCCTCTCGGAGTTCTTCTACGCGGACCGCATCGAGCCGGTCTCGGCCGAGGAACTTGCGGCGGCCCGAGCGCACCAGGCCGAGCACCACGCCCTCCTCGAGGGTGAGGGCCGGCACAGCGCCGCGATACCCGCGGAGGAGAGCACCTCGACGACCGTGGACGTCGAGGCCACCTCGGACCGCTGAGTGCGACGTCACCGCAGGTCCGCGGGCTGAGACGGACCTCGGCGCGCGGAACACTCGACGCGCTGGCTAGGTTGGATTGGACAGAGCCGGGGCCACCCGGCATCGACAGGAGGCTAGACAGTCATGGCTGAGTACACCCTTCCCGACCTCCCCTACGACTACGCCGCGCTCGAGCCGCACATCTCGGGCCGCATCATGGAGCTGCACCACGACAAGCACCACGCGGCGTACGTCGCGGGGGCGAACACGGCGCTCGAGCAGCTCGCGGAGGCGCGTGAGTCCGGGAACCTCGGCTCGGTGAACCTGCTCGAGAAGAACCTCGCGTTCAACCTCGGCGGGCACGTGAACCACTCGGTGTTCTGGCAGAACCTCTCCCCCGAAGGCGGGGAGCCCGAGGGCGAGCTCGCGGCCGCGATCGACGAGTTCTTTGGCTCTTTCGAGGGCTTCAAGAAGCACTTCGCCGCGAACGCGCTCGGCATCCAGGGCTCAGGCTGGTCGATCCTCGCCTGGGACACGGTCGGCGAGAAGCTCGTGATCGTCCAGCTCTACGACCAGCAGTCCAACATCGCGCTCGGGCTCGTCCCGGTCGTCGTGCTCGACATGTGGGAGCACGCGTTCTACCTCGACTACGTCAACGTCAAGGCCGACTACGTCGCTGCCTGGTGGAACATCGTCAACTGGGCCGACGCGGCCGCCCGCTTCGAGCGTGCCCGTGCCGCGAAGGGCCTCATCGTCCCCGCACTCTGAGCTTGTTCCCTCGAGGGCCGTCCCACCACTCGGTGGGGCGGCCCTCGTCGCGTCTGGAGTCTTGCCCCCGGGGTGGCCCGAGCGAGGACCCCCTCCGCCTCGGGGGTCCCCGGAGCACCTTCGACGCCGAGGGGCTCCACATGGGGCACTAGACGGACCTCCGTGTCGCGTGATGGAGGGTCACGGCGGCTCCTGGGGCACCTCCTGCGCTGACCGACGGCGGCTCCTGGAGAGCTGAGCCTGCCCCCCTGGGCATCACTCCGCGCGCAGGTGCTTCCAGCAGCCCCGCAAGCGTCCTCCGGGCACGACGGCCCGGGCCGCCCTCACGCACGAGGGCCCGTCCTGCGGTGTGCAGGACGGGCCCTCGTGGCGAAGCGTGCTCTCAGTGCGAGTGCTTGCCCCGCGAGAACTCGAAGGTCCAGCCGATGATCGTGATGACCGAGAGGGCCGCACCGAGGCCCGCGAGCCACCAGCCGATCGCGAGACCCGCGAAGGTCATCGCGGCGGTCGCGGAGATCGCGAGCGGCCACCAGCTCCACGGGCTGAACTGGCCCTGCTCCCCCGCACCGTCGGCGATCTCGGCGTGCGGGTCGTCGTCCGGACCGGCGTCGATGCGCCGCGTGACGAGCCACAGGTAGCCACCGATCATCCCGACGAGCCCGCCGAGCAGAGGCAGGGCGAGCATCCCGACGGGCTCACCGTCGCTCCACACGGCGTAGATCAGGCCGACGGGGACGAAGAACAGGACCCCCGCGAGGAAGAGCCTGGCGACGAACTTCACTTGTCCTCACTTCCCTCGACGCCCGGCGTCGTGCCGCGCGTGTCGGTTCCGCTGAGCATCATCTCGAGCACGTCGGGGTCCGGCTCCGCCTGGTCGAACGCCGCGACCTCTGGGTGGTGCAGGTCGAAGGCGGGGCGCTCGGAGCGGATGCGCGGGAGCGACGTGAAGTTGTGCCGCGGGGGCGGGCAGCTGGTCGCCCACTCGAGCGAGGCGCCAAAGCCCCACGGGTCGTCGACCGTGACGAGCGGCGCGTTGCGCCACGTCTTGTAGACGTTCCACAGGAACGGCAGGGTCGACAGGCCGAGGATCATCGAGGAGACGGTCGAGACCTGGTTCATCCACGTGAAGCCGTCCTCGGGCATGTAGTCCGGGTAGCGGCGGGGCATGCCCACGACGCCGAGCCAGTGCTGGATGAGGAACGTGCCGTGGAAGCCGAAGAACAGCAGCCAGAAGTGGACCTTGCCGAGCCGCTCGTCGAGCATGCGCCCGGTCATCTTGGGCCACCAGAAGTAGAAGCCCGCGAACATCGCGAACACGACCGTGCCGAACACGACGTAGTGGAAGTGCGCGACGACGAAGTAGGTGTCCGAGACGTGGAAGTCGAGCGGCGGGCTCGCGAGGATGACCCCCGTCAGGCCCCCGAAGAGGAAGGTCACGAGGAAGCCGATCGACCACAGCATCGGCGTCTCGAACGTGAGCTTGCCGCGCCACATCGTGCCGATCCAGTTGAAGAACTTCACTCCGGTGGGCACCGCGATGAGCATCGTCATGAGGGCGAAGAACGGCAGGAGCACCGCGCCCGTGACGTACATGTGGTGCGCCCAGACCGTGACCGAGAGCGCCGCGATCGCGATCGTCGCGTACACGAGGCCCTTGTAGCCGAAGATCGGCTTGCGGCTGAACACCGGCAGGATCTCCGAGACGATGCCGAAGAACGGCAGCGCGATGATGTACACCTCGGGGTGCCCGAAGAACCAGAACAGGTGCTGCCAGAGGATCGCCCCACCGTTCTCGGGGTTGAACACCTGGGAGTTGAGGCGACGGTCCGAGCCGAGCGCGAAGAGCGCCGAGGCGAGCGGCGGGAACGCCATGAGGATCAGCAGACCCGTGATGAGCGTGTTCCACGTGAAGATCGGCATCCGGAACATCGTCATGCCGGGCGCGCGCATCGTGACGATCGTCGTGATGAAGTTGACCGCACCGAGGATCGTGCCGAAGCCCGCGAAGGCGAGGCCGAAGACCCACAGGTCACCGCCGAGCCCCGGCGAGAACGTCGTGTTGGCGAGCGGGGCGTACCCGAACCAGCCGAACGAGGCCGCACCCTTGGGCGTGAAGAAGCCCGCGCACGCGATGAGGCCGCCGAACAGGAAGAACCAGAACGACAGCATGTTCAGACGCGGGAACGCGACGTCCGGGGCACCGATCTGCAGCGGCATGACGACGTTCGCGAAGCCCGCGAAGAGCGGCGTCGCGAACAGCAGCAGCATGATCGTGCCGTGCATCGTGAACAGCTGGTTGTACTGCTCGAGCGACTGCACGACCTGGATCCCCGGCTCGAAGAGCTCGGCACGGATCACGAGGGCCATGACGCCCGCGATGCAGAAGAAGATGAACGACGCGATCAGGTACAGGTGACCGATCGTCTTGTGGTCGGTCGAGGTGATCCACTTGACGACGGTCCGCCCGAGGGTCTGTCGCCGGGGCGCGAGCCCCGGGACCGTGTCGTGCGTGGCAACCATCAGTTCTCACTCCTCGGGGCGTCGTGGAAGTGCTGCTCGCGGCTCAGCTCGAGCTCGAGCGCACCCGTCTGGCCCTTGTCCCGCAGGGCCTGCATCTGCGCGTCGTAGGTCTCGCGGTCGACGACGGCGACGTTGAACAACATCGCCGAGTGCCATGCGCCACACAGCTCGGCACACTTGCCCGCGTAGACCCCCTCACGCTCGGGGACGATCTGGAACTTGTTCGTGTACCAGGGGATCATGTCCTTCTTGTAGAGGAACGCCGGTACCCAGAACGAGTGGATGACGTCGCGCGAGTCGAGGATGATCTCGACCCGTTCGCCGACGGGCAGGTAGAGGGTCGGGAGCGTCTCCTCGGCGCCGCCCAGACC